>FTCU01002223.1_pt1 | contig 35359 bp, 34 predicted proteins | sample 1639521 | NCBI WGS metagenome assembly FTCU01 (sample SAMEA3914864, study PRJEB12502) | metagenome | biome: forest; material: soil | place: USA | collected 2012-03-12 | depth 0.3 m
CCGCAGGACCATTCAATTGCGTCTAGTGCATGTTGCTAGCAACGGCAGGCTGCCCCTCGAGTCCTCAAAGACCCCTGGCGACCGTTGACAACCCTGGGACCCCGAGATCCCCCCCTTCGCGCAACACGACCCCCCGTTCGCCGCCATGTCCGTCCCTCCGACACCCACGACGGAAAAGGGGGCGAACCAAGGCTTCATCCCTCTGGTTGCTGTCGTCGACTTCCACCATGCGCGCGGCCCCGAGGTGGAAACATGGTTCGGCGTCGAGGAGGGCCATGACCCCGCGGCCGAGTACGACTGGCCCCTTTTGCCCTTCATGGCATTGAGCGACGGCGCCCATGCGTATGCCTTCCCTTCTCGCTCTTACTCTGATCTGAGAGGGGAGTTCCCCGCTGACCATCTCCCAGCCTGACCGAAGACTTCTCCTACTTTACCCTCCTGCGTCCGGCCACCGACGCGGCCCCCGCCACCTCCCTCTTCGGCATCTCGTGCACCCGCCAGATGGACGCCTCCCAATTGCTCGTCCGCCCTGACGACGTGACCCGTTCGACCGTCCAGAAGGCTGTCGTCGTCATCGCCGACAGCCCCCAGTACTTTGGCGTGCTGCGCGAGCGCCTGAGCGTCGTCACCAAGGCCTGGTTTGCCCAGCGAGAGTTCACAGACGTTGAGATCCTGCGCCGTTTTCAAGAGAGCCTGGCCGACGAGAAGAGGAGGGGCTTGATGCACGAGGACGAAGACCGAGACCAATACCTGGGCTTGAGCCTGAGGGAGCTCGTGCGCGAGTTCAAGTGGCAGACCTTGGTGTTGCTCAAGTGCTGTCTTTTGCAGCCAAAGGTAACGTTGGCGAACGGGCCTGGGTGTGTTGTCTCCGGTGTGGCTTCCTGCTTGCTAACTCGCTCTGCGTTATCACAGATGCTTTTTTTCGGCACCCGGTGTGAGCGCCTGTGTCTCACCCAGTTCTCCTTGATATCATTAATACCCGGGCTGCTGCGAAACCTACAGGACTCGGCCGGGCCGGAGCTGGACAACTACGAAAAGAGCCTCTCGACGCCTACCAGCTTGAGGACCAGTGACCGGAATTCGCTGCTCTCATACATGGGGCTGCCATTGCAAATATTCGGCAAGGTATGGTTATGGCAGTGAGATCCCTGGATCCCGGGCTGGACTGAACGTTTACACATTTCTCAGGGAAGCCTATTTGGGCCCTACACCCCCCTGCAACAACTAGATATCCTCGCCGACTTCGGCACCAAGTCGTACATCGTCGGCAGCACCAACTCCCTGCTCCTCCAGCAAAGAGACCGGTACAGCGATATCCTCATCAACCTCGACGAGGGCACTATCAACGTCACCTCGCCCTCCCTCAAAGCCGCCCTCCAACTCTCGACCCCCGACCGCCGCTGGATTGACTTCATCACCCAAAACGTCAACGACACGTGGGACGACGCCAATCCTAGCCGGCCCAAGACCATGGGCTACGTCGGCAGCGAGGAGTTCATCCGCGTCCAGTTCGAAGAATACCTCCTCTCGCTCATATCGTCAGTCAAGTACCACGCCCACCTCGCCCGGCACGCCCACAACCCGCGGGGGGCACCGCTCCTCCCGGACATCGAGGGCGACCCGTCGCACGACTTCGCCCCGGACTTTGTCGACGCCTGGTCGCGCACCGAGAACCACCGCCTCTGGGCCGCCCACACCGACTCGCACCTCTTTGACATCGTCGAGCCCCGCCACCCGTGCGCCGGCGGCCTGACCATCGACGACATCCAGCGCCGCATCACCCAGCAGGTGCAGGACCTGCACTGGGACGAACGCTTCGCTCAGGGGAAGGAGGTCCTCGGCCGGAACTTGGCCGCCGGCCGCGAAAAGGCCAGTACTTTGCTCAACAAGCTGTATGCGGACGTGGAAGGCATGCGGGAGGCCCAGCGGAGGAAAGCCGAAGAGGCCAGGGCCGCCGCGGGACAGCAGCACCAGGGAGACGGCCATGGTGGTGGGTGGCAGCAGCAGGGTGAGAAGAACAATGGTGTGGACCTCGCCAAGGCGCAACAGACGATGCATGCGGTTGGGAGCAAAGCGGGCGCTATTGTCAACAGTTGGGCCGCCTGGTGGGGGAAGCCTGCCTCCTCCTCCGGAGGCGACAACACCCCGACGAGTCCCAGCGGAGGCTCATCGGGGTGGGGTGCCGCCTGGGGAAAGGCCATGAACAAGCCCAAGACCTCCTCCCCAGCGCCGCCGCAGACGAGCGAGGCGCCGCCGGCGCCGTCCGGCCGGAGGAGACCCGACGATGGCGGCTACTCGGCCGAGTTCCGGCCGCTAAACAGCCGCGCGGACTCTGTCAGCGGCGAGTCGATGCTCGACGATGCTGGGCCTGAGAGCGCTCTGTCATCACCGGGGAAGACCATGAAGAGGCCTGTGTCCGGGCGAGTTGCGGCCGCAACAGCGCCAATCACTACAGCAGAAACAGTAGGTATCGATACTGCGCCAACGCTTCCCAGGACGAATGGGGACGGTCCTCCTCCTGCTGTGTCTGCGCCGATCTCAAAGGAGGGCAAAGAGGAGCAGGCGAAGGACGCGACAAAGTAGCTGGAGCTGTCTCCTCCGTCTTCGCCTCCTGCTGCTGCTGCTGATGCTGCGACAACAGAGGCGGCCGAGGCGCAGGGGGCTTGGGAGAAGAGGTGACCCTTCTCTTTTACCTCTGTTGGCGGATCGGCAATTGTAAATCAAGACCCATGGGCCAAAAGCAAAGGCAGATCGGCGGATGATGGCATATCAGAAGTTATTGCTTGTGAACGCACCGCTGCCCTGCTGCGAGCGGGTGATGTGTGAGGCTGTGGAAGGGAGTGGTGGTTTTGTTTTTTGGGTTTGAAATGGCCGATGGTTGGATACTAAGGGGCATGGCATGGCATGGCATCGCACAGCATGGGCACGAGAAACCAGCCTCACCATACAAAGGCACAAGGCCGTGAATGTCGAGATAATAGAAGACGAACATGGCCAGCCTCGTGCTGGCTCCGCCCCCCGCTCTCGGTGATTGGAGCCGGGATTTGCATGCCGGAAACCAACTTACAACCTGCATATTTGAACAAGGAGACCCACAAAGTAATAGACGTAATGCCAACTCGATTGATCGAGCGTATGTTACACGAGGGTGCTGGAGAGGAGGAGATGTTGACAGAAGTTGAATCTCTAGCACTACTCGATGAAAATCGGGAACAGTTCTATGATAAAAATGACAACTGTATTACAAGGCATCCAAATCATCGAAGCCTGCAAAAGGCCTGCAACTCGACACCCGGGGCGGCACCAAGGTAACAATTATGCACGCCCAATCGATTTCTCCCTTCCAACCCCCCCTCTCCCCAACGGTAGTAGACCAACCAAGTGGCCATTCCACCTTTCTCGTGTCACCGGCAGCTCGTCATTTGCGATCACGGCCATGCCCTCCGTTTGCTCCATATCAGCCCGTCCCTATTTTCTTCCCAGGCCCGGCCACAGCTCAAAAAGCAGAACCCCGCCCTTCTTCCAAACGCCTGTACAAGCAAGCAGCCATCATCAGCAATACGCATCCCAACTCTTCGTCATGGCCCTAAAGGTATTTCGCAGCTCCTCTTTAACAGCCCGTGTTCAGATTTATTGAATGATAAACTGCTGGTGCTGCTGGCCCTCAATGTGCCCGACGTTGGCGGCCTCGGCGTTGTGGTAGTCCAGGATTTCAGAGTACCTGTAACGGGACGGGTCAGCAAAGAGGTAGGCGGGTGATGGGTTTGGCGCTTACATCATGATCTTCCAGGTGTCGACGGGAAGGTCGGCGTCGTTGAAACTCCAATCAAACTTCTCGTCGGCGACGGGCTCATCGGTCGGGTCGTGGTAGGGAGCGAGGTACTCGTGGGCCAAGGCCTCGGTGGCTGTTATCCGCGTCTTGGAGTCGAAGACGAGCATGCGCTCCAGAAGGTCAATCGCTAGCACGAGTCAGCATCGTTGACAGAGGCATAAAGGGGCGCGAAAAAGACGGACCTGTCGGATCGGCATTCTTGAATTTGTTCTTGAGGGGCTGCCTCTCGCGGTGGGGGAGAGACTTGACAAATCTCAGGGTCTAGGTTGCAGGTCAGTCTTCGGCTTCTCGAAGAAGGGAGTTTTTGACCGAGGGAGCAGACATTCTCGCTCGCGATGGTGTTGATGACATCGTCTGGGGGCGTCCCGAGAAGTTCGGTGATGATGGAGAACTGGTTGACGTGGTCCTTGCCTGGGAAGAGCGGCTTGCCCTCGAGCATCTCGGCAAAGATACAGCCGGCGCTCCAGACATCGACCTCGACGTCATACTTCTGCCAGGTGAGCATGATCTCGGGTGCCCGATAGTACCTCGTAGAGACGTAGCCAGTCATTTGAGGATCTTGAATGCGGGCGAGGCCAAAGTCGCAAATCTTCAAGTCGCAGTTCTCGTTGACCAGGATGTTGCTGGGTTTCAAGTCCCTGTGGACGACGCCGGCGGAGTGGACGTATTTCAGACCGCGCTGGGCACGTGTTAGCTCCGGCTACGGTGTTACACGGCGTATTGATCTGCATGACACGCACCATGATCTGGTAGAGAAAGTACTGGATGAACTGCTTCTCCAGCGGCCTCGATGTGAGTAACCTGTGGAGATCGGTGCCGAGCAGCTCTGTGACGAAGTAGCTGCCGAGGCGTCAGCCTGGTTGCCAGGGTGCATAACGGTGTGAGCCACCACCTACATGTCCTCGAGGGGGGAAAGGAAGATGTCGCTGAGCGAGATGACCTGCGCAACGGCGTCAGTGATTGTTGGTTGGCGGCCTGCGGGCCGTTACTACTGCTGGGGGAGACTGACATTCTCGTGTTTCAGGTGCTTCAGCAGCTTCAATTCGCGGTATGTCCTCTTGGCGAGCACCGGAGTGCTGAAGGGCTTCATGATCTTCTTGATGGCGACACTCTGGTTGGTGAGCTGGTCTTTGGCCGAGCTGCGTGGGAATCCGCTGGTTAGCATTCACTGCATCCCCCGCGCAGCCATCCGAGGGGGGGGGGGGGCAATCCACATACCACACCAGGCCGAATGCGCCCATGCCGACGGGCTGGAGATCCGAATACCTCGACGTGATCTCAAAGGTGGTCCCAAAAATCTGGGCGCGCACGAATTGGGCCATGGCGGGCGATGTGTGTATTGTGCGATTCTTCGAAGAGAGGATGCGGAGCGAAGAGCGGATGATTGAAGAAGCGAGGCGCGGGGCACTGCACACTCAGCAACAGTTTGGCAATTTGAATGTGGGGAATGCTGTCGAGGCTGGGATTTGAGAGGGTCGAAACTCGGAAAAGGGCGTGGGTTGAGCTGCTCCTCAGCGACGGAACGATCGTGATTATCGAGCGGATGAACGGACAGGGCGTCGAGATGAGCGACACAGAATGCCGTCGGGATCAGGGGGAAAAAATCAAAAAGACGGGTTGACGGTGCAAGATGCCCTGTTGCCCCCCGTGGCGCTGGGATGTCTGGGAAGCGGGGCCTTTCCGGACGTGCTGCGGTTCTTGATGGGCAGCAGGTGGAGTGCTGCGGTGCGCTGCGCTGCGGTGCGGTGGTGCTGCTGTGGTGAATGTCGTTTTTTGTGTCTTCTTGGCTTTTCCTGCTTCTGCTGCAAACCCTCGAGGCCCGTCGAAAACCGAAATCTCGGCACCTTGATTCGTGTCGGAGATGTCCAAATCGACTGTGGTGCTGGCCGAGGGCGAGGTGTCAGAGGCCAACTCTCCTCGTGTTGCAGGGCCCGGTAGCTCGTGTCATGGGCGAAACTGACTTACCCGCACAGGGACACACGGACGCAGTAAGAGGGTCAGAGGGAGGCACCACGCAGGCGTACGGCGGCCACGTTGCTGGCGTTCTTGTTCGGCTTTTGCGAGAGTATGGAAGGGAAGAAGACAACGGCCGGGGCAGGATCAGCGGCCGGCACCGTTGTTATGTACGGACGTGCCAGGGGGGGGGGAGGGGGGCAGCCAGGCCGCAGATTCAAGGATTCCGGGGGAGCTCGAGCTGGGATGGCGCGGCTGGCGGGACGGGGTCCAGGGATGCGGGCAGGCCAGGTTGGAACATCGGGTTGGACAAACAAACAGCATGTCAGAAAATCAAAACCGCATCCACTTCCGCTTTCCCGTCCCTCTCCGGCTGCCACATTGCCAATTGGCAACTTGTTGGCCCTCCGTCCCAATGCGAGACCGCCACTGCATTGCCCCGCGGCCGTTGCGCGGCCTCTTGTGCGCCTGCGAGCGCCGTCTCAACGGCTCCGAGGCGTCGAGCATTTCAGTGTCCAACCCTGCACGAGCCCGAGTCTGATTCACGAGTCCCCAGCACGCGTGGAGCCCGTCTCGGGGTCCTCGTTGACAATCCATGGCGGAGAGGGGCTCGCCTTGCCGCTGCAGCGCGATGACGTAACTCGCATGGTGGGGGCCTCGGATCCCTGCCGCCGCACCCACCAAGCACCAGCTGCCAGCCCATCGCAGCCCATCGCAGCCAATCGCAGCCAATCACCAGCGCCCTTTTCTGGCGGGCATCCAGCTGCCCAGCATCGGGTTGTTGGGCGGGAGGCAGAAGCGCTCGCCTCAAAAACACCCGTCATAGTGTGCTACATGACCATCCCTCGATGTCCCTACCAAATGTATTCGCCGCCCAGGGGATGGTTTCGTGCCAAGCGCACGGCATACCAGCAGAGCCAGACCCAGGCCTCTGGATCATCAGGGGGCGGCAAACCATCGAGCCAAAGGGCAGATCAGCCGAGAAAGCACAGGGTTGCGAGTCCCCGATTCCCAACTCCAAAGCTCTCGACGCCAACGAGGGGAGCTCTGTAAACCGAGATACGGGAGCTTCTGGGAGTGTCTCCATCCAGGCCGCCAGGCGCCCCGATTCCCCTAGCCTCTGAGCCTCTGCATCTCCCGAGTGCCCTACACTAATTCCAAGCACGATGACGACAGCGAGCAGCCGCTAGGAAAGACGGACAAGTGGTGGGAGAAGACAAGCCTCCAAGCTCCCAAGCAGGGCCGTGCCCCAGTGGAACACGGGTGGGGGCACAGCTGCGAAGCCAACCCTGCACGATGACGTCGCGGGCGGGCTGGGCGGCTTGCTCCCGACTTACCCCGCCACCAGCAGAAGGCTCTCTCACCCGGTTCAACAAACAACTCCGCGTACCAAGCATCGCGGCTGGCCGAATCAATTGCGAAACAAAGCTGTGCATGGCATGAATTAGGGCCGGCCTCTTCGCCCGTTCCCATGACCTCCCAGTGATGACGACGTGCGGCCAAGGGCGCAGGGAGGATGGGAAGCCGCATCGCGCTCGGATGACCCTTCCAGGCACCCGCACCTAGTCGAGTCGCCCATCGTTCAGGCTTCATGAAGAGCACAGAAGACAGATGCATGGATGCGCAGGTGGGAATGGAAGGCCTGCAATTCATCAATGTAGTTCGGTGCCCTCCCGAAAATAGAAAACAAAAAAAAAAAAAAAACGCTACAGCCACGCTGCATCGGCGCACGCATCCTTCAACCCCCATGCATTCGGTTTACAGACTGCCCAGCCAGTCCCGCAACGCCTCCACCCTCCCCCTCCAAACATCCACCCACGCCCTCACAACCTCGCCCCTCGCATCCATCTCCCGCCGCCAGACTTCCGCCCACGCCCTCACAACGTCGACCCCCGTTCCAATCTCCCAGAGCTTCCCCGCCGTCACCCTCGCCCGCAGCCCAAGCCAGACCGCCGCGACGACGACGACGCCCGAAATCGCCCAGCACGCGAGCCAATTCTTCCACGTCACCCGCACCGTCCCCCCCCGCCGGAAGTGCTCTGCCTCCCGCTCAATCTCCCAGTACCGCTGCTCCCACCAGAGGTCGTTGTGGCTTTCCGGAGGCTCCTCGGGGGCTTCCCATTCCTCCTCGGACCATTCCTCCTTCTCTGGTGGTTCCTGTTGCCCTTGCTGCTGCTGCTGCTGCTGCTGCTGCTCCTCCGACTTGGGTTGTGAAGAAGCCTGGGGTTGGGGTCGTTGCGTCTCCTTTTCAGCTTGGGTCTCCGTCCCTTGCGATGCCTTGGCAGGATGCGATTCGTTGGTAGCAGTAGTAGAAATAGACACCTTGTTCCTAAGTTCGTGCAAATACCCCTTCTTGATCTCCTCCCAGTGCCCCTCCTGTTCCTCCTCCCCCACCCTCCCTTCCGACGACGTCCTCGAACTCCCCTCGGGCGTATTATCCAGCGTGCTGCCCCCTAAACTTCCCTCCCCACGCCAGCCAGGCTTCCCCGCCGACCTCCCCCTCGACCCCCTGCTCGACTTTGCCCACGACGCCTCCTAAGCCTCCCCGGCCCTCTCCACCTTGAGCGGCTCAATGTTCCAAATCTCCTCGGCATACTCGTTAATGCACCGGTCCGAGCTGAAGAACCCCATGCGCGCGACGCTGGTGATGCACTTGGTCACCCACGCCTCCTGGTCGCGGTACGCCTCGTCGACAAGCGTCTGCGTCTCGAGGTAGCTGTGGAAGTCGTCCGAGACGAGGTAATAGTCGCCGTGCTCGCGCACCGCCGAGACCATGCCCGCAAAGTCCTGCGGGTTGCCAAACGTGCCGCTCTCAATCTCCCCAAAGACGCGCGCTAGGTCCGGGTCGACCGTGTGCTTGCCGTAGAGGTGCGAGTGCCGCAACTCCTCAACCTCTTCGGCGAGGTGGCCAAAGAGGAAGATGTTTTGCTCGCTGATTTCGCGCGTGATTTCGATCTGCAAGCCAGACGTCAGTGAACCATTGGCCAAAACCACTTGGCTACGGGGAGGAAAGGCAGAGAAGACATACGTTGGCGCCGTCGCAGGTTCCAATGATGAGACCGCCGTTGAGCACAAACTTCATGTTGCTGGTTCCCGACGCCCTGTAGTACACTGCACGTCAGTCACTCGAACGAAGGAACCCAAACCAGACCCCGATAGATACGTAGACTTACTCGGTGCCGGCAGTCGAGATGTGCTCGCTGATGTCCGAAGCCGGAATGATCATCTCGGCCTTGCTCACATTGTAGTCCTCGAGGAACACCACCTTGAGCAAGTCGCCAATCTCGGCGTCATTGTTGACGACCGCCCCCACGCTGTTGATCAGGTGGATGATCTGCTTGGCCATCCAGTAGCCCGGCGCCGCCTTCCCGCCAAAGATGACCACGCGGGGCAGCTGCTTCTTGCGCTCCTCGGGCGTCAAGGCCTTGAGCGTCAAGTAGCGGTGGATGGCGCCAAAGATGTTCATCTGCTGGCGCTTGTACTCGTGGATGCGCTTGACCTGCACGTCAAAGAGCGCCGCCGGGTTGACCGTGACGCCCGTGGTGGTCTTGATATGCTGGGCGAGGCGCTCCTTGTTGGCGTACTTGATCGCGGCCCACTCCTTGCGGAACGCCTTGTCGTCGATGTGCAGCTCCAGCTTGTTGAGAGCCGTCAGGTCCGTGAGGAACTCGTGGCTGCCCGTCTTGCTCGCAATCAACTCCGACAGGCGGGGGTTGGCCTGGTGGAGCCAGCGGCGGGGGGTGACGCCGTTGGTCACGTTGGTAAACTTGTCCGGACCAAAGATCTGCACAAAGTCCTTGAAGATGGTCGTCTTGATGAGGTCCGAGTGAAGCTCGGCCACACCGTTGACCTTGTGGGAGCCGACGATGGCGAGGTAGGCCATGCGGATCATCTTGGGCTGCGACTCCTCGATGATGGAAACCTCGCGGAGGAGCTCGCGCTGGTTGGGGAACTTGCGCTCGACAATCTGCAGGAAGTACAGGTTGATGTCGTAGATGATCTGGAGATGGCGGGGGAGGAGGTGCTGGAACAACGGGACCGACCACTTCTCGAGGGCCTCTGGGAGGACCGTGTGGTTGGTGTAGCCAAAGGTGTTGGTGACAATGTTCCAAGCCTCGTCCCACTCAAGACCCTCGAGATCGGTCAGGATGCGCTGGAGCTCGACGATGGCCAGCGTGGGGTGGGTGTCGTTGAGCTGGATGGCCACCTGCTCGGGGAACTCCTTCCAGGAGCGCTTCGTCTTCTTGAAGCGGCGAACAATGTCGTACAGCGAGGCAGCGACCCAGAAGTACTGCTGCTTCAGACGCAGCTCCTTCCCGCGGTCGAGATTGTCGTTCGGGTAGAGCACGGCGCTGATGGTCTCGGCGCGCTGCTGGTCGGCCACCGAGCTCTCGTAGTCTCCGCTGTTGAACTTTTGGAAGTCGAACTCTCCACTGGCGGCCTTGCTAGACCACAGCCTCAGATTGTTCGTGGTCGGCGTGTCGTAGCCGGGGATGGGCACGTCGTAGGCGACAGCCTTGACGGTCTCGCCGCCCTCCCAGGTGCACACCGTCTTACCGGAGTCGTCGGTGGACTTGGACACGCTGCCGTAGAAGTGGATCTGGCGCGGGCACGCGTGTTAGCCAACGTCGGCCCTTGAGCCAGGTGGTGGGTGTCAGCAAGCCGGGGGCGCACTCACATCGACCGTCACATCGTGCCTCGGAAACTCCCAGGGGTTGAAGTCGAGCCAGTAGTCGGGGACCTCGACCTGGTAGCCGTCGATGATTTCTTGCTTGAAGATGCCGTAGCGGTACCGGAGGCCGTAGCCCCAGGCCGGGTAGTTCAGGCTGGCAAGGCTGTCGAGGAAGCAGGCGGCCAGGCGCCCCAGACCGCCGTTGCCCAGGGCGGCATCGTGCTCCTGCTGGATGACGTCTTCAACGCGGAAGCCGAGGTCGGCGAGGCCCGACTTGGCCAGGTCCTTTTGGCCGACATTCAGCATGGCGTTGTCGAGGGCGCGGCCCATCAGGAACTCGAGGGACAGGTAGTAGACGCGCTTGCTGTCGGCAAAGGTCTGGCGCTGCTGGGTGCGGTTCCACTCGAGGATCAGGCGGTCGCGGAAGGCGAGAGCGCAAGCCGAGTAGACGGCCGACTCGTCGCAGTTGTACAGGCTGCGGGCCAGCGTCGTCTCGACGTGGCGCACCACCTCGCGCTCGAAGCCATCCTTGTCCTTGAAGCCGCCCGCCTGGTGCTTCAGCCAGGCCTCGCGTTGGGGTTCGGGGATGGAGGCTGGGAACAAGTAGGTGGTTTTGTCAGCGTCATGTTGTTATGTGTTTTTTTTGTTGTTGGTTTTTGGTTGTGCTCCCCCCCTTGCTTCTTTTCCTGCCTGACTGTTTGTCGCGGGTGGTGCAGCAAGCAAACAGGCGGGCAGCCCTGCCTAAACCACACCCCGCACTGGTGGTGAGGGGCAGTTGGAGGAGCTCTCGGCAAGCTTGGGAGCTTCGCCCAAGACCACCCACCCCGCAACTGGGCCAACAAGAAACAAAAAGGAGCAAGAAGGAGGGGAATTGGGATGGCTGAATAACAAAAACAAACAAAGCACATACCTTCAACATTCTTAATCTCCGAGGCGCCAAAGCCAGTCAGGGTGCGCTTGTGCTTGGGCCGCGAGATGCCCGCGGGGCCGACCGAGCCCTGGATGTCGACAATCGGAGCTCCCACCGACGGCCGGCGCTCTCTGGTCGGGATCTTGTCCGACGCCATACTGTCAACGTCAATTGGCTCCGTGTGGCGGGCTTGCAGTTGGCACGAGTTCTGTCGGGGGATTTGGAAGAGTGGTGAGGGAGAGACCGAGGGGGCAAGCAGAGTCGAGAAGCCGGCGTTGGTCTGGTCTGGGGAGCTCTGGTCCGACGATGAGCTCAGCGCAAGCTCTAAGTGGGGTTCACGTTAGCTCGCCGCTCTGTCTCCCGCGCTGCCACTCCTGGTCACGGTCCAGCCCACTCGTATCTCGAGATAAGACGGGGCAGAACACGCAGTGCGGCTGTTCCGCGGAACGGGCTGGGTAGAAATGAGACTTGTGGATGCTGCTGCAGCGCAGAGGAGGAGGAGCAGGAGTCGGGCTGTGGCAGAACCTGGAAGTGATTGTCTTACACTTACGAATAGTACCACAGCAGTTCAGGTTCGAATCGAGGGAAAGCAAGACGCTGGAAGACGGAGAGCGGAAGCCAAGCAGGACAGGCTCGGGCGGAAGCAGGGAAGCAGGAAGCAGGAAGCAGGGCCGGGAAGCAGGGAAGCAGGAATGTGCAGGATCCCGCACTGTTTTATTTCCAGAAGACTGTGAGAGAGAGCCCCCCGGCCAAACTTAGCATCAGGACAGGCACCACGTCTGGCATCGCGCCTCCGGTGCCACCGGCCTCCCGCTTCCTGCCTGCCGAACGTGCACACAGCACACAGTAAGAGTGTGTTAGGGGGCGTGTGAGAGGTGAGAGTGGTGGTGAGCCTGGCGATGACAGGAGCCATCCAACCCACCCTTGCATCTTGCCCTTGGCTTCCGGAGACACGGCAGGCCAGGAGAGGAGTCGTCTCGTATGTTGCTTTGCAGCTCCTGTCACGAATATTACTAACCCAGTGTTGGGGGGCTTCCGAACCGGGTACTGAATGCTGGGTTGCCGTCTGTCGCGATTGGGGCCTCGAGCCGCATGCATATGCACACTTTGGGGACCCTCTCGCCACCGGGCTAGCTCACCGGTATTGGCTCGAGTGTCGGTCGGCCTTCTGCAAGACTGCAACGCCGTTGTCAGACTGCAGGGCGTGCGTGGGCTTGGAGGGTTCATGTGCCGCAACCAGCAGCGGTGGCGTGAGCTAGCTGAGACCCAACAATGCCTCTGCTCCTCTGGGTCCTGTCCCCTGGCTTCACCAAGCCACCAACCCAGACACAGCATGCGACTCCCGCCGCCCTCCAGAGGCGAAGCTGTTTGCAGCTGGCTGAATTGCCGCCGAACCGTGCGGCGTATGCTGGACGCAGTTTCTGTGCCTGCGCCGGGTCCAGACAGGACTGCATCCGAAGGGTAGAGAAACAATGGAAGCGGGCCAGGTCCGGCCAGAGAGAGGGGCGAGCCCTGTCAAGGCCCCCGGTGCTCACTGCGGCGGGGGGTTTCAGAAGGGCCACAGCAGCCCACCCCGCAGTGAGAGCACCGCCAACCTCGACCAGATTGACATCATCGCTTGCTGCACGCACATGCAAACGAGTCCCCATTGGCCGCACGGCAGATATTAACTGCCCTCTCGCCAGCCCATGGCGGCCTGCGAACCACATCACGACAGGGAGCGATAAGCGCCGGCTGCCCGCTTGGCGGGGGACGCGAAGTCTCCTCCCTCGGAGCCCTGGCGAGGGAGGGAGGGAGGGCAATGGCGTGAGACGAGCCGTGGAGCCTGGCGAGCCTGGATAGACGAGATGGTGCATCGACAAGCGAGGACGTTTATCGAGCTGAGCCCTCTAGAACTCAGGTTGTGGATCGGCCGCTCGACTGACTAGCCTCGACATGTTCAAGCTCGCCATCGGAACCAAAGATCTTGATCCCGGCTGCCGGGCCCTGAGCGAATGGAACAATCCTAAATCAGATTTGCCTCGCACCAGACGAGCCAAGATGGGTAGCTATGCTGTAGCCAAAACATGAAGGTTCGACGCGAGCCCCCCGATCGAAAGCCGCCGTGTCCCTTGCCAAACCGCAGACATGAATCGTTGGGCTTGTCGTTCAGACTGACCCCCGACAATACCAATAATAACCCAGAACACTTGACCGTATCCGCCCTAACATGACCAGCCCGTCTTGCACCCGCCATCCGCACGAGAAACCAACGCTCCCCAAGGCCGTTCCGCCAGTGTGTGTCGTGAACAATGCGCCGCAAAAACCAATACACGCGCGAATTAAAGCAGAATCGCAAGTGGTTCGAAAAAGATATTTTTTGCCGCCTGTCCCCGGTGGTGTAGAACAAAGCCATACATCGGGCCAAAATGTCCGCAAGATGTGAGTGTGTGAGTGTGTGTGTGTCTGTCGTGTTTCAACCCTTGGTCGAAAAACTGCCAAAAAGATATGCCACCTCCAACGCCGTGTCATGCATGTAGTCGCCAGCTCCCAGAAATCGATCGCTCTAAGCAGGATAGGTAAAAGAAAAAAGTCGCTGTATGATGGTTTCGAGCTCGAGTTCGAGGGGGTATATGAGCCGGGGTGATATCGAGTGAGGGAGAGATATCAGAGGATGCCCGAGTCCTTGAGCGCATTGTTCAGGATTGTCTCCTTGACTGCGGCGAAGACGAGGCGGATGTTGGAGGTATCGGTGGCTTGTGTCAAACTGCCGCCGAGATGAGCATGCGAACGGAGACAGGGCAGGGCAGGCAGAGAGAAGGGAGAAAAGACTTACTGTGGATACAGGTTTAGGTGCGCTCGGTTGACTTGGTTGAACCTCCAGAGCAGATACTTGGCCGCCTTGTTGACGTCGTTACCGCCTGAGTAGTCGGGAAAGTAGTTGCCCAACGGTGACCTCCCCAGTTTCTGCTTGAAAATGTCGACCTTGTTGAGGAACAGAATGATACTCGTTCTCATGAACCACCTCGAATTGACAACCGAGTCAAAGAGCAGTAAGCTCTCCATCATGCGGTTCTGTAGCAGCACATTAGCAGCGTGTGAGTAACGTGACGTGGAGCACGCCTACCTGACTGCTCTCTTCCAGCAGCACCTGGTCATACTCGCTCAGGGCGACGCAAAAGATGATGGACGTGACGTTTTCGAAGCAGTGAATCCACTTTTTGCGTTCACTTCTTTGCCCACCGACATCAAACATGCTGCAAGAGGGGGGAGAAAGTTAGCGGCTCCTCCGGAGAGAGAAGGGGATGGGAGGTAGTGCCGACGCACTGAATGCTCAGCTGCCCCATCTTGAACCTCGTCTCGTAGATACCCGTCGTCTTGGTTCTCGCTCGAAGCACGTCCATCTCGACGGGGAGGTAGTTTGGTGATACGATCCTGGTGGCTTCCTGAAAAAAGCTGGGGGGGGGGGAGGAAGTTAGCCTCGGATGCATCCTCGCCTGCTTTTTACAATCCCGCACGAGAGAGGCCTACTATTCGGCCGAGTCCATTAGGTAAAACTCGGTTTGCCTCTCCATCAGCTGTTCCCTTGCCGGGTCGTTCCATATGGCCTGAATCGCGGTGCCGACTCTGGGATCAATCCTAGCCTGTGGGTTCGTGTCGAGCGAGTATTCGAGCAGAAACTCGCAGTCGGCCTTGTTCTCATCCAGCACCAGCTCGATGTCGAACTGGCTTAGGGCGCTGCAGAGCGCCTTTGCGCATTCTAGGAGGTTCTTGTACACTGTCGGCCGGTAGCTGGCGAGTTCGTCTGGCGAGTAACCTTTTAGGTGGATAATCTTCATCTGCTTCACAATTGTCGACTTTCCGCTCTCGCCCGAGCCTGTGCGTCATAAAAAAAACTCAGAGTCAGCAAATCGCGTCGAAGGTCCCCCTCCCTGCAGCGGCGCAGACACGCGGCGGCGACTTACCGAGCAGAAGGATCTTGCATTCCTTGCGCAGCTTTTTCGAGTCCTCCTCGAGTTCCTTGTCGATCTTATTGCTCCGCTTCCTCTGGTCCGACTCCTCCCCACTCGTACTCATGCACGACCCCATGACGAGCATCAGCTTGCGCGGCGGCCGACCCTAATGGGGTGAATACGGATCCCCGTCGGGCGGACGGCGGGAGCGTCGGCAGCAGTAGCGCGGCGGGCGGTGACGGCCTTGAATCGAACAAAACCGGCACTCGGTAGGCTGCGTGGGCTCGCCGCCTCAAAATACCATCAAAGCAAGGAAATGACGGAGCGATGCGATCGAGGGCCGATTAAGGCACGGCAGCAAGGAGACAGAGTGATGGCGGAGAGGTCAATCGGGTGGCCGGGACTGGTGGATGAGATGGTTGGTTAGGTGGTGCCTTGGCGGGCCGGGCAGACTGCCTCGATTGAATTGAAAAGGCTTCCGGATTCGCTCAGCGAAGAACCGCCCCTGCCGAAGAATCGAAAAACCGTTGCTTTTGCCGACAACGGAAAGGCTTCGGTGGCCTGGATGATGTTGTCGCGTCAAGTGCTCGCGAGAGGGGGCGTTGTAAGGCAGCGGATGCCGTCGAGGGGCGGAGGTGTGGACGTGGAGCGGGTGGCGTGGAGAAGGTCGGGTGTCTGTCTGCCTGGACTCGGCGCGCGAGTTGCCCTTCAGAACTGTGTTGCCAAGTGGGTTGCCGGTCGTGTGTCGCCAGTGGTGTCGCCAGTGGTGTCGCCAGCGAGCGGCAGCAGTCGGCGTCGTCTCGAGAGTCGACAGCTGCAGATGCGGTCGGCCCGGCTCGGTGTGCAGGCGTGCAGATGTGCTGCTGTGGATGTGGATGTGCTGTCTGAACTCGGCGGGAGGGGAGGGGGAGCGACGGGCCTGTTTCCTTTGTCGAATCCCCAACAAGGGCCGGGCTTTGGGGAACACGACGCTGCTGCAACGGAGTGGTCCCCCCCCGGCCGCGAAAGCTGGGGGCGGGAGGGACGCAGACAGGGGCCGGGGCTCTGTCGTCTCCATCCGTGGACCCTCCGTCGTGCGGAATACAGAGCTTTCGTAATTATTACCTACCATGTATTCTGTACACTACTGTGAAGGACCGAAAGGTGCGACGAGACGGGCCAAACCAGCCAAAACGCCGCAAGCGCACTGACCGCCTCCGCCTTCGACGTTGGCATCCATCCCAGCACAGCCCGGCCCTTCTCCCTGTCCTGCCCTGCCCAGGATGCCAGGCTGTTGTCCATTGGCTTCGCCTTGGGCGCGCTGCGTGAAGCTTTTCTCCCGGCCCTGCCAATGTCCCTCTGCTGCCTTTTTTGACGCAGATCCGACTCCACCGCGAAATGCTTGCTAGCTCAAGCTACGAGGCAGAGCGTAATCAGCCCAATTACCCGACGCACTCTTTCATTTCAGTCCCTTGCGACTGATATTTTTGCCTGCCCGTTCTGAGATGCGAAATGCACGAGAGCGGCTCAATTCTCAGATCGCCTCAGCCCCGAATGCCGGTCACGAACGCAGCGTCACACACACCAGCACGGGGCCGGTTGCGAGTGGTCGAGGAGGGTGGTGGTGCCCCGGGCCTGTGGTGCTGCGTTGCTGCGTTGCCTGCCCCAGCCGCCAAGACGCCGCCCTGTGCAGCATGCTCAACCCCAGATATTTTGATTTCCAGGCCCACAAGGGGGGAGGGGGGACGGCCAACTCAAGGCCGGGGTCGCCAACTGATGGTCTCCACTGTCCGTGAACACTTGGTGGTGCTTGCGCGGCGTGGAACCACCACCAACAGGAGACCCGATGCCCCCGCTGCCCGAGGCTTGAATCCCGACAACCACGTGTCTTCAGCCACCGACAGCCCGGAATCGTCAACATGATCGTCGCCTGCTTGGACTCACGGACGCCGGTCAGGGGTAACGTTATTCGCGACCGTCTCCGGCCAGCCACCAGCCGTAAGTGCTGTGTATGTATTCTGTATTCTGTGCATACCTGCAGTCAGCGAGCACAAACGAGCCGCCGGGCTTGCACGGTTTAGGGCTGGGAAGAAGGCTGTCGGCCAAATGAACCGGATTCCCCCTCGCACTCCAAGTATCAACCCGGGCTCCAGCCAAGAAGACCCAAATCCACACCGAATCGATCGGGGACCATGCACACTGACCGAGACTGGCGGGAGAGCAAAAGCAAAGAAACACGAGCCCTGCCCTGGGGTGGGCTGGAAGAGGATGGTGTGACCGGCAGTTGCCCCGAAAGGAGGACCTTGTGTTGCAGACCGGTTCGACGCCACCGAACGCCGGTTGGTTGACCCGGCGGTCTCGGCAGGCATCGATCTCAGTGGCGGGCCAATCAAATGCATTCAGAGGTTCAACTGTCAAGCAGCGTGCAAGGCGGGACGTTCGCGGCGGCCCTCGGTGTTCACATGGGGGCCGAGTCCTGCGAGCGAGGCCGGCTTGACATGCTGAGCAAGCCATCCTGGACTCGCTCATTTTGTTTCATTATTCTGTACGGAATACTTGTCCTGCACCCTGGCCTCGGAAACATATCGCCGACACGGAGCAAGCTGGGCTCAAGGGAAAATGACCAATACAGAATACTGCAGTACAGAATACATACCTTATGAGTAAATCGCAACAAAACCCCTTGCTCTCACATTGAACACCCACAAGACAAGACCTCTGAGGAACAGGAACTCCACAACGCCAGGAAAAGCTAACCCCGGGACAGACCTCTCCGCGGAAAACAATCAAAACCAGCACAGCACATCCCAGAGATGCAGCAGGCCAACCGCACTAGCTCCAGGACGGCACCAACGTCTTTCCCCAAAACGCCCGACCGCACCACCATCCATGGATGGGATGCATGCCTGCTGCCTGCGGGTGCATGAGGCTCACCAGCTGCACAGCACTCCTGTTGTGTCTGTGCTTGCACATAGTAATGTTAAAGGAAGCACGTTTGTAATATCCCCGTTTTGTCTGGTGCTAGTCCTGTACCGTATGTGCCTGTATTACTTGTAATGAGCAACGGCGCCGGTTGGAAAAGGAGATTGAAAAGCCAAGGCCAAAATCTCAACAAACCCGAAGCCTGACCACGAAATTCCTGATTCCCAAATGACGAAATGAACCGGATGACCATTACTAGCATCCGTGAAAACGATCTAGGCCTCGCTGTTCTTTGTTTGCCCTCAAGGACAAAACTAACCGATCTCGCACCGATCCTGCCCGGCCACAACCCACGGCGGCAACGACCGCCGACCTCGACAACCCCCGGTCCCAAAACCACACCCGAGAGTTGAGGTCAAGATGATGAAAAGGCACGATCTCACGACGTCAAATCCGATCCGGCCCGGTCCGCTCAGTTTATACTCATACATAATTCATCAATTCGGCGCCCGCCGCCCGGTCAAGTCGGGCCAAGTCGGGCAGCCAGCCTGAGCAGGCCCACAGCCAACACCAGATACAAGTCCAAAAGACCTTCTGGGATAGGGAGAGGGCAAGGGGTGTTGCTACTCTCGTCCTTCCGTCGCTTTTCCCTCGCCTGCACCGCGTTCCTCCCCAGCCCTTCCCCGCCCTGCTCTACTGCTGCTGTAGCACGGGATCAAGCCAGATACCCAATGTCGTCGTCGTCGAGCCGTTCCAAGTACTCCTTGTCGAGCAGGATCTCGATGCACTTCTTAATGTCGCTGACCTTGGGCACGAAGCGGGCGCGGATCTGGTTGATAGTCTCGCTGACGAGCTGCTGGTGCTTCATGCGCTTGCGTGCCTTCATAATGCGCACGATCGCCGACTTTCACATCACAAGATCAGCACGTTGCGCTAGAGAATCAACGGAAGAGAAGCAAAAGGGAAGAAAGTACCTGGAGAAGAAGCTTGCGATCCTCCTCAATCGTCTTGTTGGTCTCGGCCTCCTCCTGCTTCGTCTCCGACTTCATGCCCACGTTGAGATTGACGCGGTACTTCTTGTTCTTGAAGTCGTAGTTGAGCGAGAAGCTCGCCCCCGGACCGACCTTGGCGCTGCTCCCGGGGTCGAGGTTGAGCACCTTGGCCTTCAGGAGAATGCCCAGCGAGGGGTCCAGCGCCTCGCTGTTCAGCTGCGTCGTCGAGGCAATCTCCTCGTACGTGTTCTTGTCCTTCTCGTTGAACAGCAGCAGGATGGCCATCTGGTATATCGAGACCTGGAATGTGTAGGGCATCTTGGCGCTCTTGATGTAGTTTGCCTTGACCTCGCCCTTGCACAGCTGCCACAGCCACGTGAGTTTGCGGCCCTCGTGTTTGGCCTTGTAGTAGCGGCTGAACCGCTCACAGTCAGCGGCCACCTCGTCGGGCGGGTTGAAGTTGGTTCCTGGCGCAGTGAGGGGCCAAAAGCCGGTACCCAGGATCGAGTATGACGAGTCGAGGCCCTTGTTGTCGAGAGCCTGAACGTGCTCCCTGAACCCGGCGTTCAGATCCTTGGAGATCTGCATGTCCTGGAACATGCGTTGCAGCTTGTTGGTGTACTCGAAGCCACAGGCCTCCTTGAGCTTGCTGATCATGCTCGTCTCGGCGTCGTCCGAGGACGAGTTGCTGTGCACCAGGCGGCGTGCCAGCATGCGGGAGTAGAACTTCTGGAATACGTCCTTATCCTCGATGTACTTGAACACCGTCATGATCTGGACAAGCGTGTTCTCCAGCTCGGCATCCTCAGCACCGGTGCTGCTCTTGCGGAGGAGCACATCCGTGTACTTGGCCAGCAGCTCGGGCGACTTATTAGACCCGGACTTGCAGACCTCGTTCCGGTTGACGAACTCCCTGCAGGCGTTGTCGAGAGACCGGGTGAACTCCGGCTCGTCCTTGAAGGCGCGCTTGACGAGACCCTGGTACTGGGTGTGGATTTCAAGCAGGGCATCAACGTACACCTTGGGCTCCAGCTTGTCGGCATCCGAAGCCACCTTGGCGACGGCGGCCAAGCCGGCGTTGCGAACGTGCGTCTCGAACTTGGTCCGAAGGGGGTCCAGTCCGTCGGGAATGCGCGACAACAAACTATACATGCGTGCCATGTCGTCTTCCCTGTCGTTGTCCAGGAGCACCTGGAATTCGTCGCGCAAGATGGTCGAGTGATCGGAGATCAACACCTGGTTGCAAGCCTTCTTGAGCGGGATTCCAATATCCGGGTGGAGATAGAGCTTCACCCGCTCCTCCTCCTCGTTGAGGCGAGCCTCGGCCTTCTTCATGTACTCGACGACACTGTTCTCGGCAACGAACTGCTTGCTTTCGTTTTCGTAGAAGACCTTGGTCGCCTCGAGGAACGGGCGCTCGAAGTGGAAGCGGTAGACGTCGAGGGTCGTCTTAGAGGAGTCGCCGTCGTCCAGGCCCAGCGACACAAACGAGTCGACGACCTGCTTGATCTGGTTGTGCTCGATCGTCTCGCCGCTGCGCTGCTTCTCGACGAGCTTCAGCACGGCCTCCATCACCTTTGTGGAGACCTTTGTGAAAAGGACATCGCGCCACTGCACCAGGTGCAGCGTGTAAACATCGTAGACATTCTTCTTGCCTTCGTCAATCTCGCGCTTAACCCAGTGGCGATTCAAGTATCGGAATAGGTGATGGATGTACTTGGCCGCATCCGTGTAGCGTTGCCATTCCCTGATGTAGAAGGCCAAGAGGGCCTCGTCTGCGTGGGCCTTGGACTCTGCGAACAGTCCTTTCAGGTGCTCGGATAGGTACTCGGATAGCTTCTTGTAGAGCTCTTCGCCGAGAAGGTGGGCTGTGAAAACAGAGTGAGCAGGCTTCAAGCCGGGCGGTGCTGGGGAGGAAACACGAACCGCCACGCTGGGACGAGCCAATAACCTGGCTAGTGAGGGCAAACCCCCCGGCTTTTTGGGATGTGCAGAAGTTGTGGACGGCGCTGGAAAAGAAGGCCAGAAGGTCAGTTACGTGATAAACCTTGGGGGCGTTCTGCGCGGACGCCCAGGGAGAGAAATGGAAACTAACGTGTAGATGCCCATGTACTGCGGCCGGCTTGTGTCAGCATGGAATTGATTCCGGGGCGCAAACACGTCGGGGACACACGTACAGTCTGCAAATCAATACCTTCTTGCAGGTTGAGCATGATTCTGGTAACACCATGTTGCAGGTAGTTCCATCTAGCGTACGTCAGTCTTGCGCTGCCAACGCGTGGGCTCGGGCGGGAGCGGCACGCACGTGGTGTCGATGTCTTCCTTGACGGGCTGGGGAGGCATCCCCGGCAGGCCAGCGGAAGGCATCTCGTTGGGCGTGGCCGCGTCGCAAGACGGCAATGCCGGGGGCAGAGTGATCGGGGATAGGTGGCGGGCTCGTTGTCGTTTCGGGAGATGAAGTCGTCCGCGGCCGAGAGAGGGTCGCTACAACAAGGCGGGTGAGGTCAGCTTCGGCTGCTGGATTGTTGCCTCTGGCATTCCGACCCAGGGCCGGGAAAGAATGGAGAGAACAAAACCAAAGAGGCTGTGAGAAGGGGAGGCTCACAAATACTCAAAGAAAAGTGTAGACGATGGAGGCACACCCGGGCGAAGGCGCAAGTGAAGGAGACGGTATTGTGGGGAAGATGAACGAGCGCGGGGATAGTCGGTCGACACCGGGCAGGCGAACTCGAAGATGCGTCGGCGGCGGTTTCGGCGAGACGGAGAGAAAAACCAAGAGTTCTCGAGTGACCAGGCGGAAAGGGTTGTTTCGGGTTGGGTTGTTTGGGGAGAAGCCGTCCTGGAAGAGGGAAGTTTATAGTGGAGGTTCGGGCCAGTTCAGTTCTGTTTGTTGGTCAACCTGGAAGGCAGCTTTCGGTCGGGGTGCCTATCCCCGCCGTTGGCCTGGGGGTTTGCGGTCCAGGCAGAAGAGGCCCCACTTGCGGTCGGGCCTGATTGCCCCGTTCTGGTGTGCAGAGAGCTTGAAGCGACAAGCGCCAACAAGCGCCCCAGGGCTGCGGCCTTGACGCGTTAGGTATCCCTGCGATCCACCTCCATGATGCCATGCGATCCGTCGTCTTCCAGACCCCAAAGGAGCTCTCATCAATAGTATCGCACAGCACTACAAACACTGCCTACATATGACGGTATTTTATACAAGACAAAAATGGTGTTGTCAGGGACACCAAGGGTATACACCAATATTCAGCAAGAAGCAAAACTCCCAGCGCCCAGAAGGAACCAAACCAGCCAAACCAGCCAGAGAACCAGCCAGACAACCAGCCAGAGAACCAGCCAGCCAAACAAAGCACTCCAAAGTAGTTATTCCATACCCAAAAAGCCCAGCCATCCCATGCAACCATTCCATGCAGCCCATTCATAGTGTTACCGCTCATCGGATTCATTTCTTGTCCGTCGCGCTTTGTTCCCGCTCCAGCCGCGCGGTCACTCGTCCTCCTCCCCCCTGCCAAGCTTCTGCACCAGACGGAAGACGCTCACCGACATGGTAAATGCCCAAGATATCAGGCCAATCAGCTGGAAGGCGGCCAAGGCCTGGCTGTACTGCCGCGTCTGCCGATCTTCCGAGTTGTGGTACACGAGGGCCTCGAAGGCGAGGGCGGTGCTGGCGGATTTGAAAATGATAAAAAAGAGGTCCATGAGCACAAAGGCGGCCTTCTGGGTCGGCGCCCGCAGCCCCAGGGGCTTCCCCGTGTACTCGTCCCAGGTCATGTAGCCAATGTAGGGGATGGCGACCGTGTCGACGGCGATGGCCACGATGGATTGTGTCAGCTCCGACGAGTGTGGGTCTTCGCCGTGATGCTCAAACTCGTACATCCTGGCCGAGAGAGCCAGCGCCATGGTGGACGTGAGGAGGACGGTAAGGCGGAAGACGAGCGGGACGAGCGGGTGCCGCAGGATGATACGCCAGAGCCGCTTATAAAACGCCTTCGTCCGGGTCGGCCTCCTCCCGTTTACGCCGTTGGGGCCGGAAATCTGGACGGGACCGTTGAAGCCGGGTTGCAGCTTATCCAACACCTCGGGGTCGACGACCTGGGCCTCCTCGTTCGGCAGGCGTCCGTATCGCGAAGACTGAACGTAGCTTCGCCAGGGCGCGTCAGGAGCTGCGCGGCCGTAGCGCGGCACGATGACGGGTTCCGCCGTGCGCAGGTGGTCCCATTTCCGACCCCTCTCTGTGCCGTCCTTGCGCGTCAGGAACTTGCGTAGCCTCGCCCTCGTTGCCCTCGATCCCTCGAGCCCCAGGACGGCCGGGTTTTCGTAGACGAAGCCATCTCTCGATACCCTCCTCTGCGCCTGGCTCGGAAGGTGGTTGTGTTGTGCGGGTAACGCGCGTGGTGGTGGCGAGCTCAGCGCGCGGAACTGGCCCTCAGCCGGGGTGCCGTAGCGGGCCTCGTACGAGTCAATCCATGCTGTGCGGGGGTAGAAGTCAGCGTCGCGATGGCCAGGGGCTAGCAGAGTCTTGGATTCATACGCGGGAGAGTCCGGGTCGCGCCGTGCTGAGTCGAGGAGGATCGGCCGGCAGTGCTCCGAGACGTGGTGGAGGGGCGCGCGGAATGGGGAGAGCTTGGAGGCCGAAGACCCGAAGCAGCCATTGCACAGGCCAGGAACGCCCAGCACGGTCGTATGTGGCGAGAGATAGATTCCGGAAACGGATCCAAAGGAGCACCAAGAGCAACGGGTTATTGTGTAGGCGCAGTCGGTCACAATCGGTCAGTGACGGAAAGAAAAGATCGGAGCACGGAGACGGGATGAGCGAGGCCCCCAGGTGCGTCGCTGCATGGTAATGCCGCAGCAATCGGAATGCCTGGGATTACATGCAAGGCATCACGACTTCGCCGTGCCGTGTGATGTCGCGTGTCCGAGTTGGCCGCCTTGGCTGTGCGTAGAACGGTGGGAGTGTGTCGCATGTGCCCGTGGTTGGGAGCCGTTTTGGCTGCAGTGGGTGGTCGGTGGCCTGGTTTTGAGCCCGGCCTGCTGCGCCAAACTTGGCAGCACTGGCTGGCTCGGCTGGCCACCACCACTCAAGCGATCCCGGGCGACACGGACCACTCATCCACCCGGACTCTCCATGACCCCACGCTCGGGGCTTTTAGCGAGGCAATGACGACGGTTGCAGCCTCAACCCGCAGCGATGCCCTGCTGCAGGCCTGCGGCTCAAATCCGTCTCCATCTCTAGCTGCCGAGCTGCCATGCTCTGTTTCTGCCGTGCCTGAGCTCGCCCATCCTGTCTCGTTCCCGGCGCCCGACATCGCCAGAAGGCTGAAGCTCGGCTGAAATCATCATCTGTTTTCTAAGAAGATGAATATATTTTTGAATCGAAGACCGTGACGGACTAGACATCTCAGCATCTTGGAGCGTTGAGAATTCAAGGCCCCAAAATGGCAGAGGAGACCGAATTCAAGCACAGCAGCCTGTCGAAGACGAACTGAATGTAAAAGCTGCTTCTGCCCAAGACAAACAGTGCGGTGAGGTTTTGAGCTATGCTAAAAAGGCGCGGTCTGCCTCGCAGGCCTCCTCTCCTTCTCACCTGGTTATTGTTGACACTGGTCTGGCGATCCCCACACGGTTTGGGTTCAAGGTGAACCATGCCGACAGGGGTGAGAAGCTGCCGAGCCCGGCGCGGCAGGCAACTCCCCCACTCTCAACCCCCCCCCTGGCCAATCACCTCCCCACCAGGCCCGCCCTGTGCGTCACTGTCCAGGCCGCCGAAGCTCGAAATCCCAGCAAGCTCATTTTTGCGAAGCTGGGAACGCGTCCCTCGTTTTGCCACCAGCAGTCCACCATCGCCGTCGAGACCCGAACGCCAGGTACAAGATGCGCTGTCGTGGTCTCTGTTTCTGCTTCCGGACGTAGACACCGCGGGACTTCTCTCTTTCAATTCTCTCCCTCCCCCCTGTGGCTGCGAACGCTTGCGACCGCGGCTCACCCCTCCCTCCCTGTGCTTCCCATCGCTTGCAAACACCACAGTGAGGCAGCCGAGGCAGCCAAGCCCTCCTGCGTCCCGACACCATGCGCCTCTATCTTCTCCCCATCTCGACGAGACGGACTCTTCTCTACGCACAGAGACTCCACACGCCGGCCGCCGGAAAGCAGACGTGGTCCGACTGGATCCAAGCCAAGGCCGCGCGCACTTGGTCGGGCTGGGAGAAGAAAGAGAAGGGCTGGCAGAAGGCCGTCGTCGGCTACGGCAACCAGCTGCTGCGCCGCATCCCCTACGAGGAATGGGGCCTCAAGTCGGTGCCGCCGCTGTCACAGCGCCGGAAGCAGGGTGAGCTGCAGGGCAGTGAGAGGGTAGAGGTCGTGTACCCCAAGAGCCTGCTTCCCATGGACAAGGTGCCCAAGATCCTGGGTGCCCTGGCGACCGAGAGGGAGGCCCTCCACAAGAGACGCTTGATTTGGTGTTTTGTCGGCATGCCCATCACCGCGCCCATCGCCCTCATTCCTGTGTAGGCCATTGCCCACTACTACCCACTTGAGTCTTCCCCCAGCTGACACCCTGCTCTGCTCAGGATTCCCAATCTCCCCTTCTTTTACCTCGTCTACCGCGCCTGGTCGCATTGGAGGGCCCTGTCCGGCGGGAAACACATCCAATTCCTCCTCAGCAACAACCTACTTGCCTTGACACCGTCGCCCGTCGTCGACCAGGTGTATGCCGAGCAAAAAGGCTCGCTCCCATCCACTCCCGAGCCGACAACGGATTCCGCCCACGATCTTGCTGACAATCCCGACTCCTTCTCCTCCCCGAACGGCGCTCGGGACCCGGACGGCGAGACCATGCTGTTGTCACAAGCCAACGGCAAGGAGATGACCCAGGCCCTTGACCTTCCGCAGCTCGAGGTCGAGCTCGAGAGGGCCATATGGCAAGTCGAGGAGGCCATCAAGGAGCGCAGCGCAGATATTGCGGCCAAAAAGTCTGTCAAAACTACGGACGAGGACGAGAACAAGTCGAAATGACCACTGAACGACCGTGTATGATAAACGTGTGTTGTCCCAGGGGCGGTAAAGGAGTTTAAGGGTGGCTTTTTGGATGGTGGCTAGACAGACTCAACTCGATCCGACTCTCACAACACGCAAACATAATCCTTCTGCATCATCTCAGCTACTCCCCCGCCCCCCGTGCAGTTCTCGACCCCGAAACGCGGAGCTCCGTTAAGCCACCACTGGAAGAGGCCTCCTTGGGCCCGCATCACCACCACCGCCACCGCTCCAAAACACACTCACAAGCCGGTGGACCAGCCCCATCCCAATAAATATTGCCACCACACCCATCACATACCGCAGCGACACCCCACCACGACCCCGAGGGCGCACCCGGCGCCGCTCCCCGCGGAGAGCCACGCCCATCAGCGCCTCATCATTCCTGCTCCTCATCACCACCCTCACCGACCTTTCCACCCCGCCATTGCCACGGCCACCTGACTCAAGCCCGACAAAAACCCCGAACCCGGCCTCGGCCCGGCCCCCGTTCTCCCACCCGCTGCTGCTGCGAGTGCTGTCGCCGCCGCCGCCGTCTCGCTTGCTGACAACCCGCACCGTTACTAAACCAATATCCCCGTCTTCTTCTGCTGCCGCTGCAGCCTCTGTCTCTGCCTCGTCCCAACCAGGTCTACGTCCGCGTCCACCGCACCCTCCTGGTGCCTTCTCTTCTCCGCGGGTCGGGGTGCCTCCTACTGCCGGCACCGCCACAGACGCGCGCGGAGGGTCGCGACTAAGGTGGTACGGGTGGCGATATTCCTCGGCCGACGGTTTGTGGCAGGAAATTGGGGAGTGCTGTTGCTGTTGTTGCTGTTGTTTTTGTTGTTGATGGCGGTGGTAGTGGTGGTGGTAATGGTGGCGGCGGTAGTCTTCCTCTGCTTGGCAGACGGCGACGTGGTGGTGATGGCGGAGCGTCGTCTCGGCGCGCCAGGCCAGCGCCGCCTTGTGCCGGAGCAGGCACTCGGTTGGGCTGCCGCGGACCAGGGCTGCCGCGTGTCGTATTGACGGTGTGAGGGGAGGGGATCCGGCTGGGTTTGGAGTTCTCGGGGGTGTCGGTGGTGTGGTCGCCCGTTTGGCTTGTCCGCTGAGGCTGGGGGATGATGTTTTTTGGTCGGGGTTAAGGGGTGAGGGTGTTAAGGGGGTGTAGAGGCGCCCGGACGGGTGTGAGCGGGTGGCTGGGGGCATCGTTGCGGTGTTTTGGACGCTTTGGGAGCTCGGATTGGGTTGCTGCAAGATCTACAGGTTCATGTGAGGTTGTATGTGGCAGGGCCGGCGATTTTGCGTGTGCCGGCGCTGTGGCGAGGCGCAGACGATCCGGTTGGCACGCACGCGGGTGAAACAGGCACAGGTGCGAGTCTCACGCCACGCTGAAGAATGTACACAAGTAAGTGGTGAACCGAGTGGTTTCAATCTGCTACGGCGGTGTCTCTCGGCTCCGGCCTTCTCGCCGTTCAAACCCGTCTCGTCTGACGAAGGGAGGAATGCCATATGTACTATACCAACCGCATCCTCGTTGTTGCTGATGAAAAGAGAGTGTTTCTCAACGTAAGCCCGTCTTGATCCCCATCCGAAAAAGCGCTTTTCTCGTCTTACAAGTCCATCTCACCAGGCGTCTGCCGTCAGCACCGACAGTCGGTCAAACCTTGTGCGTTGTGTCCGCGGCACGTCTGTCAATCTCTTTGAGCACACACCGTGGTGGAAGAGCCGGATACGAGTTCTTCCCTCTGACTTCAACAGATGATGCTCTGCACATATGTACGTCCTCAGTCGCCGTAATCCCTTGTACAAATGGGGGATGCCGCTGCAAATCATCCACAGCTCTGACATACCCGTGCATGATCAGAAAGTGCTTAACTTCTACGCGCCACGTTCGACGTGAGGAAATCTGGTATAACAGTGATCTTGTAACCAAGGGAAGGGTCAGGCAAACACTCCAGATTTATACCTGTCTCCTGGCGATGGGTGAGTTTCGATATTAGTTGGATCAACTGAACGACTGGCCTTGGTTTGTTTGCCCGCCATGGCCCAACCCGGCCGCCCAGTTGCGTGACATTAAAGTATACGAGGTATTTGCAACCCAAGACCGAGACTTTTTGCTTTTTTTGCCATCCCTTTATCCCGCCGAGTTATGGCCCCGCCCAAGTTCTGGTCCCGTCGACCTGCATGTATCGCCCAACTCCAACAAACTCCAGCCAATCCACAGTTTAGACCAGCCACCCCCTGGCTATCGGGAAAGCGCCTCCGCAGTCTCTGTACCTCGCCAGGTCTGCCGGCAGATGCTGGCAGTCTCGCTTTGGGTCGAGGCCGTGCAGCTTGCACGAGACATCCAAGGTGCAATGCGGAAAACCGAGGTATTCCGCCGGCGACCAAGTCATCGCAGCGTTATACTCACAAGGAGATCCCTCGCTCGCCCGAATCCTGGCCAGCCCGTCTCATCAAAACAGATAATGCAAGTAGTGCAGCCAAATAACGACAAGAATATATGGTCGTAAAAAAAGCTCGCCTGGGAGAGGGAGCATCTGGAGAGGATCGGGTTCCCGGGCTCTCCAGCTGAAAACCCGACTAGGAGCTGGCACCGTTATGACGCCGACTGGGGAGTCGAGGCCGCCTCGTCCGTGTCGGGAGCCGGGTCGTCGAGCCGTGCTCTCTTGGCGCGGCCATTCTCGTGGACTTCGAGCGACTCCTTGGCGTCCTTGAGCTCGACTTCGAGCTCGTCCAAGCGGCGCTTGAGCATGTTCTCCCTCCGGTGGCTCTCCTCCAACTCCTTCTGGAGCTGGGCCTGCGACTCGGTCATGACGGTCAACTGGACGTGTAACTGCTCCTCGGCCTCCAGTTTGCTTTTCTCCTGTGCCTGTCGGTTCACTTCTTCTTGCTCGAGCTGCTGAATCCTACCCCGGTACAGCTCTTGGATGACCTCGAGCTCGCTGACGCGCGTCTTCAAGCTCGCATTGGTCGCGAGGAGCTGTTCGTGGGTCTGCGGCATGTCGAGGCGGTCGCCGTTCAATGGCGACTGAGGACGGCCATCGGGCCCGCCAAAGCCAGACAGTTGCTGGGCCTGAAATTGGTCGTCGATGTTCTGGTATATGGGCCCCATGTGCGAGGCATAGAGGTTTGGCGTGCCGGTGCGCGAGATGGGAGAGTGTGTGTCGTCAAGGCCGCCATTGGGGGATTTTTGCGAGGGCCTGCGGGGTCCGGCGGCGCCGTTTCCGACAGCGAGGTCTGCCCCGTTGATATCGCCCGGTTGAGAGAGGTTGTGGTGGTGTTGTTGTTGTTGCGCCTGCACCGGGTACGTCGAGGTCAGCCTCCGGTGAAGGGTTGCTAGGGTTACTGGCGGACCGCGATGGGAAGGGCTCACCTTTTTCTGCTTGGCGAGGTCGGGCCTCATGGTCTTTACGCGGTTCCGGCTCTTGATCACATCGGTCTTGAGCGATATGGGGCGGGGCCGGCCGTGGAGTTTGAGAAAGAGGCCGCAGGCGTTGCAGAGGACTGCGCCCGTCTCGTCGCGGCGCCATAGCGGCGTGGTGTGCGTGGTGCAGTTTTGGCAGGTAGGCTGTGTGGCAGCACGGTCGTGGTTAGCCATGGTCGCCATGATGTTGTTGTGTGCAGTGTGCTGGCCTCGGGAGGCTGGCCGAGTCGACAAGCAGTCGAGTCGACAGAGTGCACGATGTACTCCGTCCGGAGTTATTCTGTACACAGCAGTGATGGTCGGGCGATTAGAGGCGACGATAAGGAATCGATAAATGGCAGATGGGGGAAGATAACTGCCCCGAATACACCAAGTAAACTGCCCGCGAATAACTGACGACCCACGTCGCCGTGATAAGACGCACTACGTCGCACTGAGAGCGGGTGATAAGAAATTTTTTGACCCGACCACCGAGAGTGGGGCCCGAGACGCGGCAGCAGATAAGGATCCCAGTGGCACTCCAGCACGTAAGGCTAACCTCGAGGCCCCACCAGACTTCCAGGTTGTTTCGGCGCGGACTGTGCTGCTGCAAGCCGCGAGCCAATGGGACGCGGCGACGTGCTGGGAAAACCCACGTGAAGACGCGAGCTGCGTTGTGTTGTTGGGACTAAAGGGCAGAAAGGCAGGACAGACAGAAGAAAGAAGACGATGAACGGCAATCAGAGGCGGGGACTCACCAGGTTCCCCCCCGGCGCAGGGGCGGTGCTGGCTGGCGACGTTCCCGCAGAATACATGGCGGGCGCAATTGCAACGGGTCTGAGAGAAGAAGTGGGTTGTCAGCCAGGAGAACGGGCATTGTTGGAGCTGAGTTGGCCGGATGGGACGAATTAGCCGGACGGAAGACGAGCGCTAGGCACGATCGCACGGCACAACTACGACTGCTCGACGCTCCACCACCGCGGGCGCAGCATCCAGCAAGCCTCTGCGGCCCCTTCTCCCCGTCTCCCTTCCAACGCAACGGTATCCCGACTGACCTGGGTTGTGGAGAGCCCGTTGTCGAGCTGCTGGCGGTAAGCGCCGAAACGACCGGGAGGCCGTGTGGTGGAATGCTCTGGGGGACTGAAGCCTGGGTCGAGACGGAGCTTGGTCTCGAGATGGGGTCGGTCTCGAGTGCTGTCGGCACGCCCAAGGCCTGCGATTCGGCTTCCATCTTCGGCTCCCCCGCTGTGAAGAGAGGGTGCAGCGCCAGTGCCGCGTCGGCCTCAGAGAACTCGAGAGACTGTATCGGAGCCAGCTTGACGGTAGGTATCGAGAAGTTCGATGTCTCGGGGTTCGACCACGGGCGGCGCGTGTCGCGGCCGGGAGACGCGACCAATTCGAGGTTCGGCGAATGGCGAGTCCAGGTGGGTCGAGCCGCTCGGCTGGGTCGGGAGCGAGCTGAGCAAGTCAATGTTCGGGGCGGTCTTGCTATAGTACGGGGACCGGCGTGAGGTGCTCAATCGCACATGGGCTGGCGACCAATTGCAGGGGAGATGTCGGACGACGAGCTGCGAAGAGGACAAAGACCCAGCGCGGCGGGCGGCCAATTTCTCCGTTTTGGCGCTGCAAAGAGATTGGGTTATAAGCGGGCTTCTCAATGCGATGATCGAGGCGACGAGAATGATGGGTTTCGGAGAGATCAAGGGTTGGAAGAAGGCCTCCGGTGTTGTGATGGATCGTGAATGAGCAGAGCAAGACGAACAGTGCTCTCTGATGCGAGCGCGACAACGAAATCGGACCGCTAACTTTTTCCAGAGCCAGTTGCCAGCTGCCACAGTATTCTGTAAAGCTGACCTATTGCACCTGCGGAGTCCGTGCAGCAACCTGGAACCTGCGGGCGCCCCACTCCGACCGTAGCGGCCGGCAAGGTGCCGCGGTGCGGGCCCCAAAAATTTCCCTGCAGAGGTCCCAGTCAACTGCAGCACAAACCCAGAGCGGCCAAACCCCAACTCGAACATACTCGACTCAAGAAACAACGCCATAGAACAACAGCAACCAAAATAAGAGAAAAAAACGAAAACCACGCCTCCCACACCCCCGCCGATCAGAGACACGCTTCCCAGCCGACAACATGCCGTCGACACACAAGAAGGAGAAGCCATGGGACACGGACGACATCGACAAGTGGAAGGTCGACCCGTTCACCAAGGAAGAGTCTTCGGGCCCGTTCCTCGAGGAATCGTCCTTCATGACCCTCTTTCCCAAATACCGAGAGCGCTACCTCAAGGACTCATGGCCGCTCGTCACCAAAGCGCTCGATAAATTCGGCATCAGTGCGACACTCGATCTCGTCGAAGGCTCCATGACAGTCAAGACCACACGAAAGGTATATGCGCCGCAACCACCCGCATTTACCAACCGGGGACTATCACGACGTGGCGCAGAATGCTGACCCCCGCTGCTAGACATACGATCCCGCTGCGATCCTCAATGCCCGAGATCTGATCAAGCTCTTGGCGCGGTCGGTACCAGCGCCGCAGGCCATCAAGATTCTCGAGGACGGCATGGCGTGCGACATTCTCAAGATCCGGGGCATGGTTGGGAACAAGGAGCGATTCGTCAAGAGGCGGCAGCGGATATTAGGGCAGAACGGCACAAGTGAGCGAAACCGGGACCCTTGGAGCTTGGGCGACAGCTAACCAACGCCCACCAGCATTGAAAGCGCTTGAGCTGCTCACGCAGACCTACATCATGGTCCACGGCAACACGGTATCAGTGATGGGGCCGTTCAAGGGGTTGAAGGAGGTCAGGAGGGTGGTTGAGGATACGATGCAGAACATCCACCCGATCTACCTAATCAAGGAGCTGATGTGAGTGTGGCCTCGGCCGGACAGGCCTGAGCTGAAATGGTGACGGCGGCTAACGGCGAGCAGGATCAAGCGGGAGCTCGCCAAAGATCCGGCACTGGCGCAGGAAGACTGGAGCCGGTACCTGCCCAATTTCAAGAAGCGGACGCTGTCGAAGCGTCGGGTGCCGTTCAAGGTGGCCGACAAGAGCAAGAAGACGTACACGCCGTTCCCGCCGGCGCCCGAGAAGAGCAAGGTGGACATGCAGATCGAGAGTGGCGAGTACTTTCTGGGGAAGCAGGCCAAGCAGCGGGCGGCCGAGGCGGAGCGGGCCGAACAGGCCAAGCAGAAGAAGGACGAGAAGAAGCGCGAGCGCGAGCGCGAGTACGTGCCGCCGGAGGAGGGCGCGGCCAAGCCCAAGAAGCGGAAGACGGCGCACGACTGAGACGGCAATGTCCAGTTGCTTGTCCAAGCTTGGGCTTGGTCCTCGTGTGATACCCAGAACGGGCAGGCAAATGGTTGACCCGTGTATTTTTCGAAGAGATCCAGTGAGTGGCCTATCGGCAGCGATGCCGTGTCAAGCCGGACCCCGCGCTCGACGCCGGAGGCCCCGGAGGGGCGGTGGATTAATAATGGAGATCTGCCGGCTCGGCACTGGGCCGAGGCTCAAGCGTCATCGGGCATCCGCTGGTGCGGGGAGGTGGGGAATCCGTCGTCGGTGCAACGCGCTGACCTGCTCCGAGCAGAAGGAAACAACAGTATTTCCGTGGTCAGGGGCGCTCTAGATAAATACCAAGTAGCAGTCGCCATCGCCGGATTGTGCAGAATACAACACACCAACAATCTGAACGGAAGACACAGCCAATTGGCCAATCAGCCAGCTCCAACTTGTCATCATGCCGTACTCGCTCACCGTCAAGAAGACGGAGGGAAAGCCGGGCGAGGTCTACTACCCGTGTGTATCCCCTTTCCCTTCTCACTTTCATCCCTCTCTCTCCCCAACTAACACCGCCCCACCAGCCTCCAACTCAACACCATTCCCGTCCCTACTCCAGGCCCCAAGCAAGTCCTCGTCCACCTCTCAGCGGCAGCCCTGAACCACCGCGACCTCTTTATCCGCCAGCACCTCTACCCGGGCATCTCCTTCACGTCACCCCTCCTTGCCGACGGCTACGGCACCGTCACGGCCCTGGGCGCCGGCTGCACGCACGCCTCCCTCCTCAACGCCCCCGTGCTGCTCCTCCCCATGCGCGGCTGGCAGTCCGCGCCGGAGGGGCCTGAGAACCTCGGCAAGGACTTTTCCATCATCGGCTCCTCCGTGGGGAGCGACCTCGGCACGGCGCAGGAGTGGATTGTCGTCGACGAGGACGAGATCGTCCCCGCGCCGGCGCACCTGACGCCCGCCGAGGGCGCCGCGCTGCCGCTCGTCGGGCTGACGGGCTGGCGCGCGCTGGTGAGCAAGGGCGGAGGCAATGCCGAGGCTGGGAGGAACGTGTTGATTACGGGGATCGGGGGCGGTGTGGCGTTGCAGGTACTGCAGTTTGCCGTTGCGAGGGGGTGTAATGTGTGGGTGACGAGCGGTGACAAGGGGAAGATTGAGAAGGCCGTGGCCATGGGGGCCAAGGGCGGGGTGGTGTACAAGGAGAAGGGGTGGGACAAGGAGTTGGCGGGATTGCTGCCGGCGACGCGGCCGTACCTGGATCTAGTTGTCGACGGCGCCGGGGGGGATGTGGTGGGCAAGACGGTCCGGTTGTTGAAGCCCGGCGGCATCATCACCTGCTACGGCATGACGGTCGGGCCCAAGATGGACTGGCTGATCCAGGCGACCCTGAAGCACATTGACCTGAGGGGGTCGACGATGGGGTCCAAGGCCGAGTTCCGCGAGATGGTTGAGTTTGTGGGCAAGCACAAGATCAGGCCGGCGGTGAGCCGCGTGGTCAAGGGGCTGGACAACCTCGAGGGCATCGACAGCCTGTTTGACGATATGAAAGCCGGGAGGCAGTTTGGCAAGCTTGTTATTCAGATCGATGCCGATGAGGGGTCGTCGCCCAAGCTATGAGGGAGACAGAAACACGCGCCGTCGAGTGGCGAAGAATGATTCAAATAGAGTATTTATGTCGTGTGGTTCCGGACCACCTGAGAAGCTCACAATAACCTCATCGTTTGGCCTTTGGTCTCTTCACCACATGGCCGGGACGGGCCACGGCTCACCTAGGGGGCGAGCTAATATGCGGGACTTGTGCACAGCTTTTGCTTGCAAAGAAACCTGGAATTCGGTGCCCCGGGCTCGTAAAGCAGTCAAGGCTGGCTCTTCTTCTCACCACTATCCATCTCCTTCTCACCATCCCCGTCACTTGCCTCACCCTCCGTCGGCCTCCGGATCCCCTCGAAATGCCCCACGCCCCCTCTCAGCGACAACCCGTCATTCCACACCCACACCCTCACAATCCCCTCGCCGACCTCCCCGGTCTCGACCTCGGGGGTGTTCATCATGACCGGCCACCCCTCACCCTCCCCCTCCTGCAAGCCATCCTCGTCCACAACCCACCCCATCTGACACCTGACCCCGCCACCCGCCACCGTCCTCCCCCACTCGGCAAACACAGCAGCAAGCTGGTCGGCCGCGAACCAATTCTCGTCCAGGCCCAGCCCGCGCACAACCCCCCTCAGCTCCTCCAGTGTCGGAATTCGGACGCCCGAGGAGGGCGAGGAAGGGCCCTGGAGCTGGTGCCGCGCCGACAGGACGAGCGCGTGCAGGCCGCACTCGAGATCGGTTCCCGGCGTCTCGAGGCGCACGTACAGCCCGCGCGGGAAGGCGTCCCAGAAGCGGTGGCGGGCGCGCACGTAGGCGGCGTAGCGTCGGACGGCGGCGGAGGGGGTGGGGAGGATGTCCGGGGCGCGGGA
>FTCU01003320.1_pt1 | contig 35130 bp, 29 predicted proteins | sample 1639521 | NCBI WGS metagenome assembly FTCU01 (sample SAMEA3914864, study PRJEB12502) | metagenome | biome: forest; material: soil | place: USA | collected 2012-03-12 | depth 0.3 m
CAACAACACCAACAGCCCCCCTTCCGACAACCGCCCCCGCCCCAGAAACAACAACCCCCCCACCAAACGACCCAGGCCTGACCCCAACCACAGCAGCAGTCCCAACAGGAGGAGCAGCAGGCGCATGCGGCAGCACCCCCGACGGCGCGACCGACGGCGTCGCCACGGGTACCGGCGCGAGCCTGCCCTCTGGGGTGAGGCCCACGCTCATGACGGCTGCTGGGTTGGCTTGGGTCTGGTCGTTGTTGGTATCTTCGTCATCGTCGTCGCAGTTTGTGGCTTTGTTTGTGTGGTGGTGGGGTTGGTTCTGAGGGGGGGGGAGGGGGGGTTAGTTTGGTTGTGTTGGTACGCACGCGGGGGGAAGATACTTTGAGGTGATGAGGACGAGGGAGCGAGGTCTCGCCTACTGGCTTTGATATAGGACGGGGTAGGGAATGGGGAGGGAGGAGGGGATTGAAAAAGGAGGATGTGAGACACGTACGTTAGCGACGGCGCCGGGGCCAGTGGCGGTGGAGTTGACCACGCGGACGGGGTGGTGACGATAGGTGTTTTGGTGGGTGAGCTGGTGGGAGGTTGGGGGGGTAGTTGGTGCGGTTGCTGCGGCTGCGGAGGTGGTGAGGAGGAGGATGAGGGCGTTGGTGATGAGTTGCATCTTCTTGGTTGTCTTCTCTTCCTTTTATTTTGAATGGATGGATGGTTGGTTGCTGTGTGAGGAAGTGTTGTGTGACCAGAATGGGCGAGAGAAATTGTTGTTGTGTATCGTATGCCTAATGAGCGACTCAGTGAATGAATAAAACGGACGAGGTTGGATCAAGAAGACGGCCAAGAGATCACCGAGGACGCCATCCATCCATCCCGGGCGGCCGCCGATTTATGCCCTTTCTCGACCACAACCGAGTATCCAAGGGATGGGCAACATCAAGATCCGCACCATCCATCCCGTTGCTACAAACAACACTCAACACCACGGCCACCGTGAAGAATGCACGGCGGGGACCGTCGTTCCAGCAACGAGTCCAATGACGACGACCCCCGACTCACCTTCAAGACACAGCCACCCACCACATTCCTCACACGTCACACATCACACAGTCGACACCCGCCACCTGGCCCGATTGGATATAATACTTTGTCTCTTCGTTATTCGCCTAGATGCGGATCTCCTCGCGGGAATAGATCGTCATCGGCCCAGCCATCCAGTCCACCTGATTTTTACCCTCCCCTTCGTTCTTCTTCGTGTCAAAGAAAAACCCTCGCCCATCCATCCAACCAGCCAACCAGCCAACCACCGGCCCTCCAACGCCCCATCCATGACTTTCGAACGCGGCTCCCCCGATGGCGTGAAGCCAGCCCTCCCCGCCCAGCACCGCCCGCCGCCCACCATGACAGAGAGGGAAAAATGGTTTTCCATGTGTATGCCGAATGATCTTGCTCTCCCCATCTATGCCACCACCAGCCTCCTCCATAACGCCAGTATATCGAGACTCGACGACCGAAAAGGGAAGAGAAAAGGAAAAGGCAAAAAATCAACTATGAGAAATATCAAAGGGATATAACGCAGGGGAGGCAAGCAGCAGTAAGATGCGCTTCCTCATGCAGCAAAGCCAAAAATAATAATAACCCATGCACGCCGGTCCCGACGACGGCACATCAGGGAGACACACAAACACAAACACTAAAACGCGCCGACCCAGTTTACTCTTTTCGGCAGAATAAAAGAAGATCTTGGCCATGCAAGCGCGTTAGATAAAGCCCGGGCCGGCCTCGGCCAAGACCCCGGTGGGGGACCCCGTGAAGGACCGGCTCGACCGCAGCCGTCTCATCGAAGGCATCCTGGCCAGTCAATTGCGCTTCGACCGGCTCTGGCTGCGCTCGGGGGCGCGGGGCTGCGACGGGGCCGTCGTGGTGGCGTCGAAGTCGTAGTTCTTGAGCGTCTGCTCGTACTTGGGGCTGCGCAGGAACTTGGGCACCGAGTCCTGATTGTGTGTGTTAGCCTCGGAGCTCAAGACATACGGTGGGGTTGATGGGTGTTAGACTTACGCTAGCCATCAGCTTGAAGACGGCGTTTTGGGCGTCCTCGAACAGAGCGGTGACCTCGTGGAGGGTGTCGATCATGGCGACGTCCTGCCCGACCGCCTTGGTCATGCGGGTGGCCAGGTTGTTGCGCAGCTGATGGTCGATGTTCAACTCGCAAGGAGAGCCGGGGGCCAGGAAGGCATTGTAGATGCCGTACGCCTGGGCCATGATCTCCTTGATCCCGTCCAGCGACGAGGCGTTGCTGGGGCTCTTTTGCGCCGCCCGGATGGCCTGCCTGCACTGGCGGACGAACTCGTCGACATCCAGATAAAAGGACAGGTTCTCCTCGCAGTGGGTCTCGCGGAGGTTCTCGCGGAACAGGAGCCGCAGGGCCGGGTCGTTGAGGATCTTGTCGAGGCGCTGCGTGTTGGAGTCACGGGCAATTCCGCCGGACCGCGAAGCCGAGAGCCCCTCGCTCTCCGAGGCGCGGCCCCTGGACAGCGCGCCGTTGATGAGGTCTCGCCCTCTTGTCGTCACCTGGTAGATGGCGTGCTTGGTCGGCTGGAAGAGGTTGTGGGCCGGGTACTGCGTCATGAAGGAGCGATCCTGCTGCACGGATTCCATGAGATCATATTCCACGAAGAGCGATGCAATCTCGATCGTCTCCCGCCTGTCGACCGTCGTCGAGCAGTCCATCAACCAGTCGATCGCCGCCTTCCCGGTGAAGGTATCCTTGAACGTCTTGCCGCCCACCTTGCGCTCCGCCGCCATCTTGACGCCGGTAAGGCCGTCCTTGTAATCGCTCATGGAGTCCGAGTCGGCCGAGCTCACACTCGACTTGATGTTGAAGCCATTGGCGCCAATAAACCTCCGGAAGACGACTTCCACGGTACCGCGGTCGGTGAGCAGCTTGTCCGACTGCCCGTCGCGCTCCAGAATCACCAGCTGCGGCAGGGCCGCCCCGATGAGCTCGGCGACCTGCTTCTGCTGGATGCCGTTCCGCGAGCAGAAGCGGTCCAGTATGCAGATGCCCTTGGGGGTCAGCTGCCAGACCACACCCTTCATCTGGTAGACCTGCTGGTATTTCCCGTCTGCCGACTCGAGAAACCTCGCCTCGAGAAAACGCTGGCAGATGGAGCGGGCCATGTCCTTGGCCATGGAGAAGGTGGTGGTGGTGGTGGTAGTCACGATCCTCGACGGGTCCTTGGGATCGGGCATCCGATTCGACTGGGAGAACTTGAGCGAGCCCAAATTGTTGATGGCATCTTCGGAGAGGAACGTGTGCTCGACCTTCGTCAATCGCACACGATGCGCCGAGAGCGGCAGGAGGCTGACGATTAGGGTGGCAAATAGGTCTTTGAAGTCCTGGTTTGCAAAGAATACGGGTCAGCGCCGAATGACGTCGAGGGCCGGGCGAGCGACGTCCGGTCGACCACAGGCGACCTCTTCTCCCCCGTCCAACAGCGCTTACCTTGGTGAACGGACGGTCATCGTCCGTCATGCGTAATAGCCGCGACGATGTTTGATGCATCTTGTTGTCGACGAGGCGGGGAACCACGGTCGGTTCGGGAAGGGAAGGATCGGTCTCGGTGTAGGGTTTCGATGGCGGGTTGCCGAGGACCAGAGTCGGGCTCGACTGCCTGCTGTCGACGGGAGACAAGCCGGTCGGAGTGACGTAGTTGGATGCCGGCCTGCTGCGAAGGGCCCTCTCGGGGCTGGGCTGGACGTTGCCAAACTGGTCGGGGCCAATCGAGATGCGGCTGAGCGACTGGCGCGGCCGGATCTCGCCGATGGTGCGGTCGACGAAGGCGAGAAAGCCACCGGACCGCTGCGAGCCGCCGATGGATGGGTGTGACCGATGGAGGGTAGTGGAACCGGCGGCGGCGGAGGGTTCGGATCGCGAGCCAGCCGAAGACGAGGGGCTCGACGGGGCTCGGTTGCGGCCGGCGGCGGCGGCGACGGGCTCGTGGATGAGAGGCGGAGGCGGAGGCGGATTGGCTGCTGATTCCGGTGACGATGACGGTGACGGTGATGGTGATGGTGATGAGCTGGACGGCGGTGTCGTCGCGGCCATCTATGGTGTCACCAAAATAGAGAGAAAAAAATGGGGGAGACGGCGGATTATTATGGGAAGGGGGGGAGGAAGGAGAGGCAGGGAAGGGGGGGTGGTTGTTTTTGGTGTGGTGTTTCGGCCGCTGCGACTGGACTGGGCAGGCTTCGGTTCAAATAAAAGAGGGACGCCGGCAGAGGGAGAGCGAAACGTGGAGCGGGCCAGGATGGCGAGAGGAGACAATGAACTGCACGGCACGCACCAAGCAGTCAGGGGGGCAGCGTGGTGCGGGAACAGGGGTCTCCTGGGTGGCACAGGTACAGGTACCTCAGCGCCTCTGATGGGTCAGGCTGCAGATCGCGCGGCGGAGCCCTCGCTGGAGCCCTTGGCTTGGTGCCCACTGCCGCTTGCCGGTGCTGGTCTGGGTGGTCTTGCGACGCTCGTGCGCTTCGGCTGGATGCGGGCAAGGCAAGAAAAGCTCAGACCTTTTTTTTCTTGCCTTTTTTTTTCTGTTTCATTTTTCCATTCTTTGTTTCTCCGGAAAATGGAATTGCCATGATTTGATTTCAGGAGGAGCGTGCAGTCAGCCAGCGGGATGATGACGATGACGAGTGACGGCGACGGCGGCGCCGGGAAGCCACAAGGTCTCACCTCCTCCCACCTGTCTGCCTGCCTGCCAGGCTGCTGCAGTGCTGCCCCTCACTCAAACAACCCTTTGTTCAGACCGCCGCAGATGGAACCCCTCCGCATGGCGCCAGCGGTGATGTGGTTCCACCAAATCCACCATGTCATCCGTCGCTCGCCATTGCTCCGTTTTGGCTCGTCCCTTGGATAAAACAACAGCAGAAAAATAAACAGCGGCTCCATCTGGCCTCCTAGCGTCGGATAACGAGCTGCAACAAGTGGGTATATCTCCGCACGTGGCCGATCAGCAATTTCACCGCCGCACGCTGACGAGGTGCGGAACTCTCCGTCTGGAGGGCTCTTCGGGTCTCGGAATGCCAGGTTGGCTGGGTATCAACCGGAGTTATTCCACAGTCGTAGCGACGGTGAGCCTGGCCCCACCGCCCTGCCGGCGACTGGAAACACAGGGTGGCAGTCGTTTGGGTGCGAGGCCGGTACTGTGCATCCTCTGTAGACCGCATCATATTCACTTGCAGGCCCTGCGCAGTGCGCACAAGGCTCTCCCACCCGGAACCGCCCCGCGCTGCCCGCGGACGCACTGCCATGTGGAGGCAATAAAACGGTGCTGCAGCAAGAAACGCACAGAAGCCGCAGGCCGCCTGCAATCTGGAACGGCGTGGGACACACGGACTTCCCGGTGGCTCGGTACTGCGTGCTGACCCTACTGCCTTTTCTCAAATTTCCCTTTTTTTCTTCAAATTTTCTTCTTTTCTTGAAATGATATTCCGCAGATGGCTCCAGATCCAACGTGGACTGCAATCCCGCACAAAGCAAGCCACCTTCTCGAACAAAAGCCGGCTGCAACGGCGGAGCTTTTCATCGGGGGGGTCGAGACGAAGGCAACGATTATTAACGCTGCTGGGGCGGCACCGAGGTGAAGGCGAAAAAGCGAGGCGGTCAGGCCGAAGTGTGGTATTCCAGGCCTTGTCCTAACAGCTCGTTACAGTAATTTTTACCGCAGTGGTGGAGCAAGCAGCCCGAGGCATCGATTGGCGATTGGCGGCCGGAAAATCGGCTGGTGGTTGAGCAACGATGGGCGAACGCGGTGGATGGGACTTTCGGGTTGTGCGCGGCGGCAGCAAACACAGACACACACACACCACGTCTGGGCGCGTGGCTGCCAGGGATGTCTCCCACGAGGCCTGGGCCGTTTTGAGGGAAGCCCCCTGCAGCCACGCTGTTCCGTCCACGGCTTGCCGACTTGCAGCGTGTGTGCGAGGAAGGGGGGGCGGTGTCGGTGGTGGTGGTGGTGGGGCACCGATCTCCAACCAGCTCGTCTCGACGGTCTCGTAAAGGTTCGGCGGCCGAGACCCACCCACGCCAGAAGCCACGGCTCATGGCGCTACTCGCCCAAGCGCGTCCTTGACTCTTGACGTCCGCCTTCTGAGGCGGGGTCGCCAGGACGGCCTGTGTATGGACCCCCGAGCTGCCCGATTCCACCGCTCCTGTGCTCACCGCCAAACATCGGCCAACCCCCTCCCGGTCAGGGTCCTGTCATCGGCTTGGCAACGGTTTGTTAGAGTCACCATCGTCGATGGGTGAATCTGTAGGATCGAGATGGCCATCGGGAGTGGCGGGTGCCATCTCTGGTCAGCGGGTGGTGACGATGTGCCTGCTCGTACCCTGGGATCCCCTCCGGCTGATGTTTGGCATCGACGGATGTGCTAGTGTCGACCCCCGCTCTCACCACCACAAGCGTGCGGAGTGGGTGATAAAGGCGGGGTCGGAGATGCGAAATGCAGAGTGGGCACTGTGATCACGGCGGCCGCGGCATGGAGCGCTATTACTAGTCAATGGAATGACAGATTCGAGGCTACAGCTCCTTTGGTGGGCGGATGGTGGTGTGTCTTCGTCAAACAGCCTGCGAGTGGCATCGTATCATGTCGCCCATTTGTCAGATATGCTCCCCAAGATCCCGGGGGCCCGTGGGGGAGGGCAACGGCAGCCAAACGCGGTACCGAAGCTCGCTCGCCAAGGAGAAAGGTGCTGATGAGACCCTTGGGCCCAATTTGGAGATGGGTGGGATAAGGCGGCAGAAGATGTCGAGCAGCGTCATGGAAGGGCGCATGAATGTGCTTGGGCAGTAGCAGAAACAGGCGACGGTCCCAGGCCAATGATAGAGTGCCGGCTTTGTCCAAAACCCGGTTGCTCGACGTTTGGCGTTTCACTGTGTGCAGCTGCTGGAGAGGTGTTAAATTTGGAATGCATGCTGTACCTGTCCAGCATCAGAGAGAAACGGACTGCCGTTCTCATTTTAGCTTTCGGAGCTGTCATCCCTCCCAAGGCCCGCCTGGGCATGGAAAAAAAGAGAGAATATTCTTCAACCTGGGCTTGTGGGCCAGCAAGCTGGGCACGGAGCTCCCTAAGCTGTCATCCGAAACAAGACAAAGGGACCGGCCAAGTTTTTGTCGCAGGGAGATGCTGGGCGAGTGGGGGTCATATCATATCGGCGGCTGCTATTGAGCAGGAATCCCGCTAGGACTCAAAATTGAACCGGCAATCACCAGGAAAATGGTGCCCGAGATCCCGGATCTCGTCCTGCGAAGGAACCTTGGAATCCTTGGGTCGTACGTGTAGGTGGTTGAGGACGGCCTAGGTCCGAACCGGACCTGTGCCACGAGACGGGATACTGTGCTGCAGCACGGTGCATTGCATGCTGAAACCGTGGCAGATAGTTATTGCATGCAGCAGCGGACCACTGCGTCTGCACCACGGCTGTTCGGTCCAGGAGCAGGATCTCTGGCACATAGGGCAACAGCAGGCTGCTCCGGCGGCGGGCGATCTCTGCCTGGTTTGATGATCTCCGAAATGCAAACTCCCACTCCGAGCGAGGCTGTGCGCTCGTCGAAGCAGAAACTGGTGGGATGAGGCCAGCCACGCGAGCCACGGCATGCCAAGGTCTTGGACCCTGTTGACGGTTGAGAGGTCCTCGCAAACATGATTCGGATCCTCCCGCCAACGTGGGCTCCAGTTTTGGCATGCAAGCTGCCGACTCCCCGACGGCATCGGGACCGGACCGGTGCTCCCTAGGGCAGAGAGGGCAGCGAACGACGTCGTCTTTCCGGAAGAGCCGGACAGCCTCGTGGGGAGCAAGGGCAGCAAGGGCAGCAAAAGGTTGAGATGAGATGCAGCACCGCAACAGCAGGGCCTCGAGCGAGCCAGAGATGGCTGTTTTGTGCGCTAGTTCCAGAAAAGGTGAGATTTGCTGACTGTTCAGCCGGCCGGGGGTGTGTGGGCAGGCTCGGCAGGCTGGGCGGGCTTGGGGTACCAGTACTTCGACCGCCACGTGAGCCAGCTCGCAGCCTCCGAGGAAGAAAAGGGCAAGAGATGCTGGGCGGGTGGGGAAGGCCACGTGGTAAGGCAGCCACATGTTGCACGAAATCCCCGGGCGGGAAGAGACGGCAGGGGGGGTGCGCACGAATTGGCTGATGGTGTGATGCATTCGATGATTCCGCATCGAGATGTTCTGGACAGCCGTGGCCTTCAATTACGGAGCACAGAATACAGAATACCGTTCCAGTGTCGCGCCTCGTAATCGCTTTTCTTGTTTTTTTTCTTTTTCTGCTCTGTTTTGCCGATGGACTTGACGCAACGGCATTGTGTTGTTGTCTTCTCATCTCGCAAGCTGGATCCTTCTCGGACAAACCGCCAGGGCTGAAGAAGGATCGGAGGAAAGGGCCACAAAAGCCACCTCAACGGCGCGGGATGCGGACGCACAACAGGGCCTGCAATCTCGCCCTCACCCAGGACGGCATGTTTCGGGTCGGTGGGAAAAGCCACATGGCATAAAGAGCCGGGAGGGACCCTGCCGCCGCAACTTTCAGCCGCCAACCAGCCAGTCACGTTCCCTAGCCAGCACGCGGATCGGCGGAATCGGAAGCGTTGATATCTGTTGTAATCATCCACGAGATGTGGCATGACACGACGGGATGCCCTCCCAACAATTTGCAGCTCGGGCCAGTCGGACGCGGGCCGGGCGGGCCAGGCGGGCCCTTTAAGAGACCAAAACTTGTATCCGTATTCTCGACTCTCGAGACAAGACAGAAGGTTAAACGAGATGACGAGCGAGCAAAGCCATTGTTTGGTTCTATGATTCCATCTCGCCACGGCGCCCGCAAACCGAGAAGTGATGACCTCTTGATGTCAGCACTAGCGTTGACGTTAACGCCAGTTAAGTTTCTTGGTGCTCTGGGGCCACGGGACCATAGGGCGCCCCACTGGAGGTCAATCTCGTCCGCCAGGCCGGCCCCGAATATTCTGGAAGGCTTCCTCGGCTTCCAATCTTCTTTGTTTTAATTGCGGTGCCCACCAGCCGGGCTCCAGGCGGTTGAAAAGACGATCGACTGTTTTAGCTGTGCAGCTGTTTCATGGTGGATGATCTCATTTTAGCAGTGGGCCGCACGTGGGCTATGTCTTTGTCGGCAGTTAAAAGTAACACCAAACAAAACTGACAAGAAAAAAGAGGCCAGCTACCTGGCATGTCTACTCCAATTTACGGATATGGCAGCCTAGGAGGTATCATCTGTGCGTAGAGGTGATGGCATGCTGAGGTGGACCATCATCCGATCCGCCCTGGCTTTTTCTTTAGCTTGGACCCCAGGCGGGGAGCTCTGTCTCCGGGCGATGAGGGAGGAGGGCGAACAAGGTTCCATGTGTGCATTCTGTGCTTCTGTGCACCCGGCACACCACTTCACAGCATGCCGCGGCAGGTTCAATTACTGATCAGGGAGTCGCCGCGGCGGAGCCGAAGGGGCGGTCCAACCCGACAGGATGGCCTCTTATCTGCTGTTGTGAGAGAAATTCGCCACGTGCTCCGGCGCACACGCGTCCACCACACAGACTCACAGACTCACAGACTCTGTGTTCGACAACGGTCTAGGTGCCCTCCCTATCTCCCTATCCGCCCCAGACTCGGATGTCCGAGACCCGCTCCGTCCACTCGCCGCCCGGGGTAAACGCCCCGCACCCCCGTCCCCGTCCGGGTCCGCTCAACTACATAGGCGAGGCGGCGCCCGATGGCGCAGCTCGGGATGGGACGGACCCTGGCGAGGCCCAGCCTCAGCCACCGTGGCCCAGTTGAGCGGCGACGACAGCCACCCTGGCACGCATGGCACGCCTGGTTTCGCCTCAGCCTTGCTTCAGAGCCTGGACGACAAGACGGCAGATGGCAGGCACCGCAGATCCCCGGATCGAGACCCGGGCCTCGGTGGTTGTCCCTTGCGCAGATGATGGCATCTTGCTGGGACCGCCCATGGCATTTGAACAATTGTCCTTGAGACATGTGATTGCTGCCTAGGTTCCAGGCGCAAAGTCAACCCGCAAGTGTGCCAGGCAGCCACCCCAGGCAGCCAGGCTCGCCAGGGTCCCAGCCGACCTCAAACCGCTCCGGTCTTGTCATGTATCCGTACCTTCCTCCACAGTATGAACTCTGTGTTTGGAGATGTTGCCGAATAGGACGGCATGTCTCGCCCCAAACCTGTTTTCCTCCCGTCGAGCTTCTCCCGCGCAGCCAATAACGGCGGCCCAAGTCCAACCCCCCAACGTGGCGGGGTAACCACCCGAGCCACCCTGTGCCTCGCCCGGCCAGTTGGTTTCATGGCATGCGGCTCAGTGGCAGGACACACAGCCCACATAGTCTTTGTAGAATAGTCTCTGTATTCTATTCCGTCCACAGCACACGTCGAGCCGGCTCGTTCGAGTTGCAACAGCTCAACCGCCAGAAGCCAGAAGCGCACACCCCCTCCCGCCTCCGCCTCTTGACCTCGCTCTTCGCTCTTCGCTCCAACACCCAACCTCCTCAAGCTAGCGACTGTGCACTTACACAGTACACCCAGCCCAGGCACGCGCTATCGTCTCGCCTGCCGGTAGTGAACTAACCCCCCGCCTAACCGCCGCCAAACAACCCCCGAAACAGCCCACCTGCATCTCCGCATCCCAACCCAAAAAAGCCAACCTTACCCAACCCAGCTAGCCACAGGCAAACAACCCCCAAAAGCACATGTAACATGCCTGAATCAGTCACCTCAACAACCAACACCCGCCCCCACCACATCCCCGACCCCGGCGGCCGGCAGCAGCGGCACCGGTGGCAACAACCTCGACCCCAGTCCCAACAACACCAACACCACCACCGACACCGCTCCCCCTCCCCCTCCCCCTCCACATCCTCAACCTGCTCCTCCGCCGCCTCCCGACACAGCACCCGCCGCGGCCACCCCGTCCGCAGCACCAGCAACCGACGCGCCCTCGTCCGCACCACCCGCCCTCCGGCCCCACCGTCCGAGGCGGGAAGTGATGGACCGGAGGAGTATACCGTGTATCCGGATGGGCGGGTGCGGGAGCATCGTCGGAGAGGGAGGAGGGATAGCGGGAGACGGGGGACGGAAAAGGAGGGGGCGTACCCCGGGTGGGGAAGGGAACGGTATGGGGAGCGGGATTATCGGTATGCGGAGCGGGGGAGGTGGCCTGGCCGGGATCGGGAGGATGAGAGGGAGGGGAGGAGACGGTCGAAGGAGGAGGCGAAGGGGTTGTTGATTGCTGCGCTGGTGTTTGTGGCGGGGGTTGTGCTTTGTTGGGATTGAAGGGGTTGGTTGGGGTGGGATGTAGGGCGTTTTGGCGTTGATATTGCTCCTGGATGGCAGGGTGGCTGGCAGGAGAGGTATGTGAAGGGTTTATAGAGAGGGTTATGTAGAATCGCCCGTGAGGTTGACCAGCAGGTTGTCACCGACCGGGCTGGATCTAAAGATTCAACAACGGGTGTTGGCCGTGAAAGAGGAGGGAAAACAAATCACTCAGCCCGATAGCCAATTTTGTTATGAGTCCATCAACGCTTACATTGTGTTCTGGAAAAAATCTTGCAACAAAACAGACCTGACGCCTCAACATCTGATGCTAACATCCCAGTGTCAACTGTCAACTCACCCAGCTCAACTAATCCCCTCTGAAGCATCCAGCTCAACTCATAAGTCTCGCTGGTCAAGTTCAACCATCCGATCATCCAACTAGTTCAAACCCATCCAGTGTCACTCCTCCAGTGTCAGTCAACCCTCTCAGTGTCAACCTATTCAGTGTCAACCCATCCACTGGCAACGCATCATAACCCCAACCGCAAACCCCGTCACCAAGTCCGGAAGAAACCCCACGGCGAACAATGTTCCTCAAAAACCCAATTTTAGCTCAAGTCCACTACGTGAATCAACCTTCGACTCCCAAATCCCACCTGTATATCGCGTCCTGACCAAGAACGCCGCCCCAACGCCCAGCAGATGCCATTATTATATACAACCAATCTGAGTTTTTGTGTGTAGTGTCACGCAAAGCCTGGTAGAGCCCTTCTCCCCGCTCTACCCCGATCATCGATGTCCCCCTCCCCCCAAGCCTCAAGCACCTCAGATCGAACTAGGCGCAGCATCCTTCCTCCACCCCTTAGCCCTCATATTCCCCTCAATCCCCTTCCAAATCCCCTCCACCACCTCCCTATCCCTCCACCGACTAGTCTCAGCCCCAGGCTGCCCCGGATCGCGCCACTTCTCCACCGAGCACGTCAGAACCCTGTGCCCGAACGCGCGCACCGCCTCGGGCGGCTCCTCACCGCGCCACCCCAGGTACACGCCCAGCACGTGCTTGAACAGCTCCGCGGCGTTGCTCCAGCGGTAGTTCTTGAACTGCCAGGCCTGGCCCGTCGTGAAGACGGCGACCACGCGGTTCCAGTACTCGGGCTTGAACTGCTCGGGCCCCTCGACCAGGATGAAGCGCATCGGCCGCGAGGGGTCGATGTCCTTGATGGTGCGCGAGATGTGCAGCATGGTCGAGGTCGAGTTGTTGTCCGGGGGCGTGTAGCGGCCGCCTTCGAGGAAGGCTTTGGCGTTGGACATGCGCAGGAGGGCTGAGGCGGAGGGGGAGAGGAGGATGATGGGGTCGGGGCGGCGCGCGGGCTTTTGGTTGAGCGCGAGGGCTGGGTTGCCGCTGACGCCGGCTGCGAGGGGGGGGCCGCCTGGTTTGCGCGTCATGAAAGGCGCTGCGAGCTTGCGGACGTGCGAGAAGTCCTGGAACGGGAATGGGTTAGAAAAATGCGTAGGAGTTGGTGGGGTTGATGGCGACTCACGGTCGGCTTGATGCCTCTGAGGATGGTGTTGCGGTCGCCCATGCGGCGCTCCCCGTTGTAGATCTGTGCCAGACGAGGGTCCAGCGTGCCTCTTCCTGCGCGGCCCGATGCTGCCGGCGCGGCCTTGAGCGCGGTGCCTGTCGCAGCAGCACCGGCCCCCGCCGCGGCATCCTTGTCGCCCGGCAGCGGCTTGATGAACTCGCTCTCCTCTTGGGCGCCCTCCAGAAAGGTGAAGAGCACGAGACGCTCGACGAACGCAAACATGTGCACGGCGGCGGCACCCATCTCGTCGTTCAGCTTGGTCGCGACGGCATTGTACTCGGGAATGGCAAAGTCGCGGTTCAGCCAGGCGAAGTAGATGGAGCGCACGTCCACGGCCTTGCCCTCGGTCGAGGTGAAGCGCGTCGGGGCGTCGATGGGCACGGCGATGCGGGTCGGGTGGGTGAAGACGAGGTGGGTGGCCTTGGAGAGCGGCGCTTCCTCGGACGAGTCGGGCGACGTGGTTGGGATGATCTTGCCGTCGGCGGCAATCGACTGCCGCAGCAGAAGCAGAGGGTCGTCTGTTGGCGCCATCTTTTTGATGTCCTTTGATGTGCCTTTGCCTCTGTCTCTTTGCCTTGTCGCCTCGGTGCTGCTTTGAGCTTCTGGACTCGGTCGTTGTTGGATTCGGAATCGGATAGATGGCTGACAAACGACGAAAGACGGCGGTCGCGGATGTGGCTGGCCGAGGTCTTGCAAGAGGTCGCGTTTGTTTCAAGGTCCGGCGTGAACTTTCAACGAGGCTGCAGCTCCAGGGCCAAGCCATTGTTCCCAGGGCGGGCAGCCAGGTACCCACTTTTTTCAACCATGAGGCTGAGAAAGTGGGAGCTCGGACCACCCTCCGCCCCTTTTGTTGATATACGCCCCTGAATAACCAATTCATCGATTCAACAACAAGGACGAGTAATTGGGCCATTTTTTGCTGTAGTTGATATTGATTGGTATCGCTCTCCCCGCTTCCCAGATGCTTGGAGAGCCCCGATGGTCCCGTTTTTCGCCCCCGTCACACCAAACACAACAATGACCAAGATAAAGGACGCCCGTCGTGTTCCTGGGGGAGAGAATATGAGTTGGCGCTCTAAGTTTGAGAGAGGCTCAGTAAACAGCAGACATACATACCTGACTCAACAAACCCAAGTAGACATCAAACACGCGAGGCAGTTGTGATTAGAAGCACGCCGGAGGTTGTTGTCCGTGAGAAGGATATGTCGACGAAAAGCTCCATTGTATCCCATGTGGTGCAAGCAGATTTGCGGTCGAGTGAAGTGAACCACCTCTAGAAGGCATCTGCGGTTCATTCGTTCATTCTGAACGACGCGCACCTCACCTCTAGACAATCTGTGCTCCTGAAGGAGGAAAAGGCAAAAAAACATACAACATCAGGGATTCGCTGGTCGTCACCGACCCAACTACTGATCTGACCCTCACCAGTTTAATTAAGGGAGAGCGGACGGGATCCCATGTTTCCTGGTGGGTATGGTCGTATGTGCTAGTCTGGATCAGAGACTGAGTTGATATGGGTCACGAACGAGAAGGTGAAGACTGGGATGGCCGAATGTTGAGGGTGGCTTGCACGCCCTGTATGCCATTTCAAGGAAGCACACGCTAAGATGCGGCCAGGATGCTTTAGCACGATGGGCCCCGCAGCACCGGGCGGAGCTTGGATACATGCGGCGGCGTCTTGTGATTGAGATATCGATAGGCAGATATCACGGCCAAAGCGAGCACGCTACGAATTTTGGACTTGGTGTGACAATCATCATATGTATCAAATTATCGTCAACACCACGTGGAAGTGGTTGAATGGTATCATCTAGTCCGTCAGCTCAGCAGCCTTGGCTCGTTTAGGGACTCCGGCCGGCACTGTAACCGACTATCTATCTCCCAACATGGGATCGCTCCTCTACGAGGCCTGGATGACGCCAGGAAGTCTCTTCAGCGTCCTGCCCCATAGCTGGACAGCCATCAAGGGGCAGTCCTCAGGTAGGCTGTGTGCTCGTGGAGTACTCTTCGAGTCGCCCGTGTCCCAACCCAATTGAGTGACTACTTGAGTAGCCACGAAACTCGGGAAATGTTGGTATCGGGGGAAACCAAATGGGCGCTGAACCTCTGCCTCTTTGGCAGCTCAACAGGCCAAGCCGTGAAATTCTCAACAGCGAGTCTCCTCAGTCAATGAGCATGGTATCGTCGCCATCGAACGCCGGCCCGGGCTGTTCGACCGGGACGCCTCTGCCTCGCCCGGCGAGCAACTCCCTCCTGATCTCAGGGGCGATCTTGTCATGACCATGGTTCAGAAGCAGGTCCAACAGGGCTTCGCGCTGGTCCTCGGTGACTAGAGAAAGGATTGTCAATATGCGAATCGACATTGCCAGCAGGAAGAGAAGACTCACTGTCATTGCGGTATCGTTGCGCAAACACGAGCATGCACTGGTGGAAAATGACGGGCAGGGGGCCGGGGGCCGTGTTCCCTTCCCTGATGTCTCTCGCGGCCGAGGCGTACCGGAGGAAATGGAAGACGAGAGAGTCCACACATTGCCACGCTGTCAAGTGGGGTCAGGGAGCGGCTCATACAGATGGATCAAGGACACGGATATTGCTTACGCAACGCATATCGCTTCTCGAGGAGAACCTTGAGCATGTAGTTGGTCGCGCTGACACACTCGGACTGCTGCGAGGCTTGTTCTGCCGCAATATCGCACAGCGTCTTGATGGCTGCCGCTGAGTGGAGAACCGGGATGGACACTCTGGCCAGGACAGCCGAGATGATCTGCGCTTCACGCAATGTGCAGGTGCCTTGAAGGAGTCAGCATCAGAACACTTCTAAAATGAGAATGAAGAGTCTCACCAGATGCTGCCAAGGGGAACAAAAACCCTGAATCCGAGAGTCAGCAACAGAACATGTGCGTTTCCGTGAAAGCCAAACAAACCCTTGAAAAAGCCGGCAGGCTTATAGAGACCCCGCTTCAAGCAGTTGAACAGATGAACATTGAGTTTCTTGTGCTCGTAAATGTCCTCGCGGACTCGCTCCAAGACGACCATCTCCATGAATCGCTGGACGACGAGCGGCTTGGCAGCCACAAAGATTCTTGTAGCAGCATAGCAAGCATTCGGCGTCCTATGAAGGCCCTTGTTAGCCTTGTCTTCCACGGTATGTCCCAAGTTCTGTCTGTGCGTACCATGACTCCGGCCTTGTGATTTGGAGGATATCCTCCCAGTGGGGAATTTGCGGCAGGACTTTGAAGGGCTTCGGCAACGGACCAGATTTGTAGCGGGCAAGAAAGAGTCCAATCCTAGTAGCATGTCAGCGCCCCTGCTCCTGGCTGGTTGGCGTAGTACCGCACGTGCAACGTACTTGGTGAAGACCTCGACGACCTTGGGAGACAGCTCGAAGTCCTCCTCAACCGGGTTGTAGTCTGGCTGCCGCCCGCCCTGCATAGCCTCCTTCTCGGCGATCTTAGCCAAAATCAGGTCGGCCAGATTTGTCCCCGGCCCTTCCTCCTCGGCGCCGTCGCCCGTCCGGTCCCAGCCGTGTGTCAGAAGGGGGTCGTCGTTCATGGTGGGGGTGATGAAGCGGTTGAACGTCTCGAGGTCGGCGGCATCGACCTCAATCTCCTCCACGACATCCTCCTCGTCGCCCCAGGCCTCCTCGTTGGCGAATTCATCCTCGTCGCGATCGCTGTCGCCGTCCAGCCGCGAGGGGTCAAAGTCGAAAGCGGACGGTGCTGATGCGTTGTTCTCGGCTGATTGGAGATCTTCTTCGTCGATTAGGTCGCGGCTCATGGCCAGGATCTTGCGGGAGGATTTGGCGTCGACATAGGCCTGTTCCTCGGCCTGCTTCCGGTCGGCCCGCTTCGACGGCCGCCCGTCGCGGTTCTTGAGGACTCCCGTAGAGACTAGGTCATCTTCGAGCGGGTTGTGACGCCTCTTGCTCGAGGACGAGGGTGTTGTTGCCTTCGGCATGTTGGATGTGTGACGTGGGATACGTGATATGTCGATACGTGTCTCGGGCAGATCAAATCTCGAAAACGGGCTTCTCTCCCAGCGGATACAACAAGCAGACCGCTTAGGCTTCAACTGTGCTGGCCGCCTGGTATTTTTTCGTGCACCTCTCACAAAAAAGTTCCCGCAGCGGGGCAATCCAACTGTTGCGCTGCATTCCTGATTGGCTGGTTGCAGGGTTTAGCGGAAATACAATCCGCCGGAGACTCTCTTGGCCCGCTCGATCCCAAAAAGTTCTTTATCGATAGCAGGCCCAAGAGTGGCCCCGCGCTGCCCCGCGGTCGGCTTTTTGGCTGTGAATTTTGTTGTGCAGCTGCTAGCACAGTGCAGGCGCGAGAAGTGAGAGGTTCAGATCACAGCTTGAGTGTCTATTTCTCAAATACCTACCAACCATGCCGACAGAACTCGAAGAGGTAACATCTCATCTTAGATGGCCCATACTACAGTACAAATCACAAGCCGCTGACATCCTGTCTGTCAACCCTAGCTCGTGGGGTTCATTGCCCACCCGAACCCCCAGATCCGCAAACTCGCGACTGAGAACCTGGTGCCGTATTCGACAGAGCAGCCCTCCATTTTCAAGACGGAGGAACTGCTACCTATCAAGCATCTCAAGTTCCTGATCCGAGATCATCCAGTGAGACCGCCCGTTACTGCGTAGATGATGAGTGCTCCCGCTGAGTCGTTATGCAGGAAATTGCAGAGCATGCCCTTACCATCCTGATCAACCTGACGGCCGATCAAAGCATCCTCGAATATGTAGCCGACGATGACAGGTTTTTTGGCATCCTGCTCACTAATCTGGCTGTAAGTGATGTCTTGGCTTCATCACGGTCGATTCCTTTTGGACCCCTTGAAGGCTGCGAACGGCTGTTGACCCCTTGCAGGATCCGGCGGAATCCAATGCCAACCTTCTCGCCATGCTGCTTGCCAACATGGCGAAATGGGACGGTCTGAAGAGTATCGCGACGCGCAGGCAGGACCCGCCTAGCGCTCTGCAGTCGGACGGGCTCGTGCTCAACCAGCTGCTCGACCTCTTCGTCAAGGGGGCCGACGGGTCGTACAACAAAGACGCCGACTTTGACTATCTCGCCTACGTGCTTGCCGACCTCTCGAAGCACCCCGAGATACGGCAGTTTTTCATCACCAAGCAGGAGTACGACGGCGTCGTCCCCCTCAACAAGATCAGGGTGTTCACGGAGCACAAGTCGGACGTCAGGAGAAAGGGGGTGGCAAGCACCATCAAGAACGTGGCGTTTGACATCCCGTCGCACCCCGCATTCCTGGACGAAGATCAAGTCAACCTTCTCCCATACGTCTTGCTCCCGATAATGGGGAACGAGGAATATGACGACGAAGAGACGATGGGGATGCTGCCAGATCTGCAGCTGCTTCCGCCAGACAAGAAAAGAGACTCGGACCCCAACATTGTCCAGACGCACGTTGAGACGCTGATGCTGTTGACGGCCACCAGGGAAGGGCGAGATCTGATGAGGAATGTCAACGTCTATCCGATCGTCCGGGAGACACATCTGCGGGTCCAGGACGAAGGAGTCCGCGAGGCCTGCGACCGGCTGGTCCAAGTGCTGATGAGGGACGAAGCGGAGTCAGGGGCAGAAGACGACGACGGTGACGATAGTGATGACGGCGATGATGGCAGGATAGTCGAGGTGTAGGGCGATCGCCAAACAAAGCCAATCCAAAACAAAACTGCGCATGTCGCCAGACGTGCCGAGCACGCCACGCCCACCGATTCCACCGATTCCACTCGTCCAACGCATCTCCGCACCCCTGCCATCCGCCATCACGGTTCCGGGAGGAGGTCGCGTGCCTTCCTTCCTCCTCTGGCAGCCAAGAGACGCAAGAGATTCCCAAGACCGACAGGACGGAACGCTACGTCGGCCAAGCAATCCAAGCCCCGGGAGGTCAGCCAGCCATAAAGCTTAGCACGGCAAGGCAACATTAGTGTCGATACTGCCGACATGCTGCATGATGGCATTCCCAACTCTGCTATCGCGACTCTTCCCCTGACGACGGCGGTATGTTTGCGAGCCTCAACGCGGCCAATGCGAAAGCAGCACCACGCAGCATGCCTGGAGAAGACACGATCAGCCAACTTGCCACCGTCAGGCCGGCGACAGCGAGATACGAAGTGCCTCGGTCGATGGGTAAGGTATCATGCCGAATTTCCGTCCACGGAGGCGGACTGGAGGTGGATTGGAAGGCCGGTATTGCGTTCAGGGAGGGATCACCACGTCGCAAGCCCGTGGCCCCATGCTGGCATTCGATTGGCCGACGCAACCACGCACTCACTCGCAGGACTCGCAAGCAACTAGTCATAGCCATGTACAATGGAACTGCCTTGGCCATGTGAATTCCGGACAAATCCTTCCACGTCAAATGCGAAACCCCGCAGCAGAAATGCATTTCCGAACCCAGTCCGACGGTCCTGGCGGTGTCGGGCATGGCCTGGTCCCAATGGAGGCTCGGAGGGCTGCTGGCGGCGTGCCAAGACGATGCCAAGTTGGATCACGTCTTGGTGCTCACGCGAGCTCTGACGAGCTGCGAACCCGGACGCTTGCGTGATGGCTGCTTGGCCTCGAAAGCCGAGTTCTGGTGCGGGGAGTGAGCACGATCCTCGACCTCATCGGATGGCTGAAGGGCGTTGGCTGGCCAAGCTGGGTTGCGCCCCCGTGCACCCCCAGAACAGGAGCGGAGACTTCCGACGAACCAGCGATCGAGAATGCAGAACGTGGTGCGTTTAGACGCTTTCCATTCGTGGGGAACCCCCCTGCACCCGGCAGAGGCCCAGAGCCTGGCCCGCGCAGCGATCTCCACCCGCTGCGGGCAGGGGCGGCCGCCAAGACCAGGGGCTGCGACTTGTGAGACTTTCCGCTTTGGGAGCCATGTCAGTGGGCGATTGGCTGGCAGCGGGGACTTCGGTGCTTTTCCCGGCTCCCGACGGGCGCGGCAATCATCCCACTGCCTCGATTCTGGTCGCGTTGGACCTTCTTACTGGTCGCCACGCCAGGGGTCGACCGACGTCCCGTTTGGGAATCGGCAACGACAGGCAGCCTGGCTCGCCTGGGAAGTGGCAATGGCAATCTTCGAACGGCGAAGAAGTTGCGCGTCATCTTGTTGACGGGTTCGGATGGATTTTGAGGTGCTCGCCTGAGGCCTTTCCGAAATCTCTGCTGTCTGCCAAGATGGCGGTTGCAGGCGAGTGCAGGCGAGTGCAGTCCAAGTTGGAGATGCCCAGAAATGCCCAGCGATGCCGAGAGTCTGGGCTCGGCTTGACTGGGCGGTGGGGGCGAGAGGCTCTCCCCGTCCGATCCATTCCATCCCGCACGACACACTCGAGGCACACGACACCGACCACACACAGCTGCTGGACCGAGAAAATTGGCTCTGGCTGACCGCGAAGAAGGTGGTGTAGCTGACGATGCACTATTTGATTTTTTCTGCTCTGGATATGCCTTTTCCCTGATTTCCGCCTGCCCGCTGTGGTTTTGCTGCCGAAATATCCGTCGGATTTGATGAGCAGGCGTCGATTCACGGCTCTGGTTGGCAGCCACGTGCGATGTCCTCGCACTGCCAACGGCCCAGGCGACAAGAACGGCGACCGAGCGGTGGGGTAGACGTCCTGCGATGACGGACAGGGACATGGGCGTGTGGGCGACGCGGGACGCCCAGAGGCAACCGATCCCCGAGACCCGGTCCTCGCTCGCCCTGCATAGCACCCCTGTCGCACATGGATATCAAGACTGAGACTTTGCTGAGGAGACTGCTGAGACTGCTGAGTCCGCTGAGAGTCTCGGCGTGCATGAGGAGCTGTGGGTGGCACGCGAGCAGGCGAGGAACCTTACACAGCACACCTAGCCGCATGGTTCTCGCGGCTCTCGGCGTTGGGCCTGTTCTGTTCTGTCTGCGCAGCCCACGTTCCATCCCATCCCATGCATACCGTCCATTCCATTGACACATCCTGGCCATCCACTGCAACTGCTACCCTCTCTCTCCTCCCCCCGGGCAGTTTATATTCGACCCCCCGTCGTCCTCTTCCCTCGCTCGATTCCTCCTACCTCTCTCTTCATCCTCAGTCCATCAACCATCAACAACTCTTCGACGGGGTCCGTCCTGGATAGAACTTCAAGTTCCGACTTGTCTTTCCATCTTCCCTCCGCCATCATCAACAATGGCCGAGGCAGCCAAGACGTCCGGCGGCAATGCCGCCTACACCAACTTCCGTGCGTCAACCCCGGCCCCGATCAGTACCCCGGTATCAAACCAACCGACCTGTGACTAACAAAGGCTTGATGCAGACAATGACTTCCTCCACGTCAAGGATGTCAACGAGCGCCGCCGTCTCGCCCTCGCCGAGGTCGACAGGGCGCCATTCGGGTGGTACCACGTCCGCGCCGTCGTCGTCGCCGGCGTCGGTTTCTTCACCGACTCGTACGACATCTTCACCGTCTCCCTCCTGACGCTCATGCTCGGTGTCGTCTACTACCCCGGCACCGGCGCCATGCCCACCACCTCCGACACTGCCATCAAGCTCGCCACCTCGGCCGGTACCGTCATCGGCCAGCTCGGCTTCGGTGCTCTGGCTGATATCGTCGGTCGTAAGCGCATGTACGGCCTCGAGTTGATCATGATCATCTTCGCCACCCTCGCCCAGGCCCTCACCTCTTCGTCCCCGTCCATGGACATCATTGGTGTCATCATCTTCTGGCGTGTCATCATGGTAAGGCGCTCCGATACCTATCCGCATCAACAAATACTCGGTCGAGATCACAGGTAACTGACTAGCACACAGGGCATTGGCATTGGTGGTGACTACCCGCTTTCCAGCATCATTACTTCCGAGTTCGCCACTACCAAGTGGAGAGGTGCCATGATGGGCGCCGTCTTCGCCATGCAGGGTCTCGGCCAGCTTTGCGCTGCCTTCGTCATGCTGTTCCTCACTCTCGGCTTCAAGTCGTCGCTCGAGAGCGCCACCAAGCTCTCCACCTGCACTGGCGGCTGCGCTGAGGCCGTTGACAAGATGTGGCGCACCCTGATCGGTTTCGGCGCTGTCCCCGGCTGCATTGCCCTGTACTACCGCCTGACCATCCCCGAGACTCCCCGCTATACCTTCGACGTCATGCTCGATGTCGAGCAGGCTGAGGGCGACGCCGAGGCCTACCTCCAGGGCAAGTCTGGCGCCAGCCCCGACGTGGTGTCCCGCGCCGCCGCCCAGCAGCAGGCCAAGGCCCAGATGGATATTCCCAAGGCCAGCTGGACGGACTTCTTCACCCACTACGCCAAGCCCAAGAACGGCATGCTCCTCGCTGGGTAAGTCTTTCACTCTTCTCGACGGACGTCCACTCTGGCTAACATCCACCCCTAGTACCGCCCTCTCATGGTGCTTCCTTGACATCGCTTACTACGGTGTCTCCCTGAACAACGCCACGATCCTCGAGGTCATCGGCTACTCGACCAAGAACGCGTCCAACGCCTACCAGATCTTCTACAACACGGCCGTCGGTAACATGATCATCGTCCTGGCGGGCGCCGTGCCGGGCTACTGGGTCACCGTCTTCACCGTCGACACCATTGGCCGCAAGCCGATTCAGTTCATGGGCTTCGGTATCCTGACCGTCCTCTTCGTCGTCATGGGCTTCGCCTACAACAAGCTCCCGCCCAACGGCCTGCTCGCCATTTTCGTGCTCGCCCAGTTCTTCTTCAACTTCGGCCCCAACGCCACCACCTTCATCGTTCCCGGCGAGTGCTTCCCCACCCGCTACCGTTCCACCTCGCACGGTATCTCGGCCGCCATGGGCAAGATCGGCTCCATCATCGGCCAGGGCGCCATCGCCCCGCTCCGCACCAAGGGCGCCACCTCCACCAACGCCAACCCCTGGATGGACCACGTCCTGCAGATCTATGCCCTCTTCATGCTTCTCGGTGTTGGCTCCACGACTCTGATCAAGGAGACCAAGCGCAAGACTCTCGAGGAGCTGGCTGGCGAGGACGAGTACGTCGAGCGCCCGGTGTCGGCTCTGCCGACCACCGAGTTGAGGGCGACCTCTCCCGGCGCGGAGATCCAGAGGCACTAGAAAGTTGCCGGGGAGGAAGGCGGTTAGATTTGGAGTTTTGCTTTGTTTTCACAAGACGTTACCCTTGATGAGCAGGGCTTTATTACGCCCACAGGCACGACTTTGATAGTTGCCATTTTTGAGACAATAATACCCCGAGACGAGTCACAAAAGACCGTTATTCAATGCCAAAAAAAAAATATGAAATCACTCTTTACTTTCTTGACTCTGTGCTTGCTCTGGGTTTGCGTTTCCTCCTTTTTCTCTCTTTTGCATTTTATCCTTCCCTGCTGAAGGCGCGTATTTTTAGAGACAAGACACATCTGAGCCCTGTGGACAGAAAGAAATGACAATACAATCGCAAGCCAGCGCTGCTTTCCCGCGCAGGGCGGGCTCTGTCGGGATCTCTTCTCCATCTTCGTTCTGTGCTGGACTGTACGTTATTCTTTGCACCCGTTTTCCATCTCTATGCCACCGCGCAACACTCAGACTAATGTCCAATAACCGGCCATCAAAACACGCCACAACAGGCCATCGAAGTATACAGATTACATAGCAGTTTGACGCAGACGGGACCAGCCATGCATGGCTAACCGATCGAGCACACCGGCAATCATTCTCGTCGCTCGACTCGCGTTTCTCCGACCTAACGAAAGCGTCAGGGACCAGGCATCAATACAACATTATTCCCGAAACCAGGAGCGGGACATAAGCGGACATGCAAGCAGAGATTACAGACTCCAAGTCCGGAGAACACATAACCGTAATGCCTTCCACGTAAATCAATAGTACATAACATTAGGTAGACGTAGAAGGGGTGTGCCCTGCCCCGACGCCTCGGGCGCGCCACAACGCGCGACCTATGCCTCGTCTCGTCACCGAGCCCACTCTTCTCGAACAAATTGAAGGAGGCAAGGGTCCGGAGGTCGACAACAGTGGGGGTCAAGACGCCTCGGAGCAGAAAAGGGGCAAGTCAGGGGTCAGCACTATATCAAGCAGGGGTTACGTAACCCTGGGAATGGATGATGCAAGGCGACGGAGCTGAGTTAAAGTTTCCAACGGCTGCAGCATGCGCTTCGGTGTCGTGGAGGAACCAATAACTCGGAATGGACAGAATACTATTACGCAGATGTTCAGTCACGGTCAAAAACAACCAGGTTTCCTAACACGTTCCAATTCAAATCTGCAAGGCTGGCGGGGGGTATAGTTACGCGTCCGTCCCAAAAAGCCCAAGTTCTATATTTAGATACCATCAACGGCCAGATCAAGCAGCCAACCCACACAGACATGCCCAATTTTCGACACATTCCCACCCATCACACAACACAACACAAACCTCTCCATCATATCACGTTCAGTGCCGCCATAGCCTCAACCCTCCCAAATCCCCCATCAAACATGAACGTTATCCCCTTGCCATGCCACGGCACACCACCCCTCAAGCCCGCCGCCCACATCACACTTCACAAAGACTTCAACAATTCAAGTAACGTCGCCACCGCCAACAACCACTCACCCACACACAGAAAGAAACAAGTTTCAATCAAATCCCACCACCACCACCTCCACCTCCATTCCCCCCCTGCGTCCCCCCCCCAAAGAAAAACCCATCAAACAAATCCAACGGCTGCCCCTCCCCGCTGAAATCATGATGCAGCCCCTCCCAGCCAAGTCCAAACCCCAGATCCATCTGTGTGTCCGCCAACCCGCCAAAGTCCACGCCGTCCATTCCCGATCCTACTGATCCCCCCCCTCCAGCACCGCCTCCAGCGCCGGACGCTGCTGAAGATGAGGAGTTGAGGTTCTGCAGGAATTCTAGGCCTTGGAGTTCGCTGAAGGACATTGCGCCGGGGGAGTACTGTTGTTGAGGTTGTTGTTGTTGTTGTGGTTGTGGTCGCGGGGAGAGGAAACCCCCGGTTGGCGTGCCGACCATCTCGGCCATGGGCGAGCTGAGGGTTGGCGGGGTGGGGCGCTGTTGCTGGTGTTGTTGTTGGAGTGCGGAGGGAGAGGGCATCATTTGCTGCTGTTGCTGCTGGTCGATGGGGAAAGCGGCGGTTTCGGGTGAGACGGGGTTGTTGTTGTTGTTATCGGTGGAGCTGGCGTTGCTGCGCGGCGGGAGGGGGAGGTTGCGCATGTGGGAGAAGCCTTCTGGTTCGGTCTTGACGGTGGGACCGGCGGAGAGGCGGTATTGCGCGCCTTTTTGGAAGGCGGAGAGGAGGGAGGGGTTGGTGGAGTAGGCGTCTGAGACGACGGTTGATGTCTGGTCTGATATTGGCGCGTTGTGGTGGTGGCGTTTGTGGTGATGGGGCTTGCTTGACAGGGAGGTGGTGTCGCTTCCTCTTGCGCTCCAGTCGAGCCGGCTCTGGTCGAGGCTGTTCCTTGCGCTGGAGGCGCCGCTGGCGGGGGTGGGATGGTACTGCTGGCCGAAGCCGCCGGACGCGTTGACCATCTTGAGGGTGGCTTTGACTGTCCGCTCGAAGGCATCTCGGCACGCCTCGGCGGGCGGGCACTTGTCCATGAAATCGGTAAAGACCGACGTCGCTGCGAGAATCGTGAAATCCACCTCATCCATGGACTAGACACGCGTTAGCGACAACTCCCAACTGACACTGGCGAAAGGGACTCCATACCAACCGGCTCCGCACAATCGGAGAATGCCAGATGGCATACAGATACGATATCCCCGCCACGAAGAGATGGTGTGTCGTCAAATAAGTGTAGTTGACCACGCCTAGCAGGTGGAGCTGGCGATACAGCCGCAGGATCTTCTGCCCGGCCTCGGCGACTTTGAGATACACGCGATCCTCGTCCTCGCGGAGCTCCGCGTTGTACACGACAGGGCTGTTGACCTCTTTCGCCGTATCGTACTCCCCCTCGAAGACCGTCGGCACGCTGAGGCTCTGCCTGTACAGCATGATGATAGCCTGCCAATAGTTGAGGTTGAGGAAGTCGGTCGAGAAGGCCACGCCCGTGTCTTCCTTTTTGGGCGCCGAGTTCTTCCAGTCCCACAGCCTCCTATCAAGATCAATCCGCCACGACCGGAACGAGTCGAACTTGTACAGGAATGGCGACGGAAGCTCCGTATGCATATAGGGGTTTTGGGAGTTGTGCGCGCTGACTCGGACACTTTGGGCTTGCCGAAACTGCAAGACCTGCAGGATTTCGGACTGCAGAAGCCTCAGCCGGAAGTAGTGGTGTGCAACTAGCTTGTAGGTTGGCCGCAGCTTCTCCGGCGGCGGCTGGATCAAACCGTTCGGAGTGATGTACCGGTCCTCGAGCAGGGAAGGGAACTCAGTCGTAATGACCTGATCGGAGATGCCAAAGGGCCGGCCGACAGAGAGGCTGACGAGACGGTCGAACGAGTAGGTGCACCACCAAAGACGCCGCTTCAGGTCGCGGATGTATTCCCGCCTCTCCCTCTCCCTCGCCGCCGTCTCTGTTTGCGGATTGGCCATCTCAAGGTCCTTCCCGTCCTCGTAGTGCAGCCCCAGGTCGACCGCCAACCTGACGGCGACACCGATGATATACCACAACCCGGGCGGAACAGGCCGCAGCAAAGCAAAGTTAGCCAACAGCAGCACCGCCTGCAGATCTTCCAGACCGCCGCTGCTCCCCAAGCACGCCTCGAGGTGTACGATGGCGCTGGCGTGATACTCTTCGGGCTGACATTGCCTCGACCCAGGGGGTGCACCGGCCACCTCAGTGGATGGCGGATCCCCTTTGGAGTCGCCAACGATGATACCAGCACCGATGGCGAACACCATGTTCAAGACGTACAGTTCCCTCGGCCCACGCCCTCGCGCCGGATCTGCGTACGCTCGCTCGAACATGGCCATGAACTCGCCCCTGTGCAGGACGGGGATCTGGGGATTGGCATGCTCGAAATACAGGGTGAGTAGCCGCATTCCGAGCTCCTTGCTTGGAAATGTGGCGGGATGGATGGTTGGCTTCGTATGTAAGCCGAAGAAGGAGTCCCGCATCGACGTCCCCTGGCCAGGGCCAGCGGCAGCGCCATTGCCACCGGGAGCGGGCCGATATGGACGGACGCCCCCCTTGTCCGAGTTGGACTTTTGGTCCGAGATGGAGGATTGCACGGCCGCAAAGACGACGCGCGCAAAGGAGATTCCGGCGGATGAGCCGAGGTAGCGATTGTTGGGCAAGGCGGGACGGCCGGCTGAGGCAGATTTCGAGGTAACCCTCTGCAGCCTGGTCCCGCTCGCGCTCGCGCTCCCACCATCGCCGTTACTCTCTGGCCTGCCGCTAATGTTGCTGGCAGCGTCTGCGCCCTCGGAGTAGGCCGACTGGCCGGCCTCGGTGGGCGACAGGGCGCTGCTCAACCCATTTCCCGACTTGGAGCAGTAGTCGAGGTGGTGTGCGGCAGGGAAGCTGATGTTGCTGGCCGTCAGGAGGCCCTCGAGCTGCTCGACGCGCTTTTCGAGATAGAATATGTAGCTCCGCGGTATCTCCCTCTTGGTGATAGGGTCGTATCCGACGCAGGAGACGCCCGCCTTGTCGCAGCTAGCGCAGCTCGGGAGCTTCTGGTCGCAGCGGTTCTTGCGCAGGCGGCACCGGTTGCAGGCGCTCACGTTGCGGAAGCTGCTGGACTGGCCAATCTTGCCCGCTGCACCACCGGCCTGGCCCAGCAGGGCATCGTGGATGTGGTCGGCCGTCGGCGAGGTCGCTCCATTGGAGAGCTGCGACGCGGGCGAGTCTTTCTCGGGGGATGATTGGCGGGGGCGTTTGGAGGGGAGGAGGTCCGGAGACGGAGGGTCTCGATCGGGTGCCGGCATCGTTTGCCTGCAGCGCTTCTGAGACATAGGCCGACGTGCGGCTCCGTGATTCGGCGGTGTTGATGCGGTTCGGCCCGGCGGCGTCGGCGGTGATGGGCGGGCACCCGAGTGCGCGGCCGCCTGCTTCGCGACCGGCGGCGCAAACAGCGCGGCGGCTGCGCTGGTGCTGCGATGGGTCGGGTCCGTGTCGTCGGGACGCTGAGTGTATGGATGTATGTTGGCGCCGGTATTGTAGGTATCAGGCTGTGCGCGGGTTCAATGCGGCGGCACCCATGCTCGAGAATATTCTCAAGATTCAATGGCGCATCAGAGACGGGCACGGGGATTTCTCCGAATTGGCCCGTTGGTTGGTCGCACCGTTGCACTGCTGTGGTCCTGTCCTGCCTGTCCTGTCCCGCCTCGTCTCGGTGTGATGGTGCATGCAACGAGCCTGCTTGTCTCCGTCGGCACCCTTGTCCCCTGGGGTGTGGGAGTGGGTGTGCGTGTGGGCGAGGTGTGGGTAGGTGGGGTTGCGAGGGTCGGGCAACCAAGACAGATAGCCGCAGCGGGAGCTCACATGGGACGGCGGAGAGGGTGGGTCGTGCGGCGTCGAGCTAGGGATCCGGATCGCGAAGCGGTGCCGCCGGTGTCTCGGAGATTGATCATCGCCTCTCGCGAATCTAGAATGGGCGGGCGGGGAAGGGAAAAAAAAAAAGAAGATGGATGGCCTGCCGAGGAGAGCGAGAAGGGGTTTGGCAATGGGAGGGAGGGGACAGGAAGGAGCAAAAGCACCGTATGCGACCCTGGCAACCCGGTTTGCGGGCAACCCCCCGCCAGTTTGCTGATAAGCACCGGCGCTCTGTTTGATAGGTCGCCCGCGGTACGTGAAAGTTGATGTTGCTGTTTGCTTAATTATTATTCCGGGCGGGGCTGCTAAGGTGTAAACCTGGAAAACACCAAGTGACACGCTCGACGCGCCAACGTATATTTTTGTATTCGGGAAAATGCAACGCTCATCGTTCGCTACCTAGGCAGACCGCCATATTACAAATCGCTGTATCCCGTGAACCCTGCTGGCAGAAGACGCCATACAAATAAAATAAAAAATAAATAAAAAGAAGAGGAAAAAGTTGCCGCTCAGCCTTCTCCGTCCACTGCCCGCTGCCCGCTGCGAAACGACGACGGAGAGACAAAATGAGAAGATGAGGAAGGTGAGAGGGGAAAGGGGTATATTGTAAAAGTGTGAGAAAACACGCAGAGAGAGAGACAGAGAGACCGGAATGACCCAAGACATGACCCCGAAACACCCCCATCCCCTGCCGTGTCTTCCTCCATGCCCCACGCCGCCGCGCACCAGTCTATCCCAGTACTGTAATAATCCCAAGAAAAATGTAAGCTCTCCGCAAGCCCGCTAATAAATAAAACGCCGGAAACAACATCGTTCGGCGACGCCGCCCATCTAAGCTTGGGCGGCGTAGGATGGCCCCCGAGGGCATCTAGCCGTACAACCCCCCACGCAAGCAAGCAAGCCCGCTCAGTCCTGCTCCGCGCGCCTCTCGCCCGTCCCCGCAGCAACAGTAGCAGCAGCGGCAGCATCCCATGTGCCCTGAGACTCGGGCGCCGCTTCGATGTCGTCCTTTTCGTCCATCCTCCCGCGGGGCTCCGTGATCTTCATGCCCACAAAGGCGCCGCCGATGGTGATCAGGCCCGTCACCCACCACGACAGGCCCGAGTAGCCGGCCTCCATGCCCATCGAGTACAGCAAGCCCGAGACGATGGGCCCCAGCGCGCGGCACAGGCTGGCCGTCGAGGCGGCCACGCCGTTGATGGTGCCCAGCGTCAGCGTCGTCGGCGCCGAGTTGGTGATGAGGATGGCGTTGCTGGGGTAGGCCAGCGTCGAGAAGGTGCACTTCCACACCACGATCGTGTAGATGCTCGCCATGCGGAGGCTCTCGGGGAGGAGCACGATGTACGGCGTGAAGAAGTACAGCAGCGGGTAGGTGATGGACATGAACTGGAAGAGCCGCAGCGGGCCCATCCGCTGCGTGATGCTCGGGAACAGGAAGTGGGTCGACGCCATCGAGTAGAGGCCCTGCACCGCCAGGATGACGCCGATCGTGCGCGTGTCCAGGCCGAAGCCGTCGGCGAACTTGAAGGGGAGGTGGACTGGCACGCGATGCTCGGGTGGGCTGGTGCTGAGGAAGACTGGGAGCAACGAGTCGAAGACCATGGTGTGGCTGGAGTGGTGTTAGTTTCCATTTGAGGGAAAGTCTTTGGCGTGGGGGACTTACAACGCGAGGATGCCATACGAGGCAATGATGGTGAGCACGGGCTTGGTGAAGATTGTCGTCGTCTTCTTGGTTTCCGCGTTCGACCCCTGGCTGCAGCTCGCCTCCTCAAAGTCGATGGCTTCTTGTTCCGGGGTTCTCGATGACGATGCTGATGACGATCCTGATGGGCTGCCATTTGTGAGATATCCGGGCAACGACTCCTCCGTCTCAAACAGGAGAGGTTGTTCTTCGGCTTCCTTGGCCGGCGACTCCGCCTCCCTGTTACCCGGCAGATAGGAGAGCAGGAAGTTGCCCAGCTCCACACCGCGATCGCGCTCGAGCTTCTTCTCCGCGTGCGTCTCCTCCAGAAAGAGGAGGCCGATGACGACTCCTAGCGTGACGCAGATGGCGCTGAACAGGTTCGGCAGGAAATAGGGGAAGCGGTCCCAGAGACTGCCCGGCGCAAAAACCGAGGGGAGGTTCTCGACCGGCTTCGCAAGTGCGCCTCCGATCATGGGCCCAACAATCGAACTGGTATCTCTGTTAGCTGCTGCCCCCTCTCTTTGATAGCTGTGGCTGTCCCGACTTACCCTATGCACCAGACCAACGGCATGACGGCGTACGCCCGAGCTGATACCCATGTTAGTCAGTCCATCCTTGAGCTCTTGGCGTAGTAATAACTCACGTTGGTGTTCCCTGTGTGGGACCAGTTCGGCCACGGTCGTCTGCAAGACAGCAATATTCCTGTTCCCCATCCGTCAGCCCCGCAACTCAAAACCAAAGAGGCTTGGAATTCGAGACTCACCCGTTCAAGAACCCCCCTAGCGCGCGAGCAAACAGGGCAACCTGGAGGTTCGGCGCCAAACCAAAGAGGAGCACGCTCAGGCCCGTCCCGCCCATCCCCATCAACAACACGGGCTTCCGGCCGATCTTGTCGCTGAGTCTCCCCCAGAAGACGCTCGTCGAGAACTCGGCAAAGGTGAATGCCGACGTGACCATGCCGGCGTAAAACGAGATTTTGCTCTCGTCATCCGTCAGGTTGAAGTCCTTTACCATGTGGTAAATATATGGGAAGATGGACATGAAGGCGATGGGCTCGCATATCCGGCAGAGTGCTGCGCCGTGTTAGGACGTGCGAGAAACAGGTTTCTCTGAGGTTCGACTCACCGAGAATGAACAACTGCCTCCCGGGATACGGGGGGATTGCCGTGGTGGCCATAGCCCCGTTTCTCCTTGTCCTCATGGTTGTGGTGTGATCTGTGGTCGAACCCTGGTGGGGGTGGGTGGTGAGGTTTGGCTGCTCAGAGTTTCAGGGCCACCACCGAGCAGTGTTGGATGACCAACGGTAACCGAGTGAGGGGTTCCAGAAATGGATATTTTTGCGTTTGTCTGAGTCCAGGCCGGGCGGGTTGGTGCTTTGTACCGGCGGCAGGGAGGTGCGGGCCGGAATCGGGTTGGTGTCTACACAACCTAGCCAACTGGCAGTTGTGGATGTCCCGTGAGTCAAGGAAGCAGCCAACTACCACTTGGTGTGATAGGAATCACTGGTGGCACGGAATCTTCTGAACTTGGGGATCTATCCTGGAGGGAAACGGAGCCCGGGAGGACGAGTGAAGTCCGGGGAGCCGGTATTTGAACAGAAGCACGGTCGAGGCAGGGACTGGGAGTGGATGTAGAGAGAGTTCCTAAGAGAAAAGATCCATGCAATCCACCAAGCGCGGCTCGCATGGGACGAATCCCAAGGAAGGGGGTCAAGGGTGCGGGAAGGGCTGAGAACAGAGGTCACCGGATCAGCCATCTGACTATGTGGGGACCCTGGCGTGGGACGTGGGCAGAAAACCAGGAATATTATTCTGAAGGGAAACAGTGAAACAGCGGTGACAAGCTCCCGCTCTCTCTGGATGGAAGGGGGAAAAGCAGACGATCCTTGGGCTTGGAGGGGGGGGGTGTCCTACTCCGCAGTGGGTACGCCGTCAGCTCAGGTAGCACATACCAAAGGGTACGAAGTGTGAGTTCGGCGGATACTGCTAGCGTTGACTTGCACCCTGGGCCGCAACAGGGGCTCAAGAACTTGGCGTGCCATGGACACGGCTGGCGCCCCATCTGCCATTTTCCATGGGGGTGTCCCCTGTAGCCGTCACCCATGCTTGGCACACCCTGCAGGGATTTGCGAATGGGACAGAAGCCTTCGACACCGTTTCTCTGGAACACGATGTGGGATCCTTCGACCAGGGGAGGAGGGGTCGAACCTCCACCGTTGACATGCCCGAGGACGTCGGCCGGTTCCATCGCCAGTCGCTCGAAACCGTCCGGCAGCCAATCCAGCAACCTGCAAGAGGCACACAGAACAAAGCGGTATGAAGTCCGCGTTTGTTGTTGGCGGCGGAGTCGACGGCTGGCTGCACCTCGCGAATCATGTCGGCCTCTTGCGTTTGCGCCCACAGAAGGCCCGGTGGCCGGTGCATGCCGAGGAGCTCGTTGAGGGCAGCAGGTGGCCCGCGCAGCAAGCTCGAACGCGCAACTGCGTCAGGCCGGACTGATGGGCGGCGTGATGGGCAGCCTGATGGCCGGCTGACGGGTGCCTCGGAGGTAGCATTTGGACGAGGGCAATTGGCTGGCCGGACGAAGGCCCGGTCTGATACCAGTCGCCCGAACACCCGGCGCGACTCGCGGCTAACTCTGTACAGTGTCCTGGACTGTATGAACGCCTATTCGTTGCTTGGCTTGTGGCGGCGCCGTTACAAAAGAAAAATGAGGCGGCGTCTTGTAAATTTCCCCGGCTGATTTGGCGGCCTCGTCTGACCCACGAAGCGAAGCATCGGCCATCGCGAACAGATGCCCAGGTGCGGAATAGCAGCAACGTCAAAGGGACCAAACGCAACCCACATGCCGCATCCCGCCTTTGCAGTTGGCGGCGGTGATACTGTGGTACACGGTACAGAATAGGTGATAGCCGGACAGGTCGCAGGTGAAATGGGCTGTGCGCGAGGCATGGGCTCATCGGCACTTGGTCGCGCCTCGCATCGCACAGAACCGCCGCTGGTTGCGATGATGGAATGGGCTAACTAGGTGCGGACTGCCTGGATGCCGGCGGGTTGCTGGCTGATTGGGCTGGCCCGCCGAGATGGCGGTGAATCGCTGACAATGCCGGAACCCGGAGCTCGAGCGGGACTAGTCGCCCGGAGTGGAGACGGCGCGGCCAGGGATGGCATGGCATGGCTCAGTGCCCCAGGCAGAGCCAGGCCAGGCAGGAAGGGGGATGGGCCGAGTTGCGCAAGAAAGGCTCCAAGCTCCAAGGCATGGCATGGCCATGCACAGAATAACGTTACCAAAAGTCCAGAATACTCGTAATCGCCGAGTCCGATCTACCTTGGCCTTTGCCCAACCGGGACAGCAAGTCCCAGCAAGTCCCAGAAAGTCCCACTGTCCCCCCATTCCCAGCCAGCCCCAGCCAGTCCCTGCGCGGTGCAGTGGCCGCCTGGAGCGGGCCGGAGCCGGGAGGGTGACACGGTGCGTGACCGAGATGCACACCACCTCCAACTGGAAGGAAGGCGATCGGAAGATGCCACGCCGGGCCAGCAGCACTTGCAGCCGAGTCGCCGACGCGGCCCAACTGGAAACTGCCGTGCAACACTGCCAGGCAGGCGAGGCAGGCAAACGGTAAACGGGCAAGAGCAAACGGGCAAACAGGCTGCAACGAGAGCTCCAGATCTGCACACAAGCTCCCTCCCGCTCCATTCGGCTTCCCTCCAGTCCTCCCACACACTTCCACGTCCACACCACACGACTTGGCCGATCAGATCGCTGCCAAGGACGAACTCAAGCACAGCCCGTCTGAAACACCCCTCCCCCCCGGCCATTCCTGCGCAAAGATCAGGGATTGCACATTAGAGGCGCACCCGAGATCATGGAGATCATGGGTTTTGGACCCCGATAAAAAATCAAAATCCCGGTGCTTCCTGCGCACTGACCAGGGCGACAAAAAGACACCAAAAGCATGCATGGGGGGACCTGGCTCGAGCCTGGATACGCGGGGTCGTCAAGTCCCGACATACTGCGGTGCTACTTGTAAAAAGTAAGTGGCCAAAGAGTTGTGCCTCGGGAACTCTCACGACAGGGCGTCCGGTTGCCATCGGTCCATACACGTGTATGATACGTCGTCAGCGGCAGCGATGATGTTTCGGACTCAGCCCGGTCAGGGACTGCCGCGATTGAACGTCGACAACAATGTGGCAAAGGCAAACCGGTTAGGAGGACGGGGAAACCTTCCGACTGCCTCAGCGATGCATCGCCCCGCTGGTTGGTTGGCCTCTCCAGAGGATTGAGCAATCGCGGAGCCCGGAACCACAGCCCACACTCCACCCCGGTGGCGGGGATCTTTGCTTTTCTTCTCTCGCTGGGCAGCCAAGTCATTTCTCGGCGCGGATACCTCCCGGATTCCGGCGCTGTGCAACTGCAACCAGCCATCAAACCATGGAGAGCCCAGAGCACCATGGACTGCCATCTCGTCTTCCGCAATGCGCGCCGCCAACGCGAACAGGGGGTCGCGATCAATTTGTTGAGCCGCCATGTCTGGGAAAGCCGCCAAGCCAGCCGCTGCAGACAGCCATCTGCAGCAGCTCCTGGGTGAGAAGCAAGGATCGGCGAAGCCTTAGCGCTGGCCGTCCTCCGCAAGGCACGTGCCTGCGTGCCCAAGACCCCTCCGTGGAGGCATCCGGGGAGACATCCGGGCAGGTGTCCGATCTCTCCACGCGCCTCGTCGTCACCGAGGATCCGAGGCAGACAAAACAGACACTGCCCCTGAATTTGCCGGCCCACACCAACATGGAAAGGGGTCTTGCGACGTGATGCCGCATCATCCCATCTCAGTGGTGGATGCAAAGACGGGCGGTCGACCAACCGGATCCAGTACCATGCTGATGGAGAGCCATGTGGCAGACCCGCCTGCATTTTCGACAAACCCCAGCCCGTGCCGCGACCCTCCACCAACATTTGCCACTGAACCAAGAAAATCGGAGGGGAAAGTCTGGCGACCCCTCATCTCGATGGCCTTTTTTTTTTTTTTTTTTTTTTTTTTTTTTTTTCCCCCGACGATGTCCCCGCTGCGGTTGTTCCCTCGGAACGC
>FTCU01002353.1_pt1 | contig 35100 bp, 22 predicted proteins | sample 1639521 | NCBI WGS metagenome assembly FTCU01 (sample SAMEA3914864, study PRJEB12502) | metagenome | biome: forest; material: soil | place: USA | collected 2012-03-12 | depth 0.3 m
GCCGGGGACGGGGGCCGGGGTGGTAGGCGAGAGCCATACGGAGAGGGGCTTGACGTGGTTTGGGGCGGCGATGGCGGGGCATTTGCTTGCGATGGATCAGCCGGGAGTGGCGTTTCGGATGGTGGAGGTGTTGCTGGGAAGGGTGGAGGGGTTTGAGAGTGAGGTGCCGTTTACGGTGGGGATGGGGGAGTTGGGGAGCGGGAAGGTTGAGGTTGGGTGAGGGAGGGGAGTTATGCTTTTGGGTATGGAGTTATTCTAGCGGGTGCATTTTCCTGAGAGCGTTGGCTTTTGATATCTAGGTATACTATTGCATGTCTCTTTCATCTGCTTTTTTGGTGGTTTGGTGAGGTCGAGGAAATGCGTCGCTGTGTTTGCCGAGGTTGTTTTTCCTACCTCTTACCAGAGTTCTACACATGATGAAAAGGCCGATAGCTCCTGAGCGTAACATGAAGCGGTTGAGAAATGACTCCATTGAGCACACAGTCCAACCTCCAAGTCGTCAAAAAGAACGAAATACAGAAGCACAAGACCATGATGCAGGCCGAAGACCCCTGCGAACCCCCGCCAATGGCCGGCCGAGTGGATGGCCCGGCCCCCGGCTTACGGGTCTTGGCAACCCCTCCGGATTTGGGATTTTGGGGCATTTCGGCGACCTGCAACCCTGGATGAAGCCGTCCCCAAAACTCCGCCGCAGAAACCATCACAGGATGCCTCCCTCAGTAAAAGTATAAAGCCCAGCCCCAATTGCGCCAATTGCGCCGGCAGCTGTGACCTGGCCCATCCGGCCCTTCTCCCTGATTTTATTCTCCTTCCTGCCACCGACCCGACCCGATGCAGCCGACGCTGCCCCTCCTCCGGCACACGGCCCGCCCCGCCCTCGGCCTCGCCCACCGCGCCCTCCTGTCGCGTGCCCCCCTCCTCCGAGCCTCCCTCCCAACCGTCTCCTCTCGTCAAACCCAACAACTCCCACCCTACCCACCACCCTCCACCCGCACCATGGCCTCCAACTGCTCCTCCTCCCCCTCCCGAGGCGGCCTCGAAAAGCTCCCCAACTCGTCCATCCGCGTCCTCCGCACAGTCTCCTCCCTCCGCCGCTGGCGCCGCCCGCACACCCTCGACCAGCGCTCCGTCGCCCTCGTCCCCACCATGGGCGCCCTGCACGCGGGCCACCTCTCCCTGATCCGCGCCGCCGCCCGCGACAACCACCACGTCGTCGTCTCCGTGTACGTCAACCCGGCGCAGTTCGGCGTGAAAGAGGACCTCGCGTCGTATCCCGTCACATGGGAGGCGGATGTGGCGGAGCTGGTGAGGCTGGATCGGGAGCTGGCGGATGACGGGGGGAATCTGGGGAGGATCAGTGCCGTGTTTGCGCCGAGCACGGCCGAGATGTACCCCGGGGGGTTTCCCGGGCAGGAGGTGGCGAGTAAGGGGAGTTTTGTGACGATTACGCCCGTGGGGGAGGTTTTGGAGGGGAGGTCGCGGCCGACGTTCTTTCGGGGGGTCGCCACGGTGTGCATGAAGCTATTTAATGCTGTGCAGCCCGACAGGGTGTATTTTGGGCAGAAGGATGTGCAGCAGACGGTGGTGATCAAGGCGCTGGTCAGGGACTTTTTGCTGCCGATTGAGGTGGTAGTCGGACCGACGACGAGGGCTGAGGATGGGCTTGCGCTGAGCTCGAGGAATGTGTATCTCGGGGAGAGGCGGCGGAATGTGGCGACGGTGCTGCACAATGCGCTGCGGGCAGCTGAGGACGCGTATGGTAGCGGCGGGAGGGAGAGGGCGGCGGTGCTCGGCGCGGCGGAGAAGTCGGTCGCCGACGCGCTAGCCGGCCAGATGGCGCTCGCGCCCGAGGAGAGGGTGCGGTTCGAGGTCGACTACCTTTCGCTTTCCGACCCCGACACCATGGAGGAGCTGCAGGTTGTGGACCCGGCCAGGGGCGGCATCCTCAGCGGTGCGGTCAAGATGCTGCCCGTCGAGGCCCCGCGGGAGGGAGAGGACCTCGGCCATAGCGGCGGCCCGGCCGTGCGGTTGATCGACAATATCATCCTGCCGCCTGCCGAGCAGTGATGAGGTTTTGCTGTTTTGCATGGGTCGGCGTTTGGCTTGGGTTACTTCGGCTCGCATATCAGCGCGCTCGTAGATTTGTTAGACGGGAAAAGTTGGCATCAGTGCTGCTAGCGCATTCCATAATATAGACAGCTCTGTATTGATCTTGGACACGCTCCTACATGGCCATGGTCAAGGACAGCCGGATTCCCTACCAGGCCCGCCCTACAATCTGTCCCCAGGTGCCTTGTCAGATGTTGGATTGAGAATCGGGAGACGGCCCCCGATTTTAAGGTCAACTGGCTTAAGATCCTCTCGTCCCAAGATTGCCGTTCGGCAGAGTTGAGCGGCGAGCGTTGACTCGCCGCATCCAGGGGCGGCATCGGCCGCCCACCCCTGACCGGCCCCACAGATTCCACCCACCACATGCAAACTCTTCACCTCGTTTCCCACCACCCTCCTTCAACAAGGTACAAGGTCCGCTGGCTCAATGGCAGAGCGTCTGACTACGATTCCTCGCAAGAGATTCTCGGTATCAGGAGGTTCCAGGTTCGACCCCTGGGTGGATCGTTTTGACATCTATGTCTCCCCTCTGTGAGGGGAGACACCGGTTTTTTGCCCTTCTCTGTCTGTCTGGTGCATTGAGATCGTCGTACTTTGCTGCGGCCTAGGTTCTAGGGTATCTTGGGGGGACGATTTGTATTGCACCCGGTATCTTCCTGTTGCTGTGCCTAGACGCTCTTCCCGTGCCTTGCGGATTCCGAAACCCTTAGTCTCACTGGCCTCCCGCTCCCGGTTGCTCCAGCTATCCGCGTCTACTTGTGGGTAGGGCCACTGAACCCATCGGCGCCGAGTTGGCAGAGACCATCTGGCAGACTGCTTGGCCACGCATCACCCCGAATAGAAGTCTCGACGAGGCCAGATCCCTGCCAATGCCACGGGAATGACCTGATATCCGTTCTTGCTTCCTCAGCATCTGCTCTTCTGGCAGGCTGAAGGCTCCCAACATTCGAGGGCCTCAGACGAGTGGCCCTGGCAACCGTTGACTCAGCCGAGGGTGTTTCAGCTATGGCAAATCGGCACCAGGACGGGCCCGGTACCTGTAAAATCACAGCTATTGTGGTTTCATGGAGCTCTGTGAAAACCGTGAGCGAGTAATCATATAGAATGGGATGATGAGCATACCTCTTGATCGAGTGTCGGCACGTGCACGCGCACGACCACGATCCACGGCGGCGCAACAACCGCATGTGATGAGCCTTCGGCTGGGCCGGATCTCGCATCTCTCAGAAAACAGATCTTGTCTCTCTCTGCCCTCACAACTTCTTCGAAAAGTGCGCCCGGAACTTCCTCGACGCGCGATCCGCCGAGCGGAACTGGAACTGCTCGCCGTGAATCTCAAACACCATGCTGGACGTATTCTCTCCTTCCCCAGCCTGCCCCTCCCCTCCCTCCCCAGCCTTCACCTCCGGCCCAACCACAGGCACCTCGAACCGAAAAACGGTCCCCTCCTTCGGCACCAACTTAACTCGATCCCCCCTCGTAACAATCTCAAAAGCAAACTTCGAATCCCTTATCACAATCCCTCGTATCCCCACGCGGCTCACACACCCGCTCCTCACAACTTCCACGCCCGCGCCATGAAAATCCGCGCTCGCCAGCTTGGCCGCCGCGCCCTCTCCGCCGGAGTACACCTCATTCCCCAAGATCTCGCGCACGTAGCCCAGCCAGAGCTGGTGCAGCGGCTCGTAGAGGGCGTGCTTCTGTGCTGAGCGGGGCACGTCGTAGAGACCGAGGCGGCGGCGCTGGGTTGCGGAGAGGGGTTTGGGTTTGAGGGCTTTTTTGCGGTGTTGGAGTTTCTTTTCTTGGGCGCGGCGGCGGGCGGCGCGGGCGTTGGAGGGCGGGGGGGAGGAGGGGGTCAGGAAGAGAGGGCGCTGTTGGATTTTTTCGGTGAAGATTCTGTTGGCTTCGTCGGAGTCGTGGGCGCGGGCAAGAAGGACGGCTGCAATCGGGGGGGCCTTTTTCGGTTTGGTTTCCATTTTGGGGTGTCGAGGTCGAGCTTTGGTGGTGTGTGTCGTGATGTGTTGGAGGATGAAAGTCAACCTCGAAGCGAACTTTTTGGCTGGAATTGGCGATGGAGCTGCTCCAGGCTTGGCTGCATGGCCTTGGAGCTTCGAACCCCGCGCTAACCCCCTCAAGACTAACGCAGACCTCGGCCCCAGCGCACCCCACTCTCCCCCATGGGCATGGGACATCGCCCGAGCAGCATCCCTGGAGCTGCCCCCCTTCGGCAATCAGCAGGCGCGCCTCGGAAAGCGCCGGCGACCACTGCACGGCTCTCATCCCCCAACAGGGCAATGCGACCGCCTCGGGAATGCGACTTGGTCCATGTGCTAGTAGCCCGTGGTATTGCGCCGCGACGCTGGGATTCTTCCTGTTGATAACAAAACCAGCAATTGGCAGAGGGAACGGCAGTCAACCTTGTCGTTGACGCATCAATTGGGGGCTTGACGACGGAAGAAGGACAGGGGAAGGGAATGAGAAGGAAACAAGGAACGGAAAGGGAAAGCAAAAGAGAAGGGCATCACCGACAACTCTCAGCCATGGCGTCCGACGACCACCATGACCGGGACTCGGCGCCCGACTTGCGCATTCTGGGCGACCGCATCACCCTCCAGCCAAGCGGCTTCGTCGAGCCAGCCCTGCCCCCCGAGGGCAAGGAGGAGGCCCTCATGAAGAACATGGCCCGCTTCCGCTCCGAGCCCTTGCGGTAAGCCACCTCTCCCCCATCCCCGGCCGAGTTCTGTGTCATGGTTCTGACTGTCTCTCGCCGCCCAGCTTTCTGCGCGAAGTCTCCCTCTACGTCTCCGGCACCGGCTGGCGCGCCTATGACAACATCATCGGCCAGCCCATCTTCTACTCGGGCTTCTCAGAGCACATAAAGACCCAAATCATGTCGGCCAGGCTGCTGCAGACCAAGATTTCGCAGCTGGCCGACGCCCGCGTCGCCGTCGAGGAGAAGGAGGGCCTGCTCAACCCGAGCGATCGGGACTTTCAGACTAAAAGGGCCCAGCGCCACGCCGTGCTCGTGCAGAGCCTGCAGGAGGTGGCCGAGAACCTCACCGACAACATGATCTGCAAGTTCGAGAGCAAGCGCTTCATCAGGGGTGCTTATTATCTAGTCACCCAGCTGCTGCTGAGGGCCTACCACCAGGGCATTCACGTGTCGAGCGAGGAGGTCCTGCGACTGCGCAGCGTGGCCGAGGAGGCCGCAAAGAAGAAGCAGAGCATCATCTTCTTGCCATGCCACAGGTCGCATGTCGACTATGTCTCCCTGCAGCTCCTCTGCTACAGGCTTGGGTTGGGACTCCCCGTCGTGGTGGCCGGTGACAACCTGAACTTTCCAGTTGTTGGTAGCTTTTTGCAACATGCCGGTAAGCCCGTCTACGAGCCCTGGTTATAACTATCGGGCACTAACACACCCCAAGGAGCCATGTATATCCGTCGATCCTTCGGAGACGACCAGCTCTACACGACATTAGTCCAGTCCTATATCGACGTCCTGCTCCAGGGTGGATACAACCTCGAGTGTTTCATCGAAGGCGGCCGGTCGCGGACAGGCAAGCTCCTCCCGCCCAAGTTTGGCATTCTCAGCTTTGTGCTCGATAGTCTGCTCTCGGGCCGCGTCGAGGACGCCATCATCTGCCCTGTCAGCACCCAGTACGACAAGGTCATCGAGACCGAAGGCTACGTGACTGAGCTCCTGGGCATGCCCAAGAAGAAGGAAAACCTGGCCGACTTCCTCTCGGGCGGGTCCAGCGTGCTCTCGCTCCAGCTGGGGCGGGTGGATGTGAGATTTCACGAGCCGTGGAGCCTGAGGGGCTTCATCAACGACCAGCTCTCCCGCCTGTCCAAGATGCCGTCCGAGATCAAGGTCGACTGGCGAGACATGAAGAACCAAGTCTTGCGCCAGAAACTGCTGCGGACGCTGGGCTACAAAGTACTGGCCGACATCAACACCGTGTCGGTAGTGATGCCCACGGCGCTCATCGGGACCGTCCTGCTGACCCTCCGTGGCCGAGGCGTCGGGAGGGCCGAGTTGATTCGCCGGGTCGAGTGGCTCACGGACCGGGTGCGAGCCAAAGGCGGGCGGGTCGCGCATTTTGGCAACGCACCACTCTCAGACGTCATAGAACGCGGCCTGGAGGTGCTGGGCAAAGATCTCGTGCGCGTCGTCGAGGGTCTCGCGGAGCCGACATACTTCGCCGTCGACCGCTTCCAGCTGTCTTTCTACCGCAACATGACCATCCACCTGTTCATCTCAGAAGCTCTCGTCGCTGCGGCATTGTACACGCGCGTCAAGCAGGGCGGCGGGCCGGCCATCCAGGACATCGCATACCAAGACCTGCGTGACCAAGTTTTCTTTTTGTCCTCCCTCTTCCGCGGCGAGTTTATCTACTCGGGCGAGGGGCTGGCGGCGAACCTGGAGAAGACGGTGCTCGGCCTCGAGGCGGACAACGTCATCCTCATAGAGCGAGACGAGGAGGGCCACATCACCAAGGTGGGCCTCTCGGGCGCGGAGCGCGCGGCCGGCCGGGAGAATTACGACTTTTATTGCTTCCTGATCTGGCCGTTTATCGAGGCAAGCTGGCTGGCCGCCGTGTCTCTGATGGGCCTGCCCCCGCCGCTGGGCCAGAAGGACGACATTTGGGTGCAGGTGTCCAAGGCGCAGGACAGTGCGCAGCTGGTATGTCCCCTCCTTTCTCTCCCTCTCCTCCGTCTCAACTTGACTTTTCTACACACAAAACTAACCCCTCCAAAACAGCTCGGCAAAACCCTCTACCACCAAGGCGACCTCTCCTACTTCGAAGCCGTCAACAAAGAAACCCTCAAAAACTCGTACCAGCGCTTCGAAGAAGAAGGCATCGTCCAAGTAGTCAAGTCCAAAGACAGCCGCGTGCCCCCACGCCTACGCATTGCACCGGAATGGCGGCCCGGCCGCGACGAGAAGACAGGCAGCCTGCTTGCCTCGGGCCGGCTGTGGGACTTCACGGAGAAGATTGCTAAGTCCAGGAGGGAGGGGAAGAATAGACGGGATGGGGCGACTGTGAGTACCAGGGTGGTGGGGCTGACGGATGAGCTGGGGAGGAAGTTGTTTGAGGAGGCGGTAAGGGGGGAGGACACGAAGGGGAAGGGGAAGAAGGGGGCTGGGGCGCCGGTGAGGCTAAGCTTGGAGGAGGAGAGGGATCTGGGGAGAGTTGTGGCTGAGGGGAAGAGGCGGAGAAGACTGGAGGGGAGGGCGCATTTGTGAGGGGTGTCATTGTGCTTTTGGGAGGGGCATCAAATACCACGGTTAGAAGACCAGGCGCGGAGTTCTTTTCTCTTTTGCATAGGTAATAGCTTTATCAACATCTGTATATCGCTCGGGCTGCAAGAACGGGATTGGATATCTTTTTGATTATGCCTCTACCCCTAGAACACATCCCACAAACTAACCTTCCCATCCTTGCTCCCAGCCACCAACCAATGCGCCGCCTTCGCCTGCCGCTCCCGCTTCTCCCGGACCGTCATCTCAACCAGCCTGGGCACAGGCACCATCTCCTTGCCCTCCTCCCTTGCCGCTGCATCCTGGGTACTGCTGCCACTGCTCCCCTCGGCACCGCCAACGTCGTTGCCCACGGGGATGTCCAGGGCGGCGAACGCGGCGGCATAGCACCCCGCGGTGTGCCACTTCAGCACGGCAACCTCGGCGAGGGTCTTGGCCGAGTATATGCGGACGCGAGCGTCCCAGCCGGCGGTGGCGAAGAGGCGGGCGTCGGAGCGGATGCAGAGGGATTGCTGGCCGGCGTGCTTAGTGTTGAGGGTCTTCAACGGGGTGGTGTGGATTGCTGTTGTGGTGGTGGTGGTGGGAAGCGGGTGCTTGGCGATGATGGCGTCGGCGCTCGAGGTGAGGAAGAAGGCGTCGTCGGGGGAGACGTCCAGTGAGAGGATGGGCTGGGAGTGGCTCTTGGCTTGGTAGACAACAGTCCAGCGGCCGTGGGCGTCGAGCTGGGCAACTGCGGCCAGGCCGTTTTCGTAGCCAGCAACGAGGGTCAGGGTCGGGCCTTGATGGAGGAGTGACAAGGCCATAACCATGCCATTTTTGTCGCCTAGCTTGACGGTGTGCTGGCGGGTTTGTGATGGCAGGTGAAAGATGTCGATCTAAGAATGGGGGTGTGAGCAGCGGAGAGGCAGGCGGGTATGGGAGTCGACACTCACAGCCTCGGAAGCAAGGGTGTTTGGCACGGCAACGAGAATCTCGGACGATGCGGTGCTCGACCCCGGAGAGGCAGGGCAGTGAGAAAAGGAGCAGAAGTTCATGGTGTTGACCTCGAGTACGTGCAGAATCCATGGCTGGGGCCGGGGCTCTGGGGACGAATCCAGCGGCAGCTTGGTGCTCAGCGGGGTTTCGTCATCGGCGGCGAGCTTCCAGACGATGAGTTTGTTGTCTCTGCCATGCCTGTTGTCGTTGATTATGCTGTCAGGGTCTTCTCTCTGGCGTCCAGCCACCACCCGCCACGGACCACGAACCACCTACGTGATCAGCCGGTCGTGCCCCCAGCCGGCGATGCCCAAGATGGCACCCTGATGAGCCTGCCACACGGCGCGGGGCCGCATGATGGTGAGATCCCAAGCCACCACGAAGCCGTCTGCATCGCCGGTCAAGAGCCGCTCGTTAGCCCGGATGAAGACGGCAGCATGCACCTGGGCCTTGTGGCCGCGCAGAATCGACTTGGGCTGCGCGGGTCGCCCGTCGGTTGCCATTGTTGCGGCCGGGGAGGAGATGTAGATCAAAGTCAAGGTTGGGGTACGGGTACAGGGTCCATGGCTGTCAGAGCCGTGATGGATTGGAGGCTGAATATGCAGTGCCGGTCCAAAACGAAAATGATCTGCGAGGTTCCTTCTCGAAGGTCGAAGCTTCAAGGACCCCTCCAAGCTCCCCCACTGTCGTCCGATTATTGCAGTGATCGTCAGGAGCTCACAGCAGCTCGGCGTCGGCTCTGGGGGAGCCCACAGAGCCCCACAGAGCCCCAAACCCCTGGCAGCACGCCTTGGCCCGAGCTTGGCAGCTTCATCTGCATTTCAACCCTGCCGCTCTGCCGCTCTGCCGCTGCCTGCGAGCCTGCCTCTTCGTCAACCGACGCGTGGCAGCACCCAGAGCACCCCACAACACCCAGAGCCCTTCTCTTGGCCTTCCTCGCGCCGTTCCGCTTGGACAACCTGTAACGCAGCACCACCTCCGTGTCGGGTTTAGCCACCTGCAACCCCACGGTTCAGGACGGGGTCGTGCGTGCAGGATCCATGGATGCCGTATTATCATGGGTTGCCAATGGCGCCTTGGCCGGCTGATCGGGTTGCTGGGATGCGTGGATGGGTCTTTTTTTGTGCTCTCTGTTCTTGTTTGAAACACGCTGGGCTTGGCTCGCAGCACAGCAACATCACAGCACCCAGGGAAGCCATCAGGCTGTCAACCCCGACGTCTTGGGCTTCCTGCTTCGCGGGCTTCGTCTTCTCCTCTCCTTCTTCTGGCCAGCGCCCATGGATCGCTGCAGACCCAGGGCCTCGCGCACATGGCCTCGCCCAACCATTCCGGGAACCCGTGCGCTGCGTTGCGGACTGACTTTCACTTATCGTTGACGACTTGACGTTATCCAAGCACTGCAGGCCGCCGTGGCTCGCCGCGGCTCTCCTTCGTTGGGCGCCTTTTGCTTCTTTTGGCTGGCTGCCGAGGACTGGGCTGGTTGGCTTTTCCTGCGCCGGCCAGAATCGACCGGACCACTCTCCGGACCACTCTCGCTACCTCTCGGGCCGCCAGATACACGGCCATGGACTCCAGCAGCCGTCGCCAGCGATCGCGCTCGCGTCAACCGCGCAACTCCTCCCGCGGACCGCAGCTGCCGACGATCCCCCGGTCTGGACACATCAGCGGGGTACCGGCACCGCCGTACGCCGCACCCAGCCGAAGCATTTACGGCAACGACACCCACTACGAAAGGAGCGGCCAGCTGTGGGCGCCGGCTTCTCGACTTACAACGCCCCCGGCCCCACCCGGGAGGACCGCTAGTGGCGGCCGCGGAGCCGGAGACAACCCGGCCCCTTCGGCAAGTCCCGCCGTGGGCAAGTCAAAGCGGGTGCGCACGGGGTGCTTGACCTGCCGGGAACGACATCTCAAATGCGACGAGGGCCTGCCGGAATGCAACAACTGCCGTAAGAGCAACCGCGAGTGCAGGCGCGGCATACGGCTCAACTTCATCGACGTCCAGGTCAAGGATCCGCCATGCGTGCCGCCAACGGCCGACTGGTCATGTCCGTCACTCCTCTCGTCACTTCTCCTTCACCCCCAACTCTCTCTGGCGAGCCGAGATGGCAGAGACGGCGCCCTGCCGCGGGCATGCTGACTCGAGTCTACTCTAGTTCAAATCTTGGATGAGTCGCGTTCCATAGCTTCAGAGTATAAGGGAGGTCTGGGTCGATACCCAAGGGTCGCCCCGTCGCCGTCAACCCCGGATCCGGATTTCCCACCAACCCCGCAAGCCGAGCCAACCGAGCCCCAAACAGTCAGCGGTTTCTCACCCGGTGTCAGCGGCGGCGGCGGCAGAGGCACGTCAAGTAGTCGAGACCCTTATCACCCGAACGATGTCGGGCAGCCCCCGCCGTATGGGCTGACGGGTCACGAGGAGAGAGGCCGAAGCCACGCAGGAGCTGACCACTCGTTTCGCGCCACTCTCCCTCTACCAAGGCCGCACCTGGGATTTGCTGCCGTGTCCGGCGAAGACGCATTCATGCTTGCTCCCCTCCGGGACCAAACTGCGGGGGAGGCGCCTGCAGCGCCCACGCTGGATTACAGGCCTCGCGATGGCTGGAACGCAACCTCACCATCGATTCTGCAGCTCACCGGACCGCAACCTCACGACTTCCGTCCTGCTTCCCACGCCGGCCTCAGCCATCAATTCGCCCCCCCTACCGGCCTCATGACGCCGTCGAGTGACAACACCACCGGCGAGCGAGACTACCTGAACACGGACGAGGAGATCCAGTTGATGCAAGTGTTCATCGACGAGGTGTCCATCTGGATGGGCGCTCTGGACAAGGGCAAGCACTTCGCCACCACGGTGCCATACCTGGCCCTGAAGCTACCTATGCTACTAAACGGATTGATGGCGTGCGGTGCCAGGCACCTAGCACAGACAGCCACGCTCGACGGCGAGAAGGCGGCCGATTACTACCGTACAGCCATAATTCAGCTCCAGCGCAGCCAGCGGGAACGAGACGCCGATGTCAGTGAGTGTGCCCTGACCGCGATTGTCCTCGACGCGTACCATATCATGACCGACAAACCGACCCAACGAATGCACCACATCGATTCGACCCGCCAACTCGTCCGGGAGTGCGGCTGGGACGCGTCCTCGACGGGTCTCGGGGCCGCTTGCTTTTGGGTCAACGTCGGCATGGAGGTGCTCAGCTGCATGTCCCTGAACCGGCCGACAACTCGGGATCCCGACGACTGGGGGATGGACCTGGATTTCGCCACCCTGGGAGCCGCAAGCCGAAGCGGCAGCCGGAGCGTAGCCGGCAGCGTGGCCGGGAGCGACGACGTCTGGAGTGCCCGGGCCGGCGGCCCTCGCGCCATGAGCGTCAACGACGCCTCTGACCCCGACGACGAAGGGCTCTGGGTGCAGCGCATCTTCTACATCCTGGCCAAGGTCTCCAACTTCCGCGCCAACACCCCGCGCGTCCAGGAATCCTCGCCGCACGACGAGCAGGTCCGCCTGCAGAACCGCTACGCCGAGTGGCGCCGCCTCCAGAACATGTGCACCTCGTGGAACCACCACAGCCCCCGCTCCATGCGGCCGTACGGCTACTCTCCCGGGCCATCCCCCCAGTCCCTCTTCCCCAACGTCTGGTATGTACCGTACTACCTTACCCCCTTTGTTTCTCCCTCCCTCCACCCTAACCAAAACTCCCCGAAACAGGTTAATCCAACCCCCCTCCAAACTCGCCCGCCTCTTCTACCACACCGCAATGCACCTCCTTATCCAGCAGGACCCCTCACCCAACACCGCCCGCCCGCCGACCTCACAGGTACAGCTGCACCACGCGCACCACGTCTGCGGCATCGTCGCCCACACGCACACAACCCGCGGAGGACGCGACGACCGCGGCGTTGTGTCGGTTGCGATTCGTTGTTTGGCCGTTGTCGGCGCTGCGCTGACAGACGCAAGGGAGAGGGAGGAGGTACTGAGGGTGCTCGGAAAAGTGGGGAAAGAGACGGGATGGTGGTTGGGAGGCGTGGAGGGGGATTTGAGAGAGGCGTGGGGGTGGGATGGTGGAAGAGGGGATGGCCCGGATGGGGAGGGAGGGTTGCCGCCTTTGGGTGAGACGTGTCTGTCTTGAAGTTGGAGTTGAACTTGTGGGGCGGGTTGTGGTGTGAGAAACGAGGGAGGGAGGAGAAACTGTTGGCTGTGGGATGAAACAAGACGATGGATGGATAGGTTCCAGCTGCTTTTTCCAGCAGTGAGGCGTCAGTTTGTCTGCATCTCGGCCGGGAAGAGTTGGCCGGTTTTATTTACAAGACTTTGAGTTCATCCAATCCAGAAGCCAAGAACACGTCCATCTCAATGTCATGGAAACCAGCCCACTTCGACTAACAGCAAATATTACATGACGGCCTTCCAACTCATTTGGTAACGTTACATACCTTATCGACTTCCCGTATTGGCATTCTGGCGCATTTGGCCAGGCCCGCATGGTAAAATACGGCGCGCCCTTACCTTGATGTCGTGTCGGCGGCGGGGCACCGGGAACCTCCCCGCTAAAAATTTCAAACCCGCGACGACCCCGCCCCCGCCGTCTCCGGTCCTCGCTGTCGATGACTCTGTGTCTCAACCCAGCCCGGTGAGCTTTGGCTCTCTGTCAGTGCATCCAGCTGCCCACCGTCGCACTCTGTCGCCATGGCCTATCTCACTCTCGCGGGGGACTCCTGCTTCTCGGCCTCGGAGGCCCAGAAGATCAAGGACCTGATCAACAAGGTCGCCCCCATCAAGGTCGCCAACCTGCGCGGCTCCTGGGTCTACCACGCCCATATCGAAGGCGACGCCAGCGCCGCCAAGCAGAAGCTCGCCCAATTGCTTCCTCTGGCCACCGGTTCCGGCCTGGCCACTCCCCAGCTGACACACATTGGACACGGCCGGAAGTGGTATGTGACGCCGCGTTACCTCTCGCCATGGAGCTCCAAGGCCACCAGCATCGCCCAGGTCTGCGGCTTCGAGCAGCAGATCCGCCAGATCGAGCGCGGCCGTGTCATCACCGTCGAGTTCGAGCAGCCCTACAATGACAAGACCGTCCCGTTTCGCGACATCCTGCACGACCGCATGACCGAGACACTCTCGACCGACGCCCCCGATCTCAACGCCATGTTCGCCGAGGGGCAGCCCGCTCCTCTCGAAGTGGTCGACATCTTCGCCGATGGCCAGGACCCGGCGCAGGTGCTTAACAGCTACAACAAGACCCGCGGTCTGGCTTTGGACCAGTCCGAGGTGGAATACCTCGTCGACAAGTTCACCAAGCTGGGGCGCCCTCCTCACGACATCGAGCTCTTCATGTTTGCCCAGGTCAACTCGGAGCACTGCCGCCACAAGCAGTTCAATGCCAATTGGACCATCGACGGGTTGGCGAAGGGGAGGACGCTGTTTGAGATGATCCGGAACACCCACAAGGTGACCCCAGACTTTACCGTCTCTGCCTACAGCGACAATGCTGCGGTCATGGAGGGCCAGGAGGCCAATCTTTGGGCTCCCGATTACTCGACTGGCTCGTGGAAGCTGAACAAGGAGCTGCTCCACGTCCTGGCCAAAGTCGAGACGCACAACCACCCGACCGCCATTGCCCCATTCCCCGGCGCCGCCACCGGATCCGGAGGTGAAATTCGTGACGAGGGAGCTGTTGGCCGCGGCTCCATGCCCAAGGCTGGACTCTGCGGTTTCTGGGTCTCAGACCTTCTTATCCCCGACCACCAAGCCCCGTGGGAGCTTGATGTCGGCCGTCCCGCTCATTTCGCCAGCAGTCTCGACATTATGCTGGAGGCCCCGATCGGCAGCGCTCGGTTCAACAACGAATTTGGACGGCCCTGCCTCGCCGGCACTTTCCGCACCCTTCTCATGGCGGATGACACCAAGGTCGAGGGAGAATACCGCGGCTATCACAAGCCCATCATGATTGCTGGCGGCCTCGGCACCGTGCGGGAGAAGCACGCCCTGAAGCGTCCCTCGGACGTGTTGGAAGGCGCACACGTCATTGTTCTCGGAGGCCCTGCTATGCTGATCGGTCTCGGTGGCGGTGCTGCGTCCAGCAACGCGTCGGGAGAGGGCAACGCCGACCTCGACTTTGACAGCGTCCAGCGCGGCAACCCAGAGATGGAGCGCCGCGCACAGATGGTGATCAACACCTGCGTGGCACTGGGTGACCACAACCCCATTGCCATGATCCACGATGTTGGCGCTGGCGGGCTTTCAAATGCTCTGCCTGAGCTTGTCAATGATGCTGGATTCGGCGGCAGATTCGAGCTCCGCCAGGTCGAGAGCGTAGACCGGGGCATGAGCCCGCTCCAAATTTGGTGCAATGAGGCCCAGGAGCGCTATGTCGTCCTTGTAAACAGCGACGGCATGGAGCGGTTCACCAGCATCTGCAGTAAGTTTCACCCTCTGGGTTCCCTTTTTGATCGGTTGGCTGATCAAACGAAAAGGACGCGAGCGCTGCGGTTTCTCGGACGTTGGAACCGTCTTGTCCCGTGAGGCGGATGGTATCTCCAAGTTGATTCTGAGTGACAAGGAATCGAACGAGTACCCGCGCCCCATCGACGTGCCGATGGATGTCCTCTTCCCCAAGGGTCGGAAGCTGGAGCGCATTGTCAGCTCCAAGCAGCCTGCTTGGCCCGTTTTCGACCCCATCGCCAGCCTGAAATCGGCGGTCGATGGTTCGCTCTCCGACGGTGACATCTTCAAGCAGGCCGTCCAGCGCGTCTTCTGGATGCCATCGGTTGGCTCCAAGTCTTTCCTGATCAGCATCGGCGACCGGTCGGTTGGTGGTCTGACAACCCGGGATCAGATGGTCGGCCCCTGGCAAACGCCTGTGGCGGACGTCGCTGTGACGGCCACGTCCTTTAACCTCAGTGGCGCGAGGACTGGCGAGGCGATGGCCATGGGCGAAAAGCCCACTCTTGCTCTCATTTCCCCCGCCGCCTCCGCCAGGATGGCCGTTGCGGAGAGTCTGCTTAACCTCGGTGCCGCCGACATCAAGGGCGGCAACCACCGCGGAGACTTGCGACGTGTCAAGCTTTCCGCCAACTGGATGGCCGCTGTCAACCACGAGGGTGAAGGTGCTGCTTTGTACGAAGCCGTGGAGGCCATCGGCATGGATCTGTGCCCGAAGCTCGGCGTCAGCATCCCTGTCGGCAAAGACTCGACGTCCATGAAGTCGTCGTGGAAGGATGGTGAGACCAAGAAGAGCGTGACAGCGCCTGTATCGGTGGTGATCTCGGCCTTTACTTTGGTTGATGATGTCCGTCGCACTTGGACTCCCCAGCTTCGCCGGGTCGAAGATGTGGGTGAATCCATCCTGCTCTACGTCGACCTTGCTCAGGGCCGCAAGGCGCTGGGCGGCTCGGCTCTCGCACAGTCTCTGGGCGCCATTGGCCACGAGGCGCCTGATGTCCGGGATGTGGACCTCCTGAAGGACTATTTCGATGCGCTGGCTCAGCTGCACGAGAGCGGTGTTGTGTTGGCCTACCACGACAGGTCGGATGGCGGTCTTCTCACCACCATCGCCGAGATGATGTTTGCTGGCCGGTGCGGTGTCGATCTCATGATGGATGGCATCGCTGCTTCGGGAAGCCTAGCGGACATGGTGGACGCCCTCTTCAATGAGGAACTGGGCGCTGTCTTCCAAGTCCGTGCTTCGGACGAGATCAACTTCAAGAGGTGCTTCGCCACTTGCGGGCCGCCTGCTGGTTTGATCAGGAAGTTCGGCGTTGTCCAGCCAACATCGAAGCAGGCGCTTACCATTCGGTATGGCGAAGGCGCGCCGTTCGCCAGCTTGGACAGGGCCGAGATGCAGCAGTGGTGGACCAAGACGTCGTACGAGATGCAGAAGCTGCGCGACACGCCGTCGTGCGCCGAGTCAGAATACGCCGCCATCCTGGACTCGGAAGACCCTGGTCTCTCTTACAACCTCACCTTCTCGCCCTCCGAGCACATCGCCCCCTTGACGGCGTCCATCTCGAACTTTTTTGGCAAGACGCCGCGCGTGGCGATCCTCCGCGAGCAGGGCGTCAACGGCTACGCCGAAATGGCTTTTGCCTTCCGCGCCGCCGGTTTCGAGGCCGTTGACATCCACATGACCGACATCATCGCGGGCCGCTCGCTGTCCGACTTTGTCGGCCTCGCGGCCTGCGGCGGCTTCTCGTACGGTGACGTGCTCGGTGCCGGACAGGGCTGGGCCAAGTCCATCCTGCTGCACGACAAGGCGCGCCGCGAGCTGGCCGACTTCTTCAACCGCAAGGACACGTTCGCCCTGGGCGTCTGCAACGGCTGCCAAATGCTGTCGCGGCTGAAGGCGCTCATCCCGGGCGCCGAGCACTTCCCGACCTTTGTCAACAACGCGTCATCGCAGTTCGAGGCGCGCTTCAGCATGGTCAAGGTCCAGGACAACGCGACCCGGCCGTCGGTCTTCTTCCACGGCATGGACGGCTCGAGCCTGCCCATCGTCGTCTCGCACGGCGAGGGCAGGGCCGAGTTCTCGTCGGAGGAGGAGTTCCGCGCGCTCACCGAGGAGGGCGGCATCCCGCTCCGGTACGTCGATAACCGCCTCAACATCACCGAGACGTATCCGTACAACCCCAACGGCAGCCCGGCGGGTATCGCGGGTGTCTCGAGCAGGGACGGCCGTGTTCTGGCCATGATGCCGCATCCGGAGCGGACCATCCTGGCGGACGTCGCGAGCTATCTCCCGGCGGACCAGGTTGCGGAGTGGGCCGAGTTCGGGCCGTGGTTGAGGATGTTCAAGAGTGCGCGGAAGTGGGTCGGTTAGATTGGAATGGCGGTGCTTGGCTGGCGTTTATAAACACCAAAAAAGGGGGGGATGTGGAATTTCGGCATGGAAAGTGGGTTTGGCAGGGTGTTGGTTTGGGCAATGTGCAAATGGTATCGTTATTAGACCGTAAATATCACAAAAATTAGGTGTCTCGGGACAAAATACAAACATGATCTTCAAAAAGGCCCGCTATCTTTTTAATTTCGGGACGTCCAGGAATCACAAGAGGAATTGGCCCAAAAAGCATATCACAAACAGGGGTCCGAGTAGACGTGATCAGCGGCACGGTATGCCTCTCCCTGCTGTGTCCATTACTCTTCCACAAAGGATGGCTGCTATATAGTAAACAACATGAAGGTAGGCTGAGGTCTCAACAGATCGTCAGCAGCTATCACCTCCCCGGTCCAGCTCCAGGCCCAGCACCGCCCCGGCCAGCACCACCCATCAAGTTGCGGGCCCTGTAACGACAATGTTAGCATTTTGAGACCGGTCACTCGCATCTCTTTGGAGTAAGACTCACATCTCAGCAACGCTCGGGTCCGACATGAGGGAGCCGATGTCAGGCATGCCGCCGCCGCCGCCACGGCCAAACGAGTCGGCCATCTCGCGCAGGCGCGGGTTGCTCATCAGGTTGGCCATCATGTCCGGGTTGCTCATCAGGTTCTGCGCCATGGACGCAAACATGGGGTTGTTCATGATGGAAGCAAAGTCGGGCATGCCGCCGCCGCCGCCCGCACCACCGCCACCGCCAAACATGCCCGCCAGATCGGCCAAACCACCCCCACCGGCACCAGCACCAGGGCTGCCGCGCGGCGACTCAGCCGCCACAGCCTCGTCCGCAGCAAGCTCATCCACCCTGCGCTTGGCCGTCTCATACCCCTTCTTCATAGCCTCACTGCCACCGTTCCCCTCGTGCTCGATCCCCTTCTGGTACGCCTCCATGGCGCCCTTGGCGTCGCCGAGGGCGAAGCGCGCCAGGCCCAGACGGCTCCACGCCTTGGTGTACTTGGGGTCGACGGCGACGGCGGCGTCGGCATCGGCCTTGGCCGACTCGTGGTCGCGCGCCGCGCTGTGGGCCGCCGCGCGGTTGGAGAGGAAGATGGGGTTGCCTGGGTGCAGGGCCAGCGCCTGCGTGTACAGGTCGATGGCCGAGGGGTAGTCCTTCTGGGCCATGGCGGCGTTGCCCTTGGATTTGAGGGACTCGGCTTGTTTCTTTTGGTCGTCGGTGAGCGGCTGGGCGGTCGATGGTGCGGCGGACGAAGAAGCGGCGGCGGCGGCGGGCTTGGAAGGAGAGGGGTTCTTGAGCTTCTCGTAGACGTTGTAGACCTGGAAGAGGTTCTGGCTGCCGACAGCCTGGGCGACGGCGGATTGGTCGGTGGGGTCGACGCCGAAGGCCTCGCCGATGCAGTTGATGGCGATGTCGATCGAGTCCTTCTCCTCCGCCTGCAGGGTCCCGTCAGTGAGCGAGGTCGACAGGAAGTCGCAGATAGCCAGCGCAAGGCGCTGCTTGGGCGTTGTGGCCTATGAGGGGAGGAGAAGGGGTTAGTCTTGGTCGCGGATTTCTGAGGTGAGGGGCCATACCATGGCGAATATCCGGGGGAAGTGTTTGTTGGAGTCGGAGTGTCGGAAGTAGACTCGCTTCTCAAGAAGATTTGGGTTGCAAGGTGAACGGAACAAATCTCCTGTTACACAAGTGTCCTTCCTGGCGGGGCTGTTCGACCGGGCGAGAAGGGGTCGGACGGTTTCCACGGCTGTCGAAGGCGGGGCTGCGTTTGAGGTGGGGCAATCGTGGTCTGGATCGGTTACAGACTTATTACGGGGCATTCACATGGAAATCTCATGGTGTTCCGTAAGAGGAGCGTTACAGTACGGTAAGATACCAGAGACCCTGGAAATCCAGCCTGAACAGGGCCGTTCAGTTGATCAATGTTGGTGGGGCCACTGATGTCAACCGACCAGGGACTGAGCTTCAGCCTTGTTGGGAATACAGAATACCTTCTCAACCAACTCCAACCCTCCTTCACCCAACAGCCAAGGCCACAGGCCAGAACCGAGGACGGGCACAGCAGAGGTGTGCTGCGTTCTTTATGTGTCTAATCCATCGCCATCTTGTTGCTAACGGGATGATTCATCAGAATAGCAACCCGACTAACAGACGTTCCCTGCAAACGCCCGACCGTTCGACTTTCCGGCGTTCCGCCCTCCGCCGCCTTTGGGCGCGTCCGACAAGGCAACGCCGACGCTTGCCTCGTCACCGCCCCCGAATCCTCCTTGAATTGCCGTCCTCAAATTACGATACCCATTCTCGACGATGTCAACACCGAGCAGCGGCGACACCGCCGCGCCCGCGGCAACCACCTCGGCCGGCCACACCATCATCCCGGCGCCCATCGCCACAAACGACCAGCATGTCTGCTTCATCTGCCTCTTGAACGATACCGACACGCCCAATGCGACATGGGTGAACCCGTGTCCGTGCAGCCTCGAGGCGCACGAGGAGTGCCTTCTGCGCTGGATAGCCGAGATGGAAATGTCCAACCAAGGCTCCAAGAACGGTTTCAGGTGCCAGGCCTGCAAAGCACCTTTCATCATCGAGGAGCCCTACGACCCTTTTCTTGCGGTTAGAGACCGGGTGTACCGCCGGTACAGTCGCTGCTCGCCCTACATATTGATGCTCCTAGTAACCGGCGGCGGCATCGCCGGCGCAGCGTGTTATGGCTTGGGTGCCGCGGCGTTTTTTGCCGGCCCCCAAACTGCGATGCGGTGGGTGGGGTTTCAAAATCGCCCGATCCATACAGTTATTTTCAGGATGTGGAAGCTCTCGCACATCGGCCCTGGCCTCGTTATTTTCCGGTGGCTGCCGGGGCTGGGGAGCGCCTTGTCCGTTCCCGCCTCCCTCTGGGTGGGTAGCCTTCATTGCCGTCTCCACTCGTTACATCGCCTTTGTTGACACTCCATATGTACAGTTTTGCGCAAACCTAATCGCCCATGACCGCCTTCCGTCGTGGCCTCCTTCACCGCAGTGGGCCTTGGCACTGATGCCGTTTGTGCAGCTCACTTACAGCCATCTCTTCTACGATGTCTTCGGGCCCCTCGATCGACGTCTCAACCGTGCCCTCCGCGGCCGCCCGGCCAACGAGGAGGAGGCAGCTCCCCAAGACGAGGCAGGGCAAGGGGTCGCAGCCCCCGAGCCGGCTGCCGGAGCAGTAGCCGCCCGGGGCGAAGAAGAGGACGGCGGGATCTGGGGCCCGGTCGTCAACCTCAGCCGCGCCTTCCTAGGCCTATTCGGGGACCTACCAGCCATGGGGGACGTTGACCTTGAGGTCGAAGAACACTTCGAATTCAGGATAGGTGGCGGAGACGAGGACCAAGACCAAGCTGGTGGCGGACAGCTTCTGGGGGAGGAAGACTTGATGGAAGGCGAGGATGGGTTCCAGATCCTCGCCGGGGATGCAGAAGAGCAGCACCAGCGACCACCGGCGGCAGAAGAGCCGTCAGCAGTTGAGCGACCAGCGGAAGCAGTGCGAGCAGAGCTGCCAGCACCCCTAGTCGCTCCGCAGAATCAGCAACCGCCGCCGCAAAACCAAAACAACCGACGCCGCAACAACAACAATAACAACAGGCCTCTCGGCGAAACCGTATCCCCATTCTTCCTCCTCATTAATAGCGTCGTCACCTCCCTCCTCCTCCCGGTCATCTCGTACGGCATGGGCGAACTCATACGCACCGTGGCGCCTAAGGGGTGGGTGACACGGTCCTGGCTCAAGCCTAGAGGGCTGCTACAGCAGCAGTGGGGACGCAGCCTGGTCGGCGGGTGTTTGTTTGTTGTGCTGCGGGACGCTGTCTCCTTGTATACCAAGTACCGGCGCGTGCAGACGCGGTCGAATAGGAGGGTGAAGAACGTCGAGAGAAGGGGGGAGCGGTCGCAGTAGGATACTTGGTGGGAAGTCATGAGGAGAAGGATTTTGGGTTAGCGTTATCAAGCAGGGGCTACTCAGCGACACCGGTTTGTGTCGGGTGGCTAGCGAGAATGCAATTCATGGCTTGCTGTCCTGGTGTCCGGAATTATGGATTTGACTTGATATCAAGACCGCCCACCACGGCCGTGCCACCTGATATCACATGAATTAAGACTCCCTCTGACTCAGGATGGGAACTCATTTGGGATCGTCAAGTCAACATTGATGCTCACCCAAAGCTCTATCGTACAAGATAGTACACACTTTTTTTTCCTGATTCCGTTCCTTTTGTCTTGCCAACCAAAAAAGACTTGAGCAAACAGACCAATATCGAACGAATCATGCAAAGTCATTTCTTCATCTGGGTTTTCCGCCCGTTTGTTTTTCGAAACGGCACCAACCAAACCCGTAAACATGTCCTCATCAGAAACAGACCCCTCCTACTCATACAGGACCTGGCCTAACACCACAGCGGGCAGGCTGAACCCTCACCCGGGCATCCTTGGGGTGTCTTTACTTGCTTGGATGCTGTTACAACAGGTCAGGGGGGTAAACTCTGTCGATTGGGAAAGGAGGCGTGCTTACCGGGCAGTTGGGACAGGTGCATTGCCCCTTCGGGCAGCTGCAGGTTCCAGAGGATGAACAGCCGCAGTCACTCATGGTGAGGGTAGGGTTGTCTTTTTTTTTTCTTTGTTTGTCTCTTTTGATAGTATCCGAAGCGTGAAAGACAGATTGAGACTTGACTAGTTTCTGGTTTTCTGTGTGGAAGATGAAAGTGGACAAGAAAAGAAAAAAAGAGGAAAAAGGAAAACGCTGACTTGATTGATATTGAGGGCAGCGCGGGGGAGCGAGGTCTTATATGCGTCATCGCTCACCAGCTCACCACTCACCGCCAGGCTCGTATCGGATGGTCTAGACAGTTCGAGGGACGAGTTGTGATGGGAGCTTGACGGTGGCGGGATGACGTCGAGTCGATGTCATTGGGATCAGAGCAATGCTACACAGAAACAAACAATGATGATGAATCTGTACGCTGTCCTACCCGTACGTTACTCAGAGAAGCCAGGGCAGTTGAGCTAGTTTTCTACGGATTAGGTATCGACCGACAGCAAGAGTATGGAGGATGGTTGTCTGATGGCATCGGCATTTTGATGAGGCCGCTTAGTTGCAGCCACAGAGCAGCCTTGAGCTGTGGAATTTGAGAAAGGTGCATTCAGAACAGAGACCGCCAAAATGCCCGGTGGTTCCTGCAGATGAGATGGGCTGGATCCGAGCGCGCGTGGACAGGAGCAGCCAGAGGGAGCACAGTCTTGGGTGCACAACATGATAAATTCTCCGCACCATGAGGCGAGGTTCTGCGTGACGCTGCGCAACAAAGGCCGACAGTAGAGGCTCCATCATGACGCGGGCTCGACAGCCAAGCATCTACTGTGTAGAACTCTCCCGAGAAACCAGGGGCCTTCGGGCGGCTTTATACCGACCCGCTCAGGCAATAGCCGCTGCCCATAATGGCCAACCGGAGATGCAGACGGCGCCTGGTTCGGGAACTTCAAATTGCTCGGGTGGGGTCCAGCAAAGGGTCACGAGAGTCTGGAATACACGGCAGCAGCACACACACCACGCCCTCGCCCACGCAAGATGGGAGAGGCGGGGTGAGGGGAATCACAGCTTGTGGCTCCGCTGTGGCCGGTGGAATACTCGGCGCAGCTGTGGGGGATTTCGGTGCTCTCTCCACACATACCCGTTCCCTCTCCGTGAAGAGAGAAGGCTACCTTAGCTATTCATCTGAAGTGTGTTTTCAGGCTCGCAAGGGACAAGACTTAGAAGGCCGGTTATTATTGGTTTGGTCCACACAAGACTCTCTGCTGCAAGGCGTCGTCTCATCTCTGGAGTGCGGGGCAGCCCATGACCGGAAAGAGCTCAGTCTCGCAAACCGACCTGGCTCAAATCCAAACTTGGAGCTCAAGCTCACTGCCTCCGATCTCCCAACCGTAAATAAACAAAACCCACCACTTCCTTTCTTCCTACCTCGAACCCGAAAATTCGACCAGGAATCCGTCAGATCACGGCAATACTCAAAGATCACACCAACTTCACAAACCAAAGAGGAAAATGGCCGGTTCCGTTCCGGTCGCGAGCTCGCTCGGCGACATCTACACCCCGGATGCGCTTCCGGCCCAGACCAAGCGATGGACCGACCTGCTGACCCAGTTTGAGTCGACCTACGGCCATGCCGCCGAGTTTGTTGCCCGGTCTCCCGGCCGCGTCAACATCATCGGTGAGCACATCGACTACTCGCTGTACTCGGTGCTGCCCATGGCCATCACTGCCGACGCCCTCCTCGCTGTGTCGGCTGCCGACCTCGCCCCGACCGAGTCTGGCACGTTCAAGATCCAGATCGCCAACGTTCAAGGCGCAAAGTTTCCCGCGCACGAGTTCGACATTCCGTACGATGCCGTCGACATTGATGCCACAGTCCACGAGTGGACCAACTACTTCAAGTCCGGCCTCCGGGGTGCTCTGGAGCTCCTGCGCAAGAAGCACGGCAAGGACTTCAAGCCCAGGGGCATGAAGATCCTCATGGACGGCACTGTGCCCGCTGGCGGCGGCCTGAGCTCCAGTGCCGCATTCGTCAGCGCCAGTGCACTGGCTGTCATGGTGGCCCACGGCGAAAAGACGGTCGACAAGACCGAGTTGACCGAGCTGGCCATTGTCAGTGAGCGCGCAGTCGGCGTGAACTCTGGCGGGTAAGCCTCCTCACCACCTTTGATCACCCCAAATTTCGCATCACAGCACTAACAACCCTCATTCTAGAATGGACCAGTCGGCCTCCGTCCTCTCCGAGCGCGGCTCGGCCCTCTTTGTATCCTTTTCGCCCAAGCTGGAAGCTCGCCCAGTCCACTTCCCCAAGACCAACCCGGAGCTGACCTTCCTCATCGCCCAATCCTTCGTTACCTCGGACAAGTTCGTCACGGGCCCCATCCACTACAACCTGCGCGTGGTCGAGTGCAGCCTTGCCGCCGCCTACCTCAACGCGGTCCTCAACCCGCCAGGCACCCAGCTCCCCGGCGACGCCGCTCCCCTCGGCATCTCCCTGCACGGCTTCCACGAGACCTACTTCGCCCTGCAGTCCCACGCCGACCCCTCCACCCCCACCAAATCCATCCCCGAGCAGCTCACCGAGCTCCTCACCCTCACCTCTACCGCTCTGCCCAACACAGCAGGCTACACCCGCGACGAGATCGCCGCAGTCCTCAACCTATCGGTTGACGAGCTGAACGAAAAGTTCACCTCCCGCTTCCCCGTCCGCGCAGAGCGCTTCCAGCTGCGCCAGCGTGCCCTGCACGTCTTCAGCGAGGCCCTCCGCGTGCTGCAGTTCATGGCGCTGCTCGAGTCCACCCCGATCGCCACGGGCACGCCCACCCCGACCACGGCCGCGTACAATGCCCAGCTGGGCGCGCTGCTCAACGAGACGCAGGCGAGCTGTCGCGATGCGTATGAGTGCAGCTGTGAGGAGATTGACCAGCTGTGTGCTATTGCCAGGAAGGCGGGGGCGTATGGCAGTCGGTTGACGGGGGCGGGGTGGGGCGGGGGGAGTGTGCATCTTGTGCCGGCGGATCGGGTGGCGGATGTGAAGGCCGCGTGGGAGAAGGAGTATTATTCCAAGATGGAGCTGAGTGAGGAGCAGAGGGAAGCCGCGGTGGTGGTCAGCCGGCCCGGGAGTGGGAGCGCGGTGTTTGTTGTGGAGGGGGGAGTGTTGGGTTAAGTAAGATTTGGCGGGGGTCATGTTGGTGAGAGATATCCAACGGTTTCGGTTCGAGGTTTGCTGGCCGGTTGGCCTTCATGTATGGAGTAGTGGCTCGTAGTTAGCGTCCCTCTCGGATAAGGTCCGAGATCATCTGAACAACACGCGCGTTATTCTGAAGTGATAGGTGTTGTTCACCCACCCAGTTTTCCATCATGGTGAAAACGTAGAATCCCTCACAACCACGCGGGTGGTGGCTGAGCGACAAGTCACCAACATCGACACCCACAACACTCAATCAAGAACAACTTGACAAGGTTCAAACGCGCAAACCGCATGGTATCCATTCCCCAATATATACAGCCCGCCAGCACGGCAGGAACGCGAAACAGAAAGGCCCAAAACCCGAGCCCTCCTCGCAAGCAAAAACCAGATCCTACAGCGAATCTGCAACTCGCCCATTTTGCTGACCCCGTGATGCATTTTGAATGATGGTGCAACGACCAAATGACCAGATTTTCCGAACCATTCCGCAAGACAGAAGCAAAAATCTCAAAAAGAGTTGGCAGATGAACGGGGAATAAGTGAGGGCTCAGCTCGCCTGAGCACCGTTCAGGACTCCGGAAGCATGTGCTTAGCTGTGAGCGCCACCGGTGCGTTCCCGCATCCGGTCTCGCCTTTCCTTGTCCTTGGCTGTTGTGGAAGTTAGCTACTGTAAGTACGAAATGGGAAATGGGGTGTACATACCACTATCCCAGGAGATGAACTCGTGGAGGCCGGACCCTCCGGGGACCATAGGGAGGACGGGCACTTTCTTGTCCGTCACCACCTCGAGCAGCGCCGGCCCGTCGGACTCGATCAGCCACTTGAGGGCCTCCCGTGTCTCGTCGGGCTTGATCAGGCGCCTGTGCTGGATGCCCATGGCGTCGGCCAGCTTCATGAAATCGGGATTCTTCTGATGGGTGTGCGAGTACCGATCCTCGTAGAACAGGTTCTGCCATTGCGTGACCATGCCCTGCTCTTCGTTGTTGAGGATGATGACCTTGACGCCAATGTTGAACTGCGCAGCCGTGGACAGCTCGGTCAGGGTCATGGCGAAGGAGGCGTCGCCGTCAATGTCAATGACCAGCGAGTCGGGCTTAGCCACCTTAGCGCCGATAGCGGCCGGCAGGCCGTACCCCATGGTGCCGAGGCCGCCAGACGTGATCATGGAGCGGGGATGGCGCCAGCGGAAGTGCTGAGCGACCCACATCTGGTGCTGGCCAACACCGGTGGCAATGTAGGTGTCGTTCTTCCGGTCAGCCGTCAAATTGCTCAGCTCCTCGATCAGGGACTGAGGCTTGATCAAGCCCGAGCGCTCGGCCCGCTCGTAGTCAGAAAGGGGCCACTTCTTCTTCCACGAGTTGATGAGGTCAAACCAAGGCTTCCTCTCGGCCATGGTCTTGGTCTGGACGTGGGGCATGAGCAGCCTGAGGTTGGCGCCAACGTCACCCTCAATGGCTTCTGTCGCTTGCACAACCTTGTTGATGTTCTTGGGCAAGATGTCGAAGTGGATGATGCCGCCGCGTCCCTCCTTGGCGGCAGCGCGGGCGGCCGGGGCGAACTTGGCCAGGCTGCCAGTCACGCGATCATCAAAGCGCCCGCCGAGGGCAATGATCAAGTCGGCTTCCTGCATAGACATGTTGGCGTAGGCCGAGCCGTGCATGCCGAGCATGTGCAGGGACTTCTCATCCAGCTCGTCGAAGGCGCCGAGGCCGTGGAGGGTGGTGGTGACGGGGATCGAAGCCTTGTCAGCCAGCTCCCTGAGGAGCTCTGGGCCGCCCTCGGAGCAGATGACTCCGTGGCCGGCGTAGATGACGGGCTTCTTGGCCATGTTGACGAGGTCGGCAACGCGGCGGATCGAAGTGTTCAGCTGCTTCTGAGTGAGCTCGAGGGCGGCACGGGACGCAGCACTGGGGATCGAGGGAATGGCCGTCTCGGTAGGGATGGCCTTCCTGAGGATGCCGGCCGTGATGTCCTTGGGAAGATCGACGAGAACGGGGCCGGGCCGTCCGCTGGTGGCGATCTCGAAGGCCTCGTTGATCCTCCGCGGCATCTCGGCGACGCTCTTGACCATGACGTTCCACTTGGTGCACGCCCGGGAGATACCGACCACGTCGGCTTCTTGAAAGGCATCGCTGCCAATGGCTGAGGTGACAACCTGGCCGGTGAACACGACCATGGGCGTGCCATCAGCCAGAGCATCGGCCATGGGCGTGACGACGTTGGTAGCGCCGGGGCCAGACGTCACCAGGACAACACCGGGCTTTCCTGAGGCGCGCGCATAGCCTTCAGCCATGTGGCCGGCGCCCTGCTCGTGGCGCGGGAGAATGAAGTCGAAATGGGAAGAGTTGTAGATCGCATCGAACACGGGGAGAATCGCGCCGCCGGGGTAGCCGACTGCAGCACCGCGTGTCAGTGGAATCAAGACACGAGAAAGCGAACAAGGGCACCAGACGCACAGATATGCTTCACATCATGCCGGAGCATCATCTCGTGGAAGATCTCTCCTCCAGTCTTCCCAATGAACCTGCCCGGAGCCTGTGTTAGTCACACGAGAGGGTGCGAGGCGGCGGGGCATCGCGAGATCAGGACATACGACTCGTCCATGTCGGACTTCCGCGGGTTGACGAGGGGCTGGACATGGCCGCGGTCATTCGTGGCAGCGTTGAATGACGGGGCGGGCTTCGGCCGGGCCTCGCTGGTGGTTGGAACACAGTGTCAGTCAAGAGCCATCTCAAGCGGTGAGTCACGAAGGTGAACAATGCAAGTCCAGCGAAACGGGCGCAAAACGTACGTCACACTTGGCTTTGCGGCGGCGGTTGAGGACCGATTCCTGACACCAGACGGGCCATTGTGTCTTGCTGCCACGGCGGTGGCCCGGTGGCCGGCCGCCAGAGCTCGCTGGGGACCGGGCCGAGCTTCGGCCAGGCCCTTGAGGGCGCGTGAGGTCTGGCGCAGCATCGTGGTCGGGGAAACGGAGGAGTGGAGAGGGACCGCAGGCCTGCAACAAACGACGAGGAAAGAGAGAAAGAAAGCCGGAGCGTAACAGATCGAAATACTACCGGAAGAGGGCGCGCCGGGTGTAAAAGTCCTTCATGGGAGTCGAAGGCGAAGAGTCAATGGCCACGCAGACGACCGACTCATACCCCACAACGCCAACCTTCCCCAGAGCCGGGAACTCTCAAATTTTTGAACTAAAGAGAGGTGACTGTGTGCGCACAGGCCGCAGAGCGGTCCCTCGTGGCGATGTCGGAAGATGCAGGGTCCGCCGATTGGCCCCGAGCTTACTGTGCGGCGGGCGTTACCGCCAACCACATGCACCCGTTGTGTCAAGCAGGCTGGCCACCACCCATCACCACGCAGACTTGAGTCTGGATCCCTTCCCCACTGGTTTTCGCTTTCCCGACGCGTGCCCGAGCAAATCCCATGTGCAAAGATGGGCCCAGTTCCCAATGATTCGAACCATTGAGGACATCCACAAAGGACGAGCGAGTCCCCTGTATTCTGTGGATGCCCCGCTCCTTCAGCCACGTCAGACAAACATCAATGGAATGTTTCTTGTGCCCGTGTCGAGGTGGCTTTTTCACACCGTTGACCCGGGGTCGAGGGTGGTGGTGGGCTGGTGGCTGATTTCTGCGGGGCGGGATGGGGGCAGGCCACCAATTGCAGCGCACGGATTGCTGGATTATTTCCGGCTTCCACCCGCGCGGGGTAAAAGACCACACCTTGAGACTTTGCTTGTCTTTTTGTCACATTGTGGCTGCATCTTGTGCACCTCTTTTGGCGGGATGAATGTCTCGTAAGTCCTTGTCACTTTAGCCTCTGCGCCCTGCCGATTACATTGTGGCCCCAGATCCTCTGCGGAGCGGCGATCGCCACTTGCAAGATCTTCACACCAATGTTTTCGCCGACTAGATCGGGGTTGCAAGTGGTCCCTCGGCCCCCCACCAACGAAGCCACCTCCGCGTGGGAAAGAAGCGGGATGGGCCGGAGAGCGATCCCAGATCAAGTCCCGAAACATTGGAGGCACCACTTGCATCAAGCTGCAGTCAGATCGCAAAGCCGCCGAAAGGATTGGTCTTCAGACGCCCACCCACTGCTGTGTAACCCACAACTTAATGCTGCCCACCATCCCACCCCCTCCCGACACCCTTTCTCTTTTCTCATCTCCCTTCTCAAGCTGATGCCGTTATGACGAGGTGGTCTTTGGCCGAAAATGGTCCCGCCGTTGCAGTGTCATCACAAAGATCTTCCGCTGACATTCTGCTCGATCCCCGAGCCGAGATCCCATCGTCGACGCACGATAGAGGCTTCACTTAGCTGCATTGGGCAAGCGCGGTGATCGGATCGGGAAAAGAGGTAGAATAGGTAACTTTCTGATTACATATGCTCAGGTTCAGGACGATCCATCTGTCAAGCTTGCTATGGTCCTTCCCCTCCCGCAACTCACGAGATACTTGCTCAGGCAACAACCTGGAACCAAAACGCCTGTCCTCACCACAGCTGTCTATCGTACCAATCATCAAAACAAAAGAAGAGAGAAATCAAAATATCCTATCAAATCATGACATCCGCTCAGCACAAGCGGTCGCGACCGCCATCCCGACTCCACGCCCGCAACGCCGATGCCGTAGCAAAACAACAAGGCGGGATGAAGATGAACGAGTGAAGTGTTGGAGATGAATGAGTAGCATCACATCCCATCCCTGAAAGCAGCAAGCAAAGCGAAATTAGCTCATCCACTCCTCAACTAACTAGTTGCTGGATCATTGACTAGAATATAAGCCTCCGTTTAGAAAACTTGTGGGGCGGGGGAGAAAGGGGGGATAGAATATCGAGGAACCGAAGGGGAGAAAGAAAGAGGAAAGGAAAGGAAAGGTGTGCACGTACAGCAAAGCCAGAGTCAAGTCGCCGTGGATGTGCGCCTTGAGCTCGATCTCGATCTCCAGGTTCAGGTCCAGCCTCAGCTTCAGCGGGTTCTTGCCGCCGCCGTCGCCTTGTGGTTGCTGCATCTGCATCTGCTGTTGCTGCATCATCATCTGTTGCTGCTGCTGCTGCTGGCGCTGGTAGGCCAACTGCTGGTCGTAATCGTCGTCGTCGTCCTCGCTCTCGTCGCTGCTGTACCGCGGCCGGCGGCGGCGGCGGCTGCGGCGGCGGCGGTCCACCTGCTGGTCGTCGGACTGAGCCGCCTTCTTCTCCTTCATCCACTTGGGCTGCGGCTTCTCGTCGTCCTTGGGTGTGGCGGGCTGGGAGACGGTTGCGCTGTTCTCGTCTTCTTCGTCTTCTTCTTTTTGCTGGGCAGGGGCAGGTTCCTCCTCCTCGGCGTCCTCTTCTTCTTTGACCTTGCCGTTGTCATCTCCCGACTGGTAGTCGTCGTCTAGCACCCGCTGGTTCTCACCCTCGGGGTCTTCCTCGTCGTAGTTCTCTTCTTCTTCGTCATCGTCGTCCTGCTCTTGCTTGGTGTTGATGTTGTCCTCGCCATCCTCGTCGTCTTCGGCGGTGGCGTTGTGCTCAGACTGTTCAGCCTGCTCGGCCTTCTCGGGCTCTTCGGCCTCTGAGGCCTGCTCAGCCTGTTCGGGCTCCTCAGCTTGGGTGCTCTGTTCGAGCTGCTCCTCCTCCTCCTCCTTGGGGAGCTCCTCGTTTTGCTTTTTCTGCGGCTTCTTTCTTCTGTTAGGCATGTTTGCTGCAATGTGGTTTGTCTTGTCTGAGTAGGGGTTCTTACCGATGACATGTCGGCGGGTTTTTATCCGTTATTTGCGGCGAGTCGTTTTCTCATGCGAAGTTTGGACAAACGTATGTTAGGACGGTAAGTGGAGGCGAGGTTTAAAAGACGGCCTTGACTCTCCAGGCATTGGGATGGCACTTCCAGGGATCAACCTCAAGAAGCCAAAAAGCATGATTTCCAGGGTGATTCGATTCAGTGAGATCACGTTGTCCACCCCATGGTGACGACATGTGCTCTGAGAAGGGGGGTGGACATTAGGAGGTGGGCAAGCCACAAGGATTCCTCGCCACGGGGCCCATGACGTCGTTCCGCATTGAAGCTTGCCAACGGTTTTCGGGGCGCAGCAAATCGGGCGGCAGGGAAGAGGAACAAGCTTTTTCAGGGGTGGGATCCCTGACGGCCAATCAGCCAACTCCGCAAGTTCATGACATCACGGAGGTGGGGGGGTCCGGCGGGATCCAGGCCAACTTGAGGCCAGCTATTCGGGGTTCAAGCGCTCGTGGAGTGGCGATAGACCCCGGGGTTACTATATGACGAAGTGGTCTTTTGATTCATGCATGGCTTGATGTCTGCGGATGGGGATAGCGTCGAAACGAAGCCATCCGTATATTCCGCAGGCTACCGGAACAAGACACACTACTCACCGGGATACACTCCCTGGTATACAGCTTCAAACCATCCCATTTGGGCAGTCACATCATGCCGATCGGTCTACTAGTGATCGCAGGCATCCCCACAACCATCGGGGTATGCGAAGCCCTGAGCGCGCAGAAGAAAGCCGACAAGGCTGCGAAAGAGAAGGCAAAGTTCAACTTGGTCGTCAGTATCTGCCTTGATGGGAAAGACCCGGTCGACTGTTTTTGCGTCGTGAAGGATGGGAACGTGAGTAACCGTGGATCATCCCAGATCTCCCCCGAGTCATCAGCGGGTGCCACCACTGAGCACTGGAGGCCTCAAGATGGGAGGCGTTGAGATGATGAGTTGAGGGCTGACAATCTGTGCCGGCAGCTTTGGATTGACCACCCATCCTTCCCGATGCCGGGCCACAAATTCAACGGGTACCACTTCATGTACCCGTCTGAAGCTCAGCAGCTGGGGATGGTCAGCACCATCGCCGATGACCCGCCGATGCTTCACTGGATCTTTGTGGACAAGGACACCGGCATGATCCGGCACGGGGGCCGGCAGGACACGCTGGGCGGCCACACGGTTGGACCTTGGTACTGGAGTGAGGATGAGCAGTGGCTGACACTCGAAGCTGACGCATTCTCATTTGTGGCCGTCCAGATAGACAACAAGTGGGCAGTTGCATGGGACAAGGATGGGAGATTTAGCAAGGGCCCAGACGGAGAGGGCCGCAAGTGGCTCCCAGTGATGTTGAGGAGACGCCCGCTTCTGGGCATGGAGAGTCGGTACGTCAAGGGAGCTAACGGATAAGGCTGGGCAATGACGAGATAGTACGAGGGTGGCGTCGATGGTGTGGGTGGGTGCCGAGTTTCAGGACTCCGAGTGGGCAGATCCAAGATGGACGTACCGGGTACAGGCAGGAAAGTTCTAGCGGCTGCCGTTACATGCCGGATAATGCAAGTTTGCAACTGCCATGCCATGATCTGCAGCCACTCTGGGGCCAGTTGGGGCATCCAATCTCATGACCGAATCACACGGCGGGGGCGGGGGTTCTCTGAGGCTCGTCCGATGACTTCATCCTCTTGTTCATCTCGTCGGGATCCGGTTTTGGCCACGGGAGAGATCTTTCTTTGCTTAAAACCCGCCATCTCGGGGCCCCAGGACAACCTCAACCATCATCAACCCACAACTGCGATCTGGATCTACAAGACCCTTAACAAGGTTTCCATCAACGCTACTCTAATATCCTCACCAACGTACACACGCATCCACCCTCACAACCACACACAACCACACACACTTTCACAATGGCATCCCGAAGCGGCTCAGAAGAGAAGAAGCCCCGGCGCCAGCAGCAGACGTACGAGTCCGAGGGCGAAGAGTCCGAGGACTACCAGCCCCGCCCGAGAAGACGCAACCAGCGCCAACAGCGGGGCGGCCAGGGCGGTCCGCTCGACAACCTCGCGCTCGACAATGTCCAAAACACAGCGGGAGGCCTCGTCAACTCGGCAACGGGCGCGCTGGGCGGTGTCGCGGGCAACGCCGTTCAACAACAGCAAGGAGGAGGAGACAAGGGCAAGAGCGATACGCTCAGGCTCAGGCTGGACCTCAACCTCGACATTGAGATCACACTCAAGGCCAAGATCCATGGTGATCTGGAGCTGGCTCTCTTGTACGTGAATATTTCCCCCCTGTTGGCTTCTTTTTTCCTGCAACACTATTCGCCCTTCCCTTTCCCACATCCCCCCCTTCCTCCCCCCTCCATGTTTCCTGGGCGTCCAGCGTGCAGAGAAACGTCTTGCTTGACATACCGACGCGGGTCTTCAGTTTATAGCACAAGTGTCTCACCGCCAGCACCCTCATACCCTCTTCCACCTTCTCTTCGAGACTCTTTCATATTTCCCTGTCATGTCCCTTACCCAGGCTAAAGGTCGATGTAGAGAAACCTGAGCAGGAGGCACTCAGCTCTCTGGAGAGGCACTCATGCACGCCGTTTCGTCCCGCGCCGGAGGGGGAGGGGGTGTTGTTGGTGTTCACCGTCGTTGCTGTTGCCCCTGGGGGCTTGCGGATTGTGGATGGTTATAGGGGCTAATTCCTTAGGAACTGAAGCAACTAGAACTCGCCTCAAAGAACAAGCAGAGGCATTTCAGTACTATACTTTTCGTATGTTGCGAGTCGGCGTGCCGGGATTGGGAAGCGAGGGCACGCATTTTGTCGGTTACACGGGTTGCGTTGATGCGTTGACTTATTATTACATTACTTGTTGGGACACGGGCTCGTGTTCCGGTTTACTACTAGCTATGTTGGCTGGCGAACGGGCATCAGATTATTTTTGGCGGGTTTCTTAGAGAGCATAATACCAATCTACCACGAAGACCAAAAAGCAAGCAAAAGCTTGTAAATCTCCCGCGTCTGTGATTCAAGTGCGACCCCACATCCCAAACAAGGGTTTTCCACCGACGTCATCCCGTCCCGGCCGACGGAGTATGCATGTTTCTTCCCGGCCGAGACCCCTGCACCCACCATCTCAGCCCTGCCAAATGGTGCATGACGTCATGTCTCAACCAGGCTCTCAACAACTCACCCACACACCACCACACCACACCCGCAGTGCCCTGTCGCCAGAAGCCTGGATGTAGCAGCGGAGGGTTCTAGAATCAGATTCACTCCCCGCTCAGCTCTGAACTCGTCCCAATTCCGAGACATCCCACAGCACACAGAAGACCAGCGCGAGTATCCCGAGTCCATTACCACCCTTCTTGTCTCCCTGGTCTTTTCCGCGCAGCCCAAAAGAATAAAAAGCACTACATTTGGCACCACACCACAGCGGGCCAGACCGCGCAAAGACACTCACCAAGGACAAGACAGTACACCACCAAGCTCGCAGCCATGGCATCGGGGTATCATCCCGAGCGACGGTCTCGGTCCCCAGCCACAAGGAATGAGCCAGTCCAGGACGACGTTCAACGCCCTGGATCGGGAGATGAGAGCGACATCGAGGGAGACCCTCACCAAACCAGCACTCGGCAACAGGGGACTCCCGAGCGCTCCAAGAGCCCTGCCTATGTTGCCCCAATACCCAAAATAGGCGCCATCGGCCCGGTCTCGCCCAGCATACAAATCTCGACAGCGGACCGACCAGAGTTCCCATCCTTTGTCGGTGCGTATCTCGTCGGGAAGCTGGTAGATGAAGACGGCGACATTATAGACGAGAAGAGAGGCCAGCTGTTGGCACATGCCGCCGGTGACTTACCGTCCATGGTGGGGCGGCGTGTGTCAAACGCCAAGGGTGACATTCTCGGCGACGACGGGGAACTCTTGGGATACGTCGCCGAGATCGAATGGCCGAAGGCCCGGCAGCCGACAGGGGGACAGCCGCGCAGCTTGTTTGACCTGATGGGCCGGGCCAACGGATCCCTGATGGTCGACGAGACGGGGAATATCCTCGACGGCACCGGCAACGTGGTGGGAAAGTTTCACGACAACAATAACCCCCTCCACCGAAAAGAAAGAGAAGCGCAAGAAGCGGCCCGTGGGCGTCTATCGCCCGAGAAGAGGCCCGAGAGGCCAGGAGAGGGCGGCCAGCAGCCACAGTCGCCGCCTCCAACGCCAATCCCGCCAACCACCCCGCAGCAACCGCAGCCGCAATCCCAGTCGGCTGCTGGCGACGGGCAATCCAGGCCGCCGCGACGCACCGAAGAGGAGAGGAGACAGAACGCAGAGGATTGGAGGAAGGAGAATCCGGGCGAGAGCCCGTCCGATATTTTCTTGGATGTCAAGTCGACCAGGGAGGGGATCCAGCTGACAATCCGGATTCCTACCGTGTTTAA
>FTCU01001472.1_pt1 | contig 35013 bp, 23 predicted proteins | sample 1639521 | NCBI WGS metagenome assembly FTCU01 (sample SAMEA3914864, study PRJEB12502) | metagenome | biome: forest; material: soil | place: USA | collected 2012-03-12 | depth 0.3 m
GGGTGGGAATGGTACCAGCCGACGACGGATTCGGGTCTGGAAACGAATGTCAGCGGCCAGAACCCAAGCGAAGGGCAAGTTCGGACAAATGCATACCTGCCGGTTTGCCGCAGCATGTCCATCATCTTCATCTGGAAGACCGGGTCGACGGCCTCTACACTGACGCCCGTCCCGCTCTGAGGCATCGCAAACACATCCACCACGCGGACAGTGAAGTCGTCGACAAACTCTCCAAGCATCAGTCCCATGACTTCCATCGGTACACCGGCGCGACCGTGCCGGAGCATCTTGAGGAGGGCGAGGGACGAGATGTGGACTGTCTCGGAATTGTCGATCAGGTTTGTGTTATCCTGGAGGAGAAGATACGGGTCAGCGGATAGAGAGAATAATCGCACAGGAACGAGGAAGCGCATACTGTCCCCGGGGCCGCGCCGCCCAAGCTCATGCCACCGCCGAGCAAGCTCCTGAATCTCTCCATGATGGCTGCGAAGGGCGGGGGAGGTGACTGGTAACTGCAGCGACAAGCAGGACCGAACTGTTAGGTGCGTGGTCGACGGCTGGCACGTTTCGAAGTAGCTGCTACAATGCCCGGCCAAATGGAAGACGGGTGGCTGTTGTTGCTGTTGTTGTGGAATGAGGATGCAGGTGTTGTGTTGGCGTTGTTGCAGCTGATCCCGCCGTTGCTGTTGGAGCTGCCCCAAGCTGGCGTAACTGACGAAAGCCTGGCAGCCTGCCGCGCGATTACCTAAGGCTGGTTGGTGCGTGCGCTGTCGTGCGCAGATGGACCCGCCAGGTTCTGCCCCACATTGTCTGCCCCACCGAGCCCACCAAACCCACAAAAGCTGAGCTGACAGCCTTGCGCCTAATTATTCCGAGATTTATCCGACCCAATCACCGCTCATCTTGTTTGCTCAACGCACGAGCCACCAAGCCACAGAGGCGCACGAACCAATTGCCATCAAGAACGCGATAAGCTTGCCGCTATGCCTGATCTGCCTAGCGCGTCTCTGGCTGCTGCCAGTCCCGACTTTCAAGTCGAGTCGGATGCCTTCCCCAACCTTCCCAGGTCAGTTCGACGATACCCGACGGGTTGCGGATACCGGACGTCAAATCTCTGGGTTTCCGAGAGCTGGATTAAAAATCTCTTTACCAATAGGCGCTACTACATCCCTCGCAAGGGAGAGCGGTTCAGCTACGAATTGGGCGACGAAGACTCGAAGCGCGACGACAAATCGAAGAGCGACCTGCCCCGTCGCAAGATCAAGAGCAACAAGTGCTTTCTCGTCTTTGACAGCGCGCTTTCGGCCCTCACCAACCTAGCCAACTGCGCCATTACCGCTCCCGAGGCTTGGACCCGCCGCGGCAGCGAGTTCACCGTCACCCCTCTCCCCATTGTCACCACCGCGATGCCCAAGGACACGGACCCCGCGGGAGTCGAGCGCTCCCGCCCGCTCTACCAGGTGGTCAACAATGACAAGAAGCGGGTGGCTTACTTCTACGACTCCGACATTGGCAATTATGCCTACGTGACTGGCCATCCCATGAAGCCGCACCGCATTCGCCTTGCCCACAGCTTGGTCATGAACTACAATGTCTACAAGTTCCTGGAGATCTACGTAAGTTCGTTGGGATTTCCGTGGGGTCGGATCGCGCGTGAGAGCTGACCATATTTCTGCCCTCCGCACAGCGCGCGAAGCCAGCCGTCACCTCCGAGATGACCCAGTTCCACACCGACGAATACATCGAGTTTCTGCAGAAAGTCACGCCCGACAACATGGACTCCTTTATGAGAGAGCAGGGCAAGTACAACGTCGGCGATGACTGCCCGGTGTTTGACGGCCTGTTTGAGTTCTGTGGCATCAGCGCCGGCGGCAGCATGGAGGGTGCTGCCCGTCTCAACCGTGAGAAGTGCGACATCGCCATCAATTGGGCTGGAGGTTTGCATCACGCCAAGAAGAGCGAGGCTAGCGGCTTCTGCTACGTCAACGGTATGTGCTTGGTCGCTCGGGCGTCCTTGAGGCTGGTTGCTGGTTAACTAACGGTTTTCCCTCCTCGCCGTAGACATTGTTCTCGCCATTCTTGAGCTCCTGCGCTTCAAAAAGCGCGTGCTCTATATCGACATCGATGTCCACCACGGCGATGGCGTCGAGGAGGCTTTCTATACGACCGATCGGGTCATGACTGTCTCATTCCACAAGTACGGCGAATACTTCCCTGGCACTGGCGAGCTCCGCGATATCGGCATTGGCAATGGCAAGCACTACGCCGTCAACTTCCCTCTGCGGGACGGCATCGACGACACCACGTACGAGACCATCTTCGAACCTGTCATCCAGGCCGTTATGAAATACTATCAGCCCGAGGCGGTCGTTCTTCAGTGCGGCGGCGACAGCCTGTCTGGCGACCGTCTGGGCTGCTTCAACCTGAGCATGCGCGGCCATGCCAACTGCGTCAACTACGTCCGTAGCTTCGGCCTGCCAACTCTGGTCCTTGGCGGTGGCGGCTACACCATGCGCAATGTTGCCCGCACCTGGGCCTACGAGACTGGCCGCTTGGTCGGCGTCGAGATGGACTCTGTTCTTCCCTACAACGAGTATTACGACGTGAGTTGGTATTTCCTTTTTGGCGAGATCGCTTGGGCTGAACGACACTAACGTATCCCAGTATTACGGTCCTGATTATGAGCTTGATGTTCGCTCTTCCAATATGGAGAATGCGAACAGCTACGAATACCTCGAGAAGATCAAGATTGCAGTCATCGAGAACCTGAAGCGGACGGCTCATGCTCCGTCTGTCCAGATGCAGGACGTCCCCCGCCAAAGCCTGGGCATGTCCGATGACCAGGACGCTGAGCTTGATGACCGCGACGAAGATGAAAACAAGGACGTCCGTATGACACAGCGCCAGTGGGAGAAGCGCGTTGAGCGACAGGACGAATACGAGGAATCGGACGACGAGGACATGGCCCGCTCCAATGGCGTGTACAAGCCCGGAGGTGGTTCCCTTCAGGAGACCAGCTACCGTAACCTCAGCAAGGAGGACGATACGATGGAGATCGATAGCGGGGTCGCCACGCCCGCCGAGCCTGCCACCGAGACAGCCGCCGACAACGATGACACCATGATCGACGAGGCCTTGGCCGAGATTGCTCAAGCCGAAGCGGAGGCTGCCGAGGCTGAGCAGACTGCGGAGCCCGAGAAGGCCAAGATTGACCACGATGGCGACGTGGACATGACTGAAGCGACCACTGCCGAGGACAAAACCACCGAGGCGACCATCAAGACGGAGGAGGTCGAGGGCATCTCGGTCAACGACGCGGAGCCGAACAAGAGCCCTGCCCCCGACAATACCAAGGCAGCCGACAACGACGGCGAACCTTCGGCCACCAAACAGGCCTCGGTCTCCCCCGAAGTTGCTGTTGCCGACGCCAAGCCCGCCGAGGAGGCGTCTCCTGCCGAGACATCGGAGAAGGACACCACGGCCGCCGACAAAAAGGCGGACGAGGAGGAGGCTACAGCCTAAGTCGGCTCCCTCAAGGGACAGCCTTTGGCGGCCCGTCTGGGCCCGGGATTTGGACCGAGGCCTGTACCAAAACTGGTGAATTTGCAACGGCGTTCAGGATGGCAGGAATGGGATAGGAATGGCGGCTTGGGTTGAAATTGGCGATTGGTGTTCTTTGGAGTGGCCATCTTGTTTTGCGCCGCCAGTGAGGATGAGGTGGTTCTGACGGCTGGGCATTTCATGGTGTCGATTTTGGTTCCTGGCATGCTACTAGGTTCTAGGCAACTTGACCCATCGCTGTAACAGACACAAATTTGCTGGTTGCTATGTTGCGGAAAGGCACAGCTGTTTCCAGAACTGGTCTGGATGTAGGTATGGGTCTTCCACATTTGTTGCTCCAAAAAGTCCACCGGTACCCATGAGTGATTCGAGAAGCTTGACAGTTGCCCAAGACGGGAGAGCCTGAACCACGCCTCTGCCCACCTCTGAGACAGCAGCCAAGGTTTATTGCTACCAGGTATCCAAGTTTATCCCATGCCTGCTTCTTTTACTCTCTCTGTCTATCACGAACGTCATCTACCGTAAATACTCGCTGATGTTCCCCCTATCCACCAAACCCAGACGCCGATAAAATGCACAAGCTGACAGCAACCCAGCCATCAACCACCAACTCCAGATATGGTTTTTGTAACGACGCAAACATCAAATGCTCCCCCAAAAAGCCCGAAATTAATCCTTCCAAAAATTGAGGCCCTGCGATCGTCCCGATCTGTGTGCTCCTTTCCAGCAACCCCCGCTCCACAACCCCTTTCAGAAACTGAACAACCCACTCCTCCTCTTCCCAAACGGGTACACCAACAGTGCACTCAGCGAGAGGCCCACCGAGATGTTAATGGCCACCTGGATGACGCTAAACAGGACGTTAAAGGCAGGGTTGTCCAGCTGGCCCGACTGAGTGGTGGTAGTTGACGAGACCGTGCCATTGATGGCGGTGCCGTTGGCGAGGAGAGTCTCGTTGCGGACGATCTGGTCGGCGCTGGTCACTCCGCTCAACAGCGAGCCGCTTGCGGCCAGCCCCGAGGGTACCTGTACGAAGATGGCCGGCAGCATGGCGGCCGCGGCGAGGCCGTAGCCGATCTTGCGCGCGCGCGGGGTGAGGCCGCCGCCACCTCTCGCGTTGGGGTTCGTTCCCAGCTCCGGGTCGGGGTGCTCTTTGTTGTGTGCGAGGGTGTCGTCGGAGTCCCTGGCCGGGCTGTAATAGGGGGAGTGCTGGAGCGGGCGTTTGCCGCACAGGCGGTGCAGGCGGGGCTCGAAGTAACGCTCCCAGATGTCGAGGAGCCAGTTTTGCGCGTAGCGGCCGAGGCGGGAGTAGAGGTTCGCAAGGACTCCGATAGTTAAAGCGCCGAGGGAGCTCGACACGATGCCGTTGCCTTTGAAGAAACGGGAAGAAAAGTTGTTGACACAGAAGCCGGCGAGGGAGATGACGACTTGCACTGAAGGGGGTTAATGACACTGAGTCATGAGAGTCAAGGGTGGAGTGTCTGCTTACCTGGGGTTTGTTTCCATTTGGCTTGGTTGATCGCACAGAGACAGAGGGTGAAGGGCAAGACGAACAACAGATAGTAATTCTCGGGCGGTCGTTGGGTGTACCAGCTGTCGCCGACGGAGCAGTGCACCTCGCTGACGGCGTTGTCGTCCATGTACCCGTAAATAACGGACCCAATGGTGAAGCCGTAGCCGAGGAAGAGCGTGTAAATGAGTGCGTATACCATACGCACCGATCCCGAGATCATCTGGTGGCTCTGGAGCTCCAGGCTTGCACAGAGCACCATGTAACCCGGGAGGATCAGGGCAATGGACGCTTGAGCAAGGGAGGAAAAGCAAAACAGCTGCCCATCCCGTATCGACCCGAACAGCCGGGCCAAAAATGAAGTCGCCACTGCTGCGCTTATCTCAAACACGTTGGCGTAGAGCTCGTTGGAGGGAGAAATGTAGAGCTGTAAAAATCCAACCAGGCAGCCGAGAACAAAGCATATCGGCATATCGATGTAGCGGCCCTCGAAGCCAAAGGGAGCAACCATTGCCGAGGCAACTCCGTAGAGAAGGATGCGAAACCACACGGGATATTTTGGCTTGCTCGCGTTGATCTGGTCCAACCGCGCCGTCGCTTCGTCGACGCCGATGCGGTCGTGCACCACCTCCTTGTAGATCTCGTGGACGTCACGCAGACGGCCAAAATCCAGACCTTGACTGACGCGAACGATTTTGACCTCTGTCGTGTGGGTGTTGCTGTCGTCGAAAGAGATGATCATGGTGTCCGGGAGGTACAAGAATTGACCCTCGATCCCAAGAACTCGAGCCGACATTCTCATGTATGCCTCGAGCCGGTGAGTCGGGGCACCGTACGTCATCAGTGCCCTGCACAGCTTGAGGAGGTAGGTGTGGCGGTTGATAATTTCGGCGATGTGGATCTTGATGCGGAACTCGTCGACCTTCTTCTTCGACCTGCCGGATTTCTTAGACTTGCCCGCCTCCTGCTTGACCCTCTCCGACACGGCTTCGGAGATGTCCTTGGCAGATCCCGGAGCGGCGAACATGAATGACGACTCCATAAGACCCGCTAATGTGCTCGATGACTGCGTCCTCCACGGCCGCCGGCGGGCTTCCGTCCTCGGCGTCCCGGGCCTTGAGTGGGGAGGGGTGCTCGACGGGGTGCTCGGTGCACTAGACTCAGAATAGATGGACCCATGTTTGTCATCGGCACTATACAGCTTGAGCAAGGTGCCCAGGATTCCTCCCTTGAACTTCTCTGGCCGTGGTACATATTCCAGATCGTGCTCAACAGGGGTAGCCGTGCCGGACCGTGGGGGGCGGATGGCCTGCATCAGAGGACTCTTGCGGCGCGTGTGTCTTCTCACCAGCTTGTCGGCCTCGAACTGTGCGTGTCTGCGAGGCCTCAGGTTATCCGAGTTCCCCGGAGGGGCAAAGTCTTGAGACGTAGCTGCTGTTGACCCAAGCAGCCCGTCTTGGTCCGCGGTTCCCAATGCGGAATCTACCGATGTCCTTCTTGATACCGGAACAGAAGAAGTGCCGACTGAGTAAGCAAGCCGATCAGCCCTGTCCTTTGCCTCCACTTCGGACCTGTGAGGGGGCGTAGGCATATCGGCCGAGGCGGGATTGGTGGTTGGCTTCCGAAGCACTGGGCGTGGCCGGCTCGGGCCTGCCGGACTGCCTGGGTTCTCCCGTTCGAAATACTCGGCGACTGCTGCAAAGAGCTCGGCATCATCGACCGAAGGCCGCCTGTGGCCATCATGGTGGACCGGCGTCGAAGCACCGCTGTACGGCGATGGCGTGAGCGAGAAGTAATCCTGGGTAGGCGTGTGGGGCTGGGGATCGTTCGGCGTGAGATGGAGCGGGCTGCCGAGAGGGTTTTCTGGAGCCTGGCTGTCACTCGCGAAGCCAACTTTCTTCTTCTCCTTTCCCTTGGGCGGCTGCAGGCCTTCGGCGCTCCCTTGGAAATCGTGCTGTTGCTGCCCGTGACCGGCGGCACCTGATGGCACTGGGTCTTCGGGTGCCAGCGGCGACCTCATCGCTGCGCCAAGCGAGCCGGTTGCCAAAATGGATCTGCGATGAGGCTGAGCTTATGGGTCGGCGAAGACAGTCGAGTTTCGATGGACGGTGGCGTGGGCGGATGTCCGAAGGTCAAAGATCAAACCGTTGAATCAACAGACAAAAGGGAACAAACGACCCGATCCATATCACAAAAGCGAGGGGCAAGGCGGGAGGGGTCGCAAGAAAGTCTCTAGGAAGAGCTCCGGCAGGAGGATGTACTATTCATTATCGGGAAACGCGGGAGGCCCGCAGGGCTTCCCTGCTGCGTGATTCATCCCAGATGGAAAAGTGGCATCCAGAAGCCCCGCGGCTTGCTGGGGGGAAGTGGGACCCCGGTTGCAACAATGGTGTGTCCCGGGATGAGGTGTTTTCGAGATGTGTGTGGCCGTCTCCCGCGCGGCGGCGGGTGCTGGACCCTGCAGCAACCAGTCGAGGTCTGGCCTCTCCCAACGTGTCGCGGCGCTCCGACTCGCCCGTGCTCCGGAGCCATGGCAGCGGACACCACTCGTATCTGGGGGCAGAGGATTTGTCTTCCCGCCACCCTGGTGGGCCGTCGAGTTTCGAGTTTTTGACGTTTGGGGCCAAAAATGAGCGTTATCTGCGGGCCTCCGACGTCATGAGATGTCCTGCAGGCGGGATTCTGGCCCTGCCAAGAAGCTTCCACAGCTCGCTCGGTGTCGCGTCGAGTTTACCCGCCGAGCCCGCCGACGGGTGAAGGGGCGTGGAATCGATCGATCGAAGCTCGAAATCGGCAGAATAACGACCAGCCACTCGGGTATCCTCCCATTTTTGCCGGAATCGGTTCCTGGGAATAGTGAACATGGCGCGCACGTTGTGGCGTTGGCAGAGAGGCCACCGGATGCGTCGGTTTCGGCTGACGTTGAAGTCGGCCGGCGGCTCTGTCCTGCCCTGGCGGACAGAACACGCCACCCGCCAGGCACAGCACGTTTTTGGGCTCTTGGCACAGGCACCTGCCGCACTGCAGCGCAGCCCGAGTGTCCCAAAAAAGATGATGATTTTTGCCCAACAATCCCGAACCCTTACCCCTGCCCGTCGATTCCATTGAAGTTGCTCAAAATCTAAGGTAACCAAACAGCATATCCGAAACACCCCAACACTGCCAGCATACATCTCCCGCTCCTAGCAGCTCTCACCCTTGCGATACAACGACAAAGTTGGAGTTGTCGTAGGGCTCCGCCGAGCAGAGCACAGTGCCGTCGTTGCGCTGGATGTGCACCATGGCGGCCTTGTTCAGCCCGATGCTCTTGCCGCTCACCGTCTCCGCCCCGGCTTCCACAAACCACACGTCGGCGAACTGCGCAAAGGCAACCTGCTGGCCCGAGACGTAGAAGTCCTCCACGATCCACTCGGCATCCAGCCGACACAGCTTCGGCCCGTTGGAGATCTGGATCGTGATGGAGTACCCCCGCTGCGCATTGGTGATGACGCTGTTGCCACTTGTCAGCCGACACTGTCGCCGCCTCCGTTCGCCTGCCGCCGAGTTCGGCACTCACACTGTCCCGCTCGACGCACTTGACGCCGTGATGTTCACCGACATCCAGTCGCCGGGCTTGACCTTGAGGCCGTCGATGCTGAAGGCCGCCTCCGGGTACCACTCCCACCACGCCGACGCGCTCTGCCCACCATTGGAGTTGACCTGTCGCCCGCCCCGATGTCAGCCACCTCCGAACGTCTCGGGTGCCAGAGTGAGGGTTGAGGCGTGGGTAGCCCTTACCACTGTCGTCACTCCGGCCTGCAACAGCGTGGTATTGCACTCGGCCCCGTCGATCCCCACCCATGCCGCCGCATATTGCGGCGCGGCCGTCCCCGGCCGAAGCGTCAAATCCGGGACGGTGAAGTAGCCAAACACGTTGGAGACACCGTCCGACTTGCTCGCGTGTTGCGATGCCCCGCACCAGTTCGAGCTGTAGCTCAGGAGGTCCCTCTCCGCCTTGCTGTGATCGTGGTTCGATTCCGACGCATGCTTGCGGTGTCGCAGTGGCTGGATCGGAACAAAGGTTAGGTTTGAGGCGTCCACCTCTTGGCCGCCTTGCTCAACGCTCGCCACGAAACTCAGTTGAGCCGTGATTGTCGACGCCGCCAGCAAGGTGACGGATATTGACCGGACAAGGGACCACATGTCGTCGGGAGCGAGGCGGTGATTGGAGGAGCGATCAGGGCGTCGAGATGCTGATCTACGCTTAGGAGACAGACACGTGCCGCCTCATTGAAGTCTCGAAACCCGGTGGAGGCTGATCGACGACAGCAACGGAATTGAGCAACAGTTGCATCAATTCCCGCAGAGGATCGTGGTGGCCTTGATGTGTGTGTGTGTGGGGACCCGGGGTGGTGGCCAGTACGCACGCATTAAAACCTTCCTAAACCATCGTCGGCCAGGTGAGCTGAGGCGACCCTTCCAGCACCCCAATCCATGGTTCCATGCCCCGATCAGGCCGTCACACATTGAGCTCCGAGGACCCCGACGGTAGTGGTCCGTCAGTGCGTCCAGCAATCCAGGTTTTCACCCTTCAATAGTCCAGGATTTTCGCAGGCTAGCGCACCCAGCGTCGCATTTATACCACCCCCGACCCCTTCCAGAGCCAAGCGGACTGTGGTCGGGCCAGGGCTGTGTCTTAAAATATCATGTGCAATTACGGCGAGGGCGGGCCGCCACGGTCTCGGCGCTCTCGCTGCGTCTTTGGTTGCTCTTATAATGCCCCTAATATACCTACTTTCGGGGCCACGTCCAACCAGAACCCTGCAAATGGCTACTAACGTTGACATTAATCTCGGGGAACATAAGTCTGTCTTCTTTCCCTGCGTTTCCTCTTGTCGCCCATGGTTGCTTGGCCGTGCCCCGTCCCCACGCGGACCCAACTCATTCGAGATACCCTTGCAGTTTCTCCGGAGTTTTGTCAATGTGACAGGAGATTGTTCTGGGCCATGCCTGTTGCGGCTCTGCCCCCGACAATAAGCCCGTCCAGGGAGTTTCGCACGTACTGTGTAGAGCCACCACTTTCCCCCCTGCTCTTGATTATGATATACGTGCAGCAAAGCAACCCTGTGACAGTCGGAGCCTGTCGGAGACCGACAAAGAGCCTACTATGTACATAGGAGATCCAAACAAGTGCCCAACCTAGGCAAAGTCCCCGAAGGCGGTGTGCTCGCAGGGTGGTGGAGAATTTTGACCCAATATCCGCCAAGGCGGCTGGCTGGCAACTTCTGCCAATCTCAAGATACTCCTTGATCGCCGCCTTGGTGTTGAGGGTTCCGCTCGGGCGCGGGCATTTCAGACGGGCGCCATCTCGTTGTGTGGGCTGGTGATAAGCAACATGGTTCCCAAGGCTTATCAATCACGATCGATGGCCAAAAAAAGGAGAATTTGAGCGATCAAGACTTATTGCACAAATGGTGAGGGCGGTGGTTGATGGGGTGGCTGGCAAGGTTTGGATGTGAGCCCAACGGTCAACATGTGTAGATACGTATGGCAGCAAGGAGTATCACTAGCGAACGACATCATAAGGGCGGCGCAAAGCGCGGAGAAGACCACATACGGCCGGTAGATCCTCCTTACCCCCTGCCAGCCACCTCTTCCCTTATCCCTCACGTCGTCGTTCAAAAAGGTCACTTGTCCTGTTCCTCTCCCTTCAACCTTCATCTCGTCTCAACCCTATGAAACTTACCGATATGCCTTCCTGCCCTTCCCAGGCGTTCTCCGTTGCCCTCGCCGCCTTGGGAGGTGCCGTTCAGGGGCCCTGGTCTCACTCCACACTCTCGACCCTGGTTATGGCTCCAATTAACTCGGGGTTCTGGAACATGTTGACAACACCGAGGTCGGTCTGCTCGGTGCCGTCGTTATTCCCCGGCAGATGAGCATGGTGATGTCTTCGTACTCTTCTAGGATTCCCTGTCGACAGCGAGGGGAAACTTATGGGTCCTAAGTGAACATGTCCTCTGAAGACTGATTGTCGTGGTCGATACACAACGAGAGGCCCTCGGTGAACCGGCTGATTTCCGGGTAGCGCTAAGGGACGCGCAAGTCACTTAAGCTTTGAGCACCCGCCGGGCGGTGGACGGCCTTCTTTCGCCAGCTGTTGGAGAAACCAATGGTTGCACGAACGGGTTTCAACCGAAGAGGACAGGAATCAGCAAGAGGCAGACAACGTGGCCTTGAAGGAACCAACACACCCACACCCTCAGACTTGGAAGCATCGTACAACATGATGCCTTGCCTGACGGCTGTAGCAAGACATGTGGCCAGCTCGCCCAGAACGAAGGCGATCGGAGCACGTGTCACTTGTGTCTGGAGGACCAAACCAGAACTGCACGACCGGGCTACTCTGATTGTTGAAGGGATACAGACCTTAGGTCTGCAACGCCTCGTGTTTGACACTGACACGTGGATGGTGATACATCTCCTTCGCCTTCTGGCTCACCGAAAGAACCAGCCAGGGACGATAGGCAGCCGTATCACCCAGCTAGAGAGATGAGGACTCATGTAACCACCAGAGATTCGCCATGACGCCAATGCAAGCCCTATGACTTGCATGATCGGCATCGGCTGTCGTCGGGCTATTGCCTGAATTGAGGCCCCATTTTGTCCTAGTTCGTCCTTGTTCCAGCAAACCAGAGAAGACACATGACAGACATGGGCATGGGTTTCTATTCGTCACCCCCGCTCGAGCGTGGCTGTCAGCCTGGAAGGCATCAGTGAATGGGGGTTGTCTTGGCCGAGGGGTTCGGCGAGGAACTCCCAATCAGGGGAAGGCCATTCCACATGACTCACAAGGCGCATCTTGACCCCTCGCCGGGATTGAGCAATGGAAGCGGGGCAATGGTACGGGAGACATTCTCAAAACGGTTGGCCGAATGCGGAGAGGAACAGAAAATATTGTCATTGAACATCATCCCGTGGTATCTACCGTACGCCAGTGCCAAATCCCAACCCGCCAAACACCGTTTAAGCAACCTAATTAAGCTGCGACGGTCGTGCCGTCATCAAGCCATGAACAACGTAGAGTGAAGCCCTCTCAAGGCTCACGTGTGCTTCAAAAGCCGCCTGTACTTCTCCAGCGCGACGTTCCGGTCGTTGACCTTCCACCGTAACCGCTGGTCCTCATCAATCGTGATGGCGTCCGCATCCATTCCTGCCGTTGCCCCTGGCGCCAGCGTAACTGGCACGGCCTGCTTGATCAGGTCCTTCAGGAAGCTCTTGTGCGGGATGCCGCACCACTCGGCCTCATAGACCAGCCACTCGCCCAGGCTCTTCAGCTGGGGCTTCTGGTCCGGCTCGAGCCCGACTCCGGAGCCGCAGCTCAACCTCACGAGGCACCCGACCAGCATCACCCAGGCAGACACCTGGGAAGCGCTGGTGGAACCGGGTGGCTGCTGGAACGCAATGGTCCCAAAGCCGCCGCCCTCGTTGAGGCCGACAAAATTCCACCGGTAGGCGCCATGCTGAAAGTCCTCGCCGAGCTTCGCGCCCAGGGAGGTGCCGGTCGGCGACATGGCGCTGCACAGGTTCATGCGCATGCCCAGCGCCTCAAAGGTGGTCTGGGCGTCGATCTGCGCGAAGCATTCGGCCATGTGCAGCCGCTCAAAGTAGCGGTTGTTCCTGTTGCTCTTGGCCCACACGCTCTTGCGCCGGTATGGCGGGACGAGGGCGTCGAGGCATCGCTCAAAGTACAGTGTCGACTTGGCGAGCCCCTTGACCTGGTCCAGCTGCCATCGCCCAGCCTCCGGGGCGATGTGGATGTGGGTGAAGCACTGGTGGGTGGTGGTGAGCTCGAAGTGGGTGTTGAGGGTGCCAAAGACGGCACGCAGGTCGGCCTGCCAGGCCTCGGCGCGCTTGGAGAAGCGGAAGAAGGGCGAGACCAGCTTCATGCCAAAGTGGTGGTCGCGTGGTCGCGAGGGGATGCACAGCTCGCTGGAGACGGTCCATTCTCGGGACGAGACCGGCGAGGTGGATGTGGAGGGGATGTGGTTGGCGATGCCGGCGCGAGTCAGCTGGGTGCTGATCTCGTCTTCGAGGCCGGCCACGGTCTGGTGGTCACGCTTGCGACTGCGGATGACGAGGCCGAGCTCGACGCAGAAGCGGAAGTCGGGGGGCTCCACGCGCTGGGGTGTCTTGTGCCGTTTCTGGTGAGTGACAGCTCGGTGGCGCGTTGGGAGCTCGTCGTAACGCCCGCCGTAGTATTCCGGCTCAGGGGTGACGAAGGTGAAGTGCGGCATGGTGGGCGGTAGGCACACAATGCTGCGCAGGCGCGGCGACGAGAAGGCCGAGACGGGTGGATGTGTTGGGGTTGGGTTGTATGTATGTCAATGTCGGCGACCGCCGGCGACACAGGCGGCGACGACGAGAGCCTTGAGATTGGGAGGGAGGTGTCCAGTGGGATGATGATGATCCAAGTGCGGACATCTTGGACGTCGCGGAGGGGCAGAGGCCCATATATACACCAAGGCGGTCCATGAGGGCGGCCGCCTGAGGGAGGGAGTCCATCCCGCAGGCTTTCTGTGTGTTGCCTGGAGGAAGTGGAGGACCGAATCGAGTCACGATGAGGACGTGACGTGCATGGCATCTGCGAGACCGGGACCGCAGCCGGGTGGGGCGGCCGAATGGCTCAGACGGCGGCTGTGGGGGAGGGAGCCAGTCCGGGGGCTGCATTCTTGCCGATTGACAAACAGGGACGAGGACAGGCAGCGACTGATGGAGGGTGGGGGAGGGGTAACTGGCGGCCGGTCCAGGCAACGACCAGCGAATGAGGTCGCACAATGCCGCAAGGCAGGAGACGAGGTGAAATCTCCCAGGTTTGGGGGCTTGGGGCGCGGCCTCGAGGCGGCCTTGGGGCCGGGGCAGAAACCCCAGACGGCCCCACTCAGCGGTCTGCACTGCCTTCCCACACCCGGAATCTAGGACTTCGCTGTGTGGGTCTGCCAGGCGACTGCCAGCCGGCCGCTCAGCGAGGCCGCCGGCGGTTATGCAGGGGTCTTCCTCAGCTCCTTTTCCGGCCTGGTTCCGAAAGCATTGGACCACAGCGCCGCATCATGAGCATCTAGCGGACCCGACAGCACGGAACCGATCTCATGGTGAAATCGACGCGTTATTCTTAGGGAGCCATCTCAGCCCCAAGCCTCGACAGACGCGCGACTAAATCGGCCCGGGAATTTGCCTGTGGCTGGAACGAAGACGCAGGAGGCTCTCAAGCGCTGTGGGCCGAGGAGGAGAGCCAACACGGTGCGCTTGTGTTTCACGACGGCGACTTGCTTGGGACGGAGATATGATTAGCGCGTGGTATCTTCGTCAACAATGGGTGGGGTGGCTCCTTGGATGATGACCACATGCCCATGGTCGACGCGCTGCACCAGGCGGCCGGCCGATGAATGATGTGCTGGCGGTGTTGGGCCGAGGCAGAACGTCGCAATTAGCGCTTGGGCTTGAAGCGCGCGGGTTTGCGGTTTGCAAGACCTAAGCCGAGGCGCGAGCGAGGTCCTTGTGGTGCTGCGAACATCACATCTCATCGTTCAAGGCCGGAGCGAAGGCGAGCTCTCAGTTCGAGTCCCTGGAACTGTCGCAGCCACCAAATATGCCCAATTCTCTGGTCTTGAGTTTTTCCTTTTCGCTCTTACTCTCATCTGGTCACTACGGGCCCAGCTCATGCCTGCCTTGGCCAGGTGTTCCTGCTGCTCAAGGACGGGTGGCGTTGCGCTGGCGACTGTTCACAAGAGAAATTCAGGTGCTGCCACTCAGATATTCAACAAAGATTCTGGGTATCCTTCTACAAGCTTGGTTCCCACCAACAACACTGCAAGAGAGTGCAAATATCCCACCAAAAACCTCGCTCGCCGCCTATCAAAGCTCAGCACGAAGGCTGTAACGCTCGTCCTCCGAGACACAAGGCTGGTCGTCCAAGGCCAAGAGAACCTGCTTGATGCTGAGAGCTGACTGTCGGAGCGCTTCCTGCTCTGAGCTGCACAGGAGCAGCGGGACATCCTGGTAGGCGCCGTGCCGGTTCAGTTTGCATGGCATGCTGAGCGCCACGCCCTCAATGCCGCCGTACGTGCCGCACCGGGACACGGTCATGATGGCGTCGCTGTTTCTGACGATGGGTTGCAGAATGCTGACCAGCACCGACGCGACGCCGTAGTTGGTCTTGCCCTTGCGCTGGATGATCTCGTACGCGGCTTCCTTGGTTCTCTTCGCGCACGCTTCGAGAGCAGACTCGTCGTAGTCGACACCGGCCGCCACGCAATAGTCTTTGAGCCGCATGCCCGAGATTGTCGCCAGCGACCATACCGGCAGCTGGCTATCTCCGTGTTCGCCGACGATGACGGCGTGCACGTTCCGCGGGTTGACGCCAAATTGCTTGCCCAGTTCGTGACGGAACCTCGTTGTGTCCATGGCCGTGCCGGACCCAATCACCCGCTCGAGCGGAAACCCGGACAGCTGGTGCGCCGCGTGGGTGAGCACGTCCACGGGGTTTGTCGCGACAACGAGGATCGTGTCTGGTGCGTGGTGAGCAATGCGTGGCACCACGTCCCTGAACAGCGCGTAGTTGGTCTTGACGAGGTCAAGGCGTGTCTGGCCGGGCTTCTGGTTGACGCCGGCCGTGATGACGACGGCGGTGGCGTGGACGCAGTCCTCGTAGTCGCCGACCCGCACACGGGCCTGTGCAAAATGCGAGGCGTGGCTGAGGTCCATGGCCTCGCCCTGCGCGCGGTTCTTGTCGATGTCGATGAGCACGATGTCGGCGGCGAGCCCGTCGAGGAGGAGCGCATATGCCGTCGTCACGCCAACACTCCCGGCGCCGACGACGACGATTTTGATGGACTGTGAGGTGTGAGAAGCTGCGGTGATGAAAGAGGGGAAATGAGCGCAACTTGCCTTTTCATCCGCTGCGTTGGGCATCATACTGTTTTTGTGATCACCGTGGTATAATTCGAGTCACGTCGCTGAAGTCACGGCACCGATGGTAGGGGCTGAGTTTCGTCGAAGATGGCCAAGTCTGCAGTCAATGTGCTGTGTCTTGTTTATAGAACACGACGTCGGACGACGATGTCTTGGCAACCAGGTTGGGCCGCATCGATGGCTCGCGGCCTCTCGTATGTCGTGCCTAAAAGTGGTGGCCACTTTGGTCGGCACATGTCCGTTTGAGGGGTCTCTTGGCTCCCCGCGGCATGGCGCGGTGAGAATATGGTCTGATAATGGGCGCGCCCAGCTCGGCGTCGCTTGTTGCCTCGGTCGGGCAGCTGACGGCGGGAGCGGTGATGATGCTTGCGTCAAACCGAGATTTGAGAATGACAATGATTTTGCCGATTGCGTTTGGTTCATGGCGCCATCTGATGGATGCGGCAGAGTGGTTCTTGGTTGTGAGATGAATGGAGCTGCCGTCAGGGTTAGGGGAGGCGAGGTCGCAACCGTTGCGTCAGCCCCTGAGCGTGATCTCGATGCCAGCAACCTGATCATTTTGCCGTGTCTGGGGTCCCTTGAAGACAGGTCAAGTGTGTAAAGCTGCAAGCAAACAAACTGAACGGCTGTTTCAAGCGGTTGGCAACTGTGGTGGAAAAGAAACTTGCTGCTTAGGAATACGCATCAAGAGCACCCAATGCGGCTCAGCGATCTGACGACCACTTTCCGCCGCTGGCACTGTTCTGTTGCTTGGGAAGATTGGTCGGAGTGACACGCCTGGCCCCGGGCTGGTCGCGCAGCTGGGGAAAACTCAAGTGTGCAGCTCAGGGGTACACCTAATAAGCACCGAATCTGTAAGTTCTATCTAATAACTACTCCTCTAGCTGACTAGCATAATGTTTTTTTTTATTACTTTTCACAATTGGTCCTTGTTGAAAATCTTTAGTAAAGTGAGCTTGTGTTGCGGGAAAAAGAATTTCACTGGCCAGGGGTGTAGTATATCAGACGCATATCCGGTTATCGGTTCAACAATTCCACAGTGGGTCGACTGGCGTAATGGCAGCGCGTTGCTTTCCGGTTGATTCTAACCTGGCAAAGGTTCTCGGTTCGAGTCCGGGGTTGATCGCTCGCTTTTTTTGCGCATGTGTCTTCGGCGTTCTCGGGTGGCCCGTGGCGAGGCATGGGGAACTGCGGGGCAACCATGCAGGGAGCGTTTTGGCCTGTGAATGCCGCAGGCTCTGCAGCGGGTCTGGGGGTCAGTCTGTCGTGCAAACCCTCTGAGGCTGATCGGCCGGAGGAAGAAGAGCAACCAGAGAGGGTGGTCTCAGCGAGACATCCATCCGCCTTTGTGCGTTTTAGGTCCATTTAGTCAAACCTTAAAAGGGAAGGCCCCGTATGTAAGAACGGCCTGTCTCACTTTTCGACGGAGAGGAAAAGACGGAGAGATAGAGCGGGTGTGCGGTCATCAGGGGGGAAAAAGGGTGCGCCTTGGGGGTTAGGGTTAGAAACGTCTCTGCCAACACCCTCGGGAAGACAGATGTTGTTGGAACATAAGGGCCAGTAACGTCAGCCGCTACCAGAAACAAACTGGGCCCTATGCCTTTTGGTAAAGTGGCCTGCGTTCTGACAGATGTTGGGTGCGAGGGACATGGCCTCCCCGACACTATCCGGTGTTCTCCTTTCCATCTGAGAACTGAACGGTGCGTTTTGTCAGCTGCTTCAGCGTAGAAATCCAAGCTGCGGCTCCATGTCTCGACCAACAGCTGCTCCTCCCCTCACAGCCCCACCGCCTCCAAACAGAACCCAAACTCCATCTCCTCCACCGGCACCAAGAGATCCTCCCGGACCCCCGGCCCGCACGCCGCCGTTCCCACTCCCGCAACCCTCGCATCCAGCCTCAACAGCGTCGCTTCTTCTTCCACCAAATCACACGGATGCTTCGCCGCCTGCACCGCCGCATCGCCATACCGCCCAACCTTGAAGCTGAACTCCCGCTCGCAGTTCTCCGACCACTGCGCAGCACCAGCACTGGCCCGCAGTCCGCCGCCACCTTCACCTTCAATGCGGATCCACCGCGTCCCCATGCGATTCCCGCCTTCCTGAGGCACCTCGTACGGCGTATGTAGCTCCTCCACGGAACCGGCGCTCCAGATCCCGACCCGCTGCGCGGCACGCTTGTCCGGGTACGACTCGCCCGGCCCGAGGCCCAGCCAGTCCACACGGTCCAGCCGGCGGGGCAGGCGGAGATCGAGGCCGACGCGCGGGACGTGTTTCGGCGGGTATCCGCCGGCGGGGCGGAGGCGGACAGAGATGGAGAGGCTGCCGGAGGCGGAGATGGTGTAGATGGTTGTTGCGAGGTAGCCCCAGTCGAGCACGGGCGGGGTGTGATAGGTTGTGAAGGTTATTTCAGCGGTCTGGGAGGTGGGTGAGGGAGGGGTGACGTGGGTGGCACGGAGCTGGGTTGTGAGGGCGTCGACGCCGAACCGGTGCCAGTAGGGAAGGGAGTGCGGGATATCGTTGGAAGTTGGGGGGCGCCAGAAAGAGGGGAGGATGGCTGCGCCGGTCGAAGGGTCCGGTTCGAGGAAAGAGGTGCCGCCTGCTGACCAGTGGGTGAGGTAGCCGCGGGCCTGGTCAAAAGTAAAGATGAAGTTGTGACCAGTGACCTGGAGTTCGGTGTTGGTGGTGTTGATGTTGATTGTACGGGATGCGGAGGATGGGTTAAGACCGATACCGGGTTTGCCTGCTCCGAGCTCGTGCTGGAACCAGGCAATCTCGTGGCCGGCTTCGGCCCACGGCGTTGCGGTCTTGAGGAAGAAGGAAACTGTCAACTGCGCCTCCGCCCCGCCCTCGCTCTTGAGGTTATGGACTGCGGCGGGAAGAGGAATCGAGGCAGTTGTGCCTGGCTCGATCTCTGGGAGATCCAATTGGCCGGACGCAAGGAGCGTGGCGCTGCAGGGAGATCAGTGTCATGTCCGAGAACGAGCACCGCAACATTCTCACCTTTCAGAAAACTCCTCGAGTTTGAAAGCAGCAGTAAGGTGGCCAAGCCCAACAAAGTTGTAAAGGTTCGATATGACCAGGTTGGCCCCGTCAACCGCCAGCCTAACTGGCTGGATCACCTTCTTGAGCTCAGTCAACCCAGGCGTCGGCTGGTGCGTGCTGTAAAGCAAGCCATCCATGACAAACGGGCCATCGTTTGGTACGTCCCCAAAATCGCCCCCATACGCAAAATATGACTTGCCACCGGCCTCTTCCTTCCACAACCCGTGGTTTGCCCACTCCCAGATGAAGCCCCCTTGGAGTCGAGGGTAGCGCCGGAAGGCGTCTTCGTAGTCTTCCAGCCATCCCGGACCGTTGCCCATCGCATGAGCATACTCACAGAGGATTACGGGCTTTTCAAAGGTCCCGTCAGGGTTGACACCCTCTGTTTCTGCCAACTTGATCAGGTGGTCGACCGAAGGGTACATGTATGAGTACATGTCGGCGGACTTGGCCTGCGGATCCCCTTCGTAGTGCACTAGCCGACCAGGGTCGACTCTTTTTGCGTAGTCGTACATGGCCTTATGATTACGGCCATAGAAGGCCTCGTTGCCCAGCGACCAGATGATCACGGAGGTGTGATTCTTGTCGCGTTGCACCATCTGCTCCATCCGGTCCAGATACGCGGCGGTCCAGGATGGGTTGTCGGTCGTGTACTTGGCGGCTTTGGAAAACGTCAGCTTTTTGCGCTCCTCGTAGTCCATTTCCTCAGGAATGTCCTGGGGGCGCGCGACGGCGTCGTAGAAACCGTGGCACTCGAGATCAGCTTCATCGATCACCCAGAGCCCGAGCTCGTCCGCAATATCAAGGAGCTGTGGATGGCTGGGATAGTGACTGCAACGGAGGGCGTTGATGTTGTGAGTCTTCATGAGCAGCAAGTCCTTCCTGATAAAGTCCAAAGGAACGGCGCGCCCAAAACGAGGATGGTGATCGTGTCTATTGACGCCGCTGAACTTGATGGGCCGACCGTTGACGCAGATGAGACCATTCTTCAACTCCACCTTGCGGAATCCTATCCTCTGGTACACGGTCTGGATTCTCGAAGTGGTTGCAATCGAGAGCTCGACTGAATAGAGACGGGGTGTCTCGGCGGTCCATTTCTCCGGGCTCTTGACCGACACGGCGAGATGAAGCTGGCCGTCACTGCTGACATCCTGATGTGCGCTCCCTAGATCCCCTCCTCCATTGTTGAGCAGATCCCGAACTGTTACCGTGACTGTGGCAGCAGTCGAAGTGACGACATGGATGGTAGCGTGGACGATTCCGTCCTTGTATTCCCCGTCGAGGTCTGCGCGGAGAAACCAGTCCTCGATCCTCGACTCTGATGGCAGAGATATCAGGTGGACATCACGGTAAATCCCTGGTTAGGTGTGTGAGTGACTGGCCCAGAACTGCTCTCGGGCGACGAACCGGAAAGCCACCATTGGTCTTGGTCTTCGATGTAAGAGCCATCGGACCACTGATACACTCTCACCGACAGTTGGTTCGGGCCGTCTCTGTTGACATATGAAGTGACATCGAACTCGTGGGGGTTTCGAGAGCCCTGTGCATAACCCACGAGGATTCCGTTGACCCACAGATGATAGGCACTGTCAACGCCATCGAAGCGTAGGCGGAGCTGCGAGTCACGGTCCCACGACGTGGGAACGTCGAAGGCTCGCTGGTAGGTGCCGGTGGGATTCTCGCTGGGGACGTAGGGCGGACAGACGGGTATGGGGTACTGTACGTTTGTGTAGTGGGGGATTCCGTGACCCTCAAGCTGCCAGTGGCCGGGAACCTGGATGGTGGACCACTTGGCGTGGCCGTCAGGGGCAGGCGTCGGATCGGGGGCCGCCAGGGGCGTCGAGGCGTAGTGAAAGTTCCAGCGGCCATTGAGAGAGAGGGCGGTCTCGGGGATGTGGTATGATCGCGGAGGCAATGTGTTTCTTCGAGACACGGCTTCGTTGGCGTAATCAGGCCGGCTCTCGTCCTGCTGCAGGGGGATGCCAATGGGCTGGCGCCCATTGTTGACTTCAGCCCCCTCGTTGCCCGGGAGACTGCTCATGATGTTGGATTCTGAACTCTTGCGAGTTCTAGTCACAAAGTGCTGGTTGTGGAGGGGATTCGAAGCTGTGGGTGACGAACGAGCTCTTTGGCGCGGACGGGGTGAGCGGGCTGGTCGTCGAGGCTCTGATGCGGGGTGTTTTGGGGTTTGGGGTTAACCGCAGTTGGTGTGTCAACGTGAGAGCCCCACGATCCCCGCGATCCCCGCCCGCAGCGGAGCGGCAAAGCCACCATGCAGGATCTCCCCCACCCCACCACGGGCCGAGTCTGGATAAGTCGGCAGGTTGGACAACGCAAAACTTGGACGAGGCATCTGGCAGGCAACAATCGGCGGTGGCCAGCGTGCGTTGCAATTCTTTTGGTTAATCAAGATCGTTCCAATCTATTCTGCACACATTAAATATCCCGCCAATCGGTTGCCAGCCCCAAAAGGTGCCGGCTCCAGTCCCGCTTCAGGTGCCTTCCGGGCTGGCCAGGATCACGTCCCTGTGCAACGTTCAGGTATCCGTATTCTGCCACCATTCCGCGCTCCTCCACTGTGACTCGGGAAAGCGAATGCCGAGCGCTGCCGCGCCATCGCATCCATCCATCAACAACTTGAAATGCCGCCCCAATCAGCGCCCCTGCCAGGTAGGACCCGACGTCGTCCCACAGACTTCGTGCCGACCTCGCAATCTGGGCCAACCGCACCTTGCTTCAGAAACGGAAGGTCTCAAGATGATGGGCAATGATCAGCCGCCGCTCTCCCGTGTTACGGTGCGGGGGGCCATGCAAGAAATGCAACCACGGAATCAAGACGCGAGCTTTCGTTGTGGCCGGCCTGGAAGCCTTCGGACGTGGATCACGCGCCGTTCTAAAACAGTCTGGGATGCTGTGGGATGCGGAGATGGGTATTGATTATTAGGTAGCCTACGCCCACCGCGTCGGTGAACAGACGATCCGCAGCCACACTCTACCCAGGATTACGTATCCAGGTATCTCCTCACACGGGCGCTTGTCACGTCTCTGAATCCATTCGGGATGGATCCCAAGATGGACCCCAGCTCCGAAGAAAAAACAGCAGCCGCAGTGGAACTCGACCATGTCGACGGCATCCTACGCGAAGATGACGAGGCAGCGGGAATCCAGCTTGCCCACGATGTCGATGACACCACCTACTCGCCCTGGTCGTTCCGGATGCTTCGCCTCTATCTCGTCTTGTCGCTGAGCTATCTCTGCGGCTGTCTCAACGGCTACGACGGTAGTTTGATGGGCGGTCTGAACGGCATGACATCTTACCAGCGCTACTTTAACATGTGAGAGCCGCTCCTGAAGGCCGAGGCCCCCGACGAGCTCGAGTTGACCACAATGATACCCAGGACCACCGCCGGCTCGGGCACCGGCTTAGTCTTCGCCATGTACAACATTGGCTCCGTAGCCGCTGTCTTCTTTACCGGGCCGGTAAACGATTACTTCGGCCGGCGTTGGGGGATGTTTGTTGGTGCTGTGCTTGTCATAATCGGAACGTGCATCCAGGCCCCGAGCACCAGCACCGGCCAGTTTTTGGCCGGCCGATTTGTGCTCGGCTTCGGAGTCAGCTTTTCCTGCGTCTCGGCCCCGTGCTACGTCTCGGAGATGGCCCATCCCAAGTGGAGGGGCACCATTACCGGATTGTATAACTGCACGTGGTACATCGGGAGCATCATCGCCTCGTGGGTGGTCTACGGCTGTGCTTACATCGACAGCCTGGATGCATGGCGCATCCCGATTTGGTGCCAAATGATCACGTCAGGCATCGTCTGCCTGGGTGTTTTCTGGCTGCCTGAGAGTCCGAGATGGCTCATGGCGCAAGACAGGCACGACCACGCAGCCAAGGTGCTCGCAACCTATCACGGCGAGGGCCGAGTCAACCACCCCATGGTCCAGCTCCAGATGAGAGAAATGATAAGCCAGATTTCGACCGAGGCGTCCGACAAGAAGTGGTACGACTACCACGAGCTTTGGAATACCCACTCGGCCCGCCGTCGCCTCATCTGCGTCATCGGCATGGCGGTGTTTGGCCAGATTAGCGGAAATAGCTTGTCTAGTTACTACTTGGTCAACATGCTCAAATCCGCGAGCATCACCGACGAGCACAAGGTTCTCGCACTTAACGGGATTAACCCAGCGCTCTCATTCCTCGGCGCGATTCTCGGGGCCCGGATGACCGACGTGGTAGGCCGCCGGCCCCTGCTGCTCTACACCACTGTCTTTGCCTCCATCTGCTTCGCCATCATCACCGGCACGAGCAAGATGGCTACCGACGATGCTACTCAAGCAGCTGCCGCCAACACTACAATCGCCTTTATCTTTATTTTTGGCATTGTCTTCTCCTTCGGCTGGACTCCGCTGCAAAGCATGTATATCGCAGAGACCCTGCCCACCGCAACTCGAGCAAAGGGCACTGCGGTTGGCAACTTTGCGTCCTCGGTCGCTTCCACAATTCTTCAGTATTCATCTGGTCCCGCCTTCGAAAAGATTGGCTATTATTTCTATCTGGTCTTTGTGTTCTGGGACCTGATCGAGTGCGCAGTCATGTATTTCTATTTCCCCGAGACCAAGGACCGCACGCTGGAGGAGCTGGAGGAGGTGTTTTCGGCCCCGAATCCCGTCAAGAAGAGTCTGGAGAAACGGAGTGCATTGACAGTGCTGAACACTGTCGGCGTTCCTCGGGAGGAGAAGCTCGAGGCTTGAATTGGGACCTGTAAGAAGGATGCCAGTCTGGCCGGTGTTTGATCCATCGCTCCCAGCATAGGTATCAAGCACAGGCTTTTGGAACCCAGCATTATCTGATGTTTTTGGCGGCTTTGTTAGGACCGTTCGTGACTGGACTCAAGAGATGCTCCCTTTCCACTGCTGTCGTTCGGCGGCCCATTTCCAAGCGAGAGGCGCTGAGTAAGACAGAGTCCATGTCTCACAAATCCGTTGTTACGTCACCCAGCCCGCAGTAGCTCCGAATCCTATCGCTCTTTGCGGAGTTAACACATTTTATCTTCCACTACTTAAGGGGGACAGGAAACAGACGTATTTACAAAGTTCAGAATAGCTCACTACAAACCCCGCCCTGCTTCTGAGAACAGATAATTCATTAACCACAAGCACGCAACCTCTATCGACCATGTCTCTCCATGGCAAAATCGTCCTCATAACGGGCGCCTCTAAGGGCATCGGCCGAGCTACAGCCGAGCGTGTCGCCGCCGAAGGTGCCTCAGTCGTTATCAACTACCTCTCCGATAGCAAGGCCGCCGATGAGGTGGTTTCCCAGATCGGCGCCGACCGCGCGCTGGCCGTGCAAGCGGACGCAGGCAAGATCGCCGATATTGAACGGCTTGTCGACGCGGCGGTGGCCAAGTTTGGGCGCATCGACGTCGTGATGCCCAACGGTTAGTCTCTCCTTCACTTGCGAGACCATCCTTCCACAGATCAGAACAGTCAGCTAATACTGCTAAAAGCCGGCGTCATGGGCATGAAGGACCTCGCGCACACGACCGAGGCCGATTTCGACCAGCATTTCAATCTCAACGTCAAGGGTCCGCTCTTTCTCGTGCAAAAGTCCGTCCCGCACATGCCCCCGGGCGGGCGAGTCATCTTGGTGTCGACGGGCCTCAACACGGCGACAGGCGTGACCCCCGGGTACATGCTGTACGTGGCAACAAAGGGCGCCGTCGACCAGATGGTGCGGGCTCTGTCCAAGGACCTGGCGCCCAAGGGGATCACCGTTAACGCCGTCGCGCCCGGCCCGACGGGGACCGACCTCTTCTACCAAGGGAAAAGTGAGCAGGTGCTGGACTTGCTGAAGCGACAGAGTCCGTTTGGGAGGTTCGGGGAGCCCGAGGAGATTGCGAGCGTTGTGGCGTTCTTGGCTGGGGAGGACAGCAGGTGGGTGTCGGGGCAGATTCTGAGAGTGAACGGAGCCAATATGGTGTAAGCAGCTCGAAAGTTCTCCCTAGTCCGTCATTTGGGGTGGGGTGGGGGGGGGTGGGTAGAAACATCGTCCATGAGCGGGATGACTAGTAGGGAATGATATCAAGTCTTTTGGGTCAACATAAGGTAATCCTGAGGGCTGCAATTGCTTTGGCCCTCAAACTCAATACGTGAACCGAAACCCCTCCTGAGTCATGTCAGTCCACGTCAGGCTATGGGGATCCCAGTAAAGTTCCCCGGGAGGACATACCGTGTTCTCCAGAACCCCAGACCTGTGATTCTGGGATCTGTTCGCGAAATAAAAGTGCACTGTAAGGGCAGCGACAACACTGATCATTAATATGTGAGACCTAACTGGCATTAGCGTCCACAGTTCACGCCAGCAGAGTTTTTGAGAGGTGAAGACAAGGAAGCAGGCGACGTACCCGATAGATATCCAGACCGCCGTGGTGTATGCCGGTGCCTCAAAGTTGCGGATGATGAAGCTTCCCGCAATGCCCCCTGCGCCGTTGAACATGGCGCAAGCCGCAACCGTGAAAACACGTTTCCATTGCCTGCCGGATTCGGGTCAGCGTTAATGCCGGACTTGGTATCGAAACTTGTATGCGCATGTACCCAACAACATTGTTTGCTTGGTAGGCCGTTAAGGCGGCCCAGTTCCCCACGTATGCTCCAGTGGCGAGGAAGACTCCGAAATAACGAGCACCCGAGTTGCTGGCAAACCCCAAAACAGCAAATCCCGTGATGATACACAGTGCGTTGAAAACGATGATGGGAGCTCGGAGGCGGGACCTGTCAGCGATCCACGAGGAGACCAGCACAGGCACAACAGCGGAGTAGTACGGCGGTGCTGACAAGAGAATGGCGGTATCAGGCGAGTACCCCAGCCCATTCTCCAGGATTATAGGCACAAAGTAGGCCAGCGCGGTTGAGACGATATTCTGCATGAAGAACAGTGAGGCAAATGCCCAAACCTTGAGGTCTTTGGCGTGGACGAGAATTTTCCTTAGTTCGAGGTCCTGGGCGACGAGGTCTCCGCGGTCGGCCTGGATCCGCTTCGAGGCGATACGCGCCTCCTCAACTGAAAGGAAGCAGAAACTCTTGTGCGAGTTCTCGGGGAAATCGACCATCCACCAGTAGGCGATGGCACCAAGTACGCAGGTGCAAAGGCCTTGAACAATAAACATCCAGCGCCAGCCCTCCAGCGCAGCTCGACCGTCGAGCCGGTTCAGGCCATAGTTGACTAGGCTACCCGTCGCGAGGATAACGACCTCGCCGCTCTGCATCAAGGCGAAGCGCAGCTGCTGCTCGCTCCGCGGATACCAAGTGCTGATGAGGTACGCGAGCCCCGGGAATATGCCCGACATGGAGGCCCCTAGCAGGCAGCGCAGGACAATCATCTGCTGCGCGGTGCGGACAAAGCCAGTGCTGAGCGTGAGGACGCCGAAGGAAACGGTGATAGCCGCAAACCAAACGCGCGGGCCGAAAATGCGGACGGCGATGGTTGAGGGCAGCTGGAACACGATACTGGAGATGGTGAAGACGAAGATGGACACGGAAAAGCGGTTGCCGTGGTCGAGGCCGAGGTCGGCCAGCATCGAAGTCACGGCAGCGCTCGATAGGACACCGCTGTCAAGAAGGTTGAGGCTGCAGAGGATGCCGGCAATGGTGCAGAGACGGAAATCGACCTTGCGGCGGATACGACGCTCCAAGGCGTCGTCCGCGTCGCTCGTGGCTGGGGAGACAGACTCAACCACGGTGCATTTGTCGGGAATGCCCGGGGCAACATCCACTGAGGGAATCGGAACGGTGCGGTGCCCGTCTTGTCGCGCCCTAAGCGGCCCTGGCGATGCGGTCGGCGGGCTCGGGTGTGACATGGCTTCTTACCGGAGGGACTGAGGGAAGAGATGCCCGCCGTCATCTAGATATCACCAGGAATCGGGTTGTTTAACCCAGGTAACCAGCTGAAAGCTGCAAACCTGAAAGTTGTGAGCCTGAAAGTGCGAGGGCGGGCTCGGACGGCGGATCCCACGGAGCAGTTAAATGCCCGCCGATGAGACCTTCCAGTACGTATTTTGCTGCTTTTGGCAACGTGGAGGCCCCGCATCTTGCCGGTACGACAGCAGACGGAAGTCTCACGCTGGGTGCACTTGCTGGGAACTTAAAGCAGAGCCGGGGCTCACTTATTATCGCGACCCTAGGCTCGCAACGTTTTCTCCCTCCCCCTTTTCTGTCCCCTCTCTTAGGTCCTTTCCAAATCCTCTCTCTTCGCTATTCCTTTCCTCCTTGTCCTTGTCATTTTCATTGCTGTTATGTTACATGCAGGCATGTGAAGAGCCGTTGTGATGCGCCGAACAGACTGAAGGATCAGACTATGGATCAGAACTCTGATATTCATTTTTCCAAGCCCAAGGACCGCCAAGATAGCCTCCGGGCCTCTTGACTTGAGCCAAATCCCAGCATGTGGCGTGTGTCGGGGTGGAGACGGGCAACCCGATCCGACTTGGCGCGCCGATCAGAACGGCAGTTGAGCTTAGCGTGCCGAGATGCGGCCGGCGAGTGGCTGACGCCACAGAAAGTCAGGCCCCCAAAAAGGGAAATCGTCAAACAGGCGCGTTTCCATTCAAGCCAACCATCCTTCAGCAACTGATCTTTTTTTTTTCTTCAATTTTTCCCCAAGCCAGCCCTGACGTCCCAGTGTCGTCCAGGGCCCACCAGCAGCAGTATTTTCACATGAAAAGAGATCTTGTCAAGGGGGATTTGTGGTACGGAGTACCATTGCAGCTTGCTCAACCACTGAGGGATCAGGAAGACGTCAAGGGAACCTTGTCTTGGGTGTCACGGTGTGACGCCATGGTCTTGGCGGGCGGAAATGTCAAGAGACGACGGATTCTTCCGCCTTTCCCAGCGAAAGATCTCGCTCCTGATTCCTCAACGCCTACCCAGCGAGCCAGGATACAAAACAGAGCATTCTGCATTCAGACGAAGCGATAGACAGGCAGCTCGCTTATCTCTCCGCACTGGGCTGCAGTCGCAAGCCTCAGGTAGGTACGCATGCTACCGTGGTGTTTTCTCGTCTGGTGTTGCCTCGGACCGACGGTTGCCAGACGAAAAAGACACGGCCATCGACTTGCCTGCGTAACTGCGACGCTACTGCATAAACCTAGGCTACCTTAGGGTTTGTTGATTTTGGAGGAAGCCGCTGGGCTGGGGACGAGGGTTCAAGCTCCTCTGGGATGCCGCTTGTCGGCACCAAGCTTTCGGGCTGGCAGATGCCGAGAGGACCCTGAACCGAGTCGCAGAGTTGGCATACTCTCCACGCGATGACCTCATACTCCACGCGTGTGTGGATAGTCTGGGGACATGTTCTGTGGTAGGAAGGTCTGGCATTGTCAGACACCTCGCAGTGGCAGTTTCACAAGTCTCACTGGCCCCGCCAAGGATGCCATCGTTGTGTGGCTGGCGATCCCAATCCCGCATCCGGGATGTGTCACAGGCCTGCGGCGACCCCGCCGGAACATCATCGTATCATGTCGCATTGGTTTGCCTTCCAGGAACATGAAGGGGTGAACTCTCGCCAATCTCGCCCGAAGGCATCCATCTACCTCGGCCACGGCCACGCCCTAGCAGCTTCGAGCCCAGGTCCTGGGGTCCCGTGGTCCCGCCAGTCGTCCCAACCCTTCCCCACAACCCCTTGATACCGGCTCGTGATGCCGCCCCCGTTCGTCCCACCTGGGGTGGTCTGCTGGGGACGCGAGACGTGAGGCGCTGGCATCCACACCGGCTTCTGCGGGGGTCAGGGTCCTCTCCACCTCAAAGTCTATTTAGGAGGACACTCGCCCTCCCTCCAGAGTCGCACGGGAATGTTGTTTCATTCTTGGCCAAGTAACCACCGCAGTTGTTGACCATGTCGCCTCCAAAATTCATGGGCCTCTCGGGCAGGCCCCTTTCGATAGCCGTCTCGGCCGTCGCGACAACGGGGTTTCTCCTCTTTGGATATGATCAAGGGTGAGTCTGTTGCCGTCCCGGGCCTGTGAGCTGAACAGTGCTGACGCTTTGCCAGTGTGATGAGCGGTCTGATATCCGCCGAAGCCTTCAACAATGTATTCGAGGAAACCAGGGACAACTCGACCATGCAGGGCCTGGTCACTGCCATCTACGAGCTTGGCTGCCTTGCGGGCGCCATCTTCATTCTCTGCGTCGGCGACATTCTGGGGCGACGCAAGGCAATCATGCTGGGCGCATTTATCATGCTGCTAGGTGTCATCATCCAGGTCACTTCAATGCCTCACTCGGCGCCCCTTGCGCAATTTATCGTGGGCAGAGTGGTAATGGGAGTCGGCAATGGCATCAACACGTCGTGCATTCCCACTTATCAAGGTGAGTGATGTGAAGCATGGAACAAGGGAAGACGTTGCGGTTACTGACGATGCCCAACACAGCCGAGTGCAGTAAAACATCCAACCGGGGACTATTGATCTGCATCGAGGGCGGTACCATCGCTTTTGGCACGCTCATCGCCTATTGGATCGACTACGGAGCCTCCTACGGCCCTGACGACCTAGTGTGGCGTTTCCCCATCGCCTTCCAGGTCGTTTTTGCTTTCCTCATCATCGTTCCAATGTTCTTCCTGCCCGAGTCTCCGAGATGGCTTTTGAGCCAGCAGCGCGTGGATGACGCCGACCGAGTCATCGCCGCCATCCGCGGCTACGAGGTCGAGAGCGAGGAGACGCTTCTTGAACGCAACACCATCATCGACTCTTTACGCGCTGCCGGCGGGTTCGGCCAGAAGAGCACCCCGGTCAAGGCCCTGACTACGGGAGGCAAGACACAGCATCTGAGGCGCATGCTCCTTGGCGCCAGCTCTCAGTTCATGCAGCAGATCGGCGGCTGCAACGCCGTCATCTACTATTTCCCCATCCTGTTTCAGAGGTCCATCGGCGAGGACCACAACATGAGTCTCCTCCTCGGCGGCGTCAACATGGTCGTGTACGCGATCTTCGCCACCACTTCTTGGTTCCTTATTGAGCGTGTCGGCCGGCGGCGTCTCTTTCTGATTGGGTCCATCGGGCAGTGCCTCAGCATGGTCCTCACCTTTGCCTGCCTGATCCCTGACAACCCCATGACGGCCCGTGGCGCTGCCGTCGGCCTCTTCACCTATATCGCCTTCTTTGGCGCCACCTGGCTGCCGCTGCCCTGGCTCTACCCAGCCGAGGTGAACCCGGTCAAGACGCGCGGCAAGGCCAACGCCGTTAGCACGTGCGTCAACTGGCTCTTCAACTTCCTGATTGTCATGGTTACGCCAATAATGGTAACTAACATTGGCTGGGGCACTTACCTCTTCTTCGCGGCCGTCAACGCCTGCTTCATCCCGGTCATCTATTTTTACTACCCCGAAACGGCGCGCCGCTCGCTCGAGGAGATCGACATCATCTTTGCCAAGGGCCACATCGAGAACATGTCGTATGTCAAGGCTGCGAAGGAGTTGCCGCATCTGCAGCCGGCCGAGATTGAGCAGTATGCCAGGCAGTACGGGCTTGTTGACGATACGGGCGCTCAGGTGGGCGGGGATCCTGCCGCGCCCCGCGATGAAGAGAAGGCTGCTACCAGTGGCTCATCTAGCGGGGCTGAGTGATCGAGTGGTGGTTCGCGAGCCGGCGTCGATGCTGGGCTGACAGATGCGTTGAAGATGTCCGTGCAGGTAGACCGAGAGGAAACGGTTTCCACAGAGTCGGGGGGTTTCGGTTGATGATTGACGAGATCCTAGAAAAAATGTTGGATGTTTGGGTGGGAGATTGTTGTTTGCGATGTTAGAGTTGTTGGTTTACGATTTTAAAAGGAATCTCGACTTTAGCTACAGGTTAGACAGTTAGAGTAGGATACCCGGGGGCCGGTTTTGATGAACATAAACCGCATTGCTTCACGACATCTCGACCATGGTTCCTTCGAGTCCGGGAGTTGAGAAAGTGTGCACCAGGAGAGCTCAAGTCTAAGCACCTTTTTGGTTAGGTAGGTACCTGTTCTATCATCTATTCATCCCGCAATACGGCAAGAAGTTTATGCCAGCCAGAACCAAACCCTCTGCAAAAGATTCTTCGGCACCGGCGGAAAGTCGTTGGCACAGAACTCATCCATCTCCTTCTTCCCCGTCAGCAGATCAATATCGTGCACCCCCTTGGCCAACGGCGTTCTGGTGCATAGCTTGTGCCCGATATACAAGGCCAAAAAGACCGGGATGGTGATGTACGCGGCCAGAAAGTCTTGGTAGTTCCAGCGGCTTGGCACAAACACTTGGAATCCGTTTGTGATAGTGAGCAGCACGATAACGACCAGCGTCGCCCACGTTGCGTATGGCTGCAGTGGCGTCGTGAAGGGGAGCGTATGCAACAAGCCCTGGTGCGTCATAGCCGAGCGAAAGCGCAGGTACGTGATGAGGACGACGATCCAGGCAATGAAACCCGAGATGGTCGATATGTTCATAAACCAGCCGAATACGCGTGCGCCGTTCTCTGACACGTTGAGGTACGCCAACAGGGAAATGGCCCAGGTGGCGAGGACCGCCGCGTAAGGCACACCGCGGCGGGTAGTCTTGGCAAATACAGAGGGTGCCTGGCCGGTGACGGCCATCGAGTACAGTACGCGGGAGCCCGAGTAAAGAAATGCGTTGCCCGCGGACCAGGCAGAGGTCAGGATGGCCGCGTTGATGGCGTGGTTGAGGCCGCCGATGCCAGCGCGTTGGATACCGATGACCCAGGGGCTGGCATTCGCGTTGGACTCGGGCGAGAGTAGGCGCGGGTCGTCAGAGGGCACGATGGCGCCGATTATCAGGCTGCTGACGCCGTAGAAGAGGGCCAGGCGGACGACTATCCTACAATGTCAGCCAAACATCTCCTCTTTAGGGAGCGCCGGGGGTATTCCGGGGGCAAAGCTGCACCCGAGAGCCCCCGAGAGCTCCCGAGATAGCTGAAAGGGAATATGAACAGCTCGAATTTGACGTACGGAAGCGGCGTGCCGCCTTGGGGATGTTGCGGCGAGGCGCAACGGTCTCACCGGCCGCGAGACCGATGAGCTCGGGCGAGGTGATGAAACTAAAGCCGGCTCGGACGAACGCTGTCCAATAGGCGGTAAACCGCCCTGTCGCACCGGTCCCGACGTACTCTTTGAAGGCGCCTGGGTCGTTCCAATAGTGAAACCCGATGGCTCCGCCTTGGGGCGCGCCGCCGGCCATGATAACAATCCCAACAATAACCAAGCCAATGATGGTGATCAGTTTGATGCTAGCAAACCAGAATTCGGCCTCGCCAAAGACCTCGACGGCGATGATGTTGAGAATGAGGCAAACAACGAGAATGATGGTAATCCAGACGGCCGACGGGACTGGCGTTGCCCAGTAATTAAGTAAAATGGTACCGGCGCTAGCTTCGGCGGCGACAAGGATCGCATAGGCATACCAGTAATTCCAGCCCGAGGCGAAGGCCAGACTTTGGTCGACGAAGCGGTTGGTGAAATACGGCAAAGTGATGCCTTTCATGGGGAGGTATGTTGTCATTTCAGCGATGGTGTTCATGACAACCCAGACGACAAGCATCATGGAGAGATAACCCAACCATAACGGCGCAGGTCCAACGAGGGCCAGGATTCCGCCAGACCCGATGAAAAGACCGGTTCCGATACTGCAATTTTCGAGTCAGCAATAATGGCCAGCACGATGCCAGTAGGAGGTTTGATGGCAAGTGACGAGTAGACTCACGCGCCCCCTAGCGCCAGAAACTGAATGTGTCTGCTTTTTAGACCCCGCTGGAGTTGTTCAGCTCGGTTGAGAGATATGACGCCGTCGGCGATGTGTGAACCGCCCTGCGATTCGTCGGCGTCGGTGCCGGGGCTTTCCACGAACTCGTCCTTCGTCGACATGCTTGATGTGCTATGCACGACGCCTCGTCTCGTTAGCAGTGTGCTTGGGGAGAGACAATGAGGTATTGCGCTACGTGGATAGTTTCGCGGTTCTTATTTTGCTTGGGAGTGGCCCATACATCCCATAGTTCAAAATCTCTGTGCTAAGGTAAGGAATGTATGATAGATGCGGTGGGGATGTAAAAGATGCACGTAATGTGGGAACTATATGGCCTTAAGGTTGCGTGAGGCCGCGGAAGCTTGGAAGCACCCGGCGGTCCGTTTTGATCTGCACGCCACGGCCGCTTGGCGGCAAGGGGTCCAGGGCCGGCCCTTGAATCCAACGAAAGCAAGGCCAAGGTAAAAACAACATGCCATAAGCGCCCGGGTCGGTGGTCATTAGGCAGTGATGGGTGCAGGGCAGTGGTGGCCATGTCGGTGTGAATGGGGCGGCTCTTGGCATGTGGAAGGCCGTGCCACGGACATGGACTCCGCCAGTCCGCCTCGGTCTCCAATGCGGTGCCTGCACGTCCGGGGAAACGGATGGGGAGCACCCCCTGAGCCCCTGACTGGAGAGCGGGTATTGCGGGGGTTCCGCCGTTGTGGGCCCGGATGAGCCCTGAAGTTCGGGGGCTCTAAAACCTGCTTTGCTGTGAGTCGATGATCTTCCTCTTTGGTGATAGGCCGAGTTTCCTGGCGCCATTGCTGTGTGAGGGATCACGCTAGCGCAGCAGCATCGCTGATCCTCGAACTTGGTATGCCCACTCTGCGCAGGAAACAGACGGGGCAACGTCTGGACCTGGGACTGGCACTTCCTTCAGCCGTTCAACCGCGACTATCCGAATACTGATGGCCCTCAGTGCTAAGTCAGCCGGCCCCAGGGGTTGAGTGCTGGGCCTTGAGGTGGCGTGGGACTTGGCCGTTTCGCCTAGATGTCGTCTGTAATGAAAAGAGGTAACGTATTTTATAAGCGAGCGGTGGGTATAAGCGAGCGGTGGCTTCCTTAGCATCCACATCCTCCTTGCACTAAACATCATTTTTTTCCCTACAACCCAACATGTTCCCTCCTTCAAAGGAAGCCAGGGTAATCTTAGCCCTTGAAGCTCTTCAAAACGACAAGAATCTAAAGCTTGAAGCCATTGCTAGGCTCTACGATGTACTAGCTTCAACCCTCCATTGTTGACGCGCCAGCCGGCCTGCATAGTGCGATACTCTAGCTAACTCGCGGAAGCTCATAGATCTAGAAGAGAAGGCAATAGTTCAATATACAATTAAGCTATTTAAACATGCATTCCCGCCTAGGTTATATAGTGTAGAAGATATAGCTAACTAATTGCTATACGTATGCAACGCGCCTTTTATCAGCAAGCTTTAGGCTTACAACTTTGTTAAACGCTAGCTAGAGCTTCATACGCGTTAGATACGTCGATACAATTACTAGAGGGCTAAGTGCGAAGATCTAAAGGTCGTTAGCGAGTGGTTTGCTCTTGTATAGAACGTTAAAGCTAAGTATAGCATTGTAAACAACAATATCTACAACTTTAACGAGATTAGGTTTATAATAGGCGTTATCTTCGCAAATATAGTGGTTACGACTTTAGATAGCTATAGCAAGGCAAAGCTAGCTTAGCCTAGCAACTGCGAGTAAGCAATAGTGATATAAAGCGTTAATGCCTTTAGCTAAGCTATCCTCTCTTTCATTATCTTAGCTATACAATACTACTTTGCTAACTAGTATACTAAGTGCAACCTTCTAGCTAACTAGCGTATTACAACTACTAATAATAGCTAGATAACTAATGTAGTAAGCCTAGATTAGATTAAGCACTTCAACTACTATATAATACCTTGTATAAAAGGCAAATATTAATTGTTAATCCTCGATAGCTATAAAAGCTACTACTCAACTAAATTCAAGCTCTATTGCTAGCAGAATAACATTATCACGCTCTATATGCCTCTACATTCTTCCTATCTCTTTTAGCTACTTAATGTTAGCTGCTTTAAGCTGCTAAAGCAAGCGTATAGTCGCTAAGTTAAAGACTTAATGCAGATGTATATTAACTATATAAGCAAGCTTA
>FTCU01003546.1_pt1 | contig 34992 bp, 34 predicted proteins | sample 1639521 | NCBI WGS metagenome assembly FTCU01 (sample SAMEA3914864, study PRJEB12502) | metagenome | biome: forest; material: soil | place: USA | collected 2012-03-12 | depth 0.3 m
AAGATGTATTGAGCCTATCCAACCAAACCAAGATGACCTCTCCCTTTTCCTGAAAACGCCAGCCATGTCTATTCTATGCTGTGCATGCAGATGCGCCATTTCCCCAACACTCCGAAAGCTCGAGGACTCTCGAGCGCCCTGGATATAACACTCATGCAGCGGGGAGGATTTGTGACCCTATCTCTGCTGCTCTGCTGTACGAAGTCGTCTCACCCATCCTAGCGCGGACATGAAAGCGAACGTTATGTGTGCCTCCCAAACAAAGCCTGTCGGCCCAAAACAAGTTTCCATTACAACAAGCTCTCCGCGAACCCCCATGAATTAATCAGTTGGCAGTGCCGTTCGGGACGGCGGGTACCTTGAACGCTTGAACAGGCTGTTGCTTGAGCACCTCGTCCAGGCAGCCCGCGCTGGCGGCAATAAAGCCAAGGTAGGGCCTCTGATCCAACGTCAGCTATATATCAAGGGTCAATGGGAGATGGGAGGACTCACGCTCGGGTTGAGCACTTGGGACTGGTACTCGGCGTGGAATTGTGTGCCTGTTGACATGACAAATCAGCATCCCTGACAGCTGGCATGCAAGCTGTAGAAACATACCAACAAAGAACGGATGATCCTTGAGCTCAAAGATCTCCATCCTCTCGCCCGTCTCGTCCTTGCCCACAAAACGGAGCCCAGCGTTCTCAAGCTGCCCAACGAGCTCGGGGTTGATCTCGTACCGGTGACGGTGCCTCTCCTCAATGACCTCGACACCACCGTATAGAGATCGCGCCCTCGACCACTCCGAGTCCTGCCGAAAGACGGTCTTCCGCAGACCCAAGCGCATTGTGCCGCCCAGGTTTTGGCGATCGAGCTCGGGCATGTAGACAACCACACGGTCCTTTGCCTGGGCGTCGAATTCTTCCGAGGTTGCTTCGGGCATTTCGCACAGATCCCGGGCAAATTGGATCGCGGCGACCTGGAAGCCGAGGCACACGCCGAGGAACGGGATCTCGTTCTCCCTCGCCCACTTAGAAACGCGCATCATGCCCTCGGTTCCGCGGTGGCCGAACCCGCCGGGCACAATGATGCCCGATGCCGTCGACACGTCATGCCACGCCTTGTGGTATTTAGCTTGCGCAGCCCCGCCCTTTGTCGTCGGCTCCAGATCCTCCGAGTCGATCCACATCAGGTTGAGCTTCCGGCGAATCCTCATTGCCGAGTGCTCGAGCGCCTTGACGACCGAAGCATAGGCGTCCTGGCACGTGATGTACTTGCCGACGAGGGCAATTTTGAGTTCGTCCTGGTATGTGGGACTGACAACCGACTTCCACAACTCCCACAGTTCCGTTCCTTGAACCGACATGGCGGGCGGGACGGTGATCTGGTCCAGGGCCAGCTTGGTCCGGAGCTGCGGGATAAGCTTCTGCTCGCTCAGGAGCAGAGGAACCTGGTAGATGGTCGGCATGTCGCGCACGACAATGACCTGCTCTGTCTCGACCTGGCAGTGCAGCGCAAGTTTGGCGAGGGTCGGCTCAGCGAGAGGGGTTTCGCAGCGGCAGGCAACCACGTCCGGAATGAGACCGTAGCTGCGAATCGACTTGACGGCGTGCTGGGTCGGCTTCGTCTTTTGCTCCCCGTGCACGGTAGGCACATAGGATACGTGGATGTTCATGAAGTTTCCAGTGCCAGCCTCGTGACGGACTATTCACAACGTCAGCTTTGGGACACGTAACGATGCCGGGTCCCAGAAATCGGAGACATACGTTGTGTAAGAGCCTCGATGAACGGCATCTGTCACACTGTCAGCGACGTTCTAGCAACGGCTCCCAACCTGGGACGAAACCCCAAGTGCAAACATTGACGGATCGACATACGCTCTCGATGTCACCAATAGTGCCACTGTTTGGATGAAGTCAGGTTCTTATCCTTCGGAAACGGCAGACAAGGGGTGCAAAGCCAAACCCACCCAAGCTCAATAATGCAGACATCAGGCTCCTCGCCCGAACCGTCGACGGGGATCGTAGAGACGCGCTTGATCCAGTCTTTGATGGAGTCGGTCACGTGGGGCACGATTTGCACCGTCTTGCCGAGATAATCGCCGCGGCGCTCCTTCTGAATGACGTTCAGGTATACCTTGCCGGTGGTGATGTTGTGCTCGCTGGTGAGGCGGACCGAGAGGTATCGCTCGTAGTTGCCAAGATCGAGGTCGACTTCGCCGCCTGTAGAGGGTCAGGCCAGGTCCGATCTCGTTACGGGGGCATGCCATGTCGGCCGTCGACGAACCGGAGCAGAGAACGAAGCACTCGCCGTGCTCGGCCGGGGCCATGAGCCCCGCATCGACCGACACATAGGGGTCGATCTTGATGCAGCTGACGCGAAGCCCGAGGGTTTTTAGGAGCTGTGAACGATGTGCGTGTTAATTACACCGACCGGGTGGACGCGGGGGACAGTATTGAATCCCGGGGTACGGACCAAGCCAGTCGACGAGGCAATGATGCCCTTCCCAACCCCTGCCATGCATCCCTCGTCAGCAAGTCCACCATCGAACACTGCTCCGCGCACGCGGTTGGGTGGGAGCCGGAATACCTGAGATGACACCGCCGGTAACGAGAACGTAACGCATCTTGCTGGACGTGTCGAGTTGCAATGGCGGGGCGGGGAGAATCAGTTCGGCAGAGCGTCAACTGATGGCGGTGTGAAATGGAAAATTTTTGACGCGACGGACGCGATTCTTCGAAGGCAAAAGCTAAAAACTTGGGTGCGGGGCAGGGAGGGGCCGGCGCTTGGGCTCGACGCAACCCACTGTGCCCACCGGCCCACTGTCGGGTCTCATCCGCCCTATCATCAGCCTGCCCCGCGATGTGTTGCATACGGATATGCTTCGCCTTGCCTAGGGACGTGTCTGGGGCGCCGGGAGGGCAGGACCAGCGTTCGGGGACACTGAGGGAATGATTTTGGAGCACGAAGCTATGTCTCACACCACGAATGTCAATGGAAACCGGGAAGATCAGAACATTCGAACCTAAGGAGATTGAAGAGAGTGTGAGACTGGCTCCAGGTTTCCTTCCCTGGCCGCAGCCCCGTGCATTCCACTTCTTATCAGCATCAGAGGAACCCAGAGATCAGTGCCCCACATTGGCTAGTGCCACAACGGGCGCTAATGCAGCGAGCGCAGGCGAAGGGCAGAAAGGCGGGGTTGTGGCTGAACCAGGAAGGCGGTCACCGTTCTCCCGACTCTCTCATGCGCAAGTTCTCAACTCGAACAGCTCCAACTCGCCGCAGCATCCACGTTCCCCTTCCCGTCCCACACCGCCCGCTTCGGCCACGCACAAATTGGCCGCTGCCTCTTCACCCCCGACGACGGATCCATCGAGCTCCTCCACGTCGTCGCAACAATGCTCTCGACTGCCGAACCCCCCTCGACCCACTCCACCAGGGCCATCAGCGCATCATGCTCGGCATCCTCAAACCCGGGCACCGACCACACATCGCTCCCCATCGACCCGGCCTGGAATGCACCGCCAAAATCCCACGGCGCGTCCACCACCGTCCCCCAACAATGCTGCATCCCCGGCACGAGAAACATCCTGAAGAAATCCTCGACCCCACCCTCCTGCCCCCCGAGCGCGGCAATCGTCCGATTATAATACAGCTCCGACCCCCGCGTCGGGACCAAGCCATCCGCCAGGCCGTGGTACAACATCACCTTGCCGCCCCTGGCCCGCACCGCCGCCAGCGCCGCATAGTCGTCGGCCGTCGGGTCGCCCGGGTCATGCGCCTCGGCGAACGCGATGACGCTTTCGTTGAACGTGTGCCAGTCCCACGCGGCGTCGTCAAACAAAAAGTCGCGCGCGTAGCCGACGCCGAAATCGCTGGGCGCGGTGCCGTTGATCAGGATCCACCACTGCTCCTCCGAGCTGGGCGTCAGCCCCGGGTAGAGGAGGGAGCCGTCCTTTGCGGAAAGGTAGGAGTTGTAGAGGTTGTTGGCCGTGGAGATCTGTTGCGTCGTGAGGCACTTGGATGGGCTGGGGGTGGATGTGGGGCACAGGATGCGGGTCAGGTTGAGCGCGCAGGCGTCGGGGGTGCTGACGATGCCATCGCGGACGCCGTCGATGCTGTCGCATTGGCGGGTCACCTCGGAGGCGAGCAAGGAGACGTCGGCCGGGGAGAGGCGTTTCGGGGAGGTGATGGGCAGGTTGAACAAGCCGGCCTGGGTGACATAAGTGTTGAGGTGGGAAGTCCACCACGCGGGCGCGCCAATGAGTGCCCCATCGAAACTATCGGGGAAGGTCTGGAGTTCTTTGAGGCCCTGGCGACCGCCCGTTGAGCAGCCGCTGTAGTAGGAATAGGCAAGTGCCTGGTCGCCGTAGTAAGCTCGAACGAGCTGCTTGCCGAGGACGGTCGAGCCGTGGATGGCGCGCCAGCCCCAGTCGGTCTTTTTTTCAGGCTGGTTAAGCGCCCACGTGGTGTCGGCCGAAGTCGCGCTGTGGCCGGTATCGGTAGAGAGTGAAGCCATGCCGTACCGCGGGCCGGCCGCCCTAGGGTGGTATTAGCCCCATGTTGCCGTGCTGTGGGGAATCCACAAGTAAGTAAGGAGACTTACATGTCGAGCCAGTTGATCCCCCCTGCGAACCCTCCATTCCCGACGACGAGAAATTTGGAGTTCCAGCTGTCAGGCAGGAATAAACCGAACCGATAGCTGCTCGTCGACGAGCTCTTGACGCGTACTGTCACGGCACACAACGACGGGAGGCTGGTTGGGTTGGTTGGATACGCGATGTTGGCCGCCCCCTCCCCGTAGCTGCCACCCTGCCGGACGGCAGCGACCTTCTCCAGTGTCGCCCCGGCAGGCAGGATCCCGGCAAAAGACGACCGATCACATCTCAAGCGCCCTTCGGCTGGCGTTTGCCCATGCAAGAATCCCAAGGGGCCGGCAAGGGCGTCCGGCGCAAGGAATATGGCAGTACTAGCGAGAAACACTGCTGCGCGAACCATGATCAGCATCGCATACAGGCTATTTTGATAAAGTATAGGGGTGCAATAAACGGCAATCTACAGCGGGAACCGGTTCGGCAGCTCCCACGGTACTGGGCTGCGGGTTATATGAAGTGCTGGGCGTGATATCACCGTGATATCACCGTCCTTACCGACTGCGAGGGCCCATCTCGGCGCTCCTGCGAGTGGAATCCGGGTCCGAGCATGACTGTGTGGCACGGGTGCTACATTGACATCGCTCTTGTCCTCTGGCTGACCCTCACGCGGCATATCAGGGCGCTGGGAGAGTCTCGTGGTTTGTCAGCGGCGAGTGCTTGGACCTGAGAGGCGCATTTGGATGACACCTGCCTCGTCGGTGCATCCGGATGCAAGATTCTGTGTTGTTCTCGTGATTCGGTTGGTCCCCCAACATGGCAGTTGCTGATATCAGCGGGTGGACAGGTGGTGAGCTGGACAAATCCTAGACCGGACACGGGCGCAGCCTTCGGTGTAGCCGCGCGGCCACAGGACTCTCCTGTCGTCGTGACGTTGGCCGATGACCGACAAGCTGGAGGTGAGGGCAAGGATTGAGTATTCCGCTGCAGGAGGTTCAGCGGCTTCACCAGTCGAGCAAGCACCTGTACGGCATCTGCAGGGATGGACTTGACAGACCGGAGGGCAACGTGATGCGCCGGCGAGGCGTATGCCAATATTGCTACCCACACACGGAAAGAAAATAGCTGTAGAGCATGACCGTGCGGGCCCGAGAAGCCCAATCCAACCGAGCGGTGAGGGTGGAAGAGATGTAGTTGACCAGGTTGCTGGCTCGGCAGTTCGCTCGGTTGTTGGCCGAGAATCAACATGGATGGCGTGGCAGATGTGGGGCTCATGTGCCTTTCAAATGGAAGGCCTTGTTCGACATTGGCTGCTTGAGTCTAGCCCGGCGTAGGTTTAGGTTCATTGATGCCAACGCACCATGCAAGGATCCGAGTCGCTTGTCTCTGTCAAGCCTGTGGCAGCTCCGACACCCCGCTGCTTGTGCTGCAGCCCATTTGAACTTCCATTACCAACCGGATTATGAGAAAAAACACAGTTCTTGGTGATCTGGTCATCAAGCCATCGAGAAACAAGAACATGATCGTGAAGAAAACGGAGACGAGATGAGGAGTAAAAGAAAAGTCACAAAACAAGTAACGTTACGGCGAGCGATTGATTGAAGCAATCAACCCCAAGCATCATTCCACGCAAGATAGGAAATATTAAGAGAGTCAGAGTTCTATAGCGACAGTAATCGTGGTCGGAATGCTAGTACCCAAACCAGTGTCGAAATCAACATGCCTAGGTACCTTAATCACCCTCGAAGACTGGAACAAGCATAAGTTCACAGCTTGAACAACCGCACATCCTGGCTGCCGCTCTCCCGCAGCAGCTGACGGTTCCGATACCCGTAAAACACCCTCAACCCGGCGGCTCCCACTGCCACAACAAATAACATAGCTGCGTTCACCCAGTGGCCCGTCGGGTAACCCCTATCCCGTTCCTCTGCCTTGTAGATCCAGACCCCCGGAATCTGGCCCAGCCCGGCGCCGAAACTGACATTGATGGCAATAGCCAGTCCCACGGAGGCCGTCGAGTACACATTGGACGTGAGCCAGCCCAGCATCGGCGGAATACAAGCGAAGGCTCCAGCCGAGGCAACGATGAGACATCCGTAGCGGTGTAGGTAGGCATCCGGGGGCAGCAGAGCTGAGGCCATGAAGCCGATGGCGCCCATCAAGGCCAAGGCGGCACTGTGTAAGCCGCGGGCGTTGAAGCGGTCTGCCGAGTACGAGACGATAATTTGGGTAACTGTGTCAGTGTTAGCCGGAACCATCAGAGCAAATGAAAGGTGTCAGGAACTCAGGGGTTCAGGGGCTCAGGGGCTCGGGGGCCAACCCACCATACGCCACCGCGTAAGGCGGCACTGTCATCAGCTGCGCCTGCAGATCAACGTATTGCAGGCCAGCAACGATTGAGGGTGAAAACAGTGAAAGCGAGCTGAACGGTACCGAGACCCCAAAATAGATCAAATAATGCCCGTACAGCCTCCAATCCCGCAACGTGCCCCTTGCATCCTCCCACGTCATGCTCCGATCCCCGCCCTGGCTCCCCTCAACCTTCAGCCTCGCAACCGCCACTTCTTTCTCTCTCCCCTCCAGGAACTCCTCGGGGTAATCCGGCAAAAACCACCACACCAGCCCGGCCGAAAGACACGAAGGGGCTCCCTCGATCAGAAACAACCACCGCCACGCCTCCAGCCCCCTCGCCCCATTCATGTGCCCGATTCCATACGCAATCGCCCCGCCAAACGCCCCGGCAAGCGTGGCACTCGCCAGGATAAACGCGACCCTCACGCTGCGCTCATCACTCCGATACCAGAACGTCAGGTAATACACCAGACCGGGAAACAGCCCCGCCTCGGCCATGCCCAGCAGAAACCTCACGGCCGCCGTCGCCTCAAACGTGCGCACCCCACCGAGCGACATGGTGATGCCGCCCCAGGCAAACATCAGGAAGGCCAGCCAGCGCGACGGGCGCAGCTTCTTGAGCAGGATGTTGGAGGGGACCTCGAAGAGGGCGTAGCCCACGAGGAAAACCATCAGGGCGATGTTGAACTGGTAGGGAGTGGCGCCGATGGTGCTCTGCATGTCGGCGTGGACGGCCGAGTTCAAGATGCGCGCATTGCCGATATTGGAGCGGTCGAGGTAGCAGAGAAAGTAAATGAAGGCACAAAGCGGGAGGATGGTAAGGTCTTGGTGGCGGAGGAGAAGGCGTTCTTCGGTCGAGGTGTAGGGGGGTGGCTCCGGGGAGGGCTGCTGGGGAGACTTTTCGGGGTCGGCTTCGGGTTCGTGAATCGAGTCGGACGCCATTGTTGCCGTTGGCAATGGAATAATTGGTGCGGTAGGCCCGGGAGATATGTCGTGCTACTGATTCTGAGGGGAGAGAACCTCAAAGTTTTGTGTTGGCCTTGACAGTTGGTGTGGTGATGTGATGATTGGGATCAACTGTCGTCCGAGGTCCGGGAGCACCGAGGTCTCGGATGACACGATCAAGGTGACGGACGTGGACCCTTTAGCTGATCAGAATAACCAGATACCAGGTAACGTAGCACAGTACCCTTGCCCACACCCCGCTCTGATCGTCAAGTCCCCGGCCTGGGCACCCGCGTGAGACAGCCGAGTGCGGGGGCCGGGAACTTCCACAGGTCGGGCGTAGCTGCCATGTTGGTCTGGCGTTGCAATGGTTGACCTGCCACTTTTGGCGGGAGCGCGTGAGCTAATTATATGAGATTGAGGTTGTGCGTGCTATGCTGGGAGGGTGTTGGCGAGCGGGTGACAAGCGGGGATTTTGGGACGGCCGTGGGCGTCTGTCCAATCGGGAGAAGCCTTCGGCACCCTTCCGGCCTGAACTACCGTGTCTTCGGGGGAAGGTTCCATTGCAGATACTTTTTCCAATCTGCGACGGCCGCGGCTGGCTGGCCAGCATGGACTGCAACTGATCCCTGGCCGATATCTCGGTCAGCTCGGCAGTTTAAGCTGAGCAGCCTTGCGGCGCGGCTCGTGCCGACAATTGTTGTTGGAATCCATCAGGCTGTTGACACGGCCAAGGAGCATCACCGCAAAGAACAAAAAGTGAACTCAGGCTTGATCCCAACCCCAACGTGAAGAGAAGGCTAAGTGTACCCATTTAATTTGTAGGATGGGGCCTGGATAGACCGCTGCTAGCGACTACCCAAGTTGGATTGTTTCTTGACAAGATGCTTGTCGAAGATGACCACGACTTGTAGGGCCCGTGGTTCCAGTTTCTAGCAACTCGACGTTGAGGGATTGAGACGGAAGTTGGAATGTCTGGTTGGTACCGTAGGTTTTATGCTTCCATGGGGATGGAAGATTGTAAACGCATGGAAATCCCCAGTGGTTGCCTAGGCAGCTGATGTGGGCTTGGTCCATTTTGTTCCTTCCTGGCACAACCAACGGGAAACAACACTATTTTCAAGCCCTCCCAGTTCCTGACTTGATGGTGATTTGGAACTGCCTCTGATTGCGTTGGCCAAAAGGCTTTTGCGAGTTTTGCTCATCTGATAAAAACTGCATCGCGCACTCGACATCCTCCACTTCAGGTCCCCTCAGACGGAGAAACTGGGAACCGAATCGAAGACTCCAACACTCGGGTTGGCAGGCAAGTTTCGTTCCCGATTTTCCACTCCCAAGCAACCGGGCCAAGCTGACTGTGAGCTCTTGGAAAAGCATATTCAACAACCAATTCAGGGTTTGGACGCAGGCCCAAGGGCCAAAAACTCGCTCCGTCCCAAGACAAGATGGATTCCTCTATACTTCCGCCTGAAGTTGTCGCCCAGCTCGACAGCCCCGATGCGAAATCTCTTCTCAATACTATCGACGGTCTCAGGGCGCTCGGGGTTGCCGAGCTTGTCGATCTGCCCCAGATCATAGTGGTCGGCGACCGGTCCTCGGGCAAGAGCTCCGTTCTCGAGGCCATATCGCACGTGCGCTTTCCTGTCGATGGAAACATGTCCACGCGCTTCGCCACTGAGATTGTGCTCCGTCGAGCAAGTGAGACGGCTGTTCATGTCGGCATCCAATGGGCAGACGAGGTATGTGAACCTCGAGCTGGTGATGCCCCATCCCAGCACGGGAGCTGCTTTCGGGAAGAACACCTTTGCTCCGGAACTGCTCCCGACACATCTCAATCAAAAGTTGATGACTGATATTTGTTGGTTAGACCGATATCGGCGATCAGAAGGCATTGAGCCCGCCATTTCAGCGAGCAAGCTTCAGCAAGGAGCAACTTCCCGACATCATCAGGGAGGTCAAGGACCTCATGGGCATTCGTGACGGCGGTGCCAAGCAGTTTTCTGGGGATGTCTTACGCATCTGCGTTACCGGCCGCAACGAGCCCTCCTTTACTCTCGTAGATCTGCCTGGCATCTTCCACGGCGAAACCGCCGATCAAGACGAGAAGGGCAAAGTGATTGTCAACGAGCTCATCGAGAGGTACATGAAGCAGCCCAGGAGCATCATCCTCGCCGTCGTCCCTGCGAACAACCAGCTAGCGGTCCATCACGTCCTGGAGAAGGCCATTAATGCGTCACAATCCCAAGAGGGAGCGCACCATTGGCGTCATTACCAAGCCCGATATGGCCGGCCGGGGATCCTCTAACGAAAAGAAGTATCTGAACCTCGCTAAGGGTCACGAAACCATGCATAAACTTGCTCTCGGCTGGTACGTATTGCGCAACAACTCCGAGGAAGAGAGGTCGCTGGAGACCGCCGACAGAGACACCGTTGAGGAGGGTTTCTTCCGGTCTGGCGATTGGGCGTCCCTCAACCCCGCGAACAAGGGCGTCGAGAGCCTGCGCGGAGGGCTCAGCAAGGTGCTTCTCGACTACATCAGAGAAGGCCTGCCCGACCTCATCATCAAAGTCGAGGAGAAGCTGCGGGACCGTAAGCGGGAGCTGAACCGGCTCGGCAATCCCAGGACCACCCGTGATGAACTGAGGTCGTACTTGCTTGGCGTTGCCGATGATTTCCAGTGCTTGGCACGCGACGCCATCGAGGGACGATACGGCAACGGGTTTTTCGGAGCGCTTGGCCGGGAGAACGACAGGCTGAGGAAACTACGGGCTGTGCTGCGAAACCTGAACTGGGCGTTTGAGATCGTGATGGAGACGAAAGGATCGCGCTACAAAATTGTGCGTAGATTGGACGATGATGGCGGCAACGACCATATCAATTCGGATCCCGGCAACAAAGGCACCATTCCCGACTTTCTGAAGCAATTGGTGGACGGCTTTGACGCCCCGGATCCTGAACCGAAGTACGCGCGGGAGCTCAGCGATGAGCTGGACGCACCGTTCAGCCGAGGCAAGGAATTCCCGTGCGAGCCCAACCCGGAGCTTGTTTCACTGCTCTTTAGGAAGCAGGCGGCCCCGTGGAAAGCTCTTTCCCAGCAGCACATCGACCGTGTTCTTGCAGTTACGAGGACCTTCGTGGAAACGGTATTTGCCCACATCATCGGCCCAGATGAAACCACGTTGAGGTCCGTGCTGAGCATTCATGTGGACGAATTCTTTGTCGAAAAGGAGTGTGAGCTTCTGGAGAAGTTGCAGGAGCTCCTTCGCCCGTACACCGAGGGTTACGGGCTTCCGCTTGAAGGAGAGTTCCATACAAAATGTACGGGAAGACACTCCAGATGGTCGGTAGCAATCCGCCACCGACCCTAGAGAAAAGGCAGCCGGGCTTACTGGAGGAGAGACCCAACAACCATGGCCTCGGCCCAAGGAATATCGCATGCACTAATCACTATTCAAAGAGGTTGGAAAGCAGCTCTGATGAGGTGGGCGTCGAGAAAATGATTGATGTGATGACGGTGCATTACGAGGCAAGTGACTCCCGTCAAGCCACAAATCTCTACATCTCATACTAACTTGAGAAACCAGATGGCAGGCAAGATATTCACTGACAATGTCGTGAATCTGGCGCTGGAGAGTTGTCTGATCCGCCATATCCCGGCCATAATGACAACGAGAAAAGTTGATGGATTGAGTGTCGATGAGTTGGAGGCGCTGGCTGCGGAGTCCGAGGAAGTCCGAAAACACAGGCTGGATATCCAACACGAGATAGAGATTTTGGAAGAAGGGCTCAAGAAGTGCAAGAGACACAAGCCCAGGCCGTTGACAGGTATACAACCGGTTAACATACCATAGCTGGCTTTGCCCCAAATGCTGACATGGCATGTACAGAGTTCCCGCGATGCATGGCTACCCCCCATGCCCCCCCGTCCGCTTACTCTGAGCCCTTCGTCAGACCCTCACCCACGCCAGAAGGGGGTCTCGATGCATTGTGGTATGCTGGCATAGACGCCGTTCCATTGATATATGGGTTGGATGGTGTAACTCGCCCTCAGATACCTGGCCGGGGTGGGGCGAGGGCTTGCATCGAGACGCCCTCAATCGATTGCCATCAGCCAATGGAGTGCTTTCATCATATTTGCATGCAGCAGATGCTAGAGGGATTCTCGACTGAGGAGTTGAGACTGAAGTGGATTGTTGAGCAGGGTGTTGAGCCAACTCTTTAGACGTCTCGATCAAGGAATGTAAGGTACATGGGTAGGTAGTTTTCCGTTTTTATAAGAGTTCCAACACTCAAGTCTGTGGATATATTGTGTCATCGTTGTTGCGGTAGGAAAGCGGGCTTCTTTTTCAAGGGCTGATTCAATAACGTACATTATGACGTTAGGTACTTCGGGCCAGATCTCTCGTCTCACGGGTGTCTGTTGAAACTATTCCGTTCCGCCACCACTCCTGAGATAGCACGTCCACTCCATGGCAGTCAATATATACTCTCCGCACCGATAAACCCTTCTTTTCCCCTTTTGTCAAGCTGATTGATCCAAGCCACGTTTACCCACAAAAGCAGGGCCGCCGATATTAGCCATATATCCCGGCATTTAAATGCCAGCATAATAATAGCCTGGACAGCTCGTGCGAGCCATCCCTTCCATGATATCGGGAAGCCCCCATATCCTTTTTGTCTTGACTCCTCGATAGGAACGACTGGAGGGGGAATCCATGTTCTTACCAAGCTCCTCTTCTTGCACAACCACCCGCAACCTCCATTTCAACTAAATAGACATACTTCCGCACCACGATTCTATACATCAAGTAAAGACATCCGCAACTTGCCTTTATTTCAAGAAGAACGAGAATGCATTGGAATCCATTGATAGGTCTGGCGGCCACAGTGCCGTGCGCACACGCACTCCTGCGCTTTTCATGCTCGCAACTGGTCGTGGAGCGTCTCGATCCGCAAGTCATTCGTATGAGCTCTCAAACCTGAACGGAACTCTCTCTAATTCCGTCCATCACTAGTCTGGTCAACCCGGGGCTTGCACCATCACCCCATCTCCACCAAATTGTCGGTGGTGTACGTCCTCCTTCGTTCTCCCTGCGTATCCGAATCGGCCCCTGACACCAAGACTGCTAGAACGCCTTCAACATCACCATGGACCCGCTCACCCCCCCTCCAAACTTGGCGAACTGCACGACTTGCACATTCGCTGACGACTTCTCCAACTACTGGACGGCTGTCCTCTACTTCCGCGCACGCAACGGCAGCTACCACCGCGTTCCGCAAAAGCCCAACGTCGGCTTCGAGCAAGCCAAAGGCGGCATGACAATCTATTACACCCCCTTCCTCACCCGCAGCACCGGCACTGGCACCACCTCCCCGGGTGGCTCCTCCGTAGTCACCGCTTTCAAGCCAGGTTTCCGCATGCTCATCGGCCAGCAATCCGCCCGCACGCGGGCCGAGGCCTCCCACTTCCGCCAGCTGACCTACACCTGTCTCCAGAATTCCATGACCCGCACCGGCGAGACACTCGACATGCCGCCGCGGCCCTGCCCAGCGGGCATCATGTCCAACGTGCGTTTTCCAACCTGCTGGGATGGCGTGAACCTCGACTCCCCCGACCACGCCTCGCACGTCGCGTACCCGACGTCGGGCACTTTTGAGAGCGGCGGGCCGTGCCCCGCCACGCACCCCGTGCGAATCCCGCAGCTGTTCTACGAGGTGGTGTGGGACACGACGGCGTTTAACGCCAAAGAGCTGTGGCCGACGGACGGTGGTCAGCCCTTTGTGTGGAGCCAGGGGGACCGAACGGGGTTTGGGAACCATGGGGATTATGTTTTTGGGTGGAAGGGTGACGCGCTGCAGGTGGCGATGGATAGTAACTGTGACCGGTGTCCGCAGTTGAGGTCGCAGGGGATCGATAAGGGGAATCAGTGCGCGAGGCAGGCCGCGGTGCAGGAGGAGGTGGATGGGTGTAAGTGTTGCTTTTCTTGGCTCACACCGTGTCTCATTGCATAAAGAGTAAGCTAATAAGAATGGCACAGGGCTTGATTCAATTCCGGGTCTGATGCCGGGCATGGAGACCATGTAATGGTCGTCTTTTGGCTGGCTGGCAGTGATGGAGAGGTTCGTGGACAGACTTGAGCTAATTACTCGTGTTCGTATCATATCTCTCAAGAGCTTTGCCAAAACATCGAACGCAATACGCCGCTCTAAAGTTGGATCTGAAAAGACTCGCTATCACTCGCTGTGAAAGATCTGCGGCTTGGGGGAAGTGTACTCGAATCCAAAGTTTGGCGACTGTTCCTCAATCTCTCTGTCCATTAATTACATCCTCCTGCTACAAAGCAAACCCTACCCAATTACATCCCCAGGTATCCAAAACCGTCCTCTGGCCCTCAAATCCGACTTAATCTGCCAGTACCTGCCATACACATCCCCAGCAAAGCCCTCTCCCAGGAGTCTTAGACCCCCCCCTTAACAACTCCCCGCTGATGCCTCTCCACCAAACCCTCCACCCGTTCCTCCTCACAGAACCGATTCCCCACATCCCATAACCCCTCACTCTCCTCCACACCCCTCCCCTCATACCCTTCCAGCACAATCCTCTCCGCAGGATTCCACCTCGCCGTCAACAACCCCAGCCTTGTCTCCATCCTCTGCCCAACCCGATGAATCCGGTAATATGCCTGCTGATTCTCCCTTCTCGTCCACGCCGGGCCGGTCACCACACTGTACCGCGCTCTCTGTAGGTTCAGGCCCGTTCCTGCCAGAGCGAGCGGCGCGACAAGCACGTTGGGCGATGCGTTGCCCTCAGCTAGGAACTGCGTAATGAGCTGATGCCGGGTAGACGCCGGGAGGTTGCTGTGCAGCAGCACGGGTTTGAGGGCTCGCAGGGGGCTGGTAGGTGGCGACTGAGCTTTGAGAAGCAGGAGATAGCTGTATAGCAGCACGGATTCAGCTTCGATGGGGGAGAAGAGGCAGGCCTTTTTGGCGGAGGAGGCGGAACCCGGAATTGGTGTTTTGTCCGTGAGCATTGTAACAAGGGTTTGGGTGAGGGTCACGAGCTTGGGGCTGGAGGCGGACCAGGTGGGGACATAGGAGAAGTAAGGGGTTTTGGAAACGTCGTTTTTGGCGGTGTTCAGGTGGGCGTGGAGCTCGGAAGGGGTAAAAGTGAAGGAGGCCGCGGAGGGGCAGGCAGCAAGGGCTGGAAAAGCTGAGGCGAGGCGGAGCTTGAGGAGGAGCGCTTCGCCGGTCTTGCTGCGCAGGAGGCGGGACAGTGAGATGTTTTGAGCCGCGGCAGCTTGCACGGCAAGACCGTGCGTGTCTTTGGCCAGAGACTGGAGGCCTCCAACCATGGAGTTGGGGAGCTGGTGGTCTGTAATGTTGACCTTGAGAGGCCCGATGTCAGTCAAGTTGCGTCCCTGAAAGTGGCCAGTGCCTAACCGACGCACCATGGTGTGGTTGAGGACGAGGTCCAGTTGACGGCGGTAGCTGGCAATCACCGGCTGAGGCACCAAGTCTCCACCCGCCTGCACTGCGGTAAGCGTGTCGAAGGTGCTGACGAGGTCGTCAAAGGCGGTGAGAGTGGCTCCCTTCAGGGGATGGGTCTCATCCTGCCAGACAAGCCTCTCCAAGAGCTCGATAGCCGGACGGATGTCGGCCGGTGTCTCGCCAAATGGAGTGCCCGACACAAAGTAGGCCAGCGGAGTCGGTTGCTGCGAGGAGAGGCAGATATTCTTTAGACGCTGCAGCCAGGTAACAACCCGACTGTCTTGTCCGTCGACAGCATACTCGTGGAACTCATCCAGCAGGATTATTCCGGGTAACAAGGCGCTCTTCTTGGCCTTTTCTGCCGCGACCCTGACCTCGACCCCAAACTGGCCGTTCAGCCGAGGGACAAACTCGGGCGACACAACAATGATGTAGTCGCTCTGCCCGGCCCCAGCCTGGTACTCATACACCACCCCATCCTTACCCTGCGTTCCCTTCACAGTGGCGCGCAGAGCCTCAACATCCGCAACGGTCAGCTGATCCTCCTTCTCCCCGCCCTCATGAACGCCCCTTATCTTGAAAACCTTTTTATCCAACTTCACCTTCGCTTCCCTCGCCAACGCGGCACATCCCCTCGCTGGCGCAACCAGCACATTGCCTCCCTCAGGCAGCCGGTCCGCCAACTGCCTCGTCTCCTCGCAATAGCAATAGCACCGGAACCCATACCGCCCATCAAACGGACACACCCTAGCAGAAGTCCTCGTCTCCCCAGGGCGGTTATGTCTACCCACTCCAGCAGTCCGTCCCTCCTTCGCCCGCCGCCACGCAGCTTTTACCTCGGCCTTACACCGCCTCAAGCCCCACGCGAGCGCTACCACGCCAAACATCTCCTGTGTCTTGCCCAGTCCTTGCTCGTCACACAACAGCCCGCCGGAAACGTCCTGCAAGAGGAATCGCAGCAGGTTGAAGACGCCCATGAGCTGGTAGTCGAACAGACCGACGGACATACCGGGGAGCTTTTTCAGCGGGACGCGTTTGCCGCTCGGTTGGGGAGCTGTTGTGGTTGAGGCTGTTGGGAGAGGGAGGTTGAAAAAGTCGAGGCAGGCGTGCCAGGCGGTGGGGGAGGAGGCGGAGGCGTTGTAGCTTCCGAGGTAGGTGTCCACAGTCAGATGGACGGTAGGAGCGCCGTAGTCGGGGTTGGTGGAGGAGGTGGTGGAAGGTTGGGTGGTCAGGGGGGAGATGCGTTCAAGCTTACGTGAGGGGGTCGGGGCCCGGGTGGCAAGAGATGCGGATTTAGTATGCCGAGGAGCGGTGGTCCGAGCGGAAGTGCTGGATGATGGCTTGCGCGATGTGCTGGGAGAGGGACAAGGCGTCGGCTTTGAAAGACTTTGGCCGGTGTGTCGGGCTGCCGTAGTTCGGATGTGTGACTGAAATCCAGTTGTTGATCGGGACGAACTGAGACTGGGGCGAGCTTTCTGAGGGGTAGTAACGTCCCCGGCAGCTGTGTCTCCCCGAGTCGATGGCTTCGGTTTCGCTGTCGTGGATGACCGAACTGCCGGCCGCGAGCTGGTAAGGCCAGGCCTGCTGGGCTTTGAGGCGGCCGGGAGTTTTTGCCCTGTTTTGTAAGGGAGAGTCCGAGTGACGACAGGCGCGGGCGTGGACTTGTAGTTGTGGACCTCTTCGCAGCCGACCTCCCCCTCTCCATGAACGATCCTGACAGAATGGGCGACGGTCGCCTCATAAGTTGTGTTCTCATCACCCGAGTACTCCTCAGCCTCGATATCGGTCCGATAAACTGCGGTGAACGGTGACGAGAACTTGAACCTAGAGGCTTCAAAATTGTCGTCATCGGCATTGTGAGTTGAGAGCGTGTACATGATGTCGAACCGGTTATTCATGTTATTGTCGTCCTCGGAACCTTCGGCCAGAGGCTTGACAGTCCCAGAAATGGTTCTCCCCGGGAAATTTGCGGCAAAAGACTGATTCAAAACACTCAAAAGTGTGTTCGGGGCCGGCGGTTTGGGGCATTTCCGAGGGGCAATCAAGAAGTAGAGGTCGGTGTTGTCCGGCACAACAACCTCATTCCCGGCCACAGTGCGGAGGATATCTTGCCAGGCGTGAGCATTCAGCACCTCTCTCGCCCTCGGGTCTCTGACGCCGTACTGAGCGAGCACGACAACGTGGTCTAGCCAGCTGTATTTCAGACGATGTTCAATCCACTCCTCAAAAGCGGACCAAACATACTCTTCGGGCTCGAAATCCGAGTACTGTTCCTGGATCTCCTCTGGGACGAAGTCAACCAGGGCTCGGCGCCACTGCTGGTTGGTGTCCCACCGGACGACGTTGACCCACAGCGTCATCAGCTTGCGGCAGTTTCGCAGCGAGTCTTCCATGATTTCTTGAAGTTGCTGCTCGGTGAGACTGTTGGTAGGTAAGTGGTTAGTCGAATGCTTGAAAAGGTGAAAGTATGGAAAGAGTTGGGGAATTGAAGCGAACATTGAAGACAAAACGTTGGGGTTGTGTCGGTATTAATATGGCCAGCGATGACCAGAGGCTTGGGCAAGTCAAGCGGTAGGTGACAAAGGAGTCGCGTTTCAGTCGGTTGGTGAAGAGATTGTTCAAGCACAAGGCGCTGCTTGGATTGTGCTAGACAACTACGAGCCAGAACAAAGCGATTCTGCAGAAGAAAGGCAGGGGTCCTCTTGCTTTGGCGGGGCAGAAACAATATTTCAGTCGAAGAAACAGTTGAATACGGGAGCAGAAATCTTGACATGCAGACTGAGGAGCTGTGGGTGGGCACAAATGTATGAGGGAAAACACTACAAAGATCGATTTACGAGTTCAGGGTCTCGAGACAGCACCTAAGTACCGGGTAGGTAGCTATTGGATAGGTATTACGTGAGTTCATGACTCACATACCTCAGGTTCTCTTCTACCTCAAGGGGCAAGATTTCTATAGTTCCCGTTGAGTAGATATAAACACACAAGTTGATGCAGACTCACATTCTCATTCGTTGGAGCTAGTTACTCAACCAGTTAAAGCTACTTGGAGCACCCAAACACGAAGGTTTTAGGTAACGTCACCTCATTAACACTACAGATTACTCCTGGCAACTCGCTCAACTACTAAAGTGCCACGAATGATGAGTCGCCTCAGCTCCATCACCGACAAGCCTCACAACACCAACAAGCCAGCCAGCAACCCAGCAAGCTGCCCACCCAGCCCCATTCTCTGCGCAGCAGCCGCATTGGTCGACGCCGTTCCCGTGGTGGTCGCCGTCCCTCCCTTGGACGATGACGACACACTCGTAGCACGCAGCGTAGCACTGTTACTGCTCATAGTAGTAGCAGAAGTAGTCGTCGTTGCCGTCGTCATCCCAGCCACCGCCTTCCTCTCCGAGCACGAGACAAAGCCGTTGTTCGAAGACGCGCCGGTGTGGGTCATAGCGCCGACATAGAGGCAGGCGCCCTTGTAGGTTGGGTTAATGACGATGCGGTCTGCGCCGGGGGCGTCTGCGTGGGCAGTTAGTTCCACTTTTGTTTGGATCATTTCAAAGGAGGCGAGGGGCGACGTACTGCCCGCATAAATGGCGCCGGAGCTGAGGATGGGGAACTCCTGGTAGGGCCCCGCGGCGGCAAAGATCAGGCGCTCGCCGTTGTTGAATGTGTGGGGGTACAACCTGCTCCCGATTTGCTTGCCAGCGGCGTAGAGGCGGCACGCTTCGGTGACGGCGGCATCGATTTGAAGCTTGGTGTAGATGGTCGATGCGCACGACACGGTAGAGAGAGAGGTGGTGCCTTGTCGCGGTTCGAGCCGAGGGGGTTCGGCGGCCGTGGCAACAGCAGCGGAGAGGGCTAGGATGAGGGTGGAGATGAGGCTACGCATGACTGCGGTGGGCAGAACGAGCGCGCGGCCGACGATGCTTGTTGTGTTTGTTCACCTAGATCTAGATTTGGTGTTGTGAGAGGCGGTGGGCCAACAAAGTCTCAAAGCACGGAAGGGATTTTCCTTGTCCCAGATTGAGACAGCGCGCCAAGCAGGGAGAACGAACTCCGTGAATTGCGGCTGACCCAAAGCCAAGCAAGACCCACAGCCAGCACGCCTGATTCTGCCTTTGCCAAGTGGATTCTGCCCTTCATTGGTACATAGTACAGAAGTAGTGTGTGTCTGTTTCTTCTTGGTGGCCTAGAAAAGGGCGGGGAAGAAGGAGGGTTTGATTTCTAGTCCACCGAGGGGCGAAGACGGGTGGTACATACGTGAAGCACCAAGAAGACAGACCGCAGACCCCTCGACCTCCACTGACGTCAACCTAGGAAGCCCCGTGGCGCTCCCGAATACACCAACAACAGGAGCAAACAACACCACGACGAAGCTAAGGGTGGCCTTTTGGGCATATATGGCCCCGGGGTGTGCTCCGGTCGACCTTCACCGAGTTACCGCGAGCAGCACGCCCCCGCCTTCTAATTCTCAGCCCACTCACTAAACCTACTCGAATTCATCCCCAATCAAGCAGCGAAAATGACCATCGAAACGAAACGTGAGGCTGCTCGACTCATAGCTCCCTACGGGGACCCCTCGGCCACCCCCGACACCGCCAATGCAAGCTCTCAGCAGCCGAGCCCAGGCCTCGTTTCCCCCAATCAAGTCAATCAAGAATTGGGTCTGGCACACCTGGTGCGGTGTCTTCGAGTCGGTGAAAGACACTCCTCCCGAGCACCAAGGCCGGCTCCTCATTTTTTTCGTGCAGCTGCGGCGACATCAGTCACGGACGCGGAGGGAGAGCCGGTGCGGCTGGACGTGGCCGGCGAGATGTGGAAGGACCTGCCGCCGTTTAGCTCGTGTGTGAGAGACTGTTGGAATTTCGGTACGTTCATGCTGCTGCGAATTGCGCACTTGGGAGTTGGGACAGCAACTTAACCATGCTGACGAGATACAAGACACGAGAGACGAGGATGCCACAGCAGACGACCTCAGGGCATGGTATGTACAACCAGACCGCCTTTGTCGCCCAGCTCACCGGGCGGGCCGCCGAGGAGGCCGCCGACGACTACAGCCTCGACTACTCCCTGTTTGGGCTGTGGCATATGCGAGAAGCTTTGGAGCAAGGGGACCAGGACACGGTCCCCGAGGCGGCCATCCAGCACGCGGCGCTGCGGGCGCGGTTCGCCGGCGAGAGGCTGCGCCAGCTATCTGCCGACGGGGAGTCGCTGCCCCAGAACACGTGCGCGTGCGGGAGCAGGTATCGGGATCGTGGCTGGAAGGGCTTCAACGAGGACCGGTGGCAGGTTTGGAAGGACGAGTTGAAGGAGGCGCAGGGCAGGGTTTCAGGTGGGACGGGCGAGCTGGTTCGGGCGGCGGTTGAGAAGATGGAGAGGCTGTGATTGGCTCGAGTTATCGGTAGTTACCAGGTAGTTGCCGTCGTGTTTTTGCGGCCTCGAGTCTCGAGAGCAAAAGGGAGTTGACCTCATCACCAGAACGCCTGCACTAACTTCCGGGTTAGCCTCTTCAAAGACGGCAAAAGACGGGCCGATTTTGGCGGCTAGCGTTGCGGGCGAGGTTCAAAGGGGATTGGCACCATGCCCCAAAAATACGTGCCGGCGTCGGCTGGCTTCGTCATTCCGACCTGGGCGCCATCCCCGAGACCCTAGCCCACAACAACCGTTGGATGTGCGATGTGCGATGTGCCGTCGGATCGCTCGCTGCAACGGCATCTACGCTGCGTCTGCATCTCCATCTCTCGTATCTCGCCGCGGCGCCGGCGACTCCGCGTCGCACAATGCAGGGCCGCGGCGGGACCCAAGATCGGATGGTAGGCGATTCCCGGCTAAGTTGATCGAGATGTCGGAATGCAGCCAGCAGCAGCGGTGCACAAGGTTTGCAGCATGTCCTCTATGGACATTACATAGCAACTGCGTAGTAGTGGAGGGCTGCAGGTACGGATACAGGACAGCATACCATACATAGTACACGTACGCGGCGGTGACACAGCACAACATTTCGAGATGAGCGGGATGCTGGGAGACGGCGGGGAGCTAATCGTGTGCTAATTAAGGGTGGGGGCGCGAAACCAAGAACGGGCGCATTTCCCTTTTCTGGATCTGCGAATCACTGGCCGTGGCTGGCCGGTGGCCGCTCTCGCATTGCGCAAGCCCCGGGAGTTGGCAGCTGCATCGACAGGGGAACGAGGCCGGACCGGTCGGAAGGTGACAGGCGCCGCGCGCTGATTGGGCCCGTTCGGGGTGTCGCCCGACCACAGCGGGCCCAGGACGCACAAGCCCAGAGGAGCCCCACGGCTTGCGAGGCAAGCTCGGGCTGCTGAGCAAGGCAAAAAGCTTGGCAGACGCGGCGGGGGCCCGGCCCCGGGGGGAGGTGGCACTGGGTGGGCCGTGCCAATCTCGTAAATTGGCCCTGCGGCTTTGGAGCAGCGGTTTTTGCGCTTCCCCGACTTTCTGCCAGGTGTGCGATTCCTTGCAGCGTCCACCCACTTTCAGTCCACACATGCCACGCGCGCCCCAGCAAACCACGCCCAGCAACCGCGCCCATGCAAACCGAACCACGGCCACGCCCTTGCCTCCCACTCGCTGTCTCAGCTGCTCGCTGCCCGTGACCGACCCGACCTGCAACCGCTTGCATCTTCAACGCCCGCTCCCACGCCCACGCCCACGCCAACCACAACCTACCGCCGCCCTCGCCTAGCTCGCTGCGCTGTGCGCATTCCCTGCGACGTCCCCGCCGCCGTGCAGTGTGCTGCATTCAGTGCGCACTCGGTGCATTTTCGCCGCCCCTCCAAGACCCCCCCGGCATTCGGCCAGCTCGTCCATCCCGTCATCCCGTGAGATCCAGGACGGCGATACCCACCCCCGCCTGTCAGCTTGCAGAGCGGGTGGAAAGCGGGCGCACCAACGATGGTGCCGTCGCCGTTGCCGATCGGCGATTGCGTCCCAGCTCCATCTCCATCTTCAGCTCCATCTCCGGCTCCCACTCCTCCTCCTGCTCCACCAAGAATCTGCAGCCCCAGCCCTGTGAGCGGACCCGCAACCGCCGCCACCAGGAGGTAGCCGTGCGTGACAGATCCGCCGTCCGCTCTCCAAGGGGCCGCCTCCTCGCCGTCGGATGGATCGGAGTGTGTCCCCTGAGGTAGGCCACAGGGCCCTCCTTGCCGCCGCCGCCGACGTGACGGGGCTGGTGTTCGACCACGACGGCTACGACGAGGACGGTCACGGCAGCCCCGACGCCTTCATCAAGGAAGAGTCATCTACCCCGCCACCTCACGACGACAGACCCTTCAGAATGCCATTGAAATTCAAATCCGCCGCCCCGCCAAAGTCGTCGGGCACTTCAGCCGGAAAGCCCGGCGCAGCACAAACCTCGAGGGAGTCGAGGCCGGGGAGGCATGGGAAAGCCGCCTCCTCCAAGGCCAAGGGGGCCGCCCAGGTACCCGGCCAACCAATAATACCTCGCAAGATCGAGGACTGGGACCCGTGGAAAGGCGTCCTCCACGAGCTCTACATCACACAAAACCGCATCCTCCGCGATATCATAGGCATCATGGAAACCAAGCACAACCTGAGAGCCACGTGAGTTCGCGTCCTTGACCCCAGTGACGTGCCCCCACTTACCTTTCTTTCCCTTCCCCCAAAGACCAAAGATGTATAAAAATCAGTTTGCACGCTGGGGCTTTTTCAAATACGCCGTCAAGAGGCGGCCGCGGTCTCAGGCCGAGTCCCCCACGGGCGAACACAGCTCCGACGACTCCCTCGACGGCGCCATCGTACTCTCCCGGGACGACCTTCTCCACGCGGGCGACGGGTCCCGCAGCATCCAGTCCGGCCTGACGGCCGTCCGCCGCTTCCTCCACGGCCACATCGACCTGGACCCGGCCAACCTCACAGCCGAGGAAGTCGCCGGCTACGTCGACCCCTGCTACCGCTACTTCAAAGTCGCCATGGACCTCTTCAGCCTCGAAGAAAACCTCCAGGGCGGCCTGGTCCTCCGCCTCGCCTTCCTCCAAATCGAGCGCAAGGTCTCCAAACCCACCATGAAATCCTTTTCCGACCTCTGCTTCCTCGTCCCTCACCTCCTCTTCGAGTCCAACCGCAAGGACATTCTCTCGGCCTACCTACACTACCTCGCGCGCCTGGCCACTCTCAAGTTCGGCAACCACCCAGTGGCCGAGCTGGCCGCCTCCTTTGCCGCCCTGGTTGACAGCGACCGCCCCGCCGATATGATGCGCTATATTATGCTCCTCTCGCAGATCAACTCGGACACCATCGCCGCCCTCCCCGGTATGCTGGACCGCAACCGCGAGTGGGCCCGCAACCAGTACCTCGCCTGCCAGCGGACCGCCGCCGAGGCCGACGAGCCCTGGCACCGCGCCGGCGGCGGACCCGGCGGCGACCGCCACGATCACCACATGATCCGCCTCGAGGCCCAGAGCGTCTACTGGGCTCAGAAGCTCGTCATGCACGACCCGGCCAGCGACGAAATGGCGCTGCAGTGGCTGGGAAGGGATTTCAAGGAGGGGTTCGGGCAGCAGTGCGAGGCGTACCTGGCGCGTCTAAAGGTGCTGGTCGACGGCGGCCAGTTCCCCGCCGTGTTTGCGCGCATGATGGAGTGCTTGTATGTCGGGTGGCTGTACGACTATTACGAGACGGTCGAGGAGTGGGATCGCGCCTTCGAGTGGGGACGGAGGGGCCTGGAGCTGTCGACCGACGAGCAGTATGCCATCTGGTCGATTCATCTGGAGGGGTTGATGAGGCGGAGGGGGAGGGCGGCCGAGGCGGAGGAGCTGAAGAGGAGGAGGAGGGAGCACGCGTGGCTCGATAGGGTGAGTCTGGAGGTGGAACGGCTTTCGATTGCCTGAGATCAAGTTACGGCGCTGTGGCTGGTGGGAAGGGAGGACTCTGCTGGAGGAGTGGATTGTATTTCGACTGACGGAGCTGTGATACCGGATTACTACTCAAATTTGCGGGGGCATACACTGGGGGGACCTGAATCTACGGACGGCGGCATCTGATATTCTGTTTGTTTTGGACAAGGTAACGTACTCGTTTATGTTTGGGCGCTCAACGCTTGGATACACTAGGTAGCGATCTCAGCGGCTGGAAAGATTTCTGGTCTTGTTGCCTGGGCGAACCGGGAACAAGTGTACACTATCTACACAAGTCAATCTCTGAAACAATTAAACGAGGGACGCAAGTCAGCCACCCGTGTGCGAGGGAGAAACGAGTCCAGGGGCGAATATCTGCGCCCTTGACCAGGGAGGAAAGTTCAGCAAAGCAAGGCCGCGTGGGGAGGTCAATTCCGCTTGGCAACCGCATGCTGGGAAGGGATCTTGGATTTCCTATCGCGAGGTGGTCATGTTGATTCACGAGGTTAACTGGCGTCCTGGGGTGGTGCTGGACGGGTATGGTTGTCTCAGGGACGCCCAGAAAAAGGGCGATGCTGGAATGCTGCCGAGCTGGAATGGGATGACGGCATGACGCTGGTATGAGATTTCCAGGATTGGGTTGTCAACATTGGAGATATCGATAAATAGGCGCTTGATCCTTCGCGCGTAGAGGAAGACAAGCCAAAGCAAGCCCACCGTCTTGTCAAGCCAAGCTCATCCGAATCAGCCCCGGCCAAAATGCAAACAGCCGCCACCGCTCTCCTATCCAGTCTGCTGGCTGCTATTACCACCCAGGGAGCCGCCGTCGCCGCCAGGGACGTGTCTTGGTACGACCCAATCCACAACATCACCTGCACCGGCCATGCCGACGGCCACATTACCTGCCAATCGGGGCAGGTCGAGGCGGCGTTCAATGTACGACTCCTTTGACCTCCAAAAAAAACCGCGCACTAATTAACACACCTCGTTGTCACCAACAGCCAGATTCCAGCTCAACCGCACCCCTAATCCAACAACACAAGCCTGTCAGCCTCGACACGCACCCTACTGTCCTCGCGGTCCGGCAAGAGGATGACTTCGGGGCCGAGAAGGCGCTCGGCTGCTTTCTAAACTGCTTTGGCCAGGGATTCTGCGCGGCCATGTGCAATGCCGGGAATGCTTGCCAGTGTAGCTGCAAGGATGGGACAGAACTTGGGGCGGTGGCGTGTGCGAAGGCGAGTTGTTAATCGTCATTTACCTACATCCATGATAGTTGCCTCAAATGAGATGAACAGGAGAGCTGTGCGCCTTGAATTGAGGGGTAGTCCCTGGCTGGAGCGTCAGGACAATTCAGATCTCGGGAGGAACCGATGTAGTAATGAACGCCGCGGGGGTAGCTTTGGCGTCACGGTTGTGACCAAGGTATTGACGAGGTCACCCAACGAGGATAGCCGGCAGTGTGAGCCCCTGATGCTCATCTTGACAAATCGCTCCAGACTCCACACTTTGTGCTCTCCCCGCCCGCCCACGCGCCCCGGCTAGATGACTGAATAGGTAATAAACAGAACCCGAGAAGCTGGACCTCGGCAGCTTCCCCACCAAGAGTGCGGGGGAGGATGGAGGAACCCCAGCAAGCTCCAGCCGCCGCAGCTCTTGGCGACTTATACCGGCATGCATCAATAAATCCAACCTCCCTCAACCTCGAGTCGAATCTCACAACCTCTCACCTCCTTTAAACATAGACACCAACCCGTGACACGACACCACCGCAAGGATGCCGGCCCAAATCCCCTTCTCCGAACCCCCGTACCTCTCCTCCCTCCCCTCACCCTACTTCACCCCCTCCCACCGCAAATGGCAGGCCGCAATCCAGCCCTTCATCCAGTCCCACCTACACGACCGCGCCGTAGAATGGGACGTCTCCGGCACAGTCCCGCCCGATGTCTTCACCACCTTCTCCCAAGCCAACATGATCATCCCGGCGCTCCCGGCGCCGCTCCCCGTGGCTTGGCTGAAGAAGCTGGGCATCCCCACCCTGCTGGGCGGGCTGCCCGTCGAGGAGTTCGACGCGCTGCACGGGTATATTTTCAACGATGAGATGGTACGGAGCGGGCTGGCGGGTCCCGGGGCGAGTCTCACAACGGGCATGGCGTTTGGCGTCCCGTTGATTCTCAAGTTTGGGAGTGAGGAGCTGAAGGAGAGGGTGCTGCCGGACTTGTTGACTGGGAGGAAGAGGGCGTGTATTGCGATTACCGAACCGGATGCGGGGAGTGATGTCGCGGGGATTGTGACGAGCGCGGTGAAGAGTGCATGCGGGAAGTTTTGGGTTGTGAATGGGAGTAAGAAGTGGTATGTCTCTTTCTCTGGTTCGCTTTCCCCCCCTCCATCTTGTTTTATCCTCTTATTTTTCCCCGTCTTTTTCTTGTTTTTGTTGTCATTTTATCCGCTTTCCTCTTTGTTTCCCATGCACTCCTTCTTGAAACGGAAGTCGCTTATACTCAAGACCAGGATCACCAACGGAATCTGGTCTGACTACGCCGCCATGGCGGTGCGCACCGGGCCGCCCGGCAGCGGCGCCGCGGGCATCTCCCTGATGGTCGTCCCCCTCAAGAATCACCCAGGCGTGACGATGCGGCGTCTCAGCGTCTCGGGCCAGGCGACGGGTGGCACGACCTACATCGAGCTCGACGACGTGCGCGTCCCTGTCGAGAATATTCTCGGCGAAGAGAACCAGGGCATGCGCTACATAATGACCAATTTCAACCACGAGCGACTGGCCGTGGCGACTGGCACGACGCGGCAGGCCCGGGTCGCCCTGTCCGCGGCCTTTGAGTATGTCCTCAAGCGCGAAGCCTTCGGCAAGGCCCTCATCGAGCAACCCGTTGTCCGGCACCGGCTGGCCAAGGCCGGCGCGCTGCTCGAGAGCCTGACAGCCTGGGTTGAGCAGTTCGCCTACATGTTGACCAAGCTGCCACACGACAAGGCAGAGGCCCTGGGCGGCCCGACGGCGCTGCTCAAGGCGCAAGCCGGCATGGTGTTCAAGGAGTGCGCCGACACGGCGGTGCTGCTCTTTGGAGGCAACGGCTTCACCAAAACCGGGCAGGGCCAACTCGTCGAGAGTGAGTTGTGGTCTTTCTCCTCCATCCTTTGCCCTCCATCCGTGCCCCAAGCTTGCCGAGTGCTGACTGCTGCGTCCACTGTCCAGTGCTTTACCGCGAGGTCATGGGCACTAGAATCCCTGGTGGTTCCGAGGATGTCCTGCTCGACCTTGCTGTCCGGCAGCTGGTCAAGATCTACAAGACGCAGACCAAGGTGCTGGAGGCGCAGGGAGGATCCAGACTGTGAGGCGGTCTGACCCGACATGTTGAGATGGCGAGGCGGGGCTTGGCAGCAATGTTGATAATATCTGTATTATACCTATGTTTTTTGCATCGCCTGCATCGGGTAGATAAGGGGCCGTGGTACTAATTTTGCTCAGGATCGACAACGCTCGCAGGCAGCGCGAAATGAGGTGCGCAGCCCTTCGTCTCGTATTCGCATCCCTTGCTTTGCCTTGTCTTGCCGATCAGCAGGCCCCGACATACATCCGGGCGGGCAGAGTGTTCTGTATTGTTGTCAAGAAGAGGCAGACACTGACCGTACGTGTTTCAGGTCTCCTTGACGTAAAATTAAACGTCGGATCCTTCATCCAGCCGGATGTTCAACATCGGTTGCCCGGTTGAGTGAGCGTGTCTCAGATTCGTGGGGAACGGGAAACCGGCGCGTGTTTCAAGCAATGGCTTTGCCCGCTAATATATCTGCGGTCCACACTGACGAGACGAGACGCGGCTGCAGAAACCGTGCATGACACGAGCCGGAGTGCCTCTAGTGTAGTAGGCGAGATTCGGCGCAGTCGAGAGGAAACTAATTATACGACAGTAAAGATCCGTTCGTCTGAGTACAAGCATGCCCGGAGAACCCAAGAAAGACGCGCCGGGAGACGGCTGAGAACCAAAAGCAGCTATTTCCAACTTTTACGGGCAATACAAGTCATGCCAGCCTTGCCAAACACCCCTTGTCGGCTCAGCGTTGTTGCATGACTTGACGTCCTGGCCCGGTATGTTCTCGCATCGGTCTTTCAAATCTTCTTCCATTTTGGCGAGCCAGCGCCCGCCATCCTTTCGGATGCGCCGGCGTGTTTTCGGCGCCCACCGCCATGGGTATGCCGGCTGTACGAACAACGCTGCGAGGTCGCTGCCTCTCGCTAGGTCCTTCAGAGGACTAATGATGCGATCGTACCCTTCTAGGATCCGATTTCCCTGATCCTTAGTCATAGCTTCACGGCCCTCCGAAGCATCAACCATGACGACGCGGATGGTGAGTGCCGGCGCGTTGATCCTACCACGGATCCAGCCGACCATGGCGCGCCAGTCCAGCACCGAAGCGTGGCCGTCAAGCGGCCAGCCGTGGGGCACGTAGGGTGGAAAGACCAGCTCGAGGAAACGGAGGTGGGTGAGGCAGGTGGTAGGAACGACGTGTTGGAGAAACTCGGAAGCAGCGAAACGCTTGTACGGGTAGTACTTCATGCTGTCGTCGGAGGTGGCAGAGGTCTCAGCTTCAAGCTGCTCGCTAGGCAGGTACCAGGGCCGCGTAGCGTGAAAGTCGTGAACGACAAAGCGATTCCCTGAGAAGAAGACGAACTGGGCCTCATTGCGTAAGACCCGGCAGATGAGAAACAGGGCGTTTGGTGGAGCCCAGCAGCGACAGCTAGAAGAGAATGCGGCGTGGCGACTACGGCAGAAACAGCCCGGAGACGAGGTAGACGGGTCAGGTGCAATGATACCGGAGCTACATCGGCTGAGCCAGCAACCACGGTGTATATGAGGTGGACATTCCATGCCTTCGAACTCCAGGCAAGGCGGGTAACACAGTTGGAACCCGGGATCCTGCCTGCTCCATACAACCTCTCTCCAAGGAGTGATCTGGTCAGTATACTCGAGGATCCGTAACCGTAGCTCGCGGGGCAGGTTTAACAAAGGCGCTGATATCCCGGCGGGCTCGATACCCAACGGCGAGGCGTTGGGCCGTCCTCGTAGGACAGCGTCCTCGGCCAGCCGCTGGATTGGACCATTCTACATCTTTCCGAGTCGCACATGGCAGTCCTTGAGGAGCGGGAAGAGCGCGAGCGGGGCTACGGCAAGCCGGGCGGCCTCTGGCGCGTACTCGTGTCGAGAGTCGATGTCGCAAACCAACGAGAGCTCGAGACGTGAGACACTAACAAAAGACGACACATGGCATGCGATATCGTGCCACTCCGCGAGCACATTTTGGGCTACCAGCTGAGTCAAGCTTGAATCCAGACCCGAGCTGGAGTCGAGGAGCGGACGGCGGTGTTGGCCATGGTGGTACTCGTCGCAGTGGGAGCTTGCAGCCGCCAGGTCATCATCACGACCTACACAACAGCACCATGGCGGGTACTGAGACGAGTCGGTGGGCTGGTGGCAAGAGGACTCGCTGAGAACAATTTTGAGGCTGGTCATGGAGGCGAGGGTCGCCGGCAACAGAGCGCGCAACGGCCCGAAGGAGCCCTGGCACGGGCCACGGTGGAAAATGACGAATTGGTTGGCGGAATACAGCAGAGCGGCGGCTTCGGCATACAAGACGCGGCAGGACAGCAACAAGCCGGAGAAATGGCGCGCGGGCGGCGGGTCGAAGTCTGACCTTACTCTGCGTGACTCTCTGCGGCCGTCCAGATGGTACGTGTATGGGCGCCCGTCCTGGCGGGCCAAGCCCGTGTGGAGGTAGATGACGCGGCGGAGGTGCGGAGGGAGCCGCAGGAGAGCCGGCGGCCGGCGCGGCTGCCCTTCATGCTTTTCACATTCTCGCCGCATGGGAGCGCGCGCTGTTGCAGTGGTGCTGGTGACGTGGTGCGGGTTGGCTTCTGCTGCCTTGTCCCTTGAAGAAAAGATGTTTCAGGGACCGATGTGAATTACTGTACAGAATACGCAGGGTGCTTCAACCCGAAGCGTGACGAAGCGCGACGGGTGGTTCGTGGGCAGACCCTTGCAGGGGAGCTGCTCGTCCAATCGGCACAACAGGCGCCGCCTGGTGAAACAAAGAGTAAATGTTAGATGGATACATGCCTGCCCGAGGTTCGAAACTCGATATATTCGCTTGAAAGCCGATGACGATTGTCTTGCGGTACTTGGCCAGCTCATAGAATGATCTAGGGCTCTTCGATGGGCAAAGACATTGGTTGAGACCAAGCTGCTGTCGTCTCAGCGGTCCTCACCCAGATCCCTCCGCTGTCACTCGATAACCGGCAAAACCTGTGGGATGCCCCTCGCTTGACTGGGGACCCCACTTCGCTCCCGTCCACGGGTGTTGTGCGGCGTGCCCTGCCCTTGCACGACGTGCTTTGGCGAGTCCCCTTGGCGAGGGCCAACCCACCGAAAGGCCGTCCAATTGCTTCCATTCTTATCCTTCGGCAGAGCCCACTCCAGTTCCACCACATGGCCTTTTTTCCACCCTCCTCCTCCGACCAGCCACCGACCTCCACCATCAATCACCACCCGCCGCCTGCCAGCACTGCCATCGCCGCCTTCATCAACGCCGTTGGCAGCGCCATCCATCGGCGGTGATCATCAATTATTTTCTTTCGGAGACGAGTCCGGCTTCGCATCGTCAATCGCTTCGCCTGCTTTCCATTGCCTCGGCCCCGTCACGAATCCGATTTCTCCCTACCCCAAATGCCCCGGCTCGCGGCAGCAACCCTGCCGTTACTGTGATTCCTTGACTCAGTCACCCCGGACACCCACGTTGTTGTCCCCAACATGTTGCGACGGCCTGTTGGCCATGTCGCTCCTCAGCGCAAGTACCTGTTGGCACTTGCGCTGTTGATCCTCCCGTGGCTCCCCATCGCCGATGCTCAGCAGCAGCACCAGCGCGTCAGGTCGCCCCCCGAAGACGACCAACATGCCGCCGCCAACCTCGCCGCCACTCCCGTGGCTGGCCGGGAGGTCATCGAGACCCCCCTCATCGACCAGCGCCGCAAGTCGACCGTCACCCGGCAGGTCGACGACGACGAGATCCGCCAGCGGGCCTTCGCTCGCGCCAACAATAACAACAACCACAACGATCACGACAACTCCGTTCTCAACGATGTGCGCGCCCACGCTTTAGCTCTGGACCTGTCCGTTCGAGCACAACCTCCATCACACCACAGGGGCCCCTCTTCTGGGGCCGGACTCTCGCAGCATGTTGCGCGGAGCCTGGAGGATTGGGAAGTGGAAGACTTTGTTCTTCTGGCGACCGTCGACGGAGACCTCTACGCCAGCGACCGGAAGACCGGGCAGGAGCGCTGGCACTTCAAGGCCGAACACCCCATGGTGGAGACGACCCATTTCGGAGTCAACCGCTCCGTCGTCGACGAAGACTACCGTCCCATCGACCACTACATCTGGGTTGTCGAACCCACCCGGGATGGCGAGCTGTATCTGTGGAGGCCCAACGAGGCCGTCACCGGCCTGGCCAGGATGTCTCTGACCATGAAGAAGCTAGTCGAGGAGCTGTCGCCCCACAGGGACACGGAGAACGGCGTTGTCTACACGGGGGACAAGAAGACCACCATGGTCACCTTGAACGCCGCCACGGGCACCATACTGAAGCAGTTCGGTTCCAGCGGCAGCTACGTGAACAAGGTCGACTCCGAGAGCTGCTTCAAACCAAACGCCCTGTCAGACGGGGAGGAGGAGTGCGGCGAGGACAGCACCATCACCCTCGGCCGCACCGAGTATACCGTCAGCATCCAGCGCTTTGACGGCCGACCCATCGCGTCGCTGAAGTACTCGGAGTGGGGCCCCAACACCCAGGACAACGACCTCATCGAGCAGAACCGCTTGACCAAGGACAACCGCTACATTACGGGACAACACGACGGGAAAGTTTACGGTTTCGAGTACGGCCGCTTCAGCGAACAGCGTCCCGTCTTCACCAAGACATTGGCATCTCCCGTCGCTCGCGTCTTCGACGTCCTCCATCGATGGGGCGACACGACTCCCGTGGACCCGGAGTTGATTGTGCTCCCACAGCCGCCGCTACCCGCCAGCGACGAAGACAGCCGGCGCCTTCGCAGCGAAAGGGTCTTTGTCAATCGGACAGAGGAGGGAAGCTGGTACGCACTCTCCGGGAGCCGGTATCCCCTGATTCTCTCTGCACCAGCCGCCCCTATCCACCGTGTCGAGTGGTGGAGAAACAAAGACGATTGGAACGAACTTCCCGAAACTCAGAAGTCGAAGGCGCTTGTTGGGATACATAGAGTACCGGACGTGTTCACTTCGCCCGAGTACACCTCTGGCGAGGAGTCATGGGACTTGATAGACGGCCCTCCTACCGATCCTGGTGACCCCAAGCTGCCCACCGCGCCGCACACGGAAGCGCGCTCGGAGCAGCCGAAACTTCTGGACGCGGCGAGGAAGGTGCCAGAGCTCGTTGTGACCAGGGTTTTTGATCTCATCAGCAACCCGGCGGCTATCGTCCTCTTTTGCGTCAGTCTGTATTTTCTCTACAAGGACAGGCTTGCCAGCTCCGCCCGGAATTCATGGGGCAAAGGCGACACCTTCGCCTCGCGCATCGAGGTCAACCCCACGGTATCGAGGTCGCCCTCTCCACCGCCAGCACCACGTGTCGCTGTCGAGCCGGTGGAACCCAAGGCAGAAGAAGTTTCAACCTCAGAGCCCATTCCTGCGGACGTAGTTCCTGCAGACGTGGTTCCTGCGGAGGTGCACGGGGAGCAGTCAAGCATCGAAGCGCAACCGTCAGCTCAAGAGCCCGCCCCTTCTGTGACCTTTTCCGATTCTCCGGAGACGACTCCTCCACCGACAAGCGAAGGAACCGATGCTGCCGGCGCGGCAGAGGGCAAGAAGAAAAAGGGGCACAGGGGTCGCCGGGGCGGTGTCAAGCACCGCAAGGGCAACAACAAGGACAAACGCGAGAATTCCCAGTCCCGCGATGACGACCCGCCTCAGGAAACCGTCGACGAGGTAGTCAACAAAGCCAAGAATCTTGTGCGTGAGCCCATGCTTGAGCCAGATATTATAACTGTCTCCGGAGCTGCCGACGAGGTCTCGGGCTCCACTCTCAAGATGGGAAGTCTTGAGGTCAACGAGGCGGAGCAGCTAGGCACGGGCAGCAACGGCACTATTGTCTTTGCCGGGAAATGGGATGGCCGCAATGTCGCGGTCAAGCGAATGTTGGTCCAGTTTAATGAAATCGCGAGCCAAGAAACTAGGCTGTTGCGGGAGAGCGATGACCACCCGAATGGTACGTCGGATCTATCTCAATCCTTCCGTGGCTGTACTGACAAGCACAGTGATCCGTTACTACGCCCAGCAGGAACGCGCCTCATTCCTGTATATTGCGCTAGAGCTCTGTCAAGCTTCGCTCGCCGACGTGATCCAAAAGCCCAACGCTTTTCGGGAGCTGGCCCAGGCTGGCGAGCGTGATATGCCGAGCGTCTTGTACCAGATCGCCAACGGCCTCAGCCACTTGCATGCCTTGCGCATTGTGCACCGCGACCTCAAGCCGCAGAACATCCTGGTCAACATGGGCAAGAACGGCAAGCCCCGCATTCTCGTCTCCGACTTTGGCCTGTGCAAGAAGCTTGAAGGTGGCCAATCCTCGTTTGGGGCCACCACTGCCCATGCTGCGGGGACGACCGGCTGGCGTGCGCCGGAGCTCCTGATCGACGATGACGCACCGATCCCAACCATGATGCTCGCCGACCCGGGCTCCAGCCTGCACAGCGCCTCGGGGTCGGGCCTTGTAGAGGGCCCCGGACCGCACAGCCGCCGTGTAACGCGGGCCATCGACATCTTCTCGCTCGGCCTCGTCTTCTACTACGTGCTGACACGGGGAAACCACCCGTTCGACTGTGGGGACCGCTTCATGCGCGAGGTCAACATCCGCAAGGGCAACTACGACCTACAGCTGCTCGACGCGCTCGGCGATTTTGCGTATGAGGCGCGTGACCTCATCGCCAGTATGATCGACGGCAACCCCAAGCAGCGCCCCTCGGCGCTTGAGGTCATGGCCCACCCATTCTTCTGGAGCTACAAGAAGCGGCTCAACTTCCTGTGCGACGTGTCAGACCACTTTGAGAAGGAGCCGCGCGACCCGCCCTCGCCTGCCCTCGCCCACCTTGAGGCGCAAGCGCCCGACGTCGTCCACGGCGACTTTCTCAAGCATCTGCCCAGGGAGTTTGTCGATAGCCTGGGCAAGCAGCGCAAGTACACGGGCACGCGGCTGTTGGATCTGCTGCGGGCGCTGCGGAACAAGCGGAACCACTACGAGGACATGACGGAGTCGCTCAAGAAGACGGTTGGGTCGCTGCCAGATGGGTACCTGACCTTTTGGGCGTGCCGGTTTCCGAATTTGTTGATCGTGTGCTGGAATGTCGTGTACAACCTACGCTGGGAGGAGACGGATCGGTTCCGGGATTACTATTTGCCCGCGCCACCGACGAGTTTGTGAACCAGGAGGAGGATCAAAGCTGGATGAATCTTTTCTTATCTTGCTTCTTCTGTAAAGTTCTGTTGTCTCGTTGTTTCCTCGATTTCTCTCCTATCGTCTAACGTACTTTATAAGCGAGCTGCGCATATAAGCGAGCTGCGCACTCTCCACTACTCTCGAAATACTATCCTCAATTGCCACACCACAATATTAAGAACCAACTATAATTACATCAGAAACAGCTGAATCAGATGCTTCTGCAACCTCCTGGCAAGTGC
>FTCU01002565.1_pt1 | contig 34876 bp, 24 predicted proteins | sample 1639521 | NCBI WGS metagenome assembly FTCU01 (sample SAMEA3914864, study PRJEB12502) | metagenome | biome: forest; material: soil | place: USA | collected 2012-03-12 | depth 0.3 m
GAAAATCTCGTTGATCTCGTCGTGACGGAATCCGCCCAGGCGCATGCTCTCGTTCTGGCCGAAGAGATTGTGGAAGGTCTCGTAGCGGTAAAGTGCTTGGAGGACACGCCGTTCTTCGCTTCTGCTAAGCGGCATGTTCTTCCAGCTCCTCACATCCTCTGCAGGCTCTGTCGCGGCCATAGCCGCCTGTCCGAGGTTTGCCAGCGCCCACGCGGTGTACCAGCGAGCCATGGGCAGAGCGACTGACAAATGGTACGCGGCCAGCCACTGAACGTCGCTGAGGTCAAGTGAGTTCACATCACCTTCACCCGAACCCGAGCCAGACAGCCACAGGTAGTAGCCGTTGAGAAACACGACGATCTTCTCGTTGGTCCGCACAGAACCCAGCGCCCGCGCCCGCGACATGAGGCAGGCGTAGGCGTCGACGAACAACCCGTCCAGCTCGCGGGCCAAGCACGCAGAAAGGACCCTGTGGCGGTTGCTCCGGTACTGGGCGTGCATTACGGGAGAGGCGTGGGTTAGAGAGCGGAGCGTCGGAAGGTCCGGGACACTCAGGAGAATGAGGTCTCGCAGCTCGGAGGGGAGGTTCTCGAGGAGAGAGGAAGACGTTGCGGTCTCGAAATGACGTCTGCTACTGTTGAGAAAGGAGCCGTCCTCTTCTTTTGCCGTATTTGACGCTTCGAGGTTACTAGGATCGATGGTGGCATTGCCGGTATTCACGCTGTGGTGGATGTGCGTGTCGGGCGGCGTTGTGGTCGGACGGATTGTCGATTCTTCCATGGCTGTGCAAAAAGAGAAAAAGGCGCAGCGTCCGAAGGTGAAATGTGAGGTTGGGTTTCTTGTCGTTATGGAGGTGTGTGGGAGTGGGATCGCACCTGGAAAGAAGTCGACTTGATGCCGTTGCCTGTTCCAGGCCTCGTCACCTCAGGTGCGGCAGTGTTCCCCACATGTCAGAGGCAGCCAGTCAGTGGCCCAGCCTGATCCCCTTCCTCGACTCATTTGTGCCCCTCTCGATCAGGCTTTGTCTCACTTTCACATGGCACACTGTTCACTCATTGCGTTTGGGGTTTTCGGATTATCCAATTCCATTTCCATTCTGATAACATACCTACCGACAAAGGAAATCCCCTACGACCTCTGCCAGCTAATTACCCGACATACCGACAAGAAATGCTCACCATCTACATGAAGTCATGAACCAGGGAGGTCCTGCCTGCCCCGTGTTTCCTCCGAACCGCTTCCCAGAACCGCCTCTCACTACTGCTCTTCAAAAAACGATGCGTCCAGGCCGTAGTTCCTGGTCAACCTCCGTCCGATGCGTCTGGCGACTTGCCAGACCATCTTCTGGGCAGGGTGTGGAGAGTGGATCATGATGTCCTGTCTCGACAAGCCCATCAGCGCCTCGCCCGTCGGGGTGAAGCGGACGGCCGAGCCAAACCCTGGCTCGCTGGCGAACCCCATGGCGCCCATTGTGTACAGAAAGTCTCTCCAATGGACCTCGCCCGGCGTGCGCTGCGCAGAAGGCTGGTAAAACAGCGCGTCGACCACCCCCATAGCCCTTCTACTCACTCGGAAAACTGGGTTCGGAGCCGGCTCGGCAACATTGTCGGCTTGCTGCTCAGCCTCGGGTTCTCTCGCTCTGCCTGGGTCAGCCTTCCCCTTGGTCTTTTTTTTGGTCTCGCCGGCGTCTTCAACAAGTCTGGACTTTTCTTTGGGGCCGGAGGGGTCGATTGACAATCCGCCAAACGGGGCACTCAGGTCACGGCTGCTCGCCGCGGTGCTCGCAGCGGCCTTGCCGCGGGTCCCGCCGCTTTTGACCGCTGGTTCTACCCAGTCTGGCGTCCGGGCGAGCTCCCGGCCTGACGAGAGGCTTTGCATCTTTTGCAACAACCCGGTGCTTCTCTCTCCGATATAGTTGTCAAACTCCCTCCAGAAGATGTCGAGGTTGGCCTCCGCCGTCTGCATCACTGCCGTGTTGGCCTTGGTGCGCTTCTGGTGCGCCGGGTATGTAAACTGGCCCCGGTCAGGATCTGCATATGGTGCAAGATTCGGGAACCGGGAGGTGCTCAGCACCGCCCGGCGGAGCCGAGTCGCGGTCGCATGAATAGACCATACCGAGGCCGAGACGGCCTCCTTGTCTGGCCCAGCACTCGTGCCTACACTGTCAAAACCCGGCCCTACGTAAGAGGAAAAAACACGAGGTCGGTAGTTGCTGAGCTGGGATCGCATGTCTGCTTGGAGGCCAACTTCAGCGATGGTCTGTACTACAAGCGTGGTCAGCACGATTTGCCCCTTCCCTTTTGTCTCCACGAGTCGCTGGATCTCAAGGAGAATGTCGGCTACGGGGACAACCGGTGGGCCATCATCTTCAACCGACTCGTTGAGATGCTGCATGCCCAGAAGTGTCAGAAAAGACAATGAATCATCAAACGCCTTCTTGTCGTGCTTGAAGGTAGCCCTCTTGTCCGTTGGGCTTATGCGCTGGAATTGCGCCCGGTTGTCGGGGCTGGCCACAAGGTTCTGGCACAGCCTTTTGATGGTGTCGGGCAGCATGACCTCGTCGAAAGCGAGCCTCAACCGCAACAACAGACGATAGAAATCGGGGGCGTCTTCTTCGAACCGAACCCCTGATTTCGCAAAGATCGGTTCTTGCTCGGCAACCTGTTCCAGCAGAGAAATGATCAGTTCCCAGTCAAACACGGTTTTGTAGACCTGGTGCAGCATGTCCTGCATGAGCATTTTCATGAATCCTTGGTTGGGCAGCTTGAGATGGGGGTGTTGGTTCCCGTATGCGTCCTTGATATACTCCCTTGAGTGGTCCCTGAATTCCTTGACGACGGCGCAGAAGTACGACGGGTCCTCTCTCAGAGCCCAAATGTGTTCCTGTGCGTCCTCGAGCGCCGCCCTGGCCTGTCGCAACATGTCTTGAAAGTCAACTGTGGCGTGCGGGTGTAGGTACGGTCGTTGCGATGCGACCGCCAGAGCGCTGCGGATCGCTCCGTCGTGGTCTGGAAGCCGCTCCGGTTCGGGCACAGCCGGGGGGTTAGCGGAAAGGATCTCCAACTTGTCGTGTAGGATTTTCTCACAGCATGTCTTCAAAAACTGAAGAAGCCTTGCTTGGGTTGCGAGAACAAACACGGCATCGTTCAATGCCATCTTTCGTTGCCTAACAACAGTCTCGATGGCGCTGAGACTCTGATTTAAATCGACATGACCGTAATGGTTTGTGGCGACATCCGAGAACATGTCGACGCCCATGGAGATAAAGGCTGTGGCGAGCAAGTTGAATCTCACCCCTATCTGCATCGTATCGAGGTCGCACATGGCAAAAGTGGCGGGTTCATTCCGGCCGCGCGTGTTCAGCAGCCGAAGAAACGAATTGCCCTTCGCCAAGTCTTCGACGTTGTTGTGAGCCTGAGTAAAATCAAACTCGGTGATGTCGCCGAATTTCCCGGTTAGGTAGGTCCTCCGCAAAATGTGCAGATCAGGACGGTGGAATGCGGGGAGCTTGGGGTCTGCGTCTTTTATCAGCTTGGTCCGATCCGTTTGGTTCTTCTTGTTCCAGCGACTTCGAATCAGGGGCTCGAAACTCTGGAGTATCCTTTGCAGCTCTGGAAACAGCTCGGCAATACGCCGAGCGAGTGTTCTTGCGTCCATGACGCTGTTGTATACTGTTTGATCATCAACAGGGTCAACCCGCAGATCGAAGGCAAGGGACAGCTCTTTCGGGGTCTCCACGTTCCGCAAAAGCTTGGAGAACGCAAACCTGTCGGCGGTCCTCCAGTTGCGGTGGCAACCCGGCAAGCCCGGCTCGCTGAGTGCGTAGAGGGACTGGGATTGATACCTTGTGAGGACCCTATCCAGGGCGGCCTGGCGAACGGCGGGATCCTTCCAATTCGGCATGTCGGAAAACGCTGTGGTGTCTCGGGGGCGATGGGGGCGATGGGTGTGCTCTGGAGGCATAAGATTGACGGTTCATGTCGTTCACCTAGGGCCGTTTATATACACGCTTGACCGGATCCCAACGAGCATATCAGGATGGGGACAATAATATTTCAGCACCAAAAATAGCTATGTTCTTCTCACTCGGCGCCCAGGATCATTCTACATGCCAACATTGGATCGCATGTACCGGAACATGCTCGACAACCGCGTGCCTACCATTTCTCGCAAGACAGCTGTCTCTCGCCGAGCTGGTCCGACTACAACCTCAGGAAGTCCACCAGGTGATGATCGCTCCGTTATGTGGCCAACGAGCACAGCACACCAGCCAGACCATTTTTGATGTGCAAGCGATGTCAACCAAGATGCCGCTTTCCCAAATCACTGTGTGGATGCCCCTGTCAACTCGGGTTGGTATCTTGAACAAACAATCGAGGCTGACAAAGAGGGGTTTGCGATGGGTTGGTTCGAGGGACTAATACATCCGAATTTGGCCACGCTGCGTACTAAGCTACCCCCGAAACCCCAAGCACAAAGAAAGCGAACAATTGGTATTGTTTGCAGTCAATGCTGGTGTTCAAAAAACAATGGAGCTGGTCGGTCGAGGTCGGTGTACTCTTCAAAGAGATAACCATCGCTGCCCGGGGAGATTTACACTCAGGGTAAACAGCAGCCATGGACGATCTTGGCAAGACAAGCAAAAGGGTGCTGGAGTATATCGGCACAGACTCGCGCCATTGTTGAACACACCGCCAACTAACACACAGGCCGCATCCATATAATGAACAGAAACAGAAACCTGGACAGGATGTACAGGAGTGTCGAGAGTCCTTGTGTTTCAACCTCAGCCGCCGATTTAATCGGGAGGTCACATTCTGATCCTACCTCTGGTATCACACTTCTTTCTGCCCCAAGACAGCTCAAACCTACAAGCCACTCTCCCCCTAACTTGTGCGACCCGCCCGAGGTTGCGATCACAGCACTTCTGAGATGCTTGGGCCACGGCTCAACGCCGGCTGCCATGCCATGACGTCTTAAGACGAGACCACTCATAGCTTTGAGCAGGGGAGTTTAGACAAGAAATGGAAATGGAGTTGAGAGTTACCGTTATCCCGGGTGGTGACCCTCACAATCAGAGGGAAACCCCCGTTCAGCATTGTTCAGCTTCATCTGAGACACCAGAAGCATTGACTCTGGGGTCACACGGAGCCGTGAACAGTGTAAAGAAGAACAGCATGGTAAAATAAGCGAGAGCAGTGACCACGACGTGCTAGCTGCGTTGTATGTCGACCTTGGAGCCCCAGCACCGACCAGGGAGCATATACCAATGTAAGTTTACAAGAGAAGGCTGGCAAAACCAGAAACGTCGAGCCAGAAGTGATAATACGGAGTGGCGCCAAGTTAGAGTACCGATCATTTAACTCTTCGACGCGAGTCTCAGGGTATCGATTTTATTTGGTAGGTCTAGCCGTCGTGGAACTAGGTCATAATCATCATCATGTTGGGCGTTTTTGGAGTTACAAGGGAGCCTTTCGCAGGATCCCTCGCCCTAGTCGAACTTGCCAGGTCTCCGATCCGGGGAACCCGGAAGCTCGAAGCGTAGGACCGGGTAGCAAAATTGCCCCCAGACGGCGTGCCTCCATGGCATGGACATGAATCCAGGTTGAGGTTGAACCGATCCAGCGCACATCGCAAGGCATGGTTGCCCACATCACCTCCCGAGATTGTTGATGACACTGCCCACCATGACAGCCACCTCTCTGTCCCAGTGCTTCCCGCCCGCATCGGCTTCTCCCTTGCCAGCCTTGCCCTTCGCCGCGGCCGCGACAGCGCTCGGCAGCTGGCTCCCCCTCGCGACACAGTCCTTGATGGCCTCGCCCACGCTCTGCCGGTTCGTCCTGAGGGTGCGTGCGGAGACGCCGCCCTTGGCAACAATCTCCTGCACCCGGGGCGCCATGCTACTCGCCATGGTCCGCCAGAAGTAACTCGCCAACGAGCCCGTCTCCAAGTACGCCAGCAACGGCTGCAGCATATTCCCCCCCGCAGCCGCCGTCTTGCCCGGCAACATCGGGTGCGGCGGCGCCCTGGTCCCCTCCAACACCGCCTCCAGCGCAACTACATTCTGACACCTCGCGCTCACCTCAGCCAGCGTCCTCTCCAAGCTCGGCAACGTCGCCAGCGCCCTCGACAACCCCGCGATACTGCTCTGCAGCGCCGACCGCAAATACACCTCCACCGCATGCAGCATCAACACCGGCGTCCACCTCTCCCCGGCCTTCCCAACAGGCGACAGCAAATACAGCGCCGTCAGCGCCGCAACCGTCCGCCCCCGCACCTCCTCCCCCTGCGCAAACGTCACCCCGCCCGACGCGCTCCCCACCGAAAACTCCCTCACCACCCGCTCCGCCGTCTCCCGCACGCTCTTCTCCACGGGCGCCACCACCCCCTCCCGCAGCGTCCTCACCACCGCAACCTTCTCCAACCCGTACCCCTCGGCCCCCATGACCCCAACCCCAGCAAACATCTCCCGCAGCGCTAGCAGGGTATGCGCGCACCGCACCAGCGCGCGACAGTCCTCCCTCGCACGCGCCGACGCGGCGCTGCTGGCGTGTGTGGCGGACGCGGCGCCCGTCAGCTCGGCGTGCTGGGCCTCGAGCTGGCGCGCGAGCTGCAGGCAGCGGGCGACGGCGCGGGTCAGACGCAGCGCGTCCCAGCAGCGGGCGGCTACCGCGCGGACCTCGTCGGCCGCCGCGTGCTTGTGGACGACCTCGCGCTCGAGCTGGGCGTGGCTTTCGTTGAGGGCTGTGAGCTGGGTGGTGAGCGCGGTGAGGATGTTGGTGCTGGCTGTGGTTTGGGCGTGGGTGTGGGTCAGGAGGGGGAGGGCGGAGCGGGTGGTGAGGGCGTCGATGTGGGAGTCGATTTCTTGGATGTCGAAGAGGACGCGGGAGAGGGGGGTTGAGAGGTCGAGGGGCGTGTCGGAGGGGTTGTTGGTTGCGAGGACGAGGGTGTTGGCGAAGGAGGAGGGCGTGAAGGAGGGGTCGAGGAAGGCTTCGTAGTCGATGTAGGAGGGTTCGTCGTCCGGGGCAGGGGCGGCCATGGTGTTGTTTGTGTTTTGGTGGCGGTGGTGGTGGTGATGTTTTTGTCGTTGCAGTTTTTGGCGGATTGGAGTTTCGAGGTCGGCAGTGGTGGTGCCAAGACCCACAGCACAGCGTGTTCGAGACCGCTGGACGTGTTTGGAGGGTGACCCCTGGCACTGCAGTTCCCTGAGCAGTAGGTCGCCGCCTGCAGCTCGGCTCCGGAACCCACTGCCCCGCGCGCTCGTGGCGCTGGTCTGCTCCTGTTCAGTGAGGTCATCACTGTGCGCAAACAGTCGGGTGCTCTCCATCCGTTCAGTTTGCCTCCGTCGCCGTTCCGAGGCTCGAAGGCGGCGCGGTCCAGGCCGGATGCCTGCGCGTGTATTCCGTACAGATTACAACCTTCGCCAACATCGTGGCGACCGACGACGGCCCAACGACATAATGCTGATCCCGGTTATATCTTTCTGAGTTCGTCGTATTCTCAGCGGCGAGCGGCACAGTGCGGGTCTTCCCTGAGCGATTAACGGCAGTTCTGCGATAAACTTTCCGGAACGCACGGAGGGAGTTCGGACATTTCGCAGCAAACGAAACACAACGAACCAATTGCACAGCGCCCTGACTCGATTTTTGGATTGTTCGCGTCCGGCTTCTCTCGGGTTGACGCCGCGACCGATCTCCCGATGGCCAGCAGTGTCTAAGGTGCTGACTTGCCTCCGACGGCCTGGGGCAGCGTGATTGATCGATTTGAAGCCGTCCTCGACCCACACGACGACCCGCGACCCTCGATCCCCGACCCTCGACTTGTCCACCGTCGACCCCGATTCACACGCCATCGCCGCCAGACGACGGATTCCCATTCCGCATTGCGAGACTCCGTCGCGGACACGCTTTCGAACACTGTCTGCCTCCAAGATGCCGCTCTTCGACGCCCGCGACATTCTCGCGTTTCCCTCGGGCGACAACTCCAGCGACACCGTCATTGGCAACGTCCACCTCAACCTGACCACCCTCGACCACTGGAACTACACGCTCTACTCCAATGGCACCTTGTCCAACGGCTCGTGGTGTCTGTTGACCTTTTCGCCCTACACCCCCGTCTACGTCCTCCCGAACGGCACCTTTCTCAATGTCACATGGTGCTGGTCGCCCACCGAGCCCATCGGGGTGCGCGGCGGCGTCGCCATCGGTTATGCTCTCCTCTTCGGCGTCGCCCTCGTCTTGACCCTCGTCAACCTCACGAAACACGGGAAGCTCCACCTCCCCGCTGAGAAGCGCTTCTTCCCCATCGGGCGGAGATGGCAGTGGTACTGGGCCTCGTGGGTCTCCGCGACCGCGTTGATCAGTCTGCTCACCTGCGTTGACGTCGACCGCTATTTCCTGCCTGAGTTGCCAATCGTCCTCACGAGCTTCTTCTGGTATCTCATGCAGATGGGCGCCATCGCCGTCGTGTGGGAGGCCGTGCGTCACTGGGGGAGCTGGATGGAACGCCAGTTTATTGACCCGGACCCATTCGCCCTCCGCGACGACGACAGCAGGTCCAAGATAGAGTTCTACCTGCCCTTGCTCTTCTACTTGCTGCTCTGGCTGGTATGTTTTCCCTCCCTGAACCACGCCACCCCACGTCTTGCCCTGACCAACCTTGACCCAATAGAACTTTTTCATGATCGTGCCTCGGAATTGGACCGCCATTGAGCATCAGCGCTACCCCGAGCAGATCGTCGACGAAGCTGCGCCCACTGCCACTGACGCCCGCTTCAAAGCCGCCGCCTTTCTCCTCGTCGGCTGCTGGCTGATAACCGTCTTCTCTTTGCGACACTCGATCAAGTACTACTGCCCGCGCAATCGCGGCATAGTGAACCGCATCAGAGGATTCTTCCGTTACATGCCGTTCCGCTTCATGCTCCTCGTCCCCTTGGCCGCTGTCATCCCGGCCTATCAGGCTTTGGTGGCATGGCGCTTTGACTACAGCCCGCTCAAGGTCAGCGGCGTCAAGGCAGCCATCTACGCGGGTGGCTACACCCCAACCCTGCTCATCCTCTACGTCCAAATCATCATCGGCTTCTTCAACCCCAACGAAGACCTCGAGTTGAAGCGCCAGCGTCGTGTGCGGAGCCAAAGTATCGACCAAGAAATCGGCATCGTCCACAAACCCTCGTGGTGGCGCCGCAACAATCGTGAAAACATGGACGCCAACGAGCACATGCGCGACCAATTGCTTCGCAATGTCCGCGAGATCAACGGTAACAAAACGGCCGCGCCAACTACCCTAGCCAGCGCAGACCCTGCCGCCGATGAAGCTACCGGGCCCGTCGAGATGACACCAGTCTCTCCATCGCTCGCCTCGCCGCCCGGGACCACGCCCGGGGCCACGCCACCCATCGCGGGACTCTACACGGGAAGGTCCGAGAGGAGGCGACAAGAACGCGCCATGGAGGCTGCCTCAGGTCTTCTCTTCCCCAACACCGCACAGGACGCTGCTGCCGCCGCCGCCCGAAGACGCGAGGAGTTGATGATGGATGGGCCTCCGCCACCCGCGTACACAGACGGGTCGAACGGGAGTCCGTCCACCGTGACGAGGAGCCGAAGCGGTCAATCAGAGGAGTCAACCAACCAACCTCCGCAACAAATCAGGAGTATGTTGGACGTGTGAGCGAAAGCGGAAGCCACTGCATGAGCATGTGACTCCGTCCGTTGAAATGCGCCGCACAGACAGCTTTGAGCTGAGATGGAACATGTTTGGGAGAAGACCCAAGCCGGGGCCACTCCCGCCCATCACGGCCGCTACGCCGAGGCAATAGTTGGCTGGGAGCACCATCGTGCCGCTCACGTCGAGCTCAACGCAGCGCAACGAAAAGCCCCTGAGAGGCTATCAAGCCTGTATCCACGGCAAGTGATAAATCTTGCCCAGGGTTTGATGGAGACTCTATCTAGCACCATCTCACGACCCCATCGTCGGCAAGGGCTGAAGCACAGGCTTGGATATCGTTCTAACTGTCTACGATAATAAGCAATGTCCTAAAACAGGGCAAGCCGTGAGTGTAGGATGAGGAGATTTTTGGATAATTCATGGCATAACAAACATGATGATAGAATTCTATACTCCATATTGTAATGCAAAACAAACCATATTGATGATATCAATTCAGTCCCGGAACTTGTTTGTTGATGCTCTTCCGTGCCGTTGACGGGCCACATTCCCAACCCCCTTCCCAACACCTTTTTCGATTGCACAGAAACCCCGCCGGCCACCCAACAGCCCAAGAACGGGAAGCGCAGGCATTACGACACCAGAGAAGAAGTACCGATGAACACAATCATCATGATGATGAATAACAATCCTCTGACTTTGGATGCTACCTCAACATCTACATCCCAACCTGATCCAGCCGGTTAACCTTAACCACAGCCAACACCCCACATGCAAACTCGCCCACTTCACTAGCCCCATCCCAACAACAAAAGACACAAGATAGATCATCTGGAGCGGCGAAAGGTAAGCTATGTAGATTGAGTGGCTGAAGAAACAGCAGTCATCCTCCCAAATGCACCTCCTTCTCCAACCTCCATGGGGTATCGACGGACCTTCCCAGCCCGATCGACCCACCAGCCCGCTCACCCCATCCCTGAGAACCCGGACACAAACACAGGACACACCCCGCTTACCGACAAGACATACGCAATGCTAGCTAGTAGATAGGTTGATAGATAGGTAGGTAAGTAGGTAGGTAAGTAAGCATTGGTCCTCGTATTAAACAACCTGGTATCCAAGAACCAACAGCGCTCGTCCAAGTCAGTCAGCCGGGGATATCCAACAACAGAGAAACAAGAAAAGAAATAGTCCATCAAAAAAGAGAAAACCGGCCAGCCAGCCCATCCGTTGCATGTGCACGTGTGTGTATAACGGTATTCCCAAATCCCCAGCCCTGTCCCAGCCCTGCCCAACTGAAATCCAGCCCAGCCGTCCCTCGCGGGGTATTTCTGCCTCATCCAACACGCCCACTGTCGCCACCCGACGAGAGGAACAACCCGAATGACACAAGAAGCGAACATCGTTCCATGCCGTCGGCTCTCGTCCCGCCCCAGGTCGTCGCGTCGCGTTCCGTCCCGTGTCGCCACGTCACCCCACCCATGCACCATCCACTTCGATCCCCCAAAAACACAAGAAACCCTGAAAATGCAGTCCCCAGACCTCCGCCGCCCCTTGCCCCTCCCAAACCAGATCGTCCCGTGTGCCGCCCCGCCCGAGTTGAGAGAAGAGTTTGGGGTATCACCCATGGCCCAGAATACGGGATCCATTTGTCGTTCGTTTCGTCGTTGCAAGAGAGAAGGAACAGGAAGAGAGAATAAACACGAGAAAAGAAAGAGGGGGGGAAAGGGAGGAAAGAGAGTCATCAGTGGCATGCCCAAACTCGTCAAAACAGGGGAACATAATCGTAAAGCAAAGGGGAAATAGTCCGGTCTAGCTCAAACTCCGAGTACAAAAAGGAAACAATGGGTGTGGTCCCGCCCGCCCCTGGCGTAGTCCGTGGCACAACGCCAACAACGATGGTCGAGGTGAGAAAGTGGTATCATATGCCAAGCGAGTGATTAACAAAATTGTGTGTATCATGCGAGTGTATGCCCGAAATTCTGGTTGAGAAATGCCGGAAGGTTGTGGGTGTCGGTGGGTGAGAAGAGCGGAGGCCGGAGCCTTGGAACTGCGGATGGAGGAGGTCCGTTCAATAGGTGGCCACTGGACCCTGGCCTGTAGCGACAGCGACCAGCGCCTCCAGACGCTTTAGCGACTCGGGGCTTCCAGCCTGGTTGGGAGGCCGTTCGGGAATTCGCTCCATGCGCTCGATGCGGTCGGCCCGGTCCATCACGGGCCCGGATGGCTGTTGGTGAATGACAGGCTGGCGGTCGCGGGCCGGGAAGCCCTGGAAAGAGCTCATGTTCGGGTGCTCCAGACGGCTGACGTGGGTCCGGCCTTCGTGGATGGTTTCGCTGGTGGTGTAGTTGGCGGCGGGCCCGTTGTACCATCCGTGCCGCCGAGATTCGCGCGGGGTGTTGAACGCAGGCGCCGAGACGGTGTGCTGGTGGCGGGGGCCGAGCATGCCGGGCGGGTTCGCCGGCGCCATCGGGACGGGTGCTGGCGGCAGAGTCTTGACCTCAGGCTCAAACCTCACGCGAGCCTGCTCAGCCCGGGCGAGGAGGGCTTGGTTGGCCTCATTTGCCCATGCCCCTGCGCTGTCCCGGGGTGGGGTGTTATTGATGTCCAGCCTCGTCAGTCCACGATGCAAGTTCGTATCCCATTGGCTAGGCGGGCCCCGTTGGTCGTCTGGACCCAACTCGCCGCCATGAAACAGGGCCGGCGGCCTGGGGGGTTCAGAATCGATCATCATCGGCGACGGGTTGCGTGGCGGGGGTGCGAGGCGTGTCATTTCGTCGAAAGACTCGATTCCGGGAAGACGCATTGGCGGCGCCTGCTGGCTCCCGGGGTTCGGGGCTGGCAGTGTGACGGTGTCTGGAGGGAATTGTGACGGTGTGATGACCTGGCTCAACCTGCTTGCACCGCTGTACTCGCGCGTGTCGGGGTGCCAGGTGCGCCTGCGCCATCCCTCGTCCACCGCCGAGGACATGGAATCTCGCCTCGACCAGGTCGATGCCGTTGGAGAGGATAATAAGCTGCCTTGCGAGGGCGAGAATGCGCCCGCGTTGGATGAGTTGAACGCCGAAGGGCCGAAGAGGGGCCCCCTAGGACCGGGGCCATGCGGTGACTGGAACGGGTTGCCACCAGAAGGGACGCTCAGCCGCCGGCCAGGGGTCCTCGAGCCGGCATACATGCTGTGAGACCGGGAGTGGGAAGAGCCCGGTGACATAACGGGGCCCCAACGTGGGCTGTTCTGCCCGGTCGAGAAGGTTGCTGAAGTGGGCGTGCTGAAATCGCCAGGCGAGGGTGGGCGGTAGTACTGTCCGTCGGGGCCACGGTAGGTTTCGAGCGACATCCGGGATCGGGGATCCGCCATGACGAGCGGCGGGGGCCTGCGGCGCGCGTCGGCAGCGGTGTTGTAGCTAGAAGCGATGGAGCTGACGCTAGTGATGCTCGAGGTGGATAAGGATTTGGAATGCCCTCGGACCGGCCCAACACTACCCGCCGTCGAGGCCCTCGCCCTGCCGGGCTGTCGAACTCTGTCGGTCCTGATCTGCCTTTGGAAGCGTGTCCCTGTGGCGGCGAGGGAGTCGAGCGGAATATCTTCGTTGACATGGACAGTCTGCGCGTGCTGTCTCAGGTTGTCGAGCCGCGAGAATCGTCGTGAGCAATGACATTGGAAAGGACGCTCGCCGGTGTGTTTCCTAAAGCCGCGGGCAAAGTCAGTCACCCGCCAAAGTCATGCCGAAGGGGCCCACGTACCTGATATGCCGAGCCAAGTGCTCGCTCCTAGTGAAGCTGAGGTTGCAAGGTGGATACTCGGTGCAATAAAACCTCTGCGACTTTTTCTTTTTCGATTTTGTTCCGTCGGCGTTGACGCTTTCCTCGTCCGAGCCGCCGTCGTCGCCGTGTCCCTCGCCGTCCGAGTCATCCATGTCCACGTCATCCGACTCTTTCGATCCCCTCGAGTGCTGCGAGTGATCTCGCTTGGGTGTCAGCGAAACGGATTCGGGGACCTGGACCGACTCGGGGAACGGCGAGGTCGGGAGGGGCTTCTGCGACGCCAGTGCGCCCGAGCCAAAGCTCGCTCGGGTTGGTGTCGCGGCGTCATCGAGAGAGTTCGTCGCCGGAGCCGGCGCCGTCGTCGGGCGTGGCGTCATCGGTGACGCTGAGATTTCTGGCCGGGCGGGTTCTGCCGCCAGCAGTGGGTTGTTGACTGGGCGAAATGCAGCAGCCATCGCAGAGATGTGCGTTGTCGAGGGGAGCCGTGGGGCCCTGCAACCAGGGGTTGGCGACGGGTAGATATGGGTGGGCAGCCCGGCGAGGCTGAGGCGACCAAGCCCACTGCAGGGGTAACGTCGAGTGCAGTGCGGGGGACCGGGGAGGGGCGCGGTTTGGGAATGATTGCGGCGGCGTCAGAGGGAAAAATGGAGAGGTCGGCGGAGGGACGGGACAAGAGGGGTCAGAGGGGGCGGTCCAGGCGGCGGAACTGGTTCATTCGAGCACGGCTGGCCCGAGAGGGTGTGTTGTGTGGTGATTCCGAGAGACGGCCTGGAAAAGTAAAGTGTTTGTTGCACGGTTGGGTTCTGAAAGACGTCGAGGCCGGAAGGAGCCACTGCTTCCAGGGCTTCCGGGGCCGCGGTGGGGATCTTGGAGCGGCACGGGCACAGGCTGAAGTGAAGCGAAGCCGATCACAGGGCAAGTTGGGCAACAGACACAGTCCCCGCGGAGTGCCGCGGACAGCAACAAGATGCGCCAAGTGCTGTAGGATCGAAAGCAGGTCCCAGCAGGAGGATGCCAAAGGTTATCGAGGGGGCGGGGTGGCAGAGGAAGGCTTCGGCCCAAGGCAGGGGGAGGGGGGCGTGTGGCGAGACGGTCGAGGTCTCGGCGGATGCGAACGCAAGGGGGATGCAGGCGGAGGACCTGGGAGCTCTGTTCGAGCTCAAGATACGGTGGGAAGCTCGCGTCTGGTTGCGTCTGGTCCCGTCCGCCTGGAGCCGGGCCCAGCTTCTGGCCAACCAGCGGGGGTCTCAATCGCGATCAGTGCGGCTTTGTGGGTGCAGCATGCGTCCTGGATTTAGATCGTGCTGCCGTTGGCTCGGTGGCTTGCTTTTTGGCTCGCCCTTGCGGGCGGAGTGCTGACCTGCAGGACCAAGTACCAAGTTCCCAAGCTACCAACCACCGTTCCTGGATCCGAGAGACGCTGCTGGCCGGGCACGAGGCGGCCCAGTCGATGGGATGGGATCCGGATCACACGCAATGCAGGTTCGGCCAGAATAAGGACAGGGCACGTAAGCAACGGCACCGGGAATCGAGGGCGGAGGAAACGCTGGCCGTCGTGTTTGGCCGGCGCCAAGGGACGGTCGGAAAGGCCTGAAGGTCTGTGCGGGGGGACCTTCAGGGGAGAAGCGGTGCTTGCGGTGCTTGCGGTGCGTGCTTGGGAAACCCCGGTTGGGATGATGCCGCTCTCGTCCCTAGATGCCGGGAGTTGCGGGGAGGGGGCGAGGAGAGACCTGTGTCAGAATGGCGTCGCTGGTGCTGTCAAAGGGAACCTGGAGGGAAACCCGCGGATGAGGAGCTGGAGGAGACGAGGCCCAGGAACAGGGAACAATCAACGGTGGTGACGGTGACGGCTTACGGGTACCGCGGCGCTGGGGCAGGGGTGGTGTGGACCGCGGGCAGCCAGACTCCCACATCAACAAAGACAATGCCTGATGCCGTGGTGGACTTGCAGATGGTGTCAAATATTTCAGACCTGAAATTGCGATGCTCCAGCAGAAAAGGCGGGAGGTGCCCGGGCATGAGTGCTCCAGGCTGCAAAGCCTCCCTATTGAAAACCGAAAGCAGCTCCTTCCCGGCGCCGCCCGCTGTTGCCTGTGATCATTCATGCTCGAGTCTCGGCGGGGGAAGGAACTGAAAGAGCCAGATCGGGAGAGGGGCAATCGACGCCCGAAACGGGTTTAACGCCTGCCAGCGTCCGGCTTTGGTGGCGACTGGCGACGGCCAAACACCCCGGCGATTGCTTGGGATTTGATGGAGGGGCAGAGGGGCAGAGGGGCTGGGCCGGGTCGAGGGCGGGTCGTCAAAGCAAAGCAAAGGCCCTGCCGAGCCTGCACCAGCCCAGCCCGAGCCGTTTCCAGAACAACACGCACAGAACACATCCGTCTCGATCCCGTCTTGAATGGGCCGCTTTACCGAGGGGCCCAATGCGTTAATGCATCGAGATGCACGTCTGGACATCTGTACTCCAAAGCATCGCCAAAAAGAATAAGAAAAAAGAGCAAAAAAAAAGAAACACACCACACCACACCCACAACATCACTGGCCACCCTGCAAGGGGCAGGGCCGGCAGGAACAGCAGCTCGGCCAAGGCACCCGACAAAGGGGCGACATGCATCGGGCACCGAATGCCGTCAGACTTGCGTGTTGCGTGCGAATCCAGCGAGGTTCGAGTCAGAGCAGCCCGACGAGGACCTGCATCCATGCTCCGATCTCGACCGCTTCCATCCCGTCCCAACACCCAACACGGCGCCTTTGTCCTGCACCGCCATTCCATCGCGCAGCTGCCGCCTGCGGGTACCTGGCTGCTGGATGCAGCTGCTCCTGTCGGGTACCTGAGTGAGAGTCGCCTCCTCGCCTGCGGCCGGTGGGGCAGCACCCCGAGCAAATCGGTCCGCGAGCGACGTTCCACCACCAGCGAGCCAGCTGTCCGGCGAGGAAACGGTGAGTCGACTGCGACAAGCGAGGCGTTAGTTGCATGGCCGACAGGCTGTGTTTGCGTCTGCGATGCGCTCCGAGTTTGGACGGCTCAGGACGGCCAGCTTGCCCACAATCTCGAATGGGCACACCGGAAGACCTGCCCAGCGTCGACCTGTCCGCCCCATCCGTGCCTAGCCACCCAGGACCCAGCCAGCGTTGGCTCCATCGCGCTCGATTCGATGCGCCCGGCCAGCCTTCCCCTCCGGATGGCGACAAGAGGTGATGGCGGGGTTCCTGAACATCGCCAGAACATTGCGTCATTGCAGGCCCAGACCCACATGCCGAATGCAACAGCGGGGTGCTCCATCGCTGGAAACGGGACCTGGGCTCGATGATCCATCCATCGTCTGTCGACCCGAGCAGCATCGCCATTCTCATTTCCCATCGCTTTCGTCGGACGGCTTGGTTTTCGCTGTCTTCTGTCTTGCCTCGAAAGCTCGGCAGGCACCGATCGGCAGACGATCCCGAGGATCGGAGCCCGGCCCGCGATACACCGCCCATCCCAGAGCTAAGAGCAGAGAGGGTGCACACAGAGACAGAAAATGAGGGCAGAACCGGTTCCTGGCCCTGAACGTCTGCTTTGTGCGACCTGCATGGGCGAGGCACACTCGCGGCCAGGTGACAGGTGACGACCACACGGGCCCACCCCGTCGCATCGCGAGCCTGTGATTGCGACGGCTTACGGCCAGAGGTGTGGGTGTGCAGGCCACACCGAAATATAAATTCACGACGTGGCCAGATGAAGCAGAGCCATCTGGCTGCGCCAGCACTTTGTGCGCCAGAGTGCTCCTCCTGTCTTACCCTGCCTAGCCATAGCCCGCGCGCCCCAGCATCCGCCGGCCCTGGCCTCGCTTCTCGGGTGGTGGGCAAACGCTGACATCCAGGAAAAAAGGGAGGGACACACAAGCACTAATTCTTAGGATGTTTCCTGCATTGTCGTGGCCGGTCTTCTGACCATTTGCGCCTCGCCACCTGCCACCTGCCACCTTGGACTCCGCACTCTCGACATGGAACAAGCCATATCGGCAGCGAGGCGGTCAGGTAATCCCGCCGACACCCAACCTTCCCGTGCCTCCTTGCCCCCTCACAGGGCCCTGGCGTTGCGGTCCCCGCATATCGAGACGAGCCGCCCTATCCAACGGCACGGCTGCGATGCGCCGATCCGGCATGTCCCACCGATTATTAAGCCCATCGAGATGATGACGACCCAGCCTCCCTAGGGTTTCGGGTTAACAAGGCCCAGCCCGGCGATGCGTATCTCTTGGTCCGTAAGGTAGCCTTACGAGCTTCGCCCACGGTTCGCACTCCGGGGTTACGAAGCCACCGGCGGTGCCCTGGTCGGATTCCTTACTTCTTGAAACGTTCCATGCTGCCCTGCATGGCCCCCCACACGCGGGCATCACGGGCGATAGTGAGATAGATTAATTTCCCGGGCCTCGCCCTGTCGTCCATCTATTTCCTGTGCCCCTGCTGCCCCGTCCGTGTTGCTCAAACAGGCAAGTCCGGCGCGATTGTCATGCTTACCTGACCACCCCTCGGCTGGTTTCCTTCGGGCTGCGCATGCAGGGCTCTTCCTCGGTATTGGCCTTGCCCCAAGAATTGCGGGGCGTGTTCCACCGCACGTGCCACGCTCGGGATGTAACCGGGGGCGGTGGATCGCTGCTGGGTTTCAGGGGTTTGGTGCTGTGCGTCAGTGTTGACGTCGAAAAGGGGCAGTGAACTGCCAGGGGCAACCCTCAGGGTCCACCCAGCACACTCGTATCTCAGCCCAAAAGACAACTAAGATGTGTCTGCCTCCCGGCCGGAGTCCAATGCAATGGGCGGTGTCTCAGGCTCGTTGCGCAACTCACTCGGGAATGTGGCAGTAGGGGTGCACCGGGCCGCGTCGGCTGTCTCACCTAACAATAGGTGTTTCGACTCGGGGCTGCATACGACTTTCGCCATGTTCGACCGAGGCGTTGTCTTGCACTGAACAGAAGTGAAAGGTCGAGACCGTTCTGAGAGTGATGGTGTCTTTGGTGGCGCATTTGTGACTGCGACAGCCGCAGTGGCCTCGGACGACAAACAACGAGACTGCAAAGAGATGGTGTGCTGGGGAAACAAGCCGTCATTTTGTTCAGACCAGCGATCATCAAAGTAAACCGCAACAAGAATACAAACCCTGCCTCAAGACGCACTCTAGAGTACAGAATGAACCTGTCCAGTACCTCTCATGTCCAGTCTTCGTCCCTCAAGCTCACTATTTTTGCTTGACATGTGACAAACACAACAAGTTCTTGGGCATCATCTGCTTACACGCTCACTATCAATACCTCCTATCTCTACTCGCTAGCTCCTTCACACACACCCAAACCTCTCAAAGCCCAGTATCAACAGAAAACCTCCCCCCGCCCTCCCGAAACTTTGCAATCCTCTCCAACATCCCCTCCCTCATCCCCACAATCTCCTCCCTCCTCCCCCACTCCTCCAACCCCAACCTCTCCCCGGTCATATACGCCAGCAGCCGCTCAATATCCTTGTCAGGCCAGCTCGGCGCCCCGCACCTCTCGGCCTGCGCGACCATCTCGTCCTCGAGCACGTACGGATCCGTCACGTCGTCCCGCGGCGATAGGCCCACTGCCGCGAACGTCTTCCAGTACGCCTCGAACCCGCGCGGGCCGCGCCGCGACCACGCCCGCGGGTCTGTAAAGTCGAGGTACTTGAGCAGCGCGCGCACGTACACCTCGAAGATGCGCCCGTTGCGGGCGTGCATCACGACGAGGGAGTCGGTCGTCGGGGACGGGGTGAACAGGCGCAGGGGCTGGGCGGGCTTGCCGGCGGCGGTGGGGTTGGTGGATTTGGTGGTGGTGGCGGCGACGCCGCGGCCGAGGCCGGTGCCGCGGACGGTCCACATGAGGTTGGTCATTGGGCCGTGTTCACAATAGGGGAGGTGGGCGCGGAAGGGTGGGGGGATATCCATGTTGTAGTGGACCATCCAGCGCAGGCCGACGAAGAAGGCGCCGGCCATGGGGCAGGGTTCTGGTGGGCATTCTGGGAGGTAGAGGTGTTTGTACTCGAGGGATTGATGGGGTGTTTTGGAGGGCTTGGCTGCGGGTTTGCGCGGGAAGAGGTGGTCGTAGATCGTCTTGGCGAAGCGGTTGGTCTGGTCCCAGAGGCCGGGGATGGCGTAGCCCGGGTGGGAGGGGTCGCGAACGAGGAGGACGGGGATGTTGTCTTTGGTGGTTTCTGCGGTTCGGGAGAGCGCGGGGACGGGGTTGATGCGGCTGCAGGTGAGGTAGTCGAAGATGACGGAGATGTCGCGGTGGAGGACGTCGAGGATTCGCATGGAGGTCCCGGTTTCTTTGATTTTCCATCTCCAGACCATGTTGGTGTCGCGAGGCTTGGTTGTGTTGGCCACTTTCTTCGACTTGCTGCTGGCCGGCGCGATTTCCTGGTCCATGTCCCGGCGCAGACTGTCGAGCTCGTTCCAGATCTCCAGTTTGGTCATGTCTTTCTCGGCACCCTGTCTAATGTCGCCCGGCTTGGACGGGTCAACTTTGACGTAGTCGCTCAAGTCGTATCCGTAGCAAAAGAAGAGGAGTGGTCCAGGCCAGGCGATCTTCTGGCCCGGGTGCGCCATGTAATGAATCCCGCTGTTGCGTCTCGAGATGGGGACTTTGGAGTCCAGCGCCAGGAGGGTTGAAGGAAAACCTGCCGTGCGGAGCGCCGGGTTAGAGATGCGTATTGGGGGTTACGGCTGAGGAAGACTCACCCATGGCAATGCCGTGCCCAATCTTCGTAAAAGTCCTGCATTTCACGGCCGGGTTGATGACGGCCAGGTCAAGCCAGGCCGTCTCAGGGTTTTCCGAGGGGTTGCAGTACGCTTTGAGGCTGTCGTGGTCGATGATGAGTTCGCTGCCCCTGATCTCGGCCCAGACGAGCGCTATCTGGGGCTCCTTCGACTGGAAGATGACAGCGCGGCGGTGATTGGGGCTGGGGCGGGCCTTGCTCGGAGCCAACGTTGCGATCTGGGTGCACTGAGTGAGAGGTTTCGTTCCATGGTCTCGGCAAGCCTGGCAGCAGAAGAAACAGTCTCCGCAGTCGCACCGAACCTTGTTGGCACCCGCATCGTTCCCACAGCTGATGCAGGTTGCTTTCCAGAGCGACGTCTGGACGCCCCAGAGGTGAAGATGGTGTCTGGACTCCGTCTTCTCAATGGTAGCATCCGAGATGTCGATCGTGAGGGGCATGGCGTCAGAGAGGCGTCCAGGGCGGGCTGTGGTGAGAACGCACTATCAGGTTGATAAAAATAGTTGACAATCGGGGCAATTCGGCGAGGTCAAAGTTCTGGAAGACAAGCCGCGAGGGCTCGGAAGCTTCGGGGCCAGGAATGCTGGCAAGGCAGGCACACTTTGGGCAGCAGGGAGCACGATTCACACGATGAGGTCGGTCGAGGTGGCTCTTGCTGTGCTGTTCTCCCTAAGATACCTACCTTAACTTGGCTCCGTCCTCCTCCCTCATGATCACATCTCATCAACGACGAGAGTTCATTTGGAGACTTGGAAGCTTTGGAGAGTCGAGAACCATGACATGTATGTTGGAATCTTGAACATAACTATGTGACAGGCAAAAGTGAATCTCTACAGATGACCAAGGCACTGACTCAATACACTGCATTGAATACTTGCGTGATGAAAGATGCCTCTGAACCCAGACTCAGCGGATGGGGGGATGAGGAGAACCCCAACCCTAAGAGACCTACATGACTGGGCGCCGTCGGGTGTTCGGCACACGGCGCGTTTGGCGGGCAACCCCTGAATGAGTTGGGTACCAACCAATAACGTTAGGTTGTCGTGAGTCGTCCCTGTTTTGCTCGTGGAGCCCAAGCCAAACCCCCAAATCACCCGAGCTACCGCACCGAAGCGCCTCACTTTCAAGACTCAATAAATATCACAGTTTTGAGCAAGCAACATGACTACCACCGGCACACTGACTCCTGAATTGTATTCAGAAGGCGACCATCTCGGTCTTTACCCCCTCTGCGGCGCCTGTGGCGACACGACATGGAGACACGAGAGAGTCATCGCTCGTGCGTGCGCGGGTCATCCCCCATCACATCTGTCTCCGCAATTTAACCTCGGACCTATACTTCCTAGTCCGCGGGAACCAAGGATCGACATGCTACGTCGGCCACACGCGGCCCTTCCCTTTCCCGCAGCTGGACCACAATGACGGCGACACGGTGGTCGATGGATATCCGTTATGCCGCCTTCCCGACTGCTACTGCTGCGCTACTGGGCCCGAGTTCATCCCGGTTCACTACGACTGCTTCGAGATCTACCGCCAGCGATGCACCGCCACCCCTGCAGAGGCCTTGCGCCGTCTTTGGACCCTTGCTGCTTGGAGAACCCCCTGGAACCGCGCCTACCCCGTCTACTTCCCACTGCCGAGGGTGAACAAGGCCGTCTTGAGGACCATGTCCCAAGAGTACCAACTGCCTCTTTTGCCTGTTATCTGCGCGCTGCCCACCGAGATTCTCCACGCTATTCAAGCCCACTCCAAATCTTCGTTGCTTTGGAGGTGCGCCCTCGTGCTTGAGCTGGCCGACTTTGTCTCGGCAACGGACTCTACGCCTCTCCTCACAATGCCCCTCGCCTCGCTTGAGTCCTGGGAGCGCAATGGACCTCACCATCTTGAAGCCACATCCGCAACGCCGCGCCCCATGCTGATAACAATTGACCGCGGTGGCATTAGCAAAGTAGAACGGCTTTCTAGTCAAACTCCGTCTTCAGGGGAGCGCCATCATCACTCTGCTTTCATGTTCTTGCCTCCAGACTACCTCTCTGGAGCCGAGGCAACCCTCATGGTCCGTCTCTGCCTACTGTCTAAACTTTTCGTTGTCCCATGCTCACCGACTTCTTGTTGGCCCCGCTAGGACGGCTCCTTGCGTCTCGTCTTCCCGCACGGGGAAAGCCCCGTCAAGATCTGGAACACTCCTATCCCTCCAGATGAAGCCCTTTGCAGGGCCGATCCAACCGACACCAATTCCTGTCAGTTCCTGCGGTTCGTCGAGTTGGACGATGTAAAAGGCATCACCTTCTTCTTCCTCTCGGGCAATTTATCTGGGATCCACGCCCACCACTCCGACGAATCCTGCGCCATGGATACCTACACTCGAGAACTTGGCGACCGTGGACGGAGGATACCCGTTGTTTGGATATATCTCCCCATCGCAACCCGCGACCGGGTCCTCCTACTTGGTACCCGCCGCGCATCGCAGTCCGGAGACCGATGCATTCTTGTCAGGACCAAGCTGGCCGGCGACATCATCATTGGGAAGGAAATGAGGGAGAATGTGGAGGACTGTTGGTTGGCCGCGCCAGCTCCTGTTGCGATGCTTTATGGAGATCCGAAGCCGGGACGAAACATCGCATTTTTTGGAGGGCACAACAAAGCCATGCGCCCCGACCCGGCTCTCCTTCGACCATTCGAGCTGCCCGGCCCTGGCAATTATGTGGTCCTCGGCCAACCCTACTTCTCATGGGCGCCCCTGGGCGGTGTATCCTCGGTCGTTGTCTTTTCCCACGAGGGCACTGGCGCCTGTAGAGGCATTTTGTTTCGCTACCATGACGGAGGAGCCCGAGCTGTCGGCCAGTGTCGGCTCTATGTCGACCCAACAACAAGCGTCCTACAGCCTGTTCAAATCTGTTTCCGAACCAACGCAGATCCCAGTCGGTTCACCAAACCGACTCACACATTGCAAGTGAAGTTCAGGGGAACCCATCCCGGCGATACCTCCAATAAAGTTGAAGAGGGATGGGAATCCCGGCAGATGGAGGGCATCATCAAGTTTTGGATTTGCGGAGATGACTATGAATCCTCGTACTTGGAGGTTGGGAAGTAACTTGGAGCAGGACTCAGGAGAGTCTAAAAGGGTTGAATGTTGTGTGCAGTATCGACGGGCGTGTCGCTTGTAACGATTCACAACAAGCTTGAGAATCTACGGGCTGGTTCTGATGACGCACTTTGCATCTCTGAGAGCAAGCGTCTTACATAAATACAATATTTCACTCGCGGGCTACCCATTGTTGCATGATCTGCTGCTGGGACACCAAGCCCCTGAATCAACGTCCCAGACTAACACGGACTGCTGGTTCCCGGCAAACCCGTGACCACCCGGTTGCACATCCCTCTTACGGTGTCTGGTATTTTGAAGAAAGTCGCCAATCCTCCCGTTACCATGTTCCAGATCTGCGATCCGCGTCCCATGAGCCAAGCGCTCGTTGATGCCAAGCCGCGCGTCGTCCGAACACCAAGGCGATCAAACAACCCCAAACCGCCAGCGTCCCGCGCCTAGACCAAGCATTTTGCCGATAACCGAGCAACGCTAGAAGGCGACAGCGTTCCACCGAATGTCTGGTTCAAGGGGGACATATGGGACGGTTTCGACTACCGGCTGATTCCAACCCGTCCCAAACTCCAGTCGGTGGTGGACGGACACGCCGAATCTGCGACGATGTTGGTCGCGGCGATCTGGGACATGTCTTCCAAGACAGAGATCGGCTCAGAGACGGGACATGCACATCTTCGAGAGATCTATATATTGTGCTGAATCCAGGTTCCAACCTGATGGCGTTATCCTCACATCTTCTCTCATCATCCAACCATTTCACTTCAGTTCGCTTCTTTCACGGCCTGGTGTCGTATCTGTTGGCCAGTTTAATATCACTTTTACACCAACCCTCTTGTTAATAACCAAACGCCCAAACAAACCGCCAAAATGGTCCGCCTCAGCATCGCCGCTCTCCTCACCTGTAAGCCTTTTCCACTCTTGATCCCCGCTCTCCAACCACCCCCCTGACTAATGACAACCAGTCGCCCTCACCGCCATGGCCATCACCCCCAACAATGCGGGCGCCAAGAACGTTGGCGCGGGCAACGGCGGCCAGTTCATCACGGGCGGGTGCGTCAACAACGCCGACTGCGGGTCCGGGTGCTGCGCCAACGCGAGCGGCGTCGGCGTCTGCTCGGCCGAGGCCGCCCAGTTCCAGAACGGCAAGAACGGCTGCAACTTTGTCGATCCCAACGCGGCAAAGACGATTGCCGCGGCCAAGGCGCAGGTCAAGAAGCAGGGGTTCTAAATGATGTGTGATTAGGAGAGGGGCTTGGGGGGAAAATGGAGGGCTGTGGCGAACACTGCTGCTGGGTTGTTGATGGTGGAGGACTGTACATACTAGTACATGATTGCGTCTGTATCATATGGGATATAACGGCTGTAGCCGGGCTGCCCGGCTGTGCTGGAAAGTGGACAAGGACAATAAATTGTTAAAACCGCACATCTGGAGGCTCCGCAGGTGGAGGCCTTCACCCACTTCAATGTTCCTGTTCTACCTATCCTTCCAGTTGAAACAAACTGATAATTATTCCGAAACCGCCCCTCCTCTGATTGATTATTCTGGGAACTTACCTGGGTAATTACTCATTACTCACGTTCTGTCCAGGAACAACCCTTGTGTCTATTTTTCACATAGACTGTTGTTGTCAGCCCCTGAACCAGGAGAGAACCCACATCGCCACCTCGCATACAAGTCTTACTCAGCGCTTCAACCCCGATTGAGTGTTGGTTCTCATGAACATCAAGATCCGACTGTAGTTCTGCCGTTATTCAGACAACCCCACCATCACTCCATTTCTCACTATCCTCGCCAAGTCGCCTTGGCTTGCTAGTCGTTTGCCCAGAACGCCAACCGAAATTCGTCATACCGTGGCGCAATTTCGAAAAGGCTAGACACGATTCAACACAACAGCCAAGTAGTTATAAAGCACAGCCCAAATTGAATCTCTTGTCTCTTTCAGTTTCCATCGACACCCACCCGGAACATCTACCACATCAAGCAGGCAACAACCTCAACCATCAGGCAAAACTGAACACCCTCTTCACCACCAAAATGTCTCTCACCCGCCTCACCCGCCTCCCCCTCCGGGCCTCCCCCGTGGCATTCCAAGCCACCCGCGCCTTCATCACCACCCCACCCCGCCTCCAATCCCTCCCCGTCGCCGTCTCCGGCACCGGCACCGGCACCCTCCAAACCCTCACCATCCCGGGCAAGCCCTACACCTTCACCTCAGACACCTACCCCGTCCTCGGCGGCGGAGACTCGGCCCCCTCCCCCGTCGTCTACTCGCTCGCCAGCCTGAGCTCGTGCAACCAGGTGACGGGCCACGTGGTGGCGCGCGACCATGGGATTAAGCTCGGGGAGTGGAAGGTGGAGGTTGAGGCGCTGTTGCCTACGGCGGTGTTGGTTAAGGGGGCGGAGGGGAATCCGAATTGGGAGGAGGTGCGGTTGAGGGTCAGGGTGCAGACTGATGTGAAGGAGGAGGGGTTTGAGAAGTTTGTGGGGGAGGTGGAGAGACGGTGTCCGATTACGCAGTTGTTTAAGAGGAGTGGGGTGAAGTATGAGAGTGTGTGGGTCAATGAGGAGATTTAGGGGGGGGAGGTGGCACTTAGGGGGTTGGTTAGGGGTTTTGGAAGCGTGCTCGTTGATTTAGTGTGGGCAGATCAGTGTTTGTCTGGAGGGTCAGTGGATATGATGGTGCTTGGTAAACCTCTTCACCAAAGAAGTGGATCAGGAGACAGCGGGCTTCAGTAATACAGCCGGCGCCAGGAGTGCGAAGCACTCTGTAGCAGACCAAGAATAAGGAGCTACTATGTTCTCAGCGACTGAAAACGTACACGGTGGTACCAACGGAAAAGGAATCTCAGCAAACAACAACTCTGGAGTCTGAACAGAAAGTTGCCGGAAAGGCAGTGACATGGGGGTAATGAGGTTAGGAAACAGTCCAGCACCGCCTCGACCCTATCATCGCAGTCCTTTAAGCCGTCTGGCCGGGCATCACGGTGAGCCCTGTGAAGATTGTTAGCATCTGCTCTGCGCTATCAGTAAAGATATCACGAAAATCACCCACACTTATCAGTGCCAACGTCCTCCTTGGCCGCCTGGGCCTTGGAGCACGCGATGGCCTGGGCGTTCGTTTGCCTCTGGAGCGGGGCGCAGCTGTCACCGGCGCACTTGCCGTCCATGGCCTTCTGCAGGGCATCGCCCTTCCAGCCGAAGACGTAGTCGCCGTGGATGCCGTAGCCGGTGTTGTCACCGTGGCTCCAGTAGAAGGGCTGCGAGCCGTCCGCGGGCCACTCGGCCTTGTTGTTGAAGGCCCGCGTGTCGTACATGACCTCGTACATGACCTGCGGGATCTTGACGGGGTGGCTCGACGGGCAGGCGCCGCCACTCTCGAAGGTGCCGCTGGCCGGGTAGGAGATGTGGCTCTTGTGGTCGGGGCTGTCGGTGTTCTTGCCGTCCCAGCAGGAGGGGAAAGTCACGGTGACACGCCAGCCGCCGCCGCAGGTGCCCTTGGGAAAGGCCTTGGTGTCCGACCCCGTGCAGGGGGCGCCTCCGAAGGGGCTCTGCTGCATGTTGGACTCACAGCGGAAGCAGAGGCCGGACGGGACTTTGCTGGCATCGCGGTTCTGGGGGTCGCCGACGAGCATGCGGAAGCCCTGTTGCTATTAGCGTGTGCCCCGGTGCTTGTAGACCTCTCATCACTCTGTGTGTAGATGACCATGACGTACCTTGGGGAAGGCAGTAACCTTGGCGCTGGCTTGGTATCCTCGGATACTGTTTGGTTGAGGAATCAGTCACATATCTCAAATACTGCCAAGCCAGGGCTGCGACCAACTTACTAGTACACGGTCATACCGGCCTGAACCCCGAGACCGAGGTTGGCAACTTGGGGCACCCGCTTGTAGGTTCCGTTGCGGGCCTTGAAGTATACGTTGGCGGTCCAGTAGTTGGAGAAGTCCTCTGAATAGGTGCAGCTCGTGCAGGTCGAAGCCGTCGATGGGTCGTGGGTGCCGGGCGTCATGGTCACATTGAACGAGTTACCACCGATGATCTGGTGCATATGGGGGGAGGGCAGAGAACCCGGGTTGACCAAGGGGTCGATGCGGTCGATGGTCAACTGGGAGCAGCCAAAACGCATCAGCTCCTGGGCCGAGGCGAACTGGACCGCCGCGATAGCGGCAAGGGAGGATTTCAGCTGCATCGTGCGAGGCTGTTACGATCTTCTTGGCTTTGGGGTTGGTCGCTTGGGACTCGAGCCACGAAGATCCGGAACCGGGAGGAAAGATGTAAGTCAGAAACGGGAAGAAGCGAAAGGCACCGAACCAGAGAGTTCAGGGACTTGGCAAAGCCTCCTGCTGGATACTTATACGCTCTGCTGGCCTCCCCAAACTCTCTCCGGGCTTCTACCCAAGACAGTTACCGTCAACACGTGCGCATTCGGGGAAGGAGTGCCGAGTTGATGAACCGGACGTCCAAGTACGGTAGGTGATCCATGTTGTGCCCATGTCCCGTGGTGAAAATTGCCGGGAGGGTGGTCTTGATTGGGCGCGGTTGATTTATCCTCGCTATATTGATGCCAAATCTGGGGAAGTTTGATTTGACGGGCCATGGACCTATTCCCGTCAACGGAACCGATTGGCGCCCGCGTAGATTGGGATAGATGTTTCCTTCTTCGGATAAAGCGGGACCCAATAGAGATCGGTCGGGACTTGCTCGGGGCCAATACCAGTGCCTCTTGGTTGTTGTTCCTCTCAGAGACTAGAAGCTCGCGCCCCTTCGCGGCATATCCAGGAACATTCGCCACCTATATGACGCACTCTCCTATACAACAAGTCGCCCTACGTCCGAACGCCCACAATCTAACGCCTAGTCCTTTATCCGTCTGTTCGCACCTACTTTGCGGCAGTTCAGTGCTTGGCTATCAGCTGAACTCGAACGAGCTCATGACCCGGAAATCTCTGCCTCTTCCTGCCTTCGCCGAGTCTGTGATCAAGGTCTCGGCAACTCCAGAGCCGCTGATACTACCCTTCGCAAGCCGGCAGCAACATGGCAACCCTCTCGGCACCCGGGCCCGATGCTGCACGCGTGGCGGGGTCTACGAAACGGGACTTCAGATCAGCGTCGAGTTTTGGACAAGGCCTTGGCTGTCAGGAAATTCTCACTGACAATTCATCCTTGGAAAGCCGTTATCATATCTTCGCGGGCCTACGGTTTTCATCCCCTAAGCACCCTCTGGATAGGAGAGCTGATGGAGGAGGCAGTGCAGAACAATGCCACAATGCTTTACTGCATTTTATTGGGTGCCTGCGACTTTGAGGCAAGGCGCAGCGGCTCTGCATAGGTGGTCACGGGATCATGCAGCTCAAGAGGAGCCTCATTTCAGCCCAAGTTCATCCCGTGAGGGGCATTTTCTTCTAGACCTCCTGCAGCAACCTCGACCACAACAAGTCCAGTCAAACTGAATCGACTCCAACGAAAGATGCGTCTCCTCAACACAACCACGCTCGAGGTGAGGGAGTTCGTGAGCGACTTTCCCCCCTACGCCATTCTTTCCCACACATGGGGAGACGAGGAGGTCAGCTATCAGGAGATCAACCTACCCGAGCGTGGGAACAAGCGCGGATTTGCCAAGATCCGCGGATGCTGCCGCCTGGCGCTGGGCGACGGCCTTGACTGGGCCTGGATCGACACGTGCTGCATCGACAAGACGTCGAGTGCCGAGCTCTCCGAGGCCATCAACTCCATGTTCGCGTGGTACCGGGATGCCTACGTCTGCTACGTCTATCTCGAGGACGTGCCAAATCCTAATCCTTGGTTTTCCGAAGAACATTTTCGCGCCGCCCGCTGGTTCACCCGCGGCTGGTGTCTCCAGGAGCTCATCGCACCCAAGTTTGTTGAGTTTTACACGACTGGCTGGCGGGAGGTTGGAACCAAGCTCAGTCTGAGCGACAGAATTCATGAGATTACGGGAATTCCTCTGCCAGTGCTCCTGGGAAAGGAGTCCGCCCTAGACATGTGCAGCATCGCGCAAAGGCTGTCGTGGGCGTCGACGCGGAAAACGACCAGAGTCGAGGACGAGGCGTATTGCCTTCTTGGTATCTTTGGCATCAACATGCCCATGCTGTATGGCGAAGGGGCGCGGGCGTTTCAGCGGCTTCAGGAAGAGTTGATTCGGCAAACTGAGGACTACTCGTTCCTCCTCTGGACTGGCGTGGGCCCTGACACGGTGCCTGCGTTTTCGGTCTTTGCATCAGGGCCCGCAGATTTCGATCGTATCGGCCCCCTTTATTATGGAACCAGAGAGAGGCTCGATTACGAATTCCTCCTCCGTTGCTCCCCAGGGAACCCCCCGCCGATCTGTTTCACACCGGCTGCAAACGGCGACAGGCCGCTCGGGACGCAGCTCACTTGGAACTGGAATCCTTCGCAAATGACCAGCCGCGGCCTCCACGTGTCTCTTCCCAGCCTAGCACTTCCAGGTCCAGAAACGCAAGCAAATAGGAGCCAACTGCTCATGTGGAGCGGTTTTATGTATAAAACCCACTTTGTGTGTGTGCCACTGATTTTCAGCTTCGGGCGGTACTTGCGAACAAGTGAGTCAATTCAAGGGCTGCGGCTTTTGGAATGGCGCCCAGCTATCGGCTTCAAAATCAGGGATATCTACTTGAGCTTGTTGGGCCAGAGAGGCGAAGAAAGGGAGAGGGGTAATGCCCGACAGCCCACGATTCTCCCCGGCACCATACGCGTCGTGCTGTCGTCTTCAAGCGACACATCTATTACGATAGATGATGAGAGAGATAAAAGACATCTCTATCTTTATCTCCAAACTTCGAAAGTCGAGAACTTCGGAGGTACCGCAAGCCGCACAGAGGTCTGGGCAGCGGACGTCTACGAGCCACCCGACCAAGAACGCGACTTCACGATACGCTTGTTACTCAGTGACCCTCGGCCGGTTTGGACAAGGGACCGCAGGTTGCGGGAGATCGTCCACGCCAGCTTGCACTTCAAGGGCCTTTTAGGTTATGCGACATGCACGCTAAACACCGGCGATTCGTCATCACTGGGCCCAGCTCAGGCTAGCGATCGGGCCGAGGCTGTGTTGAAAAATGGCCAAACCCTCACCGCAAGCATCAGAAGAATCCCGACCACGCATCCAGAGCTGAATGGTGTGATGGCCAGTTCAGGTGTAACACTGCGGGTAGCAGTGACGCCCGGGTCCCTATCTCCTCCACAGCCAGTTGACGGATAGGATTCGATGTAGGTTTTCAAGAAAGCATGAATTCCTCAACTGCCTGCCCAGTGCTGACTGTTGACAAGGCAAAACATCCTGCTTATCATCGGCCCCTGGATGGGCAGAATTCCGGTGACCAGCGAGCTTGAGTCAGAACTGTAGGCGAGGACCACGCGGGAGGAGGGTCAAATTGGTAGGAGCTCGGCGCGTTGACCACGAAACAAGGTGGCATCTATGATGATTCATGTCTATGAGATTATCCAAAGTGTTGGCCCGTCTAGTCTATGAAATTCAGCCACCACCTGCCCGACCACCCGCTCAAACGCGCTCCATCTCAAACCCAGCCGAGTCGCTCTCGGTCTGCGTCTGCGGCTGCTTCTCCTCCTCGCGCGGCGCAAACGAGTGCGACATCTGGGGGAAGTAGACGCCCGGGGGGAAGGCGGCCAGCAGGGCGCAGGCAATCAACACCATGAAGGACTCGAGCACGACAAACGACGGCTCGTCCTGCATGATATGGTTGCCCCAGCCGCCGGCCATCTCGGCGATACGGTAGATGCAGCGGATCAGCAGCGAGGCGTAGGCGACGCCCATGGCCCAGAGGAACAGGCGGAACTTCTTGTCGGCCCACAGCGCCGCGCCGGCCCGGTACTCGGGGTCGACGGCGCCGCTCTTGAAGTAGCGCGCCACGCGAAACAGGTAATCCCCCGTCAGTGTGCCAAACGCGGCCAACACAATGACCTGCAGCACGATGCCGGCCATGATGGTGCGGTTGCCGTGCTGCAGCAGGGCGACGCTGTCGCGGCCGGCGGCGGCCGCGATGCCGCCACCAATGGCCTGGATGACGAGGCACGAGACGTCGGCGGGGACGAAGATCATGGGGTAGACGCGGGGCGGGAGGCGGCTGAGCGAGCGGTTGAGCGCGTTGACGGCGTGCTTGAGGGTCAGGTAGAGGCCGACGCAGATGAGGGTGGGGCCGAGGATGATGGCGACGATCTGCATCTTGAAGGCGCCGCTGTTCCAGGGGTTTTTGCTGAGCAGCGCGCGGCCGACGTAGCCTGTTTACGTCTTAGCAACGAACCGTGGACATCGGACGTGGTGGGGGTCAGGGGTTCAGGGGCGACGCACCGACACACTCAAGAATGCACCCCGCCGCGACGGCGGTGGAGAAACCCCATGTCCGCTTCCGCACGCCGAAAAAGATGGTGACGATGCCGGCGATGGCGTAACCGAGGGCGACAAAGACGTTGACGCCCAGGTTCGGGTAGTAGCCGAGAGTGGTGGCCTGGACGGGGCACTTCAGGCTGACTTCGGTGCAGGTGGCGAAGCTTGCCCGCTCCGCGAGCGCGTGGAGCGTCGTCGACATGGCGGCGATGCTGGACTTGACCGTGGAGGAACCGGTGGGAAGGGGAATACGGACGGCCGGCCGGGCGTCACAGTTTTGTATTCTGGACCGGCGAAGGCAACCCGGGAGGAGTGGGCCGGGTGGAGATGGTGCGGGGAGGGGAGACAGCCGGGCGCCCCGGGGGCAACTGACGTTAGTGACAGACAAAGGAAGCCGGATGCGCGCCGGTCCAAAAGTAGAACGCAGAAAACACAGAAAGAGAGCAAGCCCCGGCGGACAGGGTCCCGGCGAGGGGCGAGGCCATCTTGTACTCCGTAGTGATTGTTGACAGCGGCACTCGGACAGAATACCAAGGCGGTCCAATTATTCAGCGTTGCAAGCGACTCCGTCGAATCCGTCGAATTCCTTTCTTCTCTCGTTATCGTTTGGAATTTTGGGCCGGAGCGCGCATGGAAGACGAGGGCTCCGGCTCCGCGCGCGCAATCAGAGCCACTGAAGACGACACGGTGTGGGCTTGGGCATGGGTTGGAGATTGGAGAATTCTGCGAATGCGACTGGGGCGACTGTGGGGGGCCGTTTTAGCCGGAACAGGGGAGGGATCTGATTTGCGGACATCCGAGCCGCCTTCCAGACACGACTGGACCAACGGCGGGGGTGGGAGGAACCGGCCCACATCAGCCCCGAACACCGAGCCTTGGTGCCTGGAGTGTGCCTGGAGCGTACCTGGAGCGCCTGGGCAAGAACCCTTTCCCATGAAAATTCCCGAGCCAACTCGGAGCGAAGCGCTGGCATCATCCTGCCGGCGACTGTGGAATCCTCTCAGTCCATTCAGGAAAAGCAATTGATCGGCCGTCGTGCTGTGGACCGCCACATGGCAGCCACACCACTCGCATTCTGGAATTCCGGGACTTGGTTGTTGTGTTGCACTGTTGCACGAGGCTGCATGGATCCGTCGACCGTCTGAAGTGCACTGTGGCTGATCCCCGCCGGCCCCAGATTGGCGAGATTGACCTGTCAAAGCCCGCCAGTCCGTCAGCCAGTCAACGTCGACGTCCTCGTTAACTCCGTACCAGCCGCCCGGTTCCAGCTGAGGCTCCCCCCCATCGGTAGCTTGAGCACCCGGCAACGGGCCGGAGACTGGCCGTTCCGTCTCACGTCAGTGCTCTCCCGTGCTTTGTCTTCATTTCGGTGTCTTGGAGAGCAGAGACTGCCACCCACCGCATCTTGGGAGTTCGATCCGAGAATATCCCACCTTTCTTCAAGCCCCTGAGAACCTCGGAGGCACTGGGGCGCCCCAAAATGCAACGCTATTGACGCCAGTGTCAACGACGATTGCGACTAACGCGGAGGTTAACCTTAATGCACGGCGAGGCAGGCCTAGACCTCCAACCAACCAATACCCCCACGGTCCGGCCCGCGACTAACTCGACCTGGTCCAGGCCTATTTGTCTCGGGAAGCGTCCAGCCAATCGCCCTCCGGACCACAGACATCCTCGTCTCGACAATGTCCGGTCCAGAGCCGCCAACCGACCCGCCGGTCTCGACCACTTCCACCCCGCAGTTCACGACCCCAACGACCCCCACACCCCCAGCGAGCAACTTGCCGACCCCGCCGCTACAGCAACCCCCAGGGTACTCCGGTGCCGGCCGGCGTACGCACCGCAAGAGCCGCACCGGGTGCTCGCGGTGCAAGGCGAGGAAGATCAAGGTGAGCACGCATTGCTTTCGGTATCCCTCTACTCCGTCCACCTCTAACGCGCACCAGTGTGACGAGAGACACCCGGCATGCCTCAACTGCATATCCCACGGCGTAGAATGCCCCTTTCTCAGGATCGACCCGGCTGTCAACGCCGTCCGGGCCGCCTCCAAGGCCAGTTCCCGCCCATCCGTCTCCCCGGCCAACGGTTTGGCCACACACCATGACCCTCCAACGACGGCACTCGTGGACCGCGCAGAGCTCCCGATGCTCGAGCTCGAACTGCTCCACAACTTCACCACCAAGACCTACACCACCCTCACGACCGACTCCAGTGTCTGGCCGTTCTGGCGCGATGACATCGTCCAGCTGGGTCTGACTTGCGACTATATCATGCGTGCCGTCCTCGCCGTCAGCGCGCTCCACCTGGCGTCTCAACGTCCCGACCGCCGCGACTTCTACGTCGCAGAGGGCATCCTGCTTCACCAAAAGGCGTCCCGCGCCGCCATGCAAGTCATGGCAACCGAAGGCGACAAGATCGACAAGGACCAAGGCGCGAGCCTGTTCCTCTTTAGCATGCTCACCTTGTTCTTCGGTAACCCTTCTGCCCCTTGTTTCCTGAAACAACCTTGACTGACTCACTCCAGCGCTTGCCTCCCCCCGCCACTCCAATCCGGACGGCACATTCTTCATCGGCGACTCCGGCTTCCCCGACTGGGCCTTTCTCATCTCCGGCAGCAAATCCATCATGGACGTCCTCGGCGAGCGTGCAAAAGACACCGTAGCAGGACCCTACCTGCAATACGGCACCCAACGCTGGCACGCCCTGCGCGCCAAACTCGCCGAGCAACAACAACCACAACAACCACAATGCGACTCCCCACCCAACACCACCACAACCACCCCTCCTCCAACCCACCAACCCCGCCCCGAACCCCTCCTCGCCCCCCTCCGCGCCCGCATCACCGCAGCCGTAACCTCCCCCTCCCTCCTGCAAACCTACACCCACGCCCTCGACGAACTCGAGCTCGCCCTGGTCGCAAGCCGAGACAAAGACTCCCCGCGAGACGTGCTCGACGCCATGGTCTGGCTTTGGGCGGTGTCGGACGACTTTGTCCCGCTGCTGCGCGCGCCCTCGCAGGAGGCCGTCGCCGTGTTTGCGCACTTTTGCGTGCTGCTCAAGCACCATGAGAGCCATTGGTGGCTGAAGGGGTGGGGGGACCATGTCATGGGGAGGGTGAGGGAGATTTTGGATGAGGAGCATGCTGGGTGGATTGGGTGGCCGGTGAGGGAGATGGGGGGGATGGATGTGGATGGCGGGA
>FTCU01000889.1_pt1 | contig 34841 bp, 27 predicted proteins | sample 1639521 | NCBI WGS metagenome assembly FTCU01 (sample SAMEA3914864, study PRJEB12502) | metagenome | biome: forest; material: soil | place: USA | collected 2012-03-12 | depth 0.3 m
CATAGTGTTGTTGTATTACAATTGAGGAGAGTGTTCGTAGAGTAGTGTGGAGTGCGTCGCTCGCTTGTCTGCGTCGCTCGCTTATCATATACGTTAGTGATTGGGGAAGATTGTAGATAGAGCGTTCTTGTTCGATCTTCTCGGGAGAGTGTGATCGGGGGCTGACTGGAACATCGGGGCGGTCGATGGATATCCATGACATAGCAGAAGAGCCACCAAGGTTTTATAAAGGGTCATTTTGACTGGTGGCTCAGTAACCTCGGCGTTCGTGAAATGGCAATAGCTGCTTTGGAAGAAGTGACATACAATCCCAATGACGTTGACCTCCAACATCAGCCCCAACCTTGCTTCCTAGTCATACGCTTGATGACACTGGTGTTATCTTGATAGTATATGGATTGGAGAACGTGTACCGAGAGGAAGCATGGCCGCTGGTTGGGGAGGGCTCGGAGTTTGGCATCAGTGCCGCGGCGGTAGGCTGGCTGGGCTCTGCAACCTGAACTCACAACCTGAACTCAGAGTCATGTCGTATTTCCAAATGCACATCTCGATCTCGACCGTGGCCCAAGGAGAGAAGCTGGCAGGGATCATTTTGATGGCTCCCTGGACTAAAAAGCGGCAGGTTCCGGGTTCTGCCTCCTTCCAGGCGGCGGTGGGAGAAAAGGCGTTTGAGGAAGAGTTGGGGGAAAACTAGAAGGGTTTTAGGCCCACGCGGAGAGACGAGGATAGTCAGGGAATATCAGAAGATTCAGAGCCCGGGCGGAGAGATGAAGCTTATCTGTGTGGAAGAAAGAAGAGTTGGGAACGGTTCTCAGGAGGGCTTGGGATTTTGGATGGGAGAGAGAGTTGTCAAAGGATAAGAGTTCACTTCTGGAGAACGGAATGAAGATTAGAACAGAGGCGGGCGAGTTCAAGGTGTGTGGGTGTGATAATCGAGATTCTCAAGGTTCTCTTAAACAAGGTGGTAAAAATGCGGTGTCTGTCAGAGCAGTTTGAGTTTAAGGAGGCCCGGTAAAAGAGTCACCGTGAGGATGAGGGTTGCTTGGACGGCGATGGCAGAGACAGCGGCGTCTATAGAAGATTCTCAAAACATCTCGTTCCAGAATGTCACAGAAGCAACAAGCTGGATAAGGCAGTGCAAGGTTTCTTGAACAGAGTGTAATTGGATTCACGCGCAACTCCTCTGTCACCTAGTGTTGGTAGGAAAGAACTGGAGACTGGAACCAGGGGCGCTGAGTTAGATGGATGCAAAATGATAAATGGAGCGCTGGTATGGCTTCTGGTGAAATGAGCAAAATGTCAATAGCGCTTCGGATGTGGCAGGACAATAGGCGCTCTCGGCAGAGAAAACAATAACTGCCCGGCGATGGCATCAATTCATCACGTCTGGGATGATGTGTGTGAAGAAAAGGGGCCCGGTTGGCCCTGGGCCCTGAAAATCTGCCCCCTGACAAACTGACCTCCGATTCGGTCTGCACAGTTGTGGTTCTAAATGATAACCCGTCTACTGGGGTAGTGTTATGCCCCCAATGGCTGCCCTCCAGCTTCGCACGCGATGTCTGAGAAGTCGGGTTGCGAGAGATCCTCCACGAAGCGCTCACTAACGGCGTAAAAGGCGGCAAGATCTAGACGTGAAAGGAGATGTATATTGGACGGGGAAGACACCCATTGCTCCTTCTGTTGGTTGATCTTGGTGTTAGCCGCTGCTCAATTCACATGAACGGTCTCTCCAGCCAGGAAGCAATAATTATCTCAATAACCACAGGACTCAACAGCACGAGTGTGGCTCTAAGACCAACAACAGAGAACGGGGCATTCTATCTCATGATCGGCTGACCAGCTTCGACTTGAATGGTTCCGCACGAAATGGTTTTTTGGCTACCGCAGCCGCTAGTTGGAGCTCCAAAGCGGCTATGAGAGAGAAAGCTGGAAGCATCGACGGGTTTGCCAGGTAGCACGCTTCTCCCATGTGTCGGGTGGTTGGCCTGCCCTCCAGACTCAACGCCTGCAGGCCTACCACTGCCCTTTTCCGTCACCCACAACATTTGGTAGAATGTGTACCACCTCCAGTCTGGCCACATTTCCGGTTTCATACCACATTCAGTGTGCTCTTCAGCGGCATGATAATTGCGGAGTCATCTATCTTAGCTAGCAACAGGTGTCTCTCACAACCACTTTGCCTTAGATGACCCGTTACTCGGCCTCCTGCACAATAGCCTCCTTCTTGGCCATAGCTGCCTGTGCACCCACCGGATCCTTCATGGCGTGAGGAACAACCTGGTCTCCAAAGAGCTCATCCATCTGCTCCAGCGTCCTGCCCGTCGTTTCCGGGTAAAAGAAAATGTAGCACAGCATGGCAATGATGTTGAAGACGAAGAAGACATAGAAGTACTTGAATCCAATCGCGGTTAGAGCATTGGGCGTGAACTGGGCAAAGATCAAGTTCACAGCCCAGTTCGTGAAGGTCGTAATAGCGTTGCCGAGAGCTCGGACCTCGACAGGGAAAATCTCAGCAGGATAGACCCAGGAGATGATACCCAGGGGGGTGTAGAACAGCGAGAAGAGAAAGTTCATTGCCACCATGCTCCGCAGTTGGTTTCCATTCTCGGCGTTGAAGTACTGCGCCTGGACGGCGTTGATAAGCAGCGCGGCGGCGAGACCGGCAGCGGACACAATGAGGGGCTTGATCCGGCCGACCTTGTCCAGCATCCACAGGCCGATGGTGCAGTAGATGATAGACAGGGCACCGCTGATGCCAATGATCATCAGGGATGTCTGTGTTGAGATTCCGAGGATGTTGTAAATTCGAGGGCCAAAATAGTTGATGACATTGATGCCCGAAAGAGGCCCAAACGCCTGGATGCCGCAGCCAAGAAGGAGCCACTTCCGCCAGGTTGGCCGTGTGAGGATCGACTTCCAGCTGACGCTCCCTGTTGCGCGGTCGGCGACAATGACGTCTCGAATTTCTTGCACCTCGAGTTCGATAAGCTCTTGGTCTTGACCGGAACGGAGCTTGCTCAAGACGGCCCGGGCCTCCTCCTGCTTGTCCTTTTCCATAAGCCATCTAGGTGACTCGTTGAGGAAGAAGATGCCGACGAGGAGGATGAGGCTTGGCACGAGTTGGACAGCGAGGGGGAAGCGCCCTGTCAGCGAGTAGTCAAGATGTCAGCCCCAGATCAAGAACTCAGCGAACAAGGATTGACGGGGACTGACATGAAAAAGAGCTCGACACAAATGAGCAACCATAGCCCAGCCATTGGGCCACCAGGAAGCCCCAACTCAACATCCACTGGAGTAACCCAGAGAGGACACCCCTGAACTTGGCTTCAGACAGCTCGGCGGCGTAAAGTGGGATGGTCGAAGTGAGCATGCCGACCGCGGTGCCACCGATGAACCGACCAACAATCATCATGGCGATGTTGGCAGAACCAGCCTGGATCGCTGCTCCAAGGCACGATACGGCGGCACCGGCAAAGATGGTCCGGCGGCGGCCCAGCAAATCGGCGACGAACATGTTGATGATGGTGCCAAGAATGGCACCACCCTGGAAGGCCGACACAATGCCGCCGACGGTGGTGTCGGACGGCTTGCCGAAATACTCGACAAAGGTCGGAAGCGCGATGGTCGAACCGATGATACCGGAGTCATAACCAAAGAGGAATCCTCCTATGGCCAGAAAAACGGCCGAAAGAACAGTGGTTGCGCGTCCCATTATGCTGGCCCACCTCGATGGTGTCTAGGCAGGTGAACTCTTTGTCGAACAGACCGATGTAGTGACCACCGGATGATGGTCTAGTTGTGATGAATGCTCTATGGGAAGTCTCTTCTTTGGGTCTTATACTTGTTGTCTCGACGAGTACACTCGAGATAGTCTTGCTAGAGTTGCACGAGGAGCACGCCCCCTAAGGCTCGGTTTCGGACATGACCTGGACCGAATGGGTCAAACCTACACCGAGAGGGCCGTCTTTCGGCCTCACTCCCGGACTACGGGCGCGATCTCCAGCTTGCCTTCACGGGTGAGATGACGCCCCCTCCACATCCCGAAAGCTCAGTTGGCCCACATGGGTGGTTACCGGGATCGCCACTCTACAACCTGGGGTCCCCAAACACCAATCCGGGGTCCCCAGAAGGCAAAGGGAGAGTCTTTCTTACATGGATCTCGATTCACAGTTGGACGAGAGGGATCTAGATCAGTGCAACTCGGTGTAAACAGGGCCGAAGCTAGCCAATAGAGTAAGCCAGACCGTCTCAACCTTGTTTGCCGTACTAAAGAGCTCAACGTGCTTCCTCGCCCTTTCACGCCCTACAATCCAACCCTTGCATTTCGGCCTACATTGCTCGACGAAAATGGAAGTCATCCGGTGTGGCGTTCACGCGTTCCACGAGGTTCTCGGCATTGACCGTGACGAAATCCGCCTCTTCTGGGTCCTTGACTCTGCCGCCGAGAAGGCCCGGCAAACCGCGTACCGCCTCACGCTTTCGTTGAATCCTCAGGGAGGCGACAACTCGGACCTCCTTTGGGACACTGGCAAAGTTGAGAGCAACGAGCAACGGAACATTATCTGCAAGCCGGAAGGTGGCTTTCGATCAACGACGTTTCACTACTGGCAGGTCACAGTATGGGACCAGGACGACAAGGCGACGGCATCCGAGCCCAACGAGTTCTTCACGGCATACCCGCGGTCTAGTCGCTTGCTTCCGCCGTACAGCATGAACCAGACCTACGTAAACGGAGCTCACCCTCGGCACCAACCATGTCGTTGCCAGGAGAACCTGGGCTGACCGACGAGTCACTAGATGCCGCACTCGAGCCTCATCTTCCGCACATGGTTCGAGGACGAACCCAACCGCTTCAAGGCTGTCTGGATCGGTAACGGTGGTGACAAGCCCATCTACCTCCGCAAGTCTTTCACGCTCACCGAAAAGCCCGCCCGCGCCATAGCCTTTGCGTCTGGGCTTGGCCATTTCAACCTCTTCTGTAACGGGTCTTCCGCCTCGTCCCACGTTCTCGACCCGGGCTGGACAAACTATCACCGCCGGGTGCAGTTTGTTGCCTATGACTTGTCCGACAAACTCGCCAGTGGCGAAAACGTTCTTGGTGCCCACGTGGGCAACGGCTTTTACGCCGGCGATCAGGGAGACCGATTCTTCTGGCCGACCTACGAGGATAACACCTACGTGCGATACGGGAACGAGCTGTGCTTCTTTTCCGAGCTTCACCTCTTCTACCGGAACGGCCGACGGGAGACACTCATCTCAGGGCCGGATTGGAAAGTAAGGGCTAGTGCAACGTCGCTCGCCAACATATACGCTTCGGAGAGACACGATAGGAGAAAGTACCCCGTGGGATGGGACACGAAACTGTTCGACGACGCAACATGGACGCATGCGAAGCCCCTTACTGGGCCCAGAGGTAAGCTATCATACCAAAGCCAGCCACCAGTCTCCCTGCACGAGACGATACACCCGGTTTCCACAAGGACCCTCGCGCCGGCCATAGTCAGCTTCGACCTCGGACAAAACATGTCGACCATGGTGCGTATCGAAGTCAGCGGCCCCGCCGGCTCAGAGATTACTGTGCGCTACTCGGAAACCGTCGACGAGAACGGCGCCGTGTTCATGCCGGATCCGCTGTTCAAGGAGTTCGAGTCTGGCGTATACTCCAAGATCACCCTGTCCGGTGACGGTGTCGAGAGCTGGGAGCCCGACTTTTCCTTCACCAGCGCTCGCTACATCCAAGTGGAGGGCGTTACCCTTAAGCCAGACGGAGGGTTTCCCGTGATACACTCAGTGGTCGGCCGCCACGTCTCCTCGGCGGCCCGGCGGCTGGGCTCCATGACCACCGACAAGGACGACGTAAACGCGCTCATCAACATGTGCTACTGGTCCTTCGCGAGCAACCTGTTTAGCTATCACACGGACTGCCCGCAGATCGAAAAGTTCGGCTGGCTCGAGGTCACCCACCTCCTGGCTCCGGCCACCCAGTACATCCGCGACATGGAGAGCCTCTACACCAAGATCCTCGACGACATCGCCGACTCGCAGGAACCTGACGGCCTGGTCCCCACCATGGCGCCCGAGATGCGCTACATGTGCGGACCCCTCCACGACACCATCACCTGGGGCTGTGCCATTGCTTTCTTGCCGGAGCTTATCAAGCGCTACTACGGCTCCAGTTACACCTTTGAAAGGATGTACACCCCCTGCACCCGGTATCTCGACTACCTCCGCACCAAAGAGCGCAAGGGCGGCTTGATCGAGCACGGCCTAGGCGACTGGGGACGCGACATTGCCTTTGGCAACCTGCAAGCCAATATCGAGACCGCCATTTACTATCAATGCCTCCGCAACGTCCAACACATGGCCCACGCCCTCCACAACCCAACCGACGAGGCCAGATACCGGGCCTGGGCCGACCGCATCTACACAACCTACAACACCCACCTCCTCCTCCCGCAGGGCACGCCCACTCACCCGCACCCCTTCTACGCCTCCCTCGACACCCCCACCCCCACCCTCACCTCCGTCGCCCAAGCCATAGCCCTCCAATTCTCTCTCGTACCCGCAGCCCTCATCCCCGCGATCCAAGAATCCCTGCTTACCTCCTGTGCCGACGACCGCCTCCGCGCCGGCGAGATCGGCCTAAAGTACCTTTTCAACACGCTCACCGATCTTCACCGGCACGACACCGTGCTTGCCATGGCGCGGCAGGAGGAACACCCGTCTTACATGCGCTTTCTCCGCCGCGGCGAGACCACCCTGCCCGAGTTCTGGCAGGACGACTGCCGGAGCAAGTGCCACGACATGCTGGGAAGCGTGTACGAGTGGTGCTATGAGGGAGTGCTTGGGGTTCGGGTGGTCGAAGATGGGTACCGGCGGTGGACGGTGCGTCCCCCGGTGGGGAGTGAGTTTGGCCGCGTACGGGGGGGGTTAGAGTGTCCTTATGGGAAGATTGAGGTGTGTTGGCAGAGGAAGGGGGTCGATGAGGGGGGGTTGTTAAAAGTCAGGGTGCCAGTTGGGACAGTCGGGGTGGTCTTGTTGCCCGGGGAAGAGACCGCGGTGGAGGTTGTGAGGGAGGGGTGGGAGGAGGCGAGGAGGATGGTGGGGGAAAGTGTGGAGCTTGAGCATGGTATGTATGAGGTAGATATTTCATTATAGATCGGGCTCCATCCCGATGCCGACAACGAGGTGTGCCCATCCCGTAAGTTCTCTTGGATGAATTACACCGTGTCTTAGTAGCCATTGAAAATCAGGATATTGAGCGCCCGCCCAGAGCTAGCCCTGCGAATGCTCAGCGGCAATTTCAACGAGTGATATCTAACCCTAAAGTATCTCTGGTACATCCATGGGGTATCCGTGGTAAGAGATTGTGCTCGATCATCATTCAAGGAACGTTTAGGGGAAGTACCTCTTCAGCTGGAAGGCGGGTCAAGGGAGAGCCGCTGCAACGGTCGCTAGCAAAGGTTATTTCACCTCGGCTGGATTTCGCCCGGCAAGAAACTTGACTGTGAGCTTGTTCATTTAGGATTCAATGTGGAAACAGGTAGATTGATCTTGGGTATCTGTGCCGGCCTGCTACCTGTTTTGGTGCTGATATTTGCAGATCAACCCCTTTCCCCCTCACTTCGATGATCACACCCTTCCCCCACGAATTCAAGGTGGTATCACTCCCCCATTTCCAGCCTCGCATACGCAACAGGAGCTGATGAGATAACTACTTCAAGTGCAAGTGACGCCTTTGGAAGGGTTGATCAGACCCTGGTTGATAAACGTCTCGTAGCTCCAGTAGTCTGCCTGCACACCCTCGCCGTCGACAGGAGCGTTTCCAGAAAAGCGAAAGGTCCAGTACGCACTTCCCCGGGTGTACTTCTCCCACGCGTTGATACCCGAGTTCAAGTTGGCCGCACGGCTGGCAAATGTGTTGTTGGCGGCGGCCTGAATGGCCCACTCGCCCACGAAGACGGGGAATTTACCGTCGCCAGCCGAGTTCTTGGCGTCAATGCAGATCCACTGGGGGAGGTTATCCGAGGTGGCGGGGCGCCCGGCAAAGTAGTAGTTGTGAACATCAAAGACGAGGGGCGTGGCCGCGTCGAAGGAGGGAGACCAGAAGGCCTCGCCCTTAAACCCGCCCTGGAGCATGATGGGAATTTTGGCGTTGACACGCCGCACACGCTCGACGACGCCTTTGAAGTAGGCCAGCACCCAGGCAGCGCCTGCATCGGTCAGGGAGGCCGGAGTACCGAAGACCGACATGTCCCTGACGTCGACGGGCTCGTTGATCGGGGCGAGGGTGTATCCCTGGGGGAAGTCGGCATTTTGGATGAAGGCAATGGCAGCGTCGACGGCCTGGTACGAGTAGTTGAGCGCGGTCTGGTTTTGAAACCAGTCATAGTAACCTTCTCTTCCGCCGAGGCCCATGCCGTTGAGTCCGCCAGGGAGAGAATGAATGTCGACAATGACGTGCATGCCGTGCTTTGCGATGGCGTAGCTCGAGGATGGACTTGAGGTACTCGACTTGGCGGCCGGTGTAGAGCGCGGAACCGGGCACCTTCACCCAGGCGTTGTATCCCGTGGGGATGCGTAGGACATTGATCCCGGCGGCGGCGAGCTTGTCGATATCCGTGGTCTGGATGAAGGTGGCGTACCGCTGCTCAAGAACTGCGCCACAGCGGGACCCCAGATTGGCGCACAGGTCCCATTCGTCCAGAGCATTTCCACCGTACTGGGCCCAAAAGGCGGGATCAATGACGGCCTCTTGATGGAGCCAGCCGCCGAGGTTGACGCCCTTGGCTTTGAACGTCTTCCAGTTCAGGTAAGTTGACGGGGGGGCAGCCAGGGCTTGGTGAGCGCCCAAGAGGCAGGAGAGGGATGCAGGGCTGACAAACATGATGGCGAAGGCAAAGGAAGGGGACAGAGCGAGGATACGAGTGGTTGTTGACAGAGGCGCTGAACAAGTTTGTGGGTTCGTATGGATTTATACACTTTAGACCTTTGCGGATTTCCTCGCTCCGGGCACGTCGCCGCCAGATTTTCCTCTCGGTCCTAGAACACCGAAGTAGTTCACCCACATCGATTAAGGTTTCATTTCCTGGGGCCCCGCAAACGGCTGCGGAAGGATCAAATCTGGGGTGCATGACATCAGAGTTTACACTCGCGAACCATGTCTTCACGGTGCTGGGTGTGTGAGCCTTGGGCTGGGATACCGGGAAGTGGAGGACACCCACCCGAGACCCGACAGAACAGAGAGGCTAACTACCTCCGTTGGTACTAGTCAGCTTCACTCTGGCCCTGGGCTTTGAATTCGAGGCGATATCCCGCAACTCGCTATTACATCGCACCGAGAAGGTTATTTCGCACTGGTAACCCCCGTCGGTAACCGTGATGCCGAGCGCCCAAAGTACTAGATATGACCCTATCGAGTGTTTTTTCGAGCCACGTGATATCCTTTGCCACTCTGGTGTTCGATGCTCAACTTTGACGGTGTGACTAAAACGGCAATGGCTGATCGCCGGACCGGCTGCACAATGGGCTAGGAAGGGTGGCACTCAGAGGGAGGTTGGCCTGCTTGCGGCACTCCTTAAAGCGGCAGATGCTGAGTTTGACACTTTCTAGCGCTGGGAGAAATCCGTTGTCAGAAGGAGCATGATATGTGCAGATCATGATCAAATAATTGTTTCAATTCTGTTCCATGCTAGTATTCTGTTGACCTAAAAGGGGACCTTTGACTACCTAGGTAATGACAAGAGTTGCGCGCTATGCAAAGTCTCAGAGCTTATGTGGCTTCTGGAAATTGATGATGACCCAGAGGTATCTCCAAGATCTCGATCACGTTCGTCACTGTTCCCGCGCCCCGACCAGAATCGTCTATGTTGACTGAACCGCGTTGCGATTACAGTGATTGCAACGCTGTGCTCAGTGCAGATACATTCCTGGTATAAATCTACCTATGTATCCGCTCCCCTGTCACTACATATCCGGACTCTGTGTGCCTGCAACGCTAGTCGTACGTGCAGAGATGTCGGCAGTGGATGTATCTGTAGAGCCGAGACCGAGTACGACTGGGGTGGCGAGGATGGTAACACTCTCGGTTCTGTGCACCCCTTCGAGGTTGTTTGCAACTCTGCCAACGGTAGGCATGTGCCAACGGATTGCATAGGTTTCCATAGAAGCACTTAAACGTCGCTCTCCCCTCTGGCTCATTAAACGCCATTACTCCTTACTCGCCCAGCATCATCATCCAACCACATCCTACCGGCTTGTCATTATCTGGCATCCAATTTTGTAGTAGAAGCCATCCGAGAACGCAGCAGCTTGAATGGTGTTCCTATTGAGAAGAGATGGCTTCCAATAAGCACTTTACTCCGTACCAAGGAATGAAACCAGGTACCAAGCAAAGAGAAAGGAAGTTCCGTACCTCTCGTTTCTGCAATCGCACTCGAGGTGTAGAAGAGCGGTAGTGTTAACAGTTACCAACCAGCTTCTGCTTTTCTCGGAACTTTTCCGGCCAAGCGCCCTCAACTGAGTAAGGCAAACCATGCAGAACCGTTACACCGAGAGCAACAATGACGTGCGGGATGTGGGAGTCGAGATTCGGCCCGTTTGCTCCATGTAAATTCTTGCGTGGTCTGGGCGGGACTAATCCCGAAGTCGAGATACCCGCCGACAAGGCTCCGGCACTACTAGCCGAGCCAATGTTGCGAGGATCCTACTCCGTCTTTGCGCGGGGCCCCGGATTTTGGATGGAGACTGCAGAACGTTCAAGTGGCCAACGGCAAAATCAAGAATGGAGAACGACACATAAAAAAGAGCGCCTCAGAGGTAAGAGAGACCACGAGGTTGAACACGTGGCTTCATGGCCTTGACGTCTGGTTCGAGAAATGGGCCGCTCTTGAAGCTGTTGTTGTATTCTGTAGTTAGGACGAGTCAGCTCCAACGCCTGCAACACCAGGGGGGGGCGCGGCCGAGGTGACGGCCGTGCGGGGAAGCGAACGTGTATTTTATGGCTTGGCAGGACAAGCCCCCATAAGGCCTATGCCAGCTGCCTTGTTTCCCCAGCACCGATCAACTCCATGATGGGCCTACCTCGGCAGCACTCCTCTCTAGCCACCGAGGAAAAGGCCGAATAGGAGACGCACGACGCGCAGTCAATGGCAAAGGCGGTCATGGGACACAAGGTGTTTGATAGAGGCCTTGAGGCCTTGAGGTCCGAGGAGAGATCATTCAGCTCAATATCTGTGGCCCACGACTCCACCGGCTAAGGCACGTTGTATGACAAGTATATAAAGTAGACACCCGCAAGCAAAGACTCATTCTGCTCTCCCTCGCCATCATCGAGTCCCCAATCGTTCATCCCCAACAGTAACACTGAAGGTACTCTAAGACACGAAGATGAAGCTGACATACGGAGCGACGGTCTTGTCCGCCGCGGCGCTGGTCCACGGTCACGGGTACCTGACTATCCCAAAGAGCCGGACTCGTCTCGGCTCGGAGGTGAGAACAACAGCCCGACTATTGTCCTTTGAATCTCGAGGCTGACCATCATGTGGACAGGCGGGTCTCGATTCGTGCCCCGAGTGCACGATTCTTGAGCCGGTCACGTCGTGGCCGGATCTAAACGTGGCACCAGTGGGCCGAAGTGGTATTTGTGGCTACAACGCTCGCGTGAGCATCGACTACAACCAGCCCGCTACCAACTGGGGTAACTCGGTCGTTGCGACGTATTCTCCTGGTCAGGTTGTCGACGTCCAGTGGTGCGTTGACCACAACGGCGACCACGGCGGCATGTTCACGTACCGAATCTGCCAGAACCAAACCCTGGTGGACAAGTTCACGACCCCGGGCTACCTCCCCACCGACGCCGAGAAACAAGCCGCAGAGGACTGTTTCGAGGCTGGGACTCTTCCGTGCACCGACGTGTCGGGACAGACGTGCGGCTACAACCCAGATTGCTCGCAGGGTCAGGCATGCTGGCGCAATGACTGGTTCACCTGCAACGCCTTCCAGGCCGATAGCAGGCGCGCATGCGAGGGTGTCGACAACGCCGCCCTCGGATCCTGCTTCACGACCATCGCAGGCGGGTACACCGTCACCAAGAAGATCAAGATCCCCAACTACTCTTCCGCCCATACGCTGCTGTCCTTCAAATGGAACTCGTACCAAACCGGACAGATCTATTTGTCCTGCGCAGATATCGCAATTTCCGGCGGTTCTACCAGCCAGAGCTCAAGCGCAACCACTCTGGCAACTAGCACGGTGGCCTCGACCGCGACCGCGTCTCCGTCCTGTGTCGCTGCCAGCTCCGTCGCGGTGACCTTCAACGAAAAGGTGACTACCGCTTGGGGCGACACCATCAAGGTCGTCGGCTCGATCCCCGCGCTCGGCAACTGGAGCCCCTCGTCCGCCATTGCGCTCTCTGCTTCCCAGTACACCAGCTCCAACCCGCTCTGGAGCGCCACCGTCACCCTGCCTGCCGGCACCACCTTCCAGTACAAGTTCATCAAGGTCTCGAGCAGCGGGGCTGTGACCTGGGAGAGCGACCCCAACAGGTCGTACACGGTCCCGAACAGCTGCAGCACGACCGCGCTGAGCGAGACATCGTGGAGGTAAATGTGATGGGCGAAGGGCCTACGGGCTCGAACGGGGAAGGAATCGGACGCGCGGTAGTGCTGTGTTTGGAAGGCGAGACAACTTTGATGGTAAAAGTCCCGTTCGGTGTTTCACTCAAATCCATGATGTAGGCCTTGATGGAGTGGGAGGGCAGGCAAGCTCGTTTAGTGTCGTCCGCTGTGGAGAGAGACTGAACGGGGAGGTTGGTTCCGAACTACATCGGTACAAGGAGTGGTTGACGGCATGGGCTGAGGACGGCTACCGGAAGTTCACGGTGGCGCTGTTTGTAATTACTTTGGTCCATTCCTGCACATAATTTGACTAGCTTTCCTGTTTGCTGCGCCTCGTGGAGTCCTTGGGATGGAGCCCCTACCTCCAGCCTGCGGAAACCATGATCCGGACGCCTTGGGATGCCCGGCGGATTCGCGTGCTTCAATTCGACTTCTAGAAGCAGACGCCAAGCGACATGATCCGTCCGGGGCCCCCATGCACAATGCTGGAGCTATCCGGAAGAGGAGCGCGGCCTGGGCGTCTCCGCGTCTCCGTGAGTTAGCGGCACATGCGGGCAAGCGGGCAGCTCCAGGGGGGACTCGGCGGAGTGCAGCATCCGGGAACAAACGCGAATGAACAACCAACGGCTTGGGTCGATGAAGATCGGGCCGGAAATACAGCAGCAAAATAGGGTAGCATCCGTGCCTGCCAAGTCTCTGCCAAGCATCCCCGTTCCTGGGGGGGCGGCCCAACGGACTCCGTGGTATGAATGCGGATGATTTCAACAACGGGACGAGCAGCGTTAAATATCAACACCATGGCACCGCCTCCAGTTGAGTTGCTCCTTGTTGCCAGGCTGCGCTCGACATCACCTGGACCATCACCATGCATCTTCCGACCTCGACCCTCCTTGCCACCGGCGTCCTGGCCCTCACGGCTGCTGCTGCCCCTGGCAAATCCGGCTGCGGCTCCAAGTTTGTCACTGTGTCGGGAGACCAGTTCAAGCTCCACGGCAAGGACTTTCACTTTGCTGGAAGCAACGCCTATTACTTCCCTTTCAATGGGGTTCGTAGATTCTGACATTCCCTCTTTGCCCCGGACAGCTGCTCACACCGCCACCACGGGTTAGGACCAGGCAGACATTGAGAAGGGCTTGACTGCGGCCAAGAAGGCCGGGCTCTCCGTCTTCCGCACCTGGGGTTTCAACGAGAAGAACAGCACCTACGTCCCGGGCGGCCTGCCAAACTACGGCGGCGAGGGCGCTGGCCCCTCCGAGGTCGTATTCCAGCTGTGGCACCCCGACGGCACGACCACTATTGACCTATCGGGCTTCGACAAGGTTGTGAAGGCCGCGGACAAGCTCGGAATCAAGCTCCTCGTTGCGCTGACCAACAACTGGGCCGATTACGGCGGCATGGATGTCTACACGGTCAGCCTTGGTGGCCAGTACCACGACGACGTAAGATGGCCCAGACCTCCGCCACGGCGTGTGCTGACGAATATAGTTCTACACGGTTCCCAAGATCAAGGACGCATTCAAGCGCTATGTCAAGGAGATTGTGACCCGCTACAAGGACTCGTCGGCCATCTTCGCTTGGGAGCTGGCCAACGAGCCCCGCTGTGGCGCCGACGGCGTGCGGAACCTGCCGCGCAGCACCTCCAACTGCGGCCCAGCGGTTCTTTCTGCGTGGATCTCCGAGATGAGTGCGTACATCAAGACGCTCGACAGCAATCATCTCGTTACCTGGGGCGGCGAGGGCGAGTTCCACCGCGAGTCGGACGACTGGGCCTACAATGGTGCCGACGGCGGCGATTTCGACCACGAGCTCAGCATCCCCACGATCGATTTCGGCACCTTCCACTCGTATCCCGACTGGTGGAGCAAGACTGTCGAGTGGACCGACCAGTGGATCCGTGACCACGCCGCCGCCGGCCGCAAGCTCAACAAGCCTGTCGTGCACGAAGAGTACGGCTGGTTGACCCCTGACAAGCGTCTTGAATACACCGGCGTGAGCGACAATCGGACCAGAGTTGAGGTCATGGGTGGCTGGCAGAAGACCATGGTGGCTGAGAAGCTGGCTGGAAGCATGTACTGGCAGTACGGCTTCTCCGGCTATTCGTACGGCAAGAACAACGATGACGGCTTCACCATATACATCGAGGATGCTGAGGCTGAGACACTCGTGTACGAGCACGCGAAGGAGATGAATGCCCTGAACAAGCACTAGGGGTTTTCAGGTGGTCACGGACGGCAAGTGGCAACTGTGTATTAATTAGAGTTATAATCTTCATGTAGTCTCTTGCTGTTCTCTCTGTAAAGTAAGCAGCTGTGCTTGTAATACTAACTGCTCAAATACAAGATGGGAACATTACCTGCACTTGGTAGAACCCTGTTCTTTGCTGGTTTACTCGGCGTGCGAATCACGGATGCCCAACATATGAAAGCCAAGCCGGACCAAGTCGGCGATATTATTTTCGAGCCTTCTCTCTCGACGTAACGCTTGGAGGGGACGCTCAGGTGTTGGTGTCGTGTATAAATTAGGCCACCTGCACCTGTGCCAGACGTCAAGCGTGTTGGACTGCACTCGGCTCACAAATCTCACAACACTGTACTTCCATGCACCCATCATGCGGTCCAAAACGTCGGCACTCCTTTTGATGGCCTTGATGGCGAGTGCATTCGGTCAATACACCGGCCCATGCTCCTCCTCTGCCTGTGGCGCTCAAGGAAAACCATGCCCAAGGGGATACCTGTGTGTCCCATATCCCAACTTCGACCCCGCTCAACGTCAAGGCTGCACGTGCAGCCATGGCTAGGATCTGGTGTCCTTGGCACATTCGGCTTCTTGGAAAGGTATGACCGCTATGCAGAGGCGACGGAGAGCACTATCTGACATCGCTTCAGTCACCCAGGACGGCATGATATAGATCTAGGGACTAGAAATGGGTGGTGCTCTCGAGCAGGCACCAGGGGCGCAAAACATGTGTTCTTGTCGCTCCTGACGGAAACCATATACTAGTGAAAATAATTCCTTGAGCCACCTGGCATCCCAAAGACTGTGTCAACCATCCCGGTTTAATCCCACACCCTTTGGATTTGCGGTCAGCCTGCTTGAGAAAATCCTGACCTTAGGAAGAATCATGAATGAGCCGGCAAAGTAACCAATCCGTCGGCAAACCCATCGTCGTTGTCATCGCTGTAACACGACGAGTCTTGCTCGATTCTGGGGCAGGTGAGATACAACAGCGCGGTTCCGATTGCGTGCGCGGATCTAATTTGAGATCGTTAGTGATAGCGCGGTGGCGGCATGGTTGAACAAGAGCACTAGAATATAGGGGGTGCCTTGCACGATACATACCCGGGAGCTGTCCCACAGGTGAGAGACTGGTCGAGTGAGAATGAGGCCACATCAAGATTGATCTGGAGCCAGATGTAAAGTCCGGGATCTCCTGGAGTTTCCTTCATCTCGCAGACGTAGTTGGCCCGTAGCGTGCAAAACAGCTGTTGTGTGCTTGTGCCGGTTGTGATGCTGAAGGAGGCATTCCCGGGCCTGACCAGCTCGTCTGTGGTGTATGTGACGTTAAGATGTTCAACCCGCCACAGATTCTTTATGGTGTCCCCTTCCGAGCAAACGGTTGGCAACTGTCGGATTTCTGATGGTTCTCGTATCTTGGGAGACGTTGCAAGAGCATTGTTGACCGCAGGCCAGAGCAATACGACAGCGAGGAGGCCATCACCAAAGATCAATCTCAGGGATCTCATAGTGCCAGCGAATGACGAGGAAAAGAGCAGAATTGCCAGTCGTGTTTCGTATTCTAGACCTCTCGTGAAGGGATTACCTCGGTGCCAGCTTTGAGATTGGCGTAATATTCGGCCCCTGCCTTGGTATATATAGCTCGGCTGTTCGTAGCTTCCACGCGGCAATACAGGAGGTTAATACCAGAACATGTTAAGCGCAACAACCCCCTTTAGCCTATGTAGCAGCTCCTAGAAAGTGCGGGGACTGTGCCGGCAGTGAAAAAGCGGCCCACGCCTTGTAGTGTTGTGAGAGTAAGATGGTTTATTCCCATCTCTCTTTCTCTTCCTCGCGAGTGCGGTCTCAGCGGAGGCTCTTGTTTGTGTCATCATCAAGTATTTTGGAGGGAATGACATTTCTTATATCCCCCCTCGGTACCGAACAAATTTGGCTTCAAAATGTCGTTGAAAAGGGTTACAAATATGTAACTTGGGCCCCAGGCTTCCCTGAAAGTGGGAGCCTTCCATTCCATGCGTGTCCTCCCTGATTGCCCGAAGATTGTCACGGTAAAAGAACGAAAGAAAGCAACTCGGGGGCCGGGGCATCCAGATGGATACCCTCTCATGTCCTCTCTGGCTGAACTGACATAGAAACCGGCTTGAGAATGTCGTGTTGAAAAGGGGGCGAAGGGAGGGGGGAGGGGGGACGGGGGTGAAGAAGCAACTCGGGGCCTGGGTACTAGTAGGTAGCATGTATCAACTGGGGGCACTTCCCCCCAGATCTCCGCAGACCTCAAGACGGGGCATTTTTCGAGTTCCTTGAGTCACGAGATATACGGTAGAACTAAGGAACGGTATCAAACCGGCGGGTGTTACGGAAACCTCTCCCATAAAAGCCTGAGGGATCCCGAGGCACATCGAGTCGTACCATGGAGGATCCGCAGGCCGCAAGACGCGTGAAAACTCTACGTGTGGTGTATCTCCGTCCCAACTCTCCAACGGAAAACAACCGACGCTCTCAAAGAAGACATCCCGGGGCATCTCGACGCAACAAAAAGCACTGAAAAGCGGGGGTAAGATGATGCCACATAATGTCTGTTTTCCACCTCCCCTCTTCTCCCCTCTCCTCTCCAAAGCCGCCAATTGGGGGGGGCGGGGGGCGATCCATACTCCCACAGCAAGGCCACCCCAATAACCATCTGAGGGCATTGAGAGCACCCTCAACCACCATAGCGGATAAAAAAGCATCAGGGAACCCCCGCTAGAGAACCCCTTGATCGAATAAGCACGATGCGAAGCCGTCAAATAGCCGCAAGCAAAACAACCCGAATGAGAGAAATAACACATCGCTCACCTGGCGTCATCTCCTTAATACGTACAACTGCCGCAATACCAGCAACCCTGGCCGCAAGCCGTAAAGTCCTTCGCCTCTCCATCATCCCACCTGATCTCCTCCTCAGCATCTGACTCAACCTTTTCATCCCCTGGGCCATCCCCCAAATTCACCCCTTCACCTTCCTCCTCCACCCTCCCCAACCCCGCCCAGCTCTTCCTCACAGCCTTCCCTGCCAACCCCCCTTCCACCCCCGTAATCCTCCTCACCTCCAACCCTCCTCCCTCTCTCATGCACAACTCCACCCCCTCTTCGCCCACAACCCCTCTAAGCCAATGCAACAGCCCTGCCAACCGCGCGAGCTCCTCCGCATGGTCCCTTTCCCATACCTCCACGTCTCCACGCGTATCCTTTATCTCGACGTCCCCCATGTGGAATAGCCCCCGGGTGTGGAACGCCAAGATGGATGTGGGGATGCGCGAGACCCAGAGGCGGGGAAGTTCGTCGGCCAGGTGGTTTTTGGTGTGGCGGGAGTGGATGCTGCGGGTTTTGAGATCGAAGAGCTGGGTGTGGGGGATGAGAGGGGTGTGGGAGGAGGTAGTGGTGAGTGACGTAGGGTTGGCGGAGCTGGTCACGGGGTGAGAAAGCGATGCGGTGGTGAGAGAGGTGATCAAGGAGACCAGGGGGTCGTGGTCGGCAGTGGAGGGGGAAGGGGTCCCTGTTTTGGTATGGGGACTGCGCGTGGGACTGACACGGGGCTTAATGTATCCGTCGGCCTCAAACCGGACAACGAGGTCCAGCCCTCCAAATGTGTAGCGGATGAGGCGCTGGTGCGAAGTGGAGCCTTTGACATCGGTCTCCCATGTGGTGTTGGCTTCGGGGAAGGTGTGGCCGTAGCCCCGGACGTCTGGGATCAGCTCCGTGGGCGAGTTCTCGCGCCGGACGAGGAAGACAGTGTTGTGGAGTTTGTAGGCCAACATGCGGCATGTTTTCTCCTGGCCGCGGGCAAATCGCAGGAGGTTGCCCACGGTGCTCCCGCACGCAAAAATGTCGACCTGAGACGGGAGGGCGGGATCGGCAGCGAGAGCGGCAACGATGGCGGGCTCCAGTGGATGGCTAGGATACCTTGCTGCATTTTTGTCCCGGAAATAGGAGCCGCTATCCTCCTGTAGGGGCTTAACAGCAGCTTGAGGCGTCCACAAGGGGGGTTTACCTGCGACGATGGGTTGATTAGACGCAAGGCCCGATGGCGTTCGACAAGTTCTGGGGAGGAATTTGCCTACCAGGAACCAAAATTGTCGGGTCAGGCCCTGTCTTATCGATCCAACTGTAAGATGTGACGGTTCGGACGTCTTGAATCTGGGCCAAGCCTTGGTGTTTCCGAGACACTTCTTCGAGGTCCTCCAGTCGCAGAGTCTGGATCAACTCACCGAACGCCGGAGCTGGCGACGGAACCACCGCCTTGCCCCTAGGCTGTTTGTTGAGAAACCAGGGGTGGTGCTTCTTTGGTGCCCATCCGGATGCCATTGTGAAGGATGGGAAGGGAGCAGATCACGGGGTGCCTAGCTGATCAAGGGTGAGATGTGTAAGTGGCAGGAGGGTACCAGGTGCTTATGGCTTTATGCGAACCGCCGCAGACGAGCAGGGACCGGGAGATATTAATACACAGTGTCTCAAGTGTCTGAAAATAGGGGACATCTTTCTGTCCCGAAGGAAAACGTCATTGAGGCCCACTGGCTGCCTTTTCCTGCCCAATATGCGGGGCTCGTGTGGGCATGTGATTTGTTATCTGTTAGGGGCAGTGAAGAGCCTCTCAGCTAGGCTTTTCCCGGCCGCCTTGCTGGCCAACTGGCCAACTGTTGAGTTACACAGCAGGCAGCATCATGCATGGTCCAACACAATCGTCAAGAAGCGGGGCCTGCAAAGAGACAGGCCAGTCACCGAGACCTAGAAGTTGTCTGTTAGAACACGGCGGTTTTGGAATCAGTCTTGGTTTCGCATTCGCATGACAGGAGCGAGGAGCTCCGACCCCGTAGAGGTAGTACTCTTATGATAGCCTGGGAGTGTTGGTTGCTTCGAAGTCGTCCCAGCATGGCCGAGAGGGCAGGCTTCTACTGTGTAGGCACCGTTTTGTCTCATGTGTGGATTATGCACTGAGGCCTGCAGCCGGCACCATGATTCGTTTGCCTCGCAGGCTGTGTTTACCGTTGGCCGCATTTTTGGGCCCAAAGCCTTCTGCAGGGTTCCGCCGGGGAGCAGACAAACTTGGACAAGAGCTGCCCAAGGGAGCGTTGATGTTGTCTGAAGACGAGGAATTTTGTCTGCTGCTTTCATTCTCATTTCGCTGGCATATCATTCTTCTTTCTGCATCCCTCCTCGACGCCTACCCTGATCAGAGTCCTAACTGCTTGCCCCGGAGTGTGTTTATTTGGCAACCATCAACCACCCGCTATGATGGCGTCATCTCAGGATCCGTCCCGTCGAGCTGCTCGCCTCCATGGACTTTTCCGGGACGCGATGGCGGGAAAGCGTTTGGTCCGCAACCCCCAGGATGCCCAGCTGTTTCTCGAGGCTGTCCGGAGCCAGCCCTCACCCAGTCAGTGTGTCGAGATTCTCGTATCCAGCGTATCGGGCCTCGATGCCGTGAGGGACGCTGTTCGGGTTGACCTGTCGGCGCCGTTTGTCGCTTCTCACACGCTGCCTTTCTTGTGCTATCTGGCAGATCCTGGCGTCAAGGCTCTCGTCGACGGCCAACTTCTACGCCAGGTCCTCCTCGGGGTGGCGGACCCGCCTACCGTTTTGAACGCCCTCATTGACCATTTCAACTCACGCCAAATTCCCGAAAACGTCGTGTATCCGTTTGCTTGGCTTGCCCTGGAGCTCATTTCACTTCCCCCAGACGTGCCGGTGGATGTGGCAAAACTCGTGGCATGCGTGGTAGAAAGCGAGCAGGTTCTCAAGTGCCAGGACCATGCGACTCGGGAGTTGGGATACAAGATCCGAAAGATCGTCCAAATTCGCCGGTCTCCGAGTCAAGGAGCCCAGGCCGGGGGCCCGGGGGGTCGTCACGACAACGACAATGCCGATTTCCGCCTCGTTCGCACGTATCCAACCACAGACGAGTTTCTCTCCACGCAGACTCCCTATTACCTGACCTCGGCCGACGTCCTCGCGACCGACATGGAGGAACGGCCCCGCGTCCATCTCGACAACCAGTTCAGGCTGCTCCGGGAGGACATGCTTGCCGAACTGCGCGAAGACATCCAAGTCGCCATGGGTAGAAAAAAAGGGAACCGGCGAGCCCTATGCTTGGGAAGCTTTGAGCCGGTTGGGCTTGATGTTGGGGATGCTACCGCGGGGCGGTACAAACGATGCACTCTGCTACTCGCATGCCACGCCGGGCTTCAGTGGCTCAAAGGACCAGACGCCCATGCGCGCAAAAAGATGCTGAAAGACCACCCTAGTCTCCTCAAACACCAGGCGTTTGGTGCCCTGTGCTGCGGCGAGGAGATCCTGGGGTTTGCTTCGGTTGACCGGGACATCGACAACCTTGCCAAAGACATTCCAATTGTCTCCCTCCAGTTTATCGACCACGACGGCCTTCGGCGGGCCCTACTCTCGTTCGCCTTGCCAACCCGGTCGTCTGTACAGTTCTTGCTGGTTGACACTCCCGTGTTTGCCTACGAACCAGTGCTGCTCGGGTTGCAGCGGGCCACCGACGTTCCTCTCCTCGACCTTCTCGTCAACCCGCCAGCCATCTCCGATTCCAGTTTCGACATATCTAAAAGACTGGGCTCCCTGATCGCCAAGCTCGAGACCAGCCCCAAGGACGGAGACGGGACTGTCAGACTGGACACGGGTTTAACGGGACAGACTCAAATCGACGAGTCCCAGCTTGCCGCCTTGCTTCTCGCGTTGCGCAGTCTAGTGAGCCTGATTCAAGGACCTCCAGGTATGGGCCGAGCTTTGCTCCCTGAATTCATACAAGAAGTGGGAGCTGACATGCTTTAGGAACTGGAAAATCTTTCGTTGGGGCTCAAATCGTCCACATTCTCGTCAAGGCTGGGCTTCGAGTCCTTGTCCTGAGTTACACCAACCACGCCTTGGACCAGTTTCTGGAGGACCTTCTCGATATTGGCATCCCGGCTTCATCCATGGCGCGCATTGGGCCCAAGAGCAAATGCACTGCACGAACCGCGCCCCTACTTTTGTCGGAACAACAAACAAATTACCAGCGGTCCCAGGTGGCCTGGAATGCCATCAGCGCCCTGAAGCAAGATGCCTCGCAGCGAGAAAAGAACGTTCAAAAGGCGTTTCAAAGGTTTGCCAGTTTCTCTCCCAGGTGGGATGACCTCAAAGACTACCTGGAGTTTGCAGAAGAGGGCCACAAATTCCTCGAGGCATTCCAGGTCCCAGCCGGCAAACCCGGCTGGGCTCGCGCAGGCAAAAAAGGCAAGAATGTAGGGCCGGATTATCTGTACCAGCAATGGACCAAGGGCCTCGGGCCCGGTGTGTTCATGAAGGAGCTCCCACCCAGCGCAAAGGCCGTGTGGGACATGCCACCCCCGGTTCGGGCGGAGCACCACCAGCGGTGGGTCCAGTCCTTGGTCGACGAACACCTCAACGAACTCGAAGACGCCGCCCGCGAATTCGACAAGATCCAAGGGCAGATTGAGATTTTGTTCCGCGAGAAGGATGCCCATATCATGGAACAAAAGACGGTCATTGGCTGCACGACGACCGGGGCAGCAAAGTACGACAGGCTGATCCGGGCGGCCAAGCCAGACGTCGTCCTGGTCGAAGAAGCGGGAGAGATCCTCGAGAGCCACATCTTGACGGCCCTGGTACCCACCGTCAAGCAACTCATCCTAATCGGAGACCACAAGCAGCTGCGTCCCAAGATCAACAACTATGCCTTGTCCGTCGAGAAGGGTGAGGGCTTCGATCTGAACTGCTCCCTGTTTGAACGCCTAATCAAGCAGGGGGCGAGCCACGCGACGCTGCACAAACAGCACCGCATGGCGCCCGAGATTTCGGTGTTTGCCCGCGAGTTGACGTACGCAAATCTGCTAGACGGACCCAAAACGTGCGGGCGCCCAGAGATTCTCGGGCTGCAAGACCGCGTCATCTTCTTGAACCACGGCGTGCAGGAGGACTTGGACAAGCGCGTCCGCGATCGACGCGACCCCACAAGCAAGGAGAGCAAGAGCAACCCGTTTGAAGCCGAGATGGTCTTGCGCTGCGTCAAGTACCTCGGCCAGCAGGGATATGCTTCGGACCGCATCGTCGTGTTGACTCCTTACTTGGGCCAGCTGAGGGTCTTGCGGGAGCTCTTTGCGAACAACCAGCATGATCCCTCCTTGAGCGAGATGGATAAAAACGAGTTGATCCGTGCAGGGTTGATCAGCGAGGCTGCCGCAAAGGTTGACAAGACGCCACTACGCATCTCTACGATAGGTGTGTTTCCCGCATGCCTGTCATTGTGAGACGAGCCATTAACCGTGCCCGCGACAGACAACTACCAGGGTGAGGAGAGCGATATCGTCATCGCCTCTCTCACTCGCAACAACGAGACTGGTGACATCGGCTTCATGTCTGCCCCCGAGCGGCTTAACGTCCTCATGACGCGAGCCCGCAATGGCATTGTGCTGATTGGTAACATGGCGACCTTCATGCAGAGCAAAAAGGGGAGACACACCTGGCATCCGTTCTTCGAGCTGCTGAAAGCCAAGGGACATCTCTACGATGGTCTCCCCGTGTACTGCGGCAAGCATCCGTCCCGGACCGCCCTGCTCAAAGAACCCATCGATTTTGACAAATCGTGCCCGGATGGGGGCTGTACCGAGCTTTGGTATGTGTGGAATCTGGATTACTTGACCGTCATGCTAACCCGACACAGTAATGCGGCTCTGAAATGCGGCGTCCACAAATGCACATCCCGCTGTCACCGCGTCGTGGACCACTCCAAAACCGAGTGTAACCAGCTGGTCGGCAAGCTGTGCGAAAGGCAGCACAAAACCAGGGTCCGCTGCGGAAAGGAGAGGGACGGCTGTCGCAAGTGTATCCTCGAGGACCAGGAAATGGAGCGCCGGGCCAAGCGCGACCTGCAGCTCGAGGAAGAACGCGCCCGGCGCGAGGAGAGCTACAAGCGCGAACTCCAGGAGATCGACGACGAGATCGACCACCAACGGCGGGTCGGCCAGTACGGCACGGAAGCAGAAAAGCAGAAACAGACACTCAAGGACCGCAAGTCGGAATTGGAAGCTCTAAAGCAGAAGGCCGAGACGGCTGCCAAAGCCGCCGACATTGCCAAAAAGATTGCCTCGATGAAAGGTTCGGCACAGGTCAAGCAGCCGCCGTCATACTCTTGGACCGGCGACAGCGGCGCGCGGACCGAGTGGGAGTTCCTCAAGCAGTCCGAGGGCGCGCACAGCAAGCCCCTGGATGACCTGATGCAGATGATTGGCCTCGAAGAGGTGAAGCAGAAGTTCCTTGGCGTCAAGTCCAAGGTCGACACGGCGTTGCGTCAGGGCATCTCTATGGCATCTGAGCGGTTCAGCTGCTCCATGTTGGGCAATCCCGGAACCGGTAAGTCGCTTTGGTGTCGTGTCTGTCTTGTTGTTCCGGAATTCTTCTGACTTGCATCGTTGCCAGGCAAAACAACGGTAGCTCGCCTCTATGCTCAGCTTCTCACGGACCTTTGCGTCATACCCGGCTCGTGCTTCAAGGAAACGACCGGGGCTGCGCTGGCGAACATCGCTGTGGCTGGGTGCAAGAAGCTGATTGACGAAATCCTCAGTGCCGGCGGCGGGGTATTGTTCATCGATGAAGCTTACCAGCTGACCTCGGGCAACAGTCCTGGCGGAGGAGCCGTCCTTGATTACCTCCTTGCCGAAGTCGAGAACCTCAGGGGCAAGGTTGTGTTTGTTCTCGCCGGATACAACAAGGAGATGGAGAGCTTATTTGCCCACAACCCGGGGCTCCCAAGACGATTCTCGGATGACATGACGTTTGCTGATTACACAGATGCTGAGCTCCTCGCGATCTTCCAGCTCAAACTCAACAAGAAGTACAGCAACGCCATGAAATGCGAAGACGGGCTCTCCGGGCTCTATTGTCGCATCGTCTCCCGGCGCATTGGGCGTGGGCGCGGGAAGCGAGGGTTCGGCAACGCCGGCGAGGTTGAAAGCGTTCTCGACAGAATCTCGCGCAGACAAGCCGCTCGTCTGCGGCGAGAACGGAAGTCTGGTCTCAAGCCGGACGATTTCCTCTTCACCAACGAGGACTTGATTGGTCCCAAGCCCAGCGACGCTCTCATCAAGTGTGAGGCTTGGAAAAAGCTTCAAACAGGCATGGTCGGGCTTGGAGCAGTGAAAGAAGCCATCCAGTCCCTCGTCGACAGCATGGAGCAGAACTACCTCCGCGAACTGGACGAGCAGCCTCTCATCCAGTACTCGCTGAACAAAGTTTTTTTTGGGAATCCCGGTACCGGAAAAACAACTGTGGCCAAGCTGTATGGCGAGATCCTGGTGGCTCTTGGGCTGCTGTCCAAGGCCGAAGGTACGTGATTTCGGGAGGCCTCTTGGGGACCTGGCACTGACAAGGCTTTCTCATTAGTTCTCGTCAGGAACCCATCCGATTTCGTTGGAGCACATCTCGGAGAGTCTGAGAAGCAGACAAAGGGCATCCTGGCCGCAGCAGTCGGCAAGGTTCTAGTTATCGACGAAGCTTACGGACTGTACGGTGGTGGAGCGCAAGGCTCGGCCTCGGATTCGTTCAAGACAGCGGTCATCGACACCATTGTGGCTGAGGTGCAGAGCGTGCCCGGAGATGACCGCTGCGTCCTCCTCTTGGGATACAAGGACCAGATGGAGAACATGTTTCAGAATGTCAACCCGGGTCTCAGCCGACGATTTCCCATCTCGTCGGGCTTCTATTTCGAGGACTTCTCGGACGACGAACTGCGCAAGATCTTCTACACGAAGGTCAAGCAACAAGGATACCAGGTTACTGACCAAGCCGCCAACGTCGCCATGGAGATGCTCAGCCGGGCCCGCAACCGACCCAACTTTGGCAACGCAGGCGAGATTGACATCATTCTCAATGCCGCCAAGGCTCGCCATCAAACTCGTCTGTCAAAGAAGGAGGCCAAGTCAGCTACGCTCCTGGAAGCCTTGGACTTTGACGAGAACTTTGACCGAGCCGAGAGGGCCGAGACCAACGTCCGCAAGCTTTTCGAAGGCACCGTCGGCTGCGAGGAGATCCTGTCGTCGCTCGAAGGTTACCAGGAGACGGTAAGGACACTAAAATCCGTCAACATGGATCCCAAGGAGAACATTCCCTTCAATTTCCTGTTCCGCGGACCCCCTGGCACGGGTAAGACCACCACGGCCAAGAAGATGGGCAAGGTCTTTTACGACATGGGGTTCCTCGCCAGCGCCGAAGTGGTTGAGTGCTCGGCCACCGACCTCATTGGCCAGTACGTGGGCCACACGGGGCCCAAGGTGCAGCAGCTCTTTGACAAAGCTTTGGGCAGAGTGCTCTTCGTCGACGAGGCCTATCGTCTGGGCGAGGGCCGGTTCGCCAAGGAGGCCATGGACGAGATTGTGGACTCGGTCACCAAAGAGCGCTACTTCAAGAAGATAGTCATTATCCTGGCCGGATACGAGGCCGATATCAACCGGTTGATGTCGGTCAACTCGGGCTTGACCTCGCGGTTTCCCGAGGTGATCGACTTCCGAGCCCTGACAGCCGACGAGTGCGTAACGTTGATGATCCAGCTGTTACAACGAAAGAAGCACGTCTTGAAGGAAAAGAGCGGCAAGGACTATGATCTCTCCTGCCTGGAAGCTCCCACCGAACCGTTCAAGAAGGCCATGCTGCGGACTTTCACAGACCTGGCTGCGCAGGACAACTGGGCCAGCGCACGCGATGTTCAGGCGCTAACCAAGGCGGTGTTCAACAAGTCCCTCCGAGATAAGCAGGGCCTTGCCAAGGGCCATCTCGTCCTGACCGAGGAAGTTATCATCACCGAGCTCGACAGCATGGTTAAAGAGCGTGCATCTCGAGCCAAATCCGACAACCCGGTGAGCTTGCGCGACATGACGCAGGAGCTGCTCGCACCAAACAACGCACAACGGCAGCCTTCGGTCTCAACCACCGCGTCTATATCAACACAAGCCCAGACAACGGCGCCCAGCACCGCAGACGGGACAGCGCCGGCGGGTGAGGACGCCCCCGCCAAAGTCTCGAGGTCGGTCGTCGAAGCAAAGCCACACGACGGGCACGATGGCAACAGCGTGCGCGATGTGGGAGTCAGCGACGCGGTGTGGGAGCAGCTGCAGCGAGACCGGCGGGCGGAGGAGGAGCGCGAGGAGCAGTTCCGGGAGCTGCAGCGGACGGCGCGAGAGGCAGCGACGGCTGCAGCGCGGGCGAAAATTGTCAAGAGGTTGCTTGAGGAGGAGTCGAAGCGGAAGTTGGAGGAAGAGGTGAGGAAGAAATTGAAGGCGTTGGGCGTGTGTCCGGCGGGGTTCGATTGGATTAGGCAGGCTGTTGGATGGCGATGTGCAGGGGGATCTCATTGGATGAGTGACGATGAGGTGAAGAAATAGGTTATGTTAGAACGAAAGGGCACCTATTTTGATCACCCTATTTGGCCGTCTCTGTTTGTAAAGGACGACAAAGTCGTCAGGATTGTCAGGGGCTGAGGAACTTAGGTACCCTTGTCGAGAGCAAGCAAGAACCCAGCGTCTCTCCCTCCATGCCGAACAAGTCGGGCTTTTAAGCAGATTGATTGAGTTTATTTACAAGACTTGATTCTGACAGACTACTTCAAGAGTAGGTACTTCGAGAGACTGGCGTGTCACTCGTCCATCTCCAACCTCCAACTGTGCCCTCCTCACTCCCAGTCGAGGTACAATCCTGCAGGTCCCAATCGCCAACACGCGGGTCCGCAACAAAACCTATCGTGGGGAACAGGCAATATGGGCAGAACTGTGATGGTATTCCACCCTGTGTTGTGGGTGATGTGGAGGAAAAGGCTGTGGTGGGCCGACTGCCAGAGAGATGGAGGCCGAGGGACCCAATGTGGGGCTCCGCCCACAAAACCAGAAACCAAGTCGTCGAGTCCAGCCATGTTCTGAGGGTCCTCGATGCCAGACGTATGGTCTGGGCCCGGGTGGTCGTCGAAGTTGATCTCTTCGTCCAAGTCGGCCGGGGCAGGATCATCGCCGTCCAACTGCTCGCGCAGCTTGTTGAGGGTTTCGGTGTCCTTAGCATGACTACCTAACATAGTAGTCATATGTGGTGCTTGCGCTCCTGCGCTGGGCCCGAGTCAACTTCGTCTGCCAAAATGGACTAATGGCGCAGTCCACCTGGTAGCCACTGAGCCCCTCAAGGTATTGTTGAAGGTGGGCAAGCTTGAATTCGTGCGTGATGGCTCCACTCCATCGCCGTATTGATGCAGCAAAGACACCAGAAAGGCTTCGAGTACCTTGAGGTAGAACTGGTCCTTCTCGTTGTCGGATGTCTTGAGTACTGCGGCAACGATCGAGCTGGCAAGCTTGCCCATGCGGGTCATTTTCGGGGACGTGTAGTCATCCGCTGTCGTGGGCGGATTGACGGTCCACACAAACCGGTTGAAGGGGTGTCCAACCTTGAAACGAAGGATCTCAAAAGCAATGAGACGCTGCAGCCGGGAGCCAGTTATCCAGGCTGGGATGCGACCGGTGAAGAGGATTTCCGGAACCAGCTTCCGACACATCTTGTCTTCGGTCACCATCCCGTATGTGCCCTCCGTGACAAGTATATACCACGTCACGTTGTGCGACTGGCCCATGCGGCTGATGCGTCCAGTGATCTGGATCAGCGTCCAGTAATTCCAGCCGTACTGGATGTTGATGCCGATGTGGCAGAAGTGGTGGAGGTTCAATCCAGCCATGGTCAAGCTCTGATTGATGACAAGGACGTTGATGTCAGAGTCTTTGGTGTTGAATCGGGCGATGATCTTGTCGCGTTCGTTGGTCGTGTGCGACGCCCGGATTGACGCAACTCCAATTGATGCGTATGCCAGAACGGCGTGCAAGACACTAGCATCAAGTCAACTTTCCAGAGGGGAGAGCACGCTCTAGAGGGCGCGTGACTATGAGACTTGGTCGAGAGAGGGGAGCAAAAGAGGACAGGGGAAGGGCAGGCTGCGCTCGGAGCATAGGCGGCTGTAAAAATACACAAGAGCTGGGTAGCACACTTCGGATGAAGCATGAGGGAGGAGAGGTGGACAAGGGAAGGGAGCTTGCTGCTGGATGATGGATCCAAGGGTTGTTGACCACAACGAGGAAGCGCTCCTTGGCCCGGAAGCACCGCATAACGATAGCAAAAGCCTCAAGGAATATCGGCAACTTGTTGAGTGCCCAGTTCACCATCTCAAATCGGACTGACGGAGCAAAAGACCTAAGGGAGCTCCCGAGAGACGGTGTAGAGCCAGACAACGCCGCCAGCCGGGTGCTGGTCAGCAATCGACTCGACATGGCCGGCGTCGAGTTTGGGACCTGGAGACTTGTGTTGACGATCCTCCATCACCTCCTTGAGAAGGTCCCTCAGCCTTGTGGCGTCTCCGACAAGATTATCCTCGAGGCGAGACGAGAGGGCATCGGATAAGCCACTGTTGGACTGGAGAGCGGCAACCGAAGAACAACGGTCCTCTGCGCCAATAGCAATTTCAAATGCCCGAATCTCAATGGCCAGGAACCAAAGGAGGCGATGAATCGTGACCTGGAGACACTTGGCGAGCTCCAGGTCTTGCTTGGTCTTCGGGGTGCTGCGATGTCGGGACTTCGACGGGGTGATGGGCACCTCGTTGGCGCGATCATTGGCGCGGGGGTTCTCATGGCCTTGGGGATCGCATCCGTCTCCATCATCAATGTCCCCAGCGGAAGGTAGACGCATGAGAAGATTGGTGGTCAGCTCCACCACCTTCTTGTGGACATTGTCGGGGTAGCGGCACTGGAGGTATCTCATCTCCACCGCAGGCATCTCATCCCGAGGGAAGGCCTCGGTGCCGTCAGGCAGCAAAATCCCCTTATCCAGGGGGTTTCGAGCCATGATCATCTGCTGAATGGCGCGAAAGATGGCGGCGCTCTTCCCGTCGTCGCTGGCACGGACGCCCTTGACCTGTCTGAGGCTGGAAGGGTGCAGGAGCCACCAGCGGATGCCTGTTTCAATGCCCCAATTGAGGAGCTCCGCGCGGTCAAGCACATCCAGTCCGTCAGCGTACTAGAACAGGCATTGTGTTGGGTATGCGTTGTTTCGGGTGACGCTGTCCGGTGAGAGGTTTGTCTCCCACATGAAGTGAGTGGGAGGGAGGCGACCTTGCGGACCTGGGAGAGCTGGATGCGGACCGGCCGAACGCCGTGGCCATGTATAGCCAGCCGATACAAGACGGCAAGACAAAGTCGTAAAAGTGACCAGCACGCCAGACCTGAGCCCGGTCCGGAATATGTCTTCGACGCAGTTCAGCGTTGGCGTGCCCGTCACAAAAATGTTTGACGACGCCTCGACGACATGATGGCGCGCGAGGCCGCACACCTTGGGTCCCGAAGAACATGGCTCTCGTCGTAAATCTTCACACCCCGCTTGTGGTGAGCGTCGGCGTACTAAAGGTTATATTTCAGGATCTTCGCCTCCGTCCCGGCGCCGTGCAGTAGGTCTGTTGCCTGCTTGTCGGACTCGAGCTCGTTCTCAATAGTGATAAGGTGCCCATCATTTCACGTTCAAGTAGGCAGACCGGCGGACGCCCGATATTTTAAAGACAAAGATAGCGAAGGCAGAATCCTCAGCAAGGAAAACTCGGCCTGAGTTGTCGCTTGCCGTGAGAAGAAAAGCGGCTGAGAATTGTTGAGGCGGGAGCAGACTGACGCCGAGTCTAAAAACACCACTTATCCTGATGGGGACACGCCATCCCCATATCATCAAGCTGATAAAGGTGTTCTAGAAACCGAGTAAAACCATCTTCATTTCGGAGCTGGCACCTAAAGGCGACCTCTCGGAGTACGTCAGGACAAAGAACAACCCGTGAATGGAAAGGGGTTCGCGTGATAGGGGTTTGCTCAGCGCTGTCCTCCGGGGCAATAAGGCAGGGGCTGAGGTCTGGGGGTTGGCAGAGGCCGTCCAACCCGGAACATTCGGCCGGGAAGGTAATATCCCGAAAGCCTTTCCTAGTCCATCCACCTCCAGGCAGCCGCCCCACAATTGGCAGGAGGGTTGCTGTCGACAAAATCCCAACTTGTCAGCAACCAAATCCTCTTTGTTAAACACAACATCTCGAGGCTAACTAGCACTCTGTTTCCCAACCGCGAAACCTTCTCCCATTCCAGCCTGCCCTCTGCTCGCCGCCATGGAACTCACCCCCCGCCAGACCCGTCTTCAAAAACGGCAACTTCTCCTCCTACAGGCCCAACCAGCGAGCGAACTCAATGCCGACACATCACCACAGGAAACAAGGAATAACACGCCCTCTTCAAGCCCCCACACCACCCCTCTTCCCACCCCCATCCTCCGCTCCCACACCAAGCTCTCCAAGAAAGATCACGCTCTTCTCCTCATGAAGCAAGCCAGCCTGCAAGCCTCCAACATCACCAAACCATCTAGCTCTAGAGGATTCATATCAGCCATATCCGCAACCCTCATCTTCGCCCAAGCCGAGGCCGGCACGGCAGTGTGCATCCACGCCTCCGGCTTGCTCCTCACCTGCGCTCACTGCATCGCCGAAACCGAGGCCGATCTCGATTTCTCCAAACCCTACCTCCTCCTCTTCGCCTCCGGCACCGTTGTCGCAGCGCAATGCACAGCCTGGGATCCCAAACGCGATCTAGCGTTGCTAAAAATCACGGCCGCACAGCGCCCGCCGGGAGGAGATCATTCCGGGTTGAGCCCTCTGCACTGGCAGTTCCCAGCTCTTGGAATGGCGGACCGATCTCCTAAGGTCGGCACGAAACTCGTCTGCATCGGCCAACCCGGAAGCGAGGATCTGGAGTGTGAAGAAGCAGGCGTGGAGACAGGGTACGAAGTGCTGTGTGTCAGCGACGGAACATTTCGGGGTTATGCGGACGGGCAGGACGTGCAGGATAATGAGGAGATTGGGGCGCTGATGCATAGTTGTTGGACGTATTGGGGCCATAGTGGGGCGCCGTTGGTGGAGAGGACGGCACGGATGGGAGAGATGTTGGTGGGCTTGCATAGTTCGTGGGATGACGAGACGGGGATGAGGAGGGGTGTTGGGATTGAGGCGATTCGAGAGTTTTTGAGGGGAAAGGTTGATTTATAGGGTGAGGGTATAGCTGGAGGAAGCACTTTAGCGCTATTAGGGGTTAATATTTGGGCAAAGATACTAAGTATTTTCTGCAATCTAATGAAGGAGCAGCTTGATGGCTACTTGTCTTTTTTGACCTACGGTTCTTGAGTGGTAGTTTCATGAGGGAGCAGATCGCGCAATGTTGGAACGAGCAAAACTAATCAGGCTCCGACAACGATGCGGTTGGCATATGGGATGCGGCCACAGGCGCTAAGCAGCATGTGTTACAAGACCAAAAGACTATTCTACAGTTTCTCTCCTTTTATCTTTGTGGTAAACATCTTGTTACTAGTCGTGGAGCTTTACGGTTGCTTTACCCCAATGAGTGGACTCTACCCACCCGATGGCTAGCATTTGCTGGATTGCGAAAGTCTATCTTCGGCAAGGTCTGACGAGGTTGGCCTGGCTCATCGATGAGTTTAGATCTCGTCAATCTAGAAAAGGGGGCGTCATGGCTAGGAGAACGGTAATGAAAGGTTCGCTAAGCGCTGAGGTCGTTGGCTCTTCTTGCGCCGCCATTATATACGCAGCCGCCGAGGCTTGAGGCAAGGCTTGGGGTCGGGCATCCATAAACATCCACATTCCCCATATTCCCCATAAGTCACTGAGACCAGCTATAGCCTTCCGCAAGTCTCCTTGCGAGGCGGCTGCCCGGGGTCACGTTCATCTTGTCTATCTGGGCAGAGACATGACATTATGGCAGCACTATAGACTAGTGATGTGATTAGGCTAGCTGATAAAGGTTGCGGCTCACGCTAATAATACCAGGCCGGCAGTTTCGATAATTCGGGCAGGATGTATTTTAAGTATAGGCACTGTTCATTACATCTAGACAAAGGTCTCTGATTAGCAGTGCATCGCATTATTAAGACGTAGATGCTAGGGTTATCTTCCCGAGCCCTACAGAACTATAATTTCCTGGACCCCGCTGACATCACGAAGGGGGTTGGCTGTCGAGGTCTGGGCTAGTTACATTATGTGCCCGCTGTTGATGTAGGAACGCATGCTCTGGCAAACCTGGGTGTTTGGCGCGCGCCGGCAGCTTCCCGCGAGTTTGATATCCTGTTGGTGGAAACAATGCACTTGATAAACTAGTGGCGAGGCAGCAGCTACTAGACGTCACGTTATGCGAACCTTGAGTTTGCTTAAATGAGATGGCGCATCCAAATACCACCCACACTAACTAACAATCCATTAAACCACTATGGGATCGTTAGACAGAGAGATGAAACGATTTGAGGACCACCACTACCGTCTGAGTCCCCTCCAGGCTCATTTCGTCGCTGCAGGCGGCGAGTTTGTTGGCACGTTCCTTTTTCTTTACTTCGCCTACGCCGGCAACCTGATGGCCGTTAGCCGCGCGCCGACCACTGCTCCCATGGGCGGCATGAGCAGCGAGACCGTCATCTACATTTCCTTGGCTTACGGCTTCTCGTTGTTGGTCACGGTATGGGCCTTTTACCGCATTAGCGGCGGCTTGTTCAATCCAGCGGTTCGTCTCTACTCGCAGTTTCCTTGACGTCTGGAGTCTGAAAACCGCGAACGGGATGCTGACATCCTTACAGATCACGGTGGGGTTGTGCCTAGCTGGCCAGCTTCCTTTGCTACGAGGCGCCTTGTTTATCCCTGTTCAACTGGTTGCCTCTCTCTGCGCGGGTGGTCTCGTCTCTGCCATGTTCCCCGTTGACATCGCCTTGGCGAATTCGGTCTTGGGCGGCGGGACGTCCATCGCGCAGGGCTTGTTCATGGAGATGTTCTTCACGGCTCTGCTCGTCTTTGTTGTGCTGATGCTGGCGGTCGAAAAATCTCAAGATACCTTCATGGCACCCATCGGCATTGGTCTGGCTCTGTTTTCGGCCATGATTGCTGGTAAGCCGTTCCAACCCCAACGCCGCTTATGTAGACTTGCTAACCATGATTGATACTAGGAACGGCGTATACTAGCGCATTACTGAACCCGGCACGGAGTCTCGGCTGTGCGGTTGCCGCAACATCATTTCCAGGATATTACTGGATTTACTGGCTCGGGCCACTCCTGGGCTCTTGCTGGCTACTGCAACGTATCGGCTTGCTAAATACTTCAACTACGAGGAAGCGAATGCCGGACAGGACGCGACTGACTAAAGCGAAACTGTATAAGTCACACCCCCTCTTTTAGGCCACCTAGAATTTGAGACACATAGGCCAAATGCGCCGACTTTCATACCTAGCCACTTGATCTAACTACAACTGAGTCAATTTTTGTCCGCGTAATTTCGGTTTTTAAGTATAGTATTATTGGTTTAAGATGGTATCTACCGAAGAAGATTTGGCCGACGCAGTGGCGTTGTACGAGCTAACGTGTATTATAAGCGAGTGCACCATATAAGCGAGTGCACCACTTTTTACGCGACGCGCTACCCCCCCACCTAACATCGACTTTTCTACACAACTCAATATGCCTCCCGCTTCAAATGAAGCCAGAGTGATTCTCGCCCTTAAAGCCCTTGAAAACGATGAAAAACTTAGCCTCTAAGCCGTAGCTAAGATCTACAACGTCCACTATACAACTCTATTACGACGACGCGCTAGCCGCCTTGCATAACGCAACACTACGCCTAACTCGCGCTAGCTTACTGATTCCGAAGAGAAGGCTATTATTCAATATATCATTGAGCTAGATGCGCGATCTTTTCTACTAAGACTACGTAGTGTAGAAGATATGGTTAACTAACTGTTACGCATATGCGATATGCCCTCTATTGGCAAGCTCTAGGCATATAACTTCGTTAAACGCCAGCTAGAGCTTCAAACGCGTTATACACGTAGATACGACTACTAGAGGGCTA
>FTCU01000560.1_pt1 | contig 34816 bp, 36 predicted proteins | sample 1639521 | NCBI WGS metagenome assembly FTCU01 (sample SAMEA3914864, study PRJEB12502) | metagenome | biome: forest; material: soil | place: USA | collected 2012-03-12 | depth 0.3 m
ACTAATAGGTGCTTCTTGCAAAGAAAAAAAGAAAAGAAAAGAAAACCTCAACCTTCACACTTTCATGGCCTCGGGGCTTCACTTGTCTTGTCCCTTCGCCTTTCCTTTCTCTTTTTCCATCTTGCTAGTCTTCATTATTCCAATCCTTCTACTCCAGCCATGTTTTCCAGGGCTGGGCACCTTTTGCATTTTCTTCTGCGGGAAGTACGTCTCGCGGCACGCCGGGTTTTCACGCCCAAGACACCGCCATCGGAGAGCCATGATGTCTCTGCTACCCCAGACCTTTCTACCACCAAGACTCCGCCGCCAAAGAGCCATGCTATCTCCGTCCTGCGGGACGTTTCCACCACCCAGACTCTGCCGCCGCAGAGCATTGCAGTCTCCTTTCCGGCCGAGATCATTTCTCTCATCCTTTCTCACCTTCCTCCGGAGTCTGTGGTCGCATTCGGTTTGACATGCCGCCGCTTCTACGCATTCATGCCCTCGCCGCCTCGTCTGACCGAGAACGCAAGGCAAACTCTTCTTGGATGGCTCGAAAAAGACACCCCTCGCCTCTATTGGTGCTTTCGGTGCAACAACTTGCACACTTGGAGCCGTGTGAAGCATCGCCATCCACAGGGCACTGTGCATTACGACAAATCCTGCCGGAAATGGGCACAATACTCCCAATTCCCACGACCACCCCACCACTCATATTGTCTGACCTTCTCCCTTGCAAGGGTGGTCATGAACCGCCATATTTACGGTGACCTGCACGGCCCTCCGCTGGAGACACTCAACCACAACGGGACGCACGCCGACTACCCACCGGTCGATGGTGTTATGCTGGCACAATCGTCCACTGCACGGATCATCGGAGATGAGTTATATCTCCGGGAAAGCGTTCAGGTGTATCAGAATCAAGGCCGCGTGCGGCCTCTCCGCGAGCACCTCGACGACGCGTACGGCGAGACAGACGGAATAGTGTGTCACCACGTGGGTATACTTAGGAAATCGCTGAGGGGGCTTGGTCGGTCTTCTCTCCGTGAGCTCGAACGCGAGCCGGGGTCCGCCGACTTGTTTGTCCCCGTCACTGGTACGCTCCAGTCGTGTCGCTATTGCTTCACCGATTACCGCGTCGACGTCCGGTGGCAGCCCCCTGATGGAAGCGGCAGCGCCCCCAAAGGGTGGGTCATCAGCGTCACGCGATGGCATTGCCTGGGCGGGTGCCGGTCGCCAAACGATGTCAAATGGAAGAATTACATCACGGACTTTATTCAGGACGTTTCGCGGCCACGGTTCAAGAGTTGCGGCGCAGGGATGGTGTACCGGGATTGGGAGTTCGCAGCACGGGGAGATGAGGCTGAGGTGGACGCCGCGGACCAGGCAGCCAAAGCCAGGTTCGTTAGCTCGTCGTGAAGAGGAGTATGGTGTTGGGTCTCTTGGTTACCTTTAAGTACGTGTTAGTGAGCAGCGGGTGAGGGCGCCGAGCTCCCGATCGCTGGATGGAGTGTCGTACTTTGGAGGCCTGTATCTGTATCTAGGTGCCTTGCGGTGCGTGGGTGTGCAGAGACAGGAAGTGTTAGGCAGCGTCGGCATAAGCCGCGGTACAGCCCCAAACAGGAACGTTGCCAGATCCTTCGCCAACCGGCATGAAGAGCTGATAAGGCTTCATGGCTGCCAAGCGGTCGTGCTGCAGGTGCTTCCTCATGGATCTTTTCCACTCCTCCTCTCCAACTACTATCATTAAAGACCCCGGCCCCGGGTGATAAACCATCAGCTCCGAATCCGCCGGCAAGGGCTTTTTTTCCAGGACCCCTGCGGCAGCCAAGATGTCCTCGCGCAACCCCATTAGCCAGGGGTGCACCGCCGACACGAAATCGTGGACAGTCAGAAACTCGCCCTTGGCTCGCACCTCCAGCGTGGCCGCCTTGTTGAGCGGCCGGTCGGTTCCGCAGCACATCAGAAGGTGCTCGCGCCCCGAGAAACCCTCGTACTCGGGCTCCTCGCCGGGAACCGTGCCGTAACGGACGCTCTCCGGGTCGGGCTGCCCGTCTTCCTCCGGCCCATCCCAGCACTCGCTGTGCATCTCGACCCACTCATCCTCCCACCTGTCCAGGTAGTCGACGCTGACCGTGGCGGACGCGATTCTGGAGTCGGTGAGCGGCGCCTGCGAGATGGGATGGAATCCTCCAGCGTAGAGGTCGTTAATCTGGGACCCTGCGCGGACGTAGGGCTCGAGAAGCACGTCCGGGTTGTAGAACTGTTCGGCCATGACCCGGAGCGAAGTGCTCAGAGGGCCGTTGAGGGCCCAGCACAGTCGTCGAGCATCGGTAGTGGTTCGGAGGAGGCGGTTCCGCTCTGTCGTTGTCAAATCGGGGTGGGGGTCAGATGTGGCCATGGCGGAGGGGAGTTGGCATAAAGGGAGCGAGATACAGTGAGAAGGCTGTCAGTTGACCTTTGCGGGGTGAAGAGAAGAAGTCATGCGGAAAGAGAGGCGGGGCTGGCTTGCCACTTCATATTGGGCCAAATATATCTCACCCCTAGCTCACACAGCCCGATTAAAGCGGCCGGAGCCTGGCCGGAGCCAATCGCGCAGGAGTGAACCATTCTGTTGGGAATACCGGCTGAGGATCTATCTCTTGGGGTAATTCTTCTGATTTCTTCCTTCCAAACTCTACCCCAAACATCACCGATGAGACCTCCCGTGACCTCCTCGACCAGAGATTGCGTGATCTCCCATTAACTAGGCGCCTAACTAAACGCCAAACCCTGGCCTACATGTCATTGATGGCATCATCCCCCTCGACGGGTGCCGGCGGTTCCAGCAACCGCCTCACCCCAGCCTCTCCCAAGCCCTCGCAAATGGCGCGGTGAATCCGGCGCTCCTCAATGCCCGGAATCTCAAGCGAGGCATGGTCCACCCGCAGCCCATGGTAGCGGCGCAGCACATCCAGCACGACGCGGAGCGAGTTGTCCCGCGAGGTCCGAAACTCGGTGTCCCGGATCGCGTTGGACATGCCCAGCAGCCCCTCAAACAGGCGGTCCGAGGTCTGCTGCGCCGAGGTGATGCGCTGGAACTTGGCCTGGAAGTCCTGCGCGATGCGCGCCACCGTCGCCGTCACGACGTCCAGCGCCCTCATGGCCCACCCGATCAGCGTGTCGAGCAGGTACAGCACCCGGATCTTGTTGTTGACCTCTCTCTGCGAGGCGCTGTTCTTGCGTAGGCTGTCATCGGCGTCCGAGATGATGGTCTTGAGGTTGTCTCTGGCCGACGGTTTGAAGAAGAAGGCCACCTGGTTCCACCCGTTTTCCGACTCATCCACAGCTTTGCTCCTCCTGCTCTTTATGGTCCCTTCGTCCCTCTTGAGAACGTTCAGCTGCTCCTTGTGCCGTCCTCTGCCGTCGGCGTGCTCCTTGAGCTGCCGCTTTAGCTTCTGCCTCTCCTCCTGCAGCGTGCCGGTGAAGGTCTTGGTGTTGTCGCTGAACGAGATGAGCGCCGCGGCATCCTTGCCGAGTTTCCACGCGTTGGTGTTACCGACCTTGTGCAGGTCGCTGAAGCGCTCTACGGCCACGTCGAGCTTGCTGATAATGCTTGGGTCGACCCGTTGAAGGCGAGCTGTGCCCCGTTGGATGGCGAGGAGACCGGCAACGGCTTCGTCGAGCGCCTGGTAGGCGGAGGTGGCGGCCCCGCGGACTTTTTCGTGCGTCTCACGCTCGAGCTGCTCGCCGGTTTTGATGGCGGCGTCGAGTTGCTGTAAGACATCCTCGGCCCGCTTCGTAAAAGGGGCGACCTGTTTGTCCAACCGGTCTAGTCGTAGCAGTTGGGCTGGTCAGCAAGAACATCCAACATCTCTTCAGCGGTGACACGAATGACAACGCGGAAGTGCTTCCTCACCGATTGCGTCAATGACTTCCTTTTGGTCGTCTCCAGCGATGACTGAGGTGAGAGATTTGGCCAGCGCCAGAGCCGGGGCGAACGCGAGAGGGTTGCTGGGGATAAAGGCGCCGCTGAGATCGAGTGCCTTGGCCAAGTCCAGGGTGCCACTGGAGATCAAATCACCGCTTTCATCGATGGCCTTGGTGATTGCGGGCGCGGCCACCTTGATGACGCTTTCACCCACGGTCAGGACCGTGTCCAGGACGAAATGGGCAATTTCAGCCATGGCTCAGAATGAGGAAATTTGGTTTTGAGTGTGATTTTCTGTGGATACCAAATAGGTAGTGACATCAAGCGGTTAGCCGTTGGAGTCAGGAATGGACAGACATGCGAGAGCAGTCTTTATATTATACATACCCAGAGTTGGAACACGCCATAGACAGGTACATTCGTACCCGGCTGCCAGCTATTGCGAAGCTCTCACCATGTGTACCTTGGTACCTCCGAGCCGACTGAACACAGCCGAGCCGACTGAACACAGGATGTCGCCAAGCCCCTGCTCTCTCGGCCTGGAGCCAAGCTTGGAGACGGCTGCTTCTCGATGTTGCCCCATCACGTCGGTCTCCGTGCATGGTGCAATGGGGAGAGTGGTGCTGCATGTCGTCTAGCTTTGGGAAACTGCACGGCGATCACTGTCAGCCGCTGGTTCAGCTTGCGGGCCGCGGGGCGGGCCGGCTCGACACTGACGGCATCGCCGATCACTCGCCGAAGGCTTCCTATTCGCCCGTCGCATCCGGCGGCTCACACCGCTTGCGGGGACAGTGGATATGTCTCAAATGTATGCCTGGAAGAGCTTGTTTCTGCCTTCATATTGGGTGCTGATGCTGGAAGTCCAGACGATCAGAGCCATCGCGAGGCCCCTTGTAAGGTCAGGCATCGATGGGATGTTGACACCGCGATGAGCGAAAACTTGGAATTGGAGGATCTGCAGACGACATGATGGGTTAGGACTCGCTCCAGATGCGATGTCTACCTATCGAATGGGCGGATCACCTTTGACCGGTCCATCACAGGCTCTCCGCGCGTCCTCTAAAGCGGAGACTCAGCCAGCCACTTGCCATTTGGTTGCGAGTTATTATGCGGTACTAATTCTCTCGTAGTTAGCCGAAAATGCCGCGATTAGAAGGCAAAGACAAGAGGAGAAAAATGTCACGCGGTGACGGAAATGGAGGCGGGGAAAGTTGACAGCTGCGACTGGAGATAGATGGACATGCTCGAGCATATGAAGAAGACCTTTTGCCCAACTGTTGGTGAGACGTGTTGATTACACGAACGCAAGCTTTCAAGAGACCAGACATTCTAGTATCCCCTTGACCGGAGACCTCGCAGACCGCGTCGCAATGGCCTCCAGCGCTCTCCAGCACATTAGCCAGGCACAGGCAGCTACCATCCGTCAGCAGTATGGCGCCAAGATGTCCAACAAGTTCGTTGAGGAACTGAAGGGCACCACACTCTTCCAGTACAACTGGGGAGAGCTCTTGAGCGCTGCTCCCACGGCCCTGTCGCTCATGGGCTCCTGCTGGCTGGCGGCTGCGAACCCGACAGCCGAGAAGATCTCCTTGTCCGAGTCCAAGCCCGAAGACGGCTTCAAGTTCCTGGCCAATGTGCCCAACCCAACACTCAGGTCATGCCTCGTTGATGGTGCGTACATGTCGCTTTATCTGACATTTGGTTTCTTTCCTAACGTCTCCTCAACAGTGTGCCACAACGGAGGCAGAAACGCCTTCACGATTGCCGGCGCGAACATGGACGCCCTGCAGATTACGAGCAGGCGCATCTGCGACGAGAGAATTCCCATGGTCTTCCAGCGGCTGGGGCCCAGCACTGCCAACCCAGACACTTACGAAGACTTCAAGGACGCCCTCGATGACTTCTCCAACGACGCGAAAACGTGCGCGAGACTCTCGTCTGAGATGCGCATGGCATTCAACAAGTGGGGACAGATGATCAACGAGCTGCATGTAGCCACGGAGAACCAAGCCGGCCACACGGCCATCACCGCCGAGAGGACCAAGATCGACGAAGCCGTAACCAAGATTGAGGAGACACACGCCACCGAGGCCTTTGAGGATGCCAAAAAGCGCGTCACTCGGGCGGCCAACAACGTCGACAAGCAGCAGAAGAATCTTGACACCATGATCGACAAGGTCCCGGGGCCCTGGGCGTCGGTGCTCCAGTCGGCCGTCACGAGCTTCGCGCAGGCCATACCCTCGCTAATCGGTGGTGCCGTCATGGCAAAGACCAACCCCCTGGCTGCGGCCGGCATGTTGGCTGGCGGCGCTGCCAACAACAGGACCGGACAGGCTGGTACGGCCTCGACCTCCGGCTCCCAGCCCCAGGCCAAGTTCGACGACCCGGCTTACGCAACTGCAGCAGCCATCCTAGATTTTATCAACCACTTCTGGGAGTACCTGGGCGGTGACACGGGCAAGATCAACTGGGACAAGTTCAAGGAAACCACCGCAAAGACGAGCACGGATGCCAACGCCGATGCCGACGTTCCTCAGGGGCTGGCCTACATCCTGGGCACCCTAAAGGGGCAGAAGACCAACATCGACGTGACCAACACAGCACCAAACAAGAAGCTGCTGGCCGCATACGACGCCCTCATCAAGGTGGCCACCGAACTGCAGACGCACCTCCAGAAGCAGACCCAGATGACGGCCAAGACCGAGCCTGAGGACTCTGTCACCAAGGCATGGAAGACCCAGACCAAAACGGCGCGCGACGACATCCTGGAGCTCGCAGCCGCCGCCAAAGCCATGGGCTCCACGAGCCTCCCATCACCCTTCGGCACCGTCAAGATCCCGGCGCCCGACCTGTCCGCGCAGCGCGCCCAGCTCGACACAGCCATGCAGGGCGTGCAGATCGCGCAGGCCTCGCTGGACAACGCCGAAAAGGCGTACGAGGGCGCCGTCGAAAAGCAAGAAAAGACCGCCAAGGCCATGTCCAACATCCAGAGCAAGCTCAAAAGGCTCCAGTCCACGGGCAAGACGCTCGAGGAGATCAAAAAGGTCCTGCGCGACTGCATCCTCGTGCTGGTGGACCTGATCGTCGAGGTCCAAAAGCTCGAACACTTCTTCATCATGCTGCACACCGTAATCGAGCACATCGTCATGCCGCGCGCGGCGACCTTCGAGCGAGAGATGAACAAAGCAGCCCTTCGCGCCACTCGGTCAGGCGTCCTCCGCGTCGACGACATCGCCAAACAAACCATCTACACCTCCACGCTGCAGCTCAAGGCCTACTTCTCCCTGCTGCAAGACATCGCACAGATGTACTCCATCGTCCACCGCGACCACATCCGCGGCGGTGTCGACCTGTGCTACAAGCTGTCCAAGGGCACGGCGGCCAACGACCCGATGCCGGCGCTGCAGGCTGAGCTGGCCGCGTACACGGACAATGCGGCGGCGAAGGTCGCGGAGCTGGTCAACAGCAAGCAGCAGGAGATTCTGCGGACTCTGCGAGAGCGTGCACGCCGGGCGGAGGCGGAGTCGCGGATGATTGAGGGCGAGATTCGAAAGTATGGTGTGGATGGCATTGGGGAGTCGGCGAAGAGGGCTATTGAGGCTGGTGCGCGCGAGCAGAAGGCTGCTGCGCAGGTTTTGTTGCGGAATGATGTTAGTCTGACCGCTTCGCTGGTGGTGGCTTCTTCGGAGGAGGTGAATGCGAATGACCTGTGAGGAGAAGGCTACAAAGCACAGTACCCGGGAAAATATTGTAGGGTGGTAGCTCAAAAAGATTGTCCTCTCTCGGAGGTCTTAGTCTTGTGGTTTGTCACATTGCCGTGGTTGTGTGAAGAAGGCGCCAAAAAATGTTACATTGCATCGCCCCTAGTTTAGGGGTCAAGCTAATACCGGAGCAGAGCCCCAGACCCTACAGCACGGCCGTAATCACGGCCAGGACCAACCCTCTCGTCAGTCCAGAACTTAAAAGTCCCAAACCCTCAGGTCCGCGAAGCGAGAATCCTCGCCGCGGCCTGTTCCGCCGCCACCACGATCATCGACGACGGGTTGCCGGTCGTCATACCGGGGAAGATGGACGCGTCCACCACAAACAGGTTGTCGGTGCCGTACACCTTGGTGTTCAGGTCCACCACGGCCGAGCCGCCCTTGCGGCCGTCGTCGGTGCCGAGCTTGGCGGTACCCATCCAGTGGTTGGAGCGGCGGTTCGAGGGGGAGACGAGGAGCTGGTTACATAATCAGTTGAGCCGTCTACGAAAGGTGAAGAGGGTGGTTTGACTTACGCCATTGACGTAGTTCTCGACGGTTCCCGAGGGCGGGGGCAGGACCCAGGTGAGGTTGGGGATCACACTGAGCGCGTTTTGCACGTTCTTGATGCCCTGGATGACAGCCTCCAAGTCGCCCGCGTTGTGCAGGTAGGGGTGCTCCGTGACGGCGGTGGCGAGGCCCGAGGTGATGGTCATGCGGCCGCGCGAGACGACACCACGGCCGAGGTACTGGCTGAGAGTCATGGCGTCTAGAGGGGCAACGGTTAGCCTTGTGAGATCGAACATATGGGGGTTGACGACTTACTGCTCGAGTTGGTGATGCGGGAATCACCCTCAACACGGGCGGTCCACTGGAACTGGCGGACGATGCCGTCTGAGGGGGTAACCTCATCCCAGATCTGCATGTGCGGTTAGCGGGTGCCCTGGCAATCGTATTCAGAGAAATTGTGTACCATCGGGCCAATGTTCGGCGCAGACTGGGTAAGAATGCCGGTCCGGCTCTTGAGGTACGCATCCTCATCAGTCTGAATGGGGGTGGTCCACGCCTCGTAGAAGTCGTAGAAGACGACGTCGGGGTGCGTGAGGATGAGATCGGTATTGAGATGGTCCATCAGGTTGTAGCCGACCGGGAGGTTGATCCAGTCGGCCTTGGCAGCGAACGTCGCACCGTCCTTGGAGCCCGCGACAACTTGGAGCTGATCATCCGGACCAATACCGCCTGTTGCTCTGGTCAATACTCAAACTTCGGTTTCTGATACAGGGATAACTTACTTCTGAGAAGGAGCTTGGCCGAGCCGAAAGCACCGGCCGAGAAAATGACACCGCCCTTGGGGTTCAGCTTGATGGTTCCAGAGAAACCACCGTTGCTCAGGCACTCCAGCTCAACACCGGTGACCGTGCTGCCGGTCCGAACAGCCCTCCGCACAGCAGTGTTGGTCCACAGGTCAAAGTTGCTGCGCCCAGCCGCCGAGACAAGGTACGTTGCCAGCGGGCCGTTGCGCTCGCCGCCAGCAAACATGAAGTGGGTGTGGGCATAGGTGTGGTTCTTCTTGGTGGGCGCATCGGTGGCAACGACGAATTCCCAGCCCGATTTGGCGAGGCCGCTGGCGAGGACGTCGAATCCTTCCTGACGATAGAGCTTACCATCCTGGGAAGGGTGCCAGCTCCCCGGAATGCGGTCAAACACGCGCTTGGTGGCAGCGGCGAGATCCTTAGACTTCCAGCCGGCGGGGAAGTTGTAGTCCCAGTCCGCGGGGTTGGGCTAGGCACGTGGGTTAATTCAGTCCTGCATCCAGACTGTACAAGACGGCAACTCACCTTCCACCACAGACCAGCATTGACAGCCGTTCCACCACCCAAGACGCAGCCGGCCATCTGGTCGGTGTCAGTGCAGGCAATGCCGGCGGAGTCGACCCAGATCTGGTTGCACAGGCCGGGGACGTCGAAGCGGGTGAGGTCAGTGCCCTGGAGCCAGTTGGGCTTCATGGTTCCGTTCCACCTGCCGGTCGAGGGGGGTCCCTTCTCAATGAGGAGGACCTTGTGGCCGGCCTGGCTGAGCTTGTCCGCCACGGGAATACCACCCGCGCCACCGCCAACGACAATGTAGTCGTATGTCTTATCGGGAGCGGCCGAGCACTTCACCTCGGGGCCGGTGGTGCTATGAAGGGTTTCACTGTCAGAAACCGCAACCAAGGCACCCTGGAAAGAATCTTTTTGACTTACCCATCGCAGGTTGTCGTCGGGTTGGTCTTGGCCAAGGCAGCCCAGGTCGCGTAGTCCGCCTGTGCCGCGCCGTCGAGCGGTGCTCCCCACTGGCCGAAGCCGTTATCGTGGAAGCCAAAGGTGGCTGTGTCCGGGCAGGTAGGGCCCACCAGACCCTGCTTGGCGGCGGCATGGCCGAGAATCAGGTTGCCCTGGCTGGTCGAGACGCTCGCGTCGGTGCCGTCCTGGTTCCAGGCAAAGCAGTTCTCGCAGCGGTAGAGCAGCTCAAAGCCGGTAGCCGTGACTTTGGACGAGATCTGCGTCAACTTGGCGTTGCCCTTGTAGAGGCCCGGAAGGGTGTAGCCCGTGGCGTAGCGGAACGACGTGTAGACGGTGTTGTCGTAAGCCCATGCCATGAGCAGCAGCGCCTGGGTCATCTGGCCGGACTGGCCGTGGGAGAGACCGCAGTACCCGGGCGAGGTGGCATTTGCGATGGAGCAGCGCTATGGCAGCGTGAGCAAGGCGTCATCGTCGTGGACAATTTCTCGACCTACCAGGAGACCGATGTACTCGGTGGCATCCTTGGTCAGGGCATCCGCGGGCAGGGCCAAGCCGAAGCTGTAAGCGCCCCCGTCGGTAGCATCCCACGTCTTGAGCTTGATGCCGGTGCTGGCGTCGGTGTAGGATCCGGCCGTCATTTGCGCGGCACCTTGTTGCAGGCCTTGGATGGGTCAGCATCGCTCAATGGCTCCTCGAGACCACATGGCACCTCCACAACTTACACAACGACGCCCCGAGGGCGGTTGCCCCGATGCGGCTGAGAAGCTTCATGGTTCCAATGCAGCCAAAGCTCACAGGGAAGTCCCGAAAATCAGGCTGGGCCGAGAGAGACAAGCATTCCTCCCGAAGGGGTTCTCAGGGGAGCCATGGAGGATAAATATCTTTCTCTGGGCCCGTCGGGTCGGTGCCTGCGGCCCCTTCTGGCCCATGCACTCCGCATTCTGGTGAATCGGTTAACGGAACTGCTCTCCGGGGAAAGCAAACGGGACGTCACCGATAGGATGGATCCTGCGGGAAAATGAGGGCGGGCATCTTGGAGGAGATGGAGGCAGATAGATTGAGCTGCAGGTCCAGAGTATAGCCACCAACCAGAAGGATATGAGATCAGCGTGTGTCAGCGGGAGACTCAAATTGAGGGGGGCCTGTAAATTGGAGAGACAGGCGCGGGGTGGACCATCCCCGACCCTGTTCCCAGGGGCTGGCAGGGCGGATGGCCAGGGCGGCATGACGGGGCCTGGGAAGCAGGGTCACAGGCGGAACCAAGCGCCGATGTCGACCTGCACCCCACAGGGCGTTCCTGGGAGTGCCGCGGGGGTGCCTCCGGACGGCGAATCAGCGTCGTGATGATGGGCCAAAAGGGCAGGAGGAATTCAGCTCTCGCTGATTTGTGGGGACACATTCGAGCTTCGTCGCCGCGAGTGAGCAGAACTGACAGAACCGACACCCTTGGACATTTGGTCGCCAACGGGCCGGATGCAACCCCCTCGGTGAGGCTCCTCAACTCAACGGCTTCTAGGTGAGGGGCCTCCGCGAGACCCGGCGTCTCGGCTGAGTTCGCGCGTGCTCCCCGAGTCCAGCCTGAGCCAGCCACGGACTCGCGATGCAGGCGAGATTCCCCAGGTGCTGGAGAGCGATGCTTGCCACCGAGGACGCGGTCCGCCACAGAGTCCGCGCTGGACCAACAGGCTCAACAAGAGGCCAAGGACCTCGCCGGGGCTGTCCGGTTCTAGAAGAAATCCCGTTGGGCGCTTGAGGCGGTAATCTCCCCCACTTTGGAATCGTTTGGATAAATGGTCGGCCATGCTCAATGCCGTTCTGCTGACTCGCCCCTCCGGCTTCATCTATTCTCGACCTCGAGGACTCTCCAGTGGCCATTCTGTTGGTCAATCAGCCTATACCCAATCAACTTGCGTATAGTAAGCGTAGCGGACCGGCGGCCCAGGTCGAAAGCCATCTCGCAGGCCATTTCGCAGGCCGTCGTTGTCGACTACGGCAGTCCCGGGTCGGTTGCGCAGCGGGGAGAGGCTGGCCTCAGGCGCGCCGTCAAGACAACATGTGACCCGATTGCGTGCAGCGCGTTGCCAGGTGAATATTCCGCCGCCAGATTGACACGAGAGGGATGTCGCGCGCGGTGTATCGTGTTGGAAAACGAGTGTCGGCTGCTTCGCGCTGCGATGCTGTTGCCTGGTTGGTGTGTTGGAGGAGCGCTACCCCCGGAAGGAGACCTGGAAGGAGGGGTGAAGGCTTGGTTGGCCACAGCAGATTTGGGCGCGCGTGCTCTGCTCCCAGGTTCTTCCACAGCAATTTCTCTGTGCAACTTGCAACAACACGCCAAACGGAACGGCACTTCACTTGGACATACAGCACGTGGGATCAACTCGCAAAACCCTGGATTTTGTGAGTCAGCCTAGGACAGCAGGAAAAAAAATGCAGCATCGCCGCTTCGTCCTCATCCATGGCTTGCGTCCTTACCGCCTTCCGTACTCCAGATGGATTATTGCACTCGAAGCCTTCCAGCTCGGTAACATGGACAGCACTCGTTACGCAGCAGTGCAAGCCGCAGGACTCTTCACCGGGAGGCTTGTTTCCCAGCTGGCCGTTTTGTTGTTGATTTGACATCAACAGACCCTCCCGGCGTCCCCTTGTGCAGCCACCGGCCGCTCCCAATCTCGGCGCTTGGCCGTCCTCCGTTCTCCGGGCCGAATGCGGAAATGACCAGCGCCACAGGCCTTCCCGTGCCGATCACTGTTCGGCGGGGCCGGGGCTTGTCACACATTGAAGATTTCACGGAGGAAGAGGCCGGAATCCGGCACGGACGGAGCGCGATGCCCTCCGCTTGTGACTTACAGCCGACCAAAGTAAAACAGGGAATCGAACGTGGAAACGTCATGTCAATGAGGATGGCGTCTGCAGCAAACGCATCGGGACTTAACACATGCCAACTAAGTCCTGGATTTAGGGCTACCTATCCAAAGACCAAAGACCTCACCCTGCACCGTCCCTCACTCAATGCGTCAAATCAGCACTTGAACACCGCCGGCCCCGGAACGGTATACGAGTTGAAGTTGTTGTAGATCTGCCGAGACCGTCAGCACTCACTCCCATACATGCTTCCTAACATTCGCAGAAACTTACGTTGGCGGTATACCCCGGATCCGTCGCCTTGAACGCCCCCGGGATCTTGACCGGCGGGCCCGGCGTGGCGCTGCCGCCGCCCGTGACGTTGACCTGCGCGCAGCTGATGTAGAACTGCGGCGTGCTGCCCGGGTTGTGGATCGCCAGCGACTGGATACGCAGCAGGTACTCGCCGTTGGGGATGCACTTGGGAATTGTGGACTGGTAGGTACCTGGGAGATGAGGAAGCGGAGGGGATGTGTTAGCGGACTGGCTCGAGGGCTGGGTTGAGAGGAGACTTGGTACGCACTCCGCAGAGGCCACGAGGACTGGCCGCCGCTGAAGGTCGGGCCCCAGTCGAAGAACTTGAACCAGTCGCCTGATCCGTCGTAATCGTTTACCGAGCCGGGCGCTTTGGACAAGTACCTGCCCCCTTGTCAGTGAGGTCGGCTGCTTCGACGGAACGGCTGCACATACAAGGAGATGGGCCCCTGGTGGTACACAGCAACATCGGTCGTAAACGTGAAATCATCGCCGGCCTTGACGTTTACGACGGTTGTGCTGGCGCCAGAGGCACCGCCCACGTTACACCGCAGGTCGTTGGACGTGAGGCTGAGCACGGGCGAGTTCTGGTTGGTGTTCTTGCGGATGTTCTCGTACACGGCAAACTTCTTGGTCCCGAGGCTGAGCTGCTGGAAGATGTAGTGGCCCGAGACGTCGGCCACGCCCAGGGTGAGGGCGGCGAGGAGGGTGAGCTTCATGGCTACGGTTGGGGGCGATTCTTGACTTGAGATGCGATGGATAAGGGGTGGGGAGGGCAGAACCAGGTTGAGTGCTACCGGCGTCGGTGTGCTTGGCTTTTAAAGGCTGCGCTTCTTGACGTGCATCGCGCGTCCCGTGATTGAGCACCCAGCAAGTGCCGGGTTTAGGGGTCGGGTGGTTTGCGAGACGGGCCGTCTTCTCTCACGCGCCCCCGTTCATGCTGCGGCGTTGGGCAGGAAAGCCGGGGGAGCGAAGTTGTCGATATGAGCTCAGATGGGATTTCGTGGGGCTTTAAATTGCGTGCCCAATGGCATAGATCCCATGCCGGCAGATTGAAACCTTGGCTCCCGGAGACACAATATCGAGCCGCCTTCGCCATGTGGAGGCTGTCATGCCGTGCCCAGCTTCTTGCCGGCGCCGTTATCCCGCTATAAACTGGTGCTGCAGTAGAAGCAAGTTGGAATTTGCGCAAAACAGCTCGATGGCGCTGTACTGGGGAATTTACTTAGCTTGAACGCCCCGAGGTTTCTATCTTGAAGTTCATGCTGCCAGAAACTACCTAAAGACAAGGCATTGTCTCAGTTTGTCACGTCCGCGTGTCATTCCCCGCCCCCCTGTGCTCATGCTGGAATCTCGTCAGCCGTGGTGACGGACGTTCAACCCCGCGATCGGCAAGCCATAGTCATCTGCAAGCCATTGTCTCATGGTCGGAGTGCTGCATGTTGCTTTTCGTTGAACTGTTTGTGCCTTGGGTCTTGACCCTTGCAGAATAACACTGTTTGTGTCTGCTAAAATCTAGGATCACGAGTAAAAATAACAAAGACAAAGCCGATTTCCTACTCAGTCGTCTTATTCCTTGCAGCTTTCCCCTTTGCTTGAGCCACCGATTTCATCTCCCGGATGATCTGGTTCAACTTCCTTCGCTCCTCCGTCAAAGCCAAGATCTGGTTCCTGTACTCTTCCGGGGGTTCTCCTTGGCTCTTGATCCTCTGGTCCAGGCTGTCGATAGCAATTTGGATCTTATAAGCGGCCTGTTTAAACGTTTCGGTGTCGGGCACATCACTTCCCTCCTCGTCAACCACTCCGCCGAACCAGCCGCTTCTCGGGCGATCCACTTGACGACGAAGGTGGCCTTCTCCCTCAGCGTTTCATTGCCCTCTGTGGCAGCGCCATTCTGTGCCCTCGCGTACGCCTCCAAAATTGAGGGACTCCGACGTGGCAATTGGTCGGAGAGGTCGTAGTCGGGGTTGCAGACTGGATACTTAGAATTAGGCGACACTGGCCCAATGATCGCGGGGGCAGAAAGGACAGGACGGCAACTTACGGTTGGAAATGGCGAGGAGAACGACGCAGCCCGCCACCAACAGGTCATTGAATGTGTTTGCCATTGTCGAGGGCAATGGCGTTTGTGCGGCGGGGATTGATGGCTTTGAGCGTCTTCGCAGAGGGGACTCGAAGTGAGCAAAGGGGGAAGGGTGGCCGCGTTGAAAGGAGGGCCCGTGGATGGAAGCCAGGAGGGTGAAATGACAGCCAAGGGGATGCCGAAGGGGCAAGAGTCGAGGCCAGGGGGGCAGGCTTTTAACAAGACCTCGCAGCAGGAAAGACAGACAAGTGACCTACTCTGCATGGTTGCCGGAAGGGCTGGAGGCAACGCGGTCTGTCGCTCTGCAGGACGTACCGAGAAGCTGAGCACATCTTATGTCGAAAAAGAGTATTGCTCTGTCGCTCAGACATCAAAGCCAGCAGCAAAGAAGCGGCGGGTCTGCGGTTCCTGGCTTGCACCGCATATGCTGCACCCACTGCAAGAGATGATGACAACGACAACGCATAGACAAGCCAGATTCCAGCTGCACCTAGGTAGGGACCTAGTTACTCAAACATGACAACAACTCTCACAAAGGAGGAAGTCTACAACTTGTGCCCAATCCTGCAGCCCTCAACTGCACATGCCGCATGCCCGCAGCATTTACTCCCCAATTATCATCCGTAGGTACATAGCAATCTGCACAAAACAGCCGACCTACTGCCCACCCAGGCGAGACATGCGCCGAGTCGCCTCAACCCTGCCACCGTTGACCTCCCTGCCACCCTCAACTGCACAATCCCGAGTGTCCTCACCCAGGCCTCCCTCCTCCATGATAGCCCCGCCGTTGACAGAACCCGAGCCTCTCCTAAAAGCACCACCAGTAAAGTGAGAGAACCGGGACCCCGGCCGCGACCCAGCCTCCGACCCAAGACAAACAATAGTGCTGGAATGCGAAATGTCCGACGGAGTAGGGGGCTTATCCCTCTCAACCAGCGGGGCACGAACGCGGGCACCGCCTGCGCGCCGATTGCGGCGGTTGGCGCGGTGCCAGTCAGCGAGGGCTTCCATATCCAGGCGGGCGATGGTGTGCTGGGTCAGGGAGGCGGCACGGCTGCTCGGGATGGTGGTGGCTGTGAAGGAGGAGGGCGAGTCGGTGTCGTCGTATACGCCGATGTGGCAGGAGTGGTTTGGGATGCGGTAGGCTGGATGGTTGGCGTCGGGCGAGGCGGCGCTTAGGGCTTGAGACTCTGAGGGTTTGAGTTGTTAGACTTTGGCTTCTTTGTGTTGCAGACCATGTTGAGGGCTTGGTTGGAGGGCATGAGGTTGGTTGGCATCACAAGCAGGTCGGTAGGACGATCGGTTCAGTTCTTGAGAGAGGACCAGACTGGGACGCTTACGGTGAATCTGCTCGAGAGCGGGCGAGGAATACCGAGGGCGCGGGAGCTCTTCAGTGCTTGTGGTCGTGGCAGAAGCCCGAGACTCGGCGCCTTGGCGCGTGTGAGCGCAGCGAGGGCACTGGCGGGGCTCGCCGGCATGGTCGTGGACCGGGTTGTTGGGGCTGGGATTGATCGAGCACGAGCAGCTCACTCTGCTGAGCCAGGCTCCCATTTTGCCGGTTCGTGGAGCTCGAGTTGATTTTCCGGAAGAGGGTGTTATTTAGATGGGATAAGTGCGGTGGGAGAAGCGCAGTGGTGGTGTTGCGAACCGGAACTTGAAGCAAATGGCGGAAAATGAAGTCGTGTTTGTGCGGTTTGGACTTTGGCGCCGTGCAAGTGGCCGCGCGCAAGACGCGTCAATGAAACTCAGAAGTGAAAACTAGACGCGCAGGTGAAAGGAAACATCCGCGCTTCAACAATTCTCTCTCTTTTTTCTTGTCAGTTCTTGCTTGCACTCGGCTGGTGATTCGGTCGACTTCTCCAAACCCAGAGCCGTCGACTCAAGCAGCGTTGCGTGCACCTTGATGGCCATGGCGCACCTGCCTGGCACTCTCTCCTGTGATGGAAGTTCGGAACCTCCCAGACCACACACCTCTCTCTGTTCTAGCAACTTAGGGCTCCACCCTTCCCCTCGCAGTCTTCTAGCTTAGGTAGGTTGACGTGTTAAAAGTCAGTATGTCAACCTCAAAGACTCATTGCCTGTTTGAGTTCCCTTCCCTCTCTAGCCAGTAGGAGACGTCTCGAGCCCTTGTCGAGACTGCAGGTCGGCTCACTTCCCCGTTCCTGGGCAGGGGGGGGCAGGCCAATAACATCGGTATTGTAATTACTGCATCATGAACCTGGCACGAAGCCTTGCGGGTGGCGGTGCATCCACCCCGCCTCTGCCCAACTTCTAATCACTGTGACCGCCACGACATCAGTCACCAGCATCTTCAGGCAGATTTCCAGCCCGACTTCGGCACTTGGAGTTTCGGCCACATCAGAGCAAAAACACCATCCAACACCAACCGCTTGCGTCTCCGCAACCATGCGTCTTTTGCATACCGAGAAGCTCGAGCTGACCAGCTTTCTTGGCGAGGAGCGGCCAAAGTACGCCATTCTGTCGCACACTTGGGGCGACCCAGAAGACGAGATCCTCCTTGGCGATGTGCAATCAGGCCGTTCACGTCTTCTCGCCTGTGGAAAGCCGGGACTGCCCAAGCTGCTCAAGGCTGCCGAGGTAGCCAGGGACAGCGGTCTTGAGTACATCTGGATCGACACTTGCTGCATCGACAAGTCCAGCAGCGCAGAGCTGTCCGAAGCCATTAACTCCATGTTTGCGTGGTACGCCAGCTCGACGGTGTGCTATGCTTACATCTCCGACTTTGAGTCTACGGATCCCGATCTGCTGTCGAACAGCAATCGATGGTTTACTCGCGGGTGGACCCTCCAGGAACTCATCGCCCCTCCGGTTGTGGAATTCTACAACAAGGACTGGGTCAGTTTTGGCAACCGTGAGAGCCTCAGGTCGGAACTCTCGTCAATTACCGGCATCGAAGCGCTCGTCTTTGTATGGCATTTACCATCTCAATGTTCTCTGGCCCTGTCAGAGGAAGAGTCTGGTTGCGATCTCTGCCACGTTGACCTCGCTGAGATGCTCGACTCCTTCAGCGTGGCTACCCGCATGTCATGGGCAGCCCAGCGCAGAACCACAAGACCGGAAGACGCCGCCTATTCGCTTCTCGGGCTCTTCCATGTGAATATGCCCCTCCTTTACGGCGAAGGACAGAATGCTTTCCAGCGCCTGCAGCACGAGATTATTCGCAAGTCCACCGACCAGTCCATCCTCACCTTCACCGTGAAGCGAGACCACTTAATGAGCGCGAGGTTTCGCCTAGGAAACCCCCTTCACTTTCTCTTCGCGGGGTCCCCCTCTTGGTTCGAGCCGGGACTACAGCCTCCGCTGACCGACAAGAACTTCAGACCGGGAACCCCCATTTTATTGCTTTCCAGCGGGATTCAGCTCGAAGTGCACATTGCCCCCTGTACGAGCCACCCGCATTTCTCGATTGCTGTGCTCTCTTGCTCAAGCAAAGCGGACGCCCTGTCCAGCCCCGCTCTCATCCTCTGGGAAGTATCACGCTCGACAACAATCCGCTCCTTCAAACGGATGTGGATAGTCCCTAGGGAGGAGTGCCCAGAGGCGCTGGTGTTCCATGTCAACGCCGGAACAGGAATAGTTAGGGGGCAAAGCCTCTCGGGAGAGTGGAAAATGCAGGTCAAACTCCTCCGCCCCCCCCATCCTGGGCTCTGGTTGGTAGATTGTAAACATGTGCGCTGATACGGCATTAGGAAATATCGACATGGAACGCTTGAACGAGAAACGATTCTTCTCCACGCGGACCAGCGGCGAATGATCAAACCGTTCTCCCCTCCGCCCTCTCGTATTCAGCTAGTTCAACCCTGGCTTCCTCCCGTCGGCGAGGTGGTGAAACAATTTGTGCCTACAAGAGCTTTTGCCTATACCCGGAGAACCGGATTGGCTGGAACCCAGCCCGGGTTTGGTGCCAGTGGCCAGCACGAAATAACCGAACGGGGCTTCGGCGTTCACTTTCCCGCCACTACGCCTGTAGTGTGTGGTGTCATTGGCATACAACCCGTCACGCCACACTGTCGGCATGGATTGGTGCTTCTTTGGGGCAAGACCCAGCTGAAATGGAAGCCAGGGACAATCCGTCCAGCCTTCAAGGAACGGGCAGCAGCATTCGCCGAAGATTGGTGGAAAGGGGATGCAAGCAACGAGGGCTGGTGTACAGCCGTCTATCCCTGGACACGGGAGCAGAACGGTGCCACGCTGGACAAGGAGATGTCAAGCGCTGACTCTGTCCAACGCATGTTGGACCGGTGCTCCGACGACGTCGCGCGCTCGACCGCCGCGACGGCCTTGGTCAGCCACGCAGACGGTAGCTGCGAAAGATCTTGGTTGGTGGCTGAAAAGAGCGACGAGAACATGAGGCAGGTCGTGGTGAAGGCGAGAATCGCATCTGTCATGTTTCTCGGTCAGCAAATCATGGATATTACGGTGGAATTCGGCGATGTCGACAGGAAACCCGAATAACAGACAGTCTTTTTCGATGATGTACCTTAATGACACATGGAAATCATAGAGCAACAGGCGTGGATTCGCGTAGCTGTCATCTCGAAAAACAAACAACAGATTGATAAAACAACGTATTGACAACCGCACTCCGAGCCTCTTCCTGCAACGACCCGACGAACTATCTTGAACCTGATAAGATCCGAGCACAAAATTTCATCAAGGTTATGCGATACCGGGAAAATCTCATCAGCTCGGCCGTAGATCGTCATTGGCTTCTGACTCGCCAGCCTTTCAAGAGTTCGCTAGAGAGATGCGATGTATTTAAAGGAGCTTACCGCATGCCATCTCGCACTAGCTAGCTTCTCAATACCTACATGAGCTTACCTAAGAGATGAACTGCTGTTCTTTCTGCGTCATCCAATGGCGTTTCTGTTCCCGCCGGCGTTCTTTTGGTGGTTTCGGACAAGCTTATTCTTGGACTAGGGGTTGTGGTGTCATGAGTGGCTAACTACCTAGGCATGGGGAGCCTGAGATTTCATACTGCAGCGAACACCACTGATACCAATCAGCTGGCTCAGTTGTTGACAAGTTACTGCATCGGGGTCACCGTCTCTGGCGGCGGCTTTCCGGGCGTTCATATATTCATGTGAAGTGTACACTTCTTGCTTTGCCCGTGAGAGATAACCCAAATATCGCATCTTAGTTGACGGATGAAGTGGCTGAAGGGGAGCTCCAAAGTCAAGGGAATGACCCTTTGTAGGTGGAAATATTGAGCAATTCCCTACCTAGTCATAAACAAGGCTAGATTTAAAAGAAAACAAGAGCAATGTTTCCTCCCTCGATCTCTAAGATAGGTAGGATATAGCCATTGCCTTCGCATTGACATAAATCCTTCGACGTGACCTTCAACGCTCAGATGAGATCACAATCAGAGTCTAACAAATGAGTTTGCACAGGAGTAGAGAGCATTGTTTTGGTTCTTTTAGTTACAGTCTTCGGATATCAATCCAAGTCTTGAGAATACATGCAATTGTCTGGATCTCGTTATCGCACGTCTATCTCGACATGAGGGCATTTTCAGCTGTGTTACTGAAGATATCCTTCGTAGGGCGTGTTGTAGTCTCTGTGTATGGACTGCGTTGAGACCCGAGCGGCACTGAAGGGAGTTGCGGGCGTGGCAGATCATTGAACTCCAGCCTCAGGCTCTCGACCCCCTGAATCCGCTCCATTCTTTCCTGGTGCCGCTCCATTCTTTCCTTGCTCCGCTCCATTCTTTCCTGGTTCCGGTCTACTCTTTTCTGGTGGCGCTTCTCCTTATCCTGGAGCCACTCCTTGGTCTCCTCGCGCCGTCTATCTCGCCCCACTTTCAGCTGTTTCATCTTCCCGGCCAGTTCCTTGATATCGAAAGGTATAGGGAGTATACCCCCACTCTCAAGGAAGGGACCCGGCTTTCTCTGCGGAATGGCCGTCTCTAGTGTGGTTAGGAGAGCGGATTGCTCAGCCTGATTTTCCAAGCTTGCCTGGAGCCCAGCAGTGGTTGAAAGCCTGGTGCTGCGGTCAACGCTGTGCCTTAACTGTTCTAGAACCTGTGCCAGGGGGACAACGTAGGCATGCCCAAGAGGATCGCTTCCCACAACGTGGCCATACACGCTGTTGGTTGCGCGGTCGACGACGACAGATCCAGACTCGCCCTCCAGAAGACCAACTGTGGATGATGTCAGATACTACACGAGATGATAGTTTGTGATTAGGAGGGATGCTAGCACTTACCACTGGGCTCCTTGAGTATCACGGTCCAAGCTAGAGAAGACGATTGGCCAGCGGCGTGGTGGATAGTTGCAGGTAAGAAGGTGGGCGCGCCAAGTATTTCACCACTGAGGATGCCGCGGATTCCTGAGACCACGTAGACCGGAGCTAGGTTGTGCGCGGGAGCGTGCAGAATCTCCTTCAGCACGATACAGTCCTTTTCATTCCCTGCTGGGAATACAGTGTTGAGGGAAATCGCAGAAGGGTCTAGGGTCGTGGACTCGGACTCAATCAAGGCCCAGTCAAGGTATGCCACGTCCGAAGACGCCGGCCTGGGCGACTTGGCGAACAAACTCCACTTCCACTGTGCAGAACCTCCTTCCAAGGCCTCGGCTCCAAGGCCTGCGTCCGCCGTGCTGAAATCGAGGGGGTATGTATCCCAGGTCTCGTCATCATCCCAAGTCAAATCCTCAGAATCATCGTCGTCATCCCACAGGCTGTCCGAGTTGATTCGATCACCATGTAAGCCCGAGGACTCGAAATTAGGCAGATTCAAGTCCTCATATTCATCGTCGTCATTCCACAAGCTGTTTGAGTCGATTCGTTCAAGATCCCCCAACCCTGAAAGACATGCTGGGTCTGGATGGTAGCTGCAGCGACGACCGGAGGTTGAGGGTTGCGATCGGTTTTTTTCGAACGAAAATAGATGGTCGACGGTGAGTATTTTTGGCTCGCCAAAGATATCGAGTGCGACCCCTAGGGTTGCTGATCGCTCGCCGTACTGGATCGTGGCGCCACATGCAGCATTGCCAGCCCCGAGAGAAACAGCCATTGGTTTGGCCAGCGCAAGCCGTTTGACGGGAATTGCGGCGCGATAGTAGACCAGTTGCAACCGGGGGATGTCGGGACCATTTCTTTCGGTGCGGCGGCTAAATGAGGCGCGCAGTTGTTGAGACATTGCTGGGACCTTGCCGAGGCAGAGAGCTTCCGCGGCCTTTGAGTTGAAGAGCTTCCGTATGTTCTTGAAGTCGGCATCACGGCATGTTACAACAACAGCTGGGCGCGCTTCAGAGGGAGATGCTCCCACCATCCGAGCACTGTAGGTAAGGCGATTTGTGAAGTCAACGAGGCGTAAATGCTTGTACACCAAGGCCACAAGCTGATCTTTGACGAAGAGGAATCTCTCGTGCCACTCCTCCTCGGGCCACTGGCCCCATTTAAACGGAGCTTTGTAGAATATCAACTTCTTTGCCTTGCTGCCTGGAATTGGTTCGCTGTAGTTCCAGACATCCTCAGGGGCTGTGCTGGAACGGGCGGTCGCTGTCGGGGTCGACGAGGGGAGAGGTGGCTGGGTTTCGGCGTCACTACTGTGCTGACTCTGAGCCGCGTCACAGTACAAAGACACTTCGGAAACCGGGCGTGATGGCGGTTCCTCCTGCGTGCCGGAATATTGCGTGGGTGGAGCAGTCGAGCTCAGTCCCATGGTGGGGAGGTACGCACGGGACTTCAGACGCTGAGGGCCGCTGGGCACCACTCCTGTGGCAGACTGCGTCAAGACACTGCTTTGTAAACTCATCGTGAAGAACAAGGTTTGGTTGCGGTTTTGATACGAGACGAAAATGTGGACGCAGTTCCAGGAATCAGAAATGCTCTTCGGGCCGGAGACCATGTAGGGTCAGAGCTGAACTGAGGGTTTTTGAGGTTTCACGGGGATACCCCCCAGATAACGCCTGCTGCATGATCGGGCGGTGGCTGTGCCCTCGTCCATGCAGGGCTCACGGTTTGCGGCCTCGCCAACATGATTGGCTGCCTGACACTTAACGGTAATTGCCGTGAGGGGGCAGCACTCGGCCCTCAAGGAGAGAGGAGAGAGTCAGGACGACTTCCGCACGCCATCGCCGTTACTGACCATTAAGGACGAGGACAGAAATCCCACTCACTCTAGATATACAGATCCTCCGAGGCCGATGTTATGAGTCGTGAAGATGACCGGAAGCGCGTTGCTGCTGAGCTCTTCGGCACCATTCCGCCCGCCCTAGGCCTCTACTTCAGTGTGTCGGACAGCCTCCTGGCCTTCAGAGGAGACTACGTGCTGCAGGTGCAGGGGCTTGAGCCTGGAGATCGGATTCCGTTCAGTCACATCACCTACGATGATGTTCTTCAGATCGCTGCCGTTCTCCGCCGCGATCCAACGTTGACCCTAGACCAGGCTAGCGAGCAACTTATAACACAACCGGGCACAGCACGCTCCCCGCAACACTTGACAGCAAAAATGCTAGTCTCGGCACAGGTTCTTCTCATGCTTGACTTTACCGAGCCCAGGGATACATGGCAGCCAAACGAACGCTTCATCGACTTCGTCTCGAGGCGAATTCCCAAGGCGGGGGGGGTTTCCGCCGCCGCGAAGCTAGCTGTTGAGAACCAAAGATCGATGAAGGCATGGAAACTTCGGGCCCGGTCTCGCCTCTTGTTCAAAGGCACCAACGATCTCGCTTGTCACTTGCTTCTGGACCAGTCACATCCGGATGGACCGACATTGTACATTTTCCACTATACCGCATTCCTGAAGGCGCAACTAGGTCGTCTGAGCCAACAGAACTTCCAAAAAGATCCCGATACCCTTGCGTGCTTGAAAAGGCGGGTTTTTCTCTTGTTTTATTTCTAGTAGTACTATCACTACGAGTACCCCTTCTAATTCGCCGTAGTGGCTGCTACCCCCCTCGCCTCCTCGCCGAGACACTTCACTCGATTCAATCGATCCTCTTCCACTTCAGCGATGACAGGTCAAGCCGGATCCTCGAGCGGCTGATAGCCAAGCAAGGCTTTGATGAAGACTGTGCACAACCCAAAGGCTACAAGATGTTCACCGACGCGGACATGGCGGAATACAGATATTGGGGCGAACGGCTGGCGATTCTTCACGGATTCATGCGGGAACGCCCGCCACGAAACAAGTTTGAGCGATGGATCAAGTGGCAAACTTCTGAAAGCAATGCGTTCGCCCTAGCGCTGGCTGCTCTGGTCATCTCGGTGGTTGTTGGTCTCTTGAGTTTAGGGGTCGCTGGTTTGCAGAGCTGGCTTGCCTGGAAAGCCTGGAGAGAACCTGTTTCCAGCGATGATGATACCATCGCAGTCCTCCACGAGATTGCGGACTTGCTCCGTCAGCAGGTGGGGCGCTGAGGTGGGAGAAAACGGCTGGTGGTATGGCCAAAGAATCAGGACTCTAGAGCCAAGGAACGGCGGTGTGTTCGATGTTGGACGAGGGAAGTCCGCAGCTATTCCACGAAGATAAACGCTCCATCGTTGAGTCGGAAGGACCCTAGATACGTAAGAATGACAGCAACTTAAGACGAACCCCCGCATAATCCGTCCGATGTCTTGCCCTTCCTCCGCCAAGTTTAGCGGCTCCCATCTCATACATGCATTACCCCCCACCTCTGCATAAAATCAGGGTCCTCTCCTTCGCCTCCCACCCTCTTCCGGCTTAACCCATTGCGTAGCTAAGATCTCGTTTTCAATTTTGGCCCTAGACGCTAGCATGTCAAACAAATGTGCAAATGCAGACGTCGTCATACTTACTAAATACGAACAGAACCACGGCGCGGGCACCCCCGCCGCCCTCCACATCGACCGTGAACCCCTCGCGGCTCGTCTCCGCCTTGTACACGTCACGGAGAAAGTAGCGACTCTTCCAGATAAACCGGACACTGTCGTGGGGCGCATGGCCCTCAATGCGGCATGTCACGGCGCCCTCGATGCATTGAGGGAAACCTGTCGACTTGCAGCGTATGACGATGAACCCGCCGGAGGGTATCACCCCAGGCACCTCTGTGTCGACGCCATCTTTCAGCTCTCCTCTCCACAGCTGTGTGGATTCGGGGTCGAGCTCGAGCTGGCTGGGACTCTGGTTGAGGATGAGGATTGTGGCTCGTCGAGGCATGGTTCGTTATGGGTGCATACTGCAGTTGTGTGCTGTAAGGTAAATTTGCTGGCAGGCGACGGGTAGCGCGCGGAGCAACGCGTTTCTTAATGTTTAGGAGAAGTGAAAATTAACGATACTTGGTGTCTTAATCTGTGGTGTTGTGGAAGAAAAAGGCCTGTCCGGAAACAGATGGTGGAGAAGGAGGTGGTCGGCTTGGCGAGAAGACAAAGTGAATGCTCTTTGTCGAAGCCAACCCATTTAGCAAAATCGCATAGCTGCATACTTACCAGGAATGGAGACAGTATCAGAATCCCTTTGTAAGGTAAGATCCGTTGGGTGTGCGCTGTGTCTGGCTTGATCCGAAGTAATTTGCGCCGGAAACGGGTGGGTTCCTCGGTAGAGGCCGAAACGAGCGTTGGTTCATTTGTGGACTCTGAGAACGTCATCGTCAGTAAATCAGGGTTGAAGTCAGGGCCATGTGTTTTAAGTTAGGGCCATGTCTTTTGGGGTTGGCCAAACGGAGAAGCGGTTGTCGGTCACCGGACTAGAAAGAGACATCTTTTCCAAGGTGCAATATAGGTACGACGAAGTCAGGGGCCGCCTCAACGCGGAGAGACGCCAGAAGTTCCATTTCAGCTCAAACAGCTGCTGACAGTTCTGTATAAGTATGCAGAGTACCTTAATTCATTCCGCCCCTTTACCTCTCACACCAAGCTGACCTCGTTGACGGTCTTGCCGAGAAAGAACTCCTCATCAAGCTCGACTTTCATGTGCAGCCACCCGACATATCGATATGTCTTCCCGCCGTCCTGTGTGCTAAGCACAAACAGCCTCGTCGACCCCTTAAGAGCCCATACCGTCGTTTGCGGACCGGGCTGAATCAGCTCGTAACGACAGTGATGAAGTACAGCGACCGTTCCGTCACTGAGCAGCGAGTAATTGAAACTGGAAAATATAATAGGGATGTACAACGCAAGATCCTCGCGGTTGTCGACATGGACCGTGGAAAAAGCGCGGGCAAAAGCCCTGCGGACAAAGTCGTCCACACTCCGATTTTCTTCAGACACGGTCGGCATCACAGTGACGACTGTGTTGAGCTGCTGTTGGAAGAGACCCTCCAGCCACTTCCAAGCAACATGGCTCACAGGTTCCGAGCGCATCTTTGCTGACACGGCGAGGATTTTGTCGTGGAATTCCCGCAAGGACTGTTCCATGTTGGAGGCAATAAACCTGCCGTCTTCGTCTCGTTCGGGGGCGTGATGGTGCAACACCTCAGCGACTTTGGTGCCCTGGGCTACCAAAATTCGACTGTCGGTCACAAAGCCGCCGACATGCCGCGTTTGAGGTTCCGGCTCGCTCTCCAAATCGGCAGAATAAGTCCCGAAGTTGGGGACCCAGCTCGGTGTGCCCTCAAGGCAGTCAGGGTGGGAAGCCCGATCCATGAGAAGCCGCAGGTCGCCGGTCCTTCGGATTAGAAAGCGTGCGTAGTCGGCAAATACGCGAGCGTGTGGGAGCGTGTAGTCAGGGGCAAGATGGGAAGGTAATGTCCAGCTGTCCACGAGACCCAGCAGGCCGTAGATGTAATCATGAGGCACCGTGGCGCGCTGCCCTCCCATTTTTGCTACCAGTCTGACGAGCTGGTGCGCCGTCGACTTGCTTCGAAACTCGGTGGCGCGAATAAGGTATCGAATCGCCGCTGATGGCCAGTTGGAGCGTTTCCCAGCTTCTATCACGTGCAAGCGGTCGAGTCTGGAGGAGATCTCCTCGGGGCTTGTGTCGAGGGCTCTAGTTCGTTCGCGCATTGTCGCTGGCCAATCCTCAAGAACTCTGAGGGGCAGCAGATAGGATCCAATCAGAGCAATCGGCCGACGGCAACTGAGAGCGTACTCCTGCAAAACCCAGACACGGCGAAACCACGGGCTCGCCATCAAGTTCAAGTAGGCGTGATTGAGTTCGTCGAAAGCCACGTCACCAAGCACGCTCGCATCCCACTCGGTGACGAGCTTGGGAAAGCCATCAAGTTCCTCCACACCCATAGCATCAAGAAGAAGACTGTGAGCAGGAACATCGACGTCGAGTTCCCCGCGCTGAAGCTTCTCAAAGTCCCCGAGCCAGACGAGCACGCTATATGCCGAGCGGTAGATCTCCCTCATCCGGGGAACCTGTCTCGAGCGCTCGGCCATGTCAGCCTGGTTGATGCAAACAGCGTCTACCCACAAGAATAGCTCGACTTGGCCCGTACTTAGAGTCTTGGTCGAGGTAGATATGCCGGCCTGGAGTGTCGAAGAGACGTCGTAGATACGGGCCAAGGCATCTCGCAGGTTAACGCCGACATCAACGCATTTGCCGTCAATTCTAATCGCCGCCGTCGCAAGCGGGTCGCCCCAGACATACGACAAAGCGATAAATGGGGGGCAGTTCTTGAGGTTGTGAGTTTGAAGCTGAAGGACCGTGCTCGGATGCGGTGAGGTTTCGGCTTCGTTCTGCAACTCGCCGGTATATGGGCTCACTCCCGCTGGCGTCACCAATCTCCGCAGCACGTTCACCATGTTCTCACGGGATGTTGAAGCCGCATTTCCCAACATCTTGATCAGACGAATCTCGGTATCCTTGAGGGGCTGATACCGCAGGGTCTTGCCTTTGGCTGGCCCAGACTCCATGGCGCTGACGGGCTTGCCGCAAAGACCCAAAACAGTGCTGTGCGCTCGGTCGTCGCTTGGTTGGGCTGTGGGAGAAACCCGTGAGGCTGAGCCAGCCAATGTTCCTCGGGTTGTACACGTTGACGCTGTGGCGGGTTGGAGGAGGAGGTGATGATTGTGAAACTCGTCGTTCATGGAGCAACGAAGAGCGAACAAAACTTGGGTGTTCAAGCTGCAAGCCTTGTTTCGAGTCAAGAGTTTTGCTCGCAGGTGCGTCAAAACAGCCAGCGCGTTGCGGTACTAGTGCAGCTCACTCTCGGGCTGCGCTTGGTGATTCGCCCAAGCATCGCACGGGCGAACAGCCTGAGACAACTCCGCCTCCCGCAGTACAGAATACCAAGGCCTGAGCCAGTGATCTCAGCCACAGCCAAGGCGGACACCAACCATAGGTTATTACAACCCCTCCCAGCAACGCTGGCAGCTAAGCTGTTTGGCGAGACCTCGACCTTCTGCGCACTATCATCAATCTCAGCCAAGCGCAAATAATTCAATACCAAGAAGCGCTTGAATCTGCCAACATGGCCATGCACTGGATGCAGGCTGGCAGGAGCCAACCAGCTGCGGAGAATGTGATGAACGTCTGCTGGGAGATGTCACCCCCCGTGGAAAGTCCATTGGAACCTGAAGAGGTGTAGGGCTCAGCGACCTTGTCCAGATGGAGTGCAGAGACGTGTGGGGGGAGCATATGAAGAAAGGAACCAGGTTGACAGAGATACACTGAACCAGCGTCACAGTCAGCGACGGTGACGCGTCGCTGAGCTAGGATGGAGTCTAACTGGGGCAATTCTTAGCGTTGGTGTCGCACTTAGCTCATCAACATGCTACTCTACGATTCAGCGGAGCCCGAGAATGAGAGCTAGCTGAGGGGAAGCACCTCATCCCTAAACACCCTTGTAACCTTGTCTTGGTTTGCTATGGCGTTGTATGCTGCTGTGATCTGTCTACTAAGTACCTACATCGTGTGAGCGAATGCATAATGTATTCCATCCATTCCGGTAGAAAGATCTCGCTGCGCGCGGTCATCGGATTCTTGAGATTTCTGCTGAAAATGTCCTCTTTCCACTGTTTCCCGGTATCCATGCTTCACGATAGTGATTTCACTTGAAGACACTGATTAGTATATCCGATGTAGCAATTTGATGCTATCGGCTCGTACAAATACTGTTCACTAATCACTCCCCCTCTCCAGTGAAACTGGGCTTATTCAGCGTCGCTGGCCCGAACCAACGGAACCATCCAATCAGCCGTTTGCGACGTTGGATTACTGAACACTGCGGAACAGTCTTGGACTCGGGGAGGCAGGGGCTCGATTATTAACCGGCGCTCGAGAGGACTGATACCTAAGCAGAGTGAATGACGAATGTCTACGACTTCAACTATATGAAGAGATGCCCGCGTGGAGGAATACAAGATTTTGGATCCCATCAGTCATCAACAGGAATCACAAGCGACACTGCACTATTAAAGGCATCCAGCTTATCCACATCTCATCCAAATGGCATCCCAGTCGAAACGCGTCATTGTTGTGACCGGCGCCGCCAGAGGTCTCGGTGTAAGTGGATCCGAGATCTTGCATCTCCAGGCTCTCTTTGTCTAACATTGCGAATTAGCTGGAATGGGTCCGACAGCTCAGCCAGAATCCCGACAACTTCATCATCGCTCTGGTCCGCAACCCCGACACCGCGGATAGACTCAAGCCCGTTCTCGGACCGAAGGTCGTTGCGGTCAAGGGGGATGTCGTCGACTTTGATTCGTTTCCGGTACGCCCAGTCCCCGCACGTTACACCCTTGACTTTCACAGCTAACCCATTTTTCAGACCGTTGTCGAGGATATCTCCAAGGTTGGAGGTGGAAAGGTCGATTGGCTGATCAAGTAAGACACACCATCGTTGGAGGTGACCATTTTTGACCGCGACGCTAATGTTTCTGAAGCAATGCTGGTGTCATGAAGGGTACTGGAGCCGACCCTAACGCCGGTATCTCGACGTCGACACTCGAGGAGTGGGAAGACCAGGTTCGTGTTTGCCTCGCTGTCTTCGGATAAGCATTTGCTGACCCGGTATGACACGGCAGTTCAAGGTCAATGTCCTAGGACTTGTCTTCTTCACCAATGCTCTCATTCCGCTTCTCGAGAAGGGCGGCGAGAAGAAAGTGGTGAACGTGAGCTCGTTTCTCGGCGATATTCCCTTCGCTGAGAATTTTCCGCTTCATTACTCGTCATACTCGACAACGAAGGCCGCGGTCAATATGGCCAACCTCAAGTACCATGTGGAGTAAGTCGGCCTTGCTTCTGTCACACAACTTACTCCGTTTCATACTAACAATTGTGGTAAAGGTTCAAGGAGAAGGGATTCACCTTCTTGGCGTTGAACCCCGGCTGGGTTCGGACTGAGCTTGCTCCGGAGGAAGTGCAGCAGCATGTGAGTGATTGCATATCAGCCATTTGAGTGAAAACCTGATGGAAACTAACGTGTCCAAGGCGCCACTCTCTGTCGAGGAGTCGATCAGCCGATGCCTCAGTTTTGTATCTCGCAGCACCGCTGAGGACAGCGGCAAGTTCTGGTCGCTGGATGGACTCCGCGAACCCGTCGCCGCGTAATTATCTTCCTGGCTTCGTTGCCGTGGAGCAGGATGGACCTGGAGTTGGCGTGTTTTGGGGCCATGAAGCTGTGAAGGGGGCGGTGCGAGGCCGAATGAGAGATGACCGACAAGAAAATAGACAATACACCGGTTTTGTGTAGGATCGTCCTGCTGTGCCGTGAGCCGGGATTAACACATGACCCGCATGGTCCTGTCGACCTCTCCATCCTGCCCGTGAGGGGTTGGACACACCGGATTTGCAAGATGGTATTAATTCCCTTGACCTGTCGAGCCACTGGACGTCGCCAAAACCACAATGGACAAATCCGAGACAAAATCGACAGTTGAGACATGCCAAGACGAAGACGCCGGCCAAACAGCCCTACAGCAGGCTGCATCAGCTGGCAACCTCGCTCGCGTAGCCCACCTCCTCTCCACCGGCCACGACCCCAATGAGCCGCCAGTCGGCTACTACGGCAAAACAGCGCTGCAGGCCGCGTGCTCCGCAGGCCACCTATCCATCGCACAAACCCTCCTCTCCTCCGGCGGCGCGGTCGACGCGCCGGGCGGCAACAATGGCGGGAGAACCGCTCTCGCGCTGGCAGCAGGTGCTGGCCATGCGCTGCTGGTGGACCTGCTTCTTGCCGCGGGGGCGGATGTGAATCGACCTGCTAGTCGGTATATGGGCAGGACGGCGCTGCAAGCTGCGGCGGAGGGGGGCCATTTGGGTGTTGTGCGGCGGCTGTTGGAGGAGGGGGCGGATGTCAATGCGCTTGCTGCACATAACAATGGGAGGACGGCTATTCAGGCTGCTGCGGAGGGAGGGCATGTGGAGGTTGTCGAGGTGCTGCTGGCTCGTGGGGCGATTGTGAATACGCCGTTGATGAAGTACAAGGGGTTGTCAGCGTTGCAGGGGGCCGCGTCAAGGGGGGATGCGCGGTTGGTGAAGATGCTGCTGGACGCGGGTGCGGATGTGAATGCCCCTGGGAGCTATTACAACGGGTGTACTGCGTTGTATGTGGCTGCCGAGGCTGGGCATATGGAGGTTGTGCTGCTGTTGCTTGATGCTGGAGCTGATGCGGGCTTGGCTTCTGGCAACAAGGGGTGGACTCCATGTCGAGTCGCTGAGTCCCGAGGGCATTTGGAGGTTGCGGGGTGTTTGAGAGCGGCCGAAAGCGGATCTGGCTTGGCTAACGGCCCGTAATGCTTGAGTGGTTGCAGTGGTCTGCAGCTTCAGCCCCACGAGGCTTTTCGTCAGGCTCACACAGAGAGTCCCGTCCACATTTTATGTTCGACCGGCAAACCCCCAGGCGCTGGCAGACCTGTGCCTCAACCGAGACTTTTGAACCTGCTTCCGTTCAAGTTTCTGCTGCAAGCTGCTGCTGTTCCCGTAGTCCTGGCAATGGGGTCTTGGATGTCCCGGTTTTCATACCAGCCCCTCGCGGCCGACGAGATTCGAGTCGTCGAATTTGACGAGGAGAAAACGACATCACCGACCGTACACATCAGGCTTCGGCACATCAAGCGACCAGGCGGCGAAGCTAACGAACAGCAAGGTAGAGTAACTTGCCTAATAAACTCTCTCGCGGCGACAGTTGTACTTGAACAGCTTACTGACGGGTGCTGGGTCTCCAGACGGAGCGCGATACCACGCACTCTCGTGGGCATGGGGCCAAGGCAGCTGGAACTGTTTGATCAAGATCAATGGTTCTGAATTCTACATTCCAGAGTCACTACACGAGGTCCTGTCTCATCTCCGGGATGGCGTGTCGTTGAACGAACCGTCCGCTGGCCCTTTCCTCCTGTGGATCGATGCCCTCTGCATCAACCAAGCCGACGAGGACGAAAAGAGCATACAAGTTCTTCACATGAGAGAGACCTACAAAGATGCCTGCAATGTCATCGTTTGGCTAGGTAACCGACGCCAACAGCGCGCCGCCACCGGCCGCGCGGCCTCCTTTCTTACCGAGTACATCCCACCTATCCCCGTTGGGCTTCAGTACGTCGCAGAGCCACCAGAGTACCTGCTCGACCCAGAAAACGCCGCCGTCGTGCGTACAATCTGCCAAGACGTTCTTCGTCGGCCCTGGTGGTGGCGCATGTGGGTAATCCAAGAGGTCTCCCTCGCCCGGTCCATAGTGGTCATCTGCGACGGCCACCGCTTCAGCTGGGAGCACCTCGTGTACGTCTCGATGTGGATCAGAACACTCAATATAAAACTCCTTTGTCCCACGCCAAACTTGGACGACCCGAACCCTTACTTACCCAACATCAACTTCAAGGCCATGTACCGATACAAGAAGGTCTTCAACGGAGCCGTGGACCTGCCAATCCTCGAGGTCCTGCAGAATGCGAGCGCGTGCCAGGCCTCCAACCCAAAAGACATGATATACGCCCTCCTCGGCATAGCAACGGACATCGAGTCCTCCTCAGCCGACAACGACCAACACAAGCTCGTAGTCGACTACAAACGACGCAGCGTCGCCGAAGTCTACACCGACTTCGCCAAAATCCACATCCACACCCGCGCCACCAACCCGCTCGACGTCATCACCTTCAGCAGGTTCAACCTGAACCGCGAACACCCCTTGCCATCGTGGGTCCCAGATTGGAGCAACCTCCGCGAGACTGCATGCCACAGCCTGGCCAACCCCACCGTGCCGTCTCCGGAAAGGGCGCGGCTCACGAACCCCTACTACTACCACGCATCAGGAAGCCGGACCGCAGAGATTTCGATAACCCCGGCCAACAGCCTGCGTGTGACGGGAATCCGCTTCGACTCCGTCTCACAGATGGGCGTGCCCTTCCTGGGAGGAGGCTGGAAAGACGTGGTCAAAGAGTGGGAGGACCTCGCATTTGCTGGCGGGAGCGCCATGCAGCCCTATCTCGGCGGTGACCAGACACGGCTGGACGTCTTTGACCGGACGATCTCGGTCGACACGGCGCTGGACGGCAGCCGCATGACGCGGGCGCAGGGGTACAACCGTGCGTACAACCGCGCGTACGTGGGGGTCCGACGTGGTGCCATGATGCTCGGTTTCGGGTTGGAGGAGTTTCTGGGCGATCTTGGCGTGGTGGAGAGGGAGTTGGTTGATGCGCGGAAGATCAAAGAGATCGCTGAGGCTAAAGGTGACACGGAGCTGTGTCGGTGGGAAGAGGACCGTATATCTGACTTGACGCTGTTGACCAACGCGCTTAGAGCCGTGGCGCAGGCGGAGCGGGCTGCCGAGCTCCGGATGTTGCGCCGTCGGTTCTTGATCACGAGCAATGGTTCGTTTGGTCTGGGGCCGAGGGATACAAGGGAAGGTGATGTGGTGTTTGTTCTCTACGGTTGTAGTGTCCCTGTTGTTTTGAGGCCCGATGGGGACGGTTGGTTGTTTGTCGGGGAGGTGTTTGTGGCTGGCATTATGGATGGGGAGGTTGTTCAGGCCGCTGACGACCGGAAGTCTGGCACTACTGTAGCAGATGTGCCCGGTTTACTACTGGAAGGGATTGAGGAAAGGGTCGAGATCAGGTGAGGGTGTCTAGTGGCATTTAGCCACATGAGCAACCCGTCTTGGCTGAATAGGTCCCTTGAGTTAGATGTATCGAAACATGTTGTCCCTCACAGACCTCTTCATCGCGGCTGGCTTGCCATCCTCGTACTCGACTCCTGACGCACCGCCGTCGCCCGAGATGCCTTCCATTCGCTGGCGTAGTTCCTCGTCCAGCTCGCGTTGCGTCTTTGCTCTCTCGGGGGTTTTGCCAGACGTTGCGGCTGGAACTGGTTGCGCCTGGATTGGCGCATGAGTTACTGGATCTCTGGAAAAGGCCAGAGAATCTTGCCTTGGATTTCAAGTCGGAGGTTTCAGAAGGGCTTGTTGTTGTGGACGCGGCCCGGCGCGACTGGGCAAGCAGCACGCATCGAAGCTGCGGACCTCGAACTGCTACCATCGACCACATCCTAGCTGCCAGTGTTCTTGTGGCAGCGGGGTTCGTGATGGGCAAGAGTATCATTCCCTCATTTTCTTTATTTTTCGTGTAAATTCCTGTTCTCGGTCGAGTGTTTGGTGATGTCATGCGCGGATAGAGGAAAGTCCAGGAAGGAAAAGCAGAAGCCGGTTCTTGAATTGATCAACAACACGTTCCATGGGTTAGGGTTGGCATATGACGTCACCGCTTCCAGCCAGCCGGCGGCCGGGATGTTCGCTGTGCATTCACCGCCCTCCCTTCATCAACGAGCCGTTTCAGAGTTCAGATCAGGCAAGAACTCTTGATTTCG
>FTCU01000623.1_pt1 | contig 34537 bp, 34 predicted proteins | sample 1639521 | NCBI WGS metagenome assembly FTCU01 (sample SAMEA3914864, study PRJEB12502) | metagenome | biome: forest; material: soil | place: USA | collected 2012-03-12 | depth 0.3 m
GAAGGTGCGCCATGAGAACGCGCCGGAAGCAAGGAGGCGATCTTATGAGGGGGCAGGGGAACGGTTCCATTAAAATCTCACCCAACCACGTGCTGCTGCAGCGGCCTTCCATGCATCCTCGCTTCTGGAGCGCAGGCCTCGAACCCGAAGCGATGGACGTCCCGTCCCCACTCTTCCCCGGTGCCCGGTCCCCATCGTTGCACTGCATCCTCGTCGCGGAATTCGGGTCGACCCAAACACCCAAAAGAGAACACAATCAGGCGAGGTTCTTCTGCACTGTGCCGTGTGCGCGTGCAAATAAATGGTGGACTTCATCTGGAAATATGTCGATTTCTTCTGTTCCTCTGTCTTCTGTATTCTGTAGATTATGCGCACCGATAGCTGAATGCAACTCCAATTCCCCCGCTGTTCGATTGGTACGGCCGCCCGTTTTCGCCCCCCATCAATTGACCAACCAATTCATCAACCATCCATCAAGCCGACCGGCCGTGCCCTTGGCGCGCCATCAGCATCTTGCTCACTGTCGCCGGATCCATCGACAGCTCGGCCTCCTGCAGCGACTGCAGGACTGCCTTCGCTCCCCGCTCGATCATGTCGGCGTCGTACGCGGAGACAGCCTGCTCTGCCGTGCCCGCGCCCTCGTGCACCTTGACCAGCGCGTCGAGGTACTGCGTCGCGTCCAGGATGGCGTGCTGGAAGCCCTGCCCGCGGTAGAGCAGCATCGGGTGCGCCGCGTCGCCCGCCAGCGTCACGCGCCCGCCGCGGTTGTCGAACGGCCGCGGCACCCACGTCTTCATCTCATCGATGTGGCAGTCGCTGCCGTCGGGCGACCAGTCAATCATGGACTGGAACGGCGCCGCGAGGTTGGTGGTCGTCGCCTTGAGGTGGTCGAGCGCCGCCTGCCCGGCCACGCTCACGCCCTCGGGCACCGGCGCCACGCTCTTGCGCCAGATCTTGACCCAGAACGTCGACCACTGCGCCAGGTCCTCGGGTGCCCCCGCATACATGACTAGAGTCGGGATGTTAGCTTCCGGTGTTCTTGGATGGCTTGAAGACAGGGAGGACAGGAAGGACTTGGCTTACCTCCGAAACCACCCACCGAGTCCGTCGCCATGGTGATCGCCGCGACGGGGTGCGTCTTCACCACCGCCTCCACCTTGGCCGCGTCGCCGTACTTCACAATTGTCGTCGCGATCAAAAAGTCCGAGAGCTGCACCCGCGCCGCCTCGTCGCCGTTAAACAACAGGTCGCGCACCTTGGACGACGAGCCGTCCGCGCCGAGCACGTAGTCAGCCTCGTGCGTCGTTCCATCGTCGAATCGCAGCCGCACCGGGCCTGAGTCGCCGTCTTGCGAGAATTCGGCCAGCTGCTTGCCCCACTGGATGATCCCCGCCTCGTCCAGGTCTGTCGCCAGGAGGGCGCGGAGCCGCTGGCGGGACACCCTCCGCGCCCCCGGGACTCTGCTCTTGAAGAGCAAATCGCCCGTCTCGCCGTTGTACGCGGGGAGGCTCTCGGCCTCGTCGTCGAATTCGAGGTTGGGGTTGCACAGCCCCTCCGGCAGCCGCTCCACGAGGTGCTCGGGCAGCAGCTTCTTGAACAGCGGCATCGCCCAGTGGATGAGAATCGTCCAGTCACGAGGGCGGTCCGCCATGTGCAGAGCCCGCTCGAAAATCACCACGTCGAAGCCATTCTGGTTCCTTCATCAGCCTGGGGCGGTCACACATGTCTGACCGGTATCACAGACACACCTTCTTGAGCCCGTGTGCGGCGAGCAGCCCCGTCAGGCCGGCGCCGATGATGGCCACCTTTGGGGCGCTGGTCCCTTTTGGAGTCGTCATGGTCGGGATGGATACGGGTTTCTTCTTGTAAGCAAGGTGAGCCCAGTGTCTCGTATTTGATCCTTCGATGGACTGCTGCAATGGCTTCCCAGTGTGACGGGATGCAGGCAAGGTGCAGGCCGTCGAGACAGAACCGGGTTCCCGGGATTGCCCTCGTGGTGGGGAACCGGCGGGTATCCCAAACCCCGTCTCGCTGCTCGTCCCCACCTCCCCCTGGACCGCTTGGGTTTAGTGCTGCCCAAACGGGGTCTTGGAACCGCACCACCGGATGCCGTGGGGGGTGGATAAGTGTTCGTGATCCAGGCAATCCCAGGCGAGGGGTTCGGCTTCCTATTGGGCAGTATGCCCCGACGGCAGACGCCACGCAGTAATGGGTGGGAGGACGAGATCTCCAAATGCATCCCCGTACACTCGGGTCGCCGGGATTACAATTGGCCGAATTGCGCTCCGCGTGCGTGTGTACACAAGCAATAGGCCGTAGGTTAGGTTTCGCCCGCCGTTGAATTGAACGGCTTCCCCTATCAGGGCCTCGGCCGAGTTTGGGCTTGACCATCGGCCAAACATGCCAAAGTCTACCTAGCCTAGTCGGCAATCAAGCTCCCCATTGTACTCGAGGGGATGAGGGCGTCCGGACCAGTCGGACCTTCAACCCCCTCGCAGCACTTATGACGTCCTCATCGCTTTTCGGCTTGCCAATAACACTCTCCAGGGAACCCTCGCGTCCCGTTCGCGGCTCACTCACCGATACCTTCGTTGCATCAACCAAGGGAAAACTAGAGTCAGGAGTATCAAACCGCATAGACAAAAGCAACGCCCCCGCTGCGCCGCCGATCAAGACAACCGTCGAAACAGTAAACGCCACAACCGTCCACGACGCCGGCGCGACATACGTCGAGTGCCTCGCCGGCGATCCCAGAAACGTATTCTCAGCTGGTAAGCCCGACATGGTCTCGCTCGGCTGGATCTTCCCGCTCAACAACATTGTTTGCGTCGCCGGGTTGAAGAGCAGCAGCGCGGTTGCGAACAGGTTGCGGAGGATCCCGACTGCGGCGGCATCATCAACCGCCAGCCGATAGGCGGAGGCGGCGCCGACAATCCGGGAGCATACCGCGCTAGTGAGGAAATTGTTGAGACCCCCGGGCATGCACAATGACGACGTCTGCGTGGAGTTGCCGGCTATAAAGGGGCAGATGATGCGGTTGAACGACTCCAAAAAATCCTCGGAAGGGATGGTTTGCGGGACGGGGTCGCTTTTGCCAGAGATCTCGAGGACTGTATTGCTTTGCCGGTCTGCAGCGAGGGTTGCGTTGACCCGGTAGAAGACGAGCGTCGTGGCAAAGGCCTGGATGGAGTTCCACCCCGGGTACGCCGGGTCGAAGGTGCAGTTACCCGTCGTCGGGTCAAGACTCGCTGGGGGGCAGGGTTTGATACCTGGAGTACATGATAAGACGGCATCTTCTTTTGTGAGTTGCATAGGTATGTTGCTTACCAGCCAGCAGGCGGCCGTCTGCTCCGTCGTATTTAGCGCAGATCTGGATTGCATCGCGAATGCCACTCTCCAAGGTCGGGGCAACAAACACCCGGCATTGGCCCTCCTCCCAAGATGGAGCCGGTTCGTCAAAGGTGTTCTCCCAAGTGTCGATCTGGTATGAGGGCGCATTCTGAAGGAGGTAAGCCGTCAAATCGGACTCGTCCTGTTCTTGGCTGGAAGCGTACGGCCACGGAGATATTAGCTCCAAGCCACCAAACAGCAAATACGGCTGGCAGCTGTCCCGAGCTTTACAGTCTTCACTGGCCGGATCAGTTGGGGCCGTGATGGCCACGTCCTGGAGAAGGCAAAAGACGCGGTGGTATTGAGTTGGGTCCGCCACTTGAAGCCACGAGCTGCTGATGTTAAACACGCCGAGCCCGCCGGTGACGGGGATCCAGCCTTCTGGGCGGAACGCAGCCCGGTTGTCGATCATGGCCATGAGGATGATGCCGGGGAACTGTACCAAAAACCAGACAGATATCCTAGTCGTCACCGGTCAGCCGCCCCGAGTCCCAGATCAAGGACTGTCATGAGCCGGGCGATGAGAGTGCACCACACCCACCTCAAGAAACTCCAAAACCGTGGGCCAGGCACGATATCCACCCGCTGTATCTTAGCCAACCTCTTCACGCGGTCCGCGAACTTCGACCCCGGAACAGACGAGGCAACAAGAACCTTCCACCAACCCTGCATTCCGGAGTCCATAACCAAAAACGTCAGCAGATCCCCGCCCCTCTCCAAAAGCGGTCCCCATTGGAGCCTCAACCACGCCTCGTCTGTGACGCCCAACAAGGCCCAGTCTGTCAGCTTGGCAAGGATGCTTAGCAACAGAATGCCCGAGGAGGTGGAGATGCTGGCGAGCGGCCACGCGAGGGCGTCGCTTTTCCAGGCTGTCAGGGTGATTAGGACGAAGAGGAGGACGGCAAGAAGAAGCACGACGGGGAGTCGGATCTTCTTCGTGAGTGTTTGAGGGAAAGAAGGCAGAGAAGGCGGGGTGGTAAACCATTTCCGCAGACGAGAGTTGGCGGGGAGTCGGAATCGGAAGCTCTGAGAGAGGGAAGGCAGTGACGGGGCGCTAGTGAACCAACTCTTCAGACGGGAGGTGGCAGGGAGGCGGAATCTGATGGCTTGAGGGAGGGACGGCAGGGACGGCGGGGTGGTGAACCATCTTCTCAGACGAGAGTTGGCTGGGAGACGGAATCTGAGGGTCTGCGGGAGGAGGAACGGCAGTGGCGGCAGGGAAGGTAGGAGGGAGAACCATCTCTTCAGACGGCGGCTGGTTGGGAGTTGGAAGTTGAGATTTTGACGGAGGGGTGGGAGAGGAAACGGGCGGGTGAACCATTTGCGAAAACGGCGTTGACGAGGGGTTTTGCCGCTCGTTGCTGAGGGAGGTTGGCGTGGGAATGGCTGTGGGTTGCTTTGAGTGGATGGATTTGTGGGCGCTGAACTGGGAGCAGCCGCGGGGATTGGGGCGGGCACGGTCGGTGTTGAGGTCAACGGCGCGGTTTGGGAGTGTGTTGCTGGAGGGTGTGCTGCGACCGTGACATCGCCGGGAGTTGCCCCTGGAACAATGGATGGTGAAGGACGTGAGCGTGGCGATGATGCTGTTGCCAAGTCAGAAGGTTCGGCTCCGAGGGCAGCTTGAACTTGAACATGTCCCACAACTGGCACTGCAGAAGTGCGTGTGAGGGGGGGTTCCAACTGTGTGGTGGGAGGGGGTGAGAGGTTCCGCAGCGAAATCGGCGTCTCTGGACTCTCCTGCCGTCGAGCTTCAGATTCGCTATCCAAACCTCGTAGAGAATGATGCATCTCAAACCTGCCAAAGCGTTGAGTTGCAGGTCTTGGAGAAAGCAAGCCGCAGGTGTGACATGCCAACCTCCCTTATTGTCTGTCATTTGTGCCGCCAAGACACACTGAACCGCAATCCTCACACACCATTACCATTATCGATTCTTGCCGGCTTCCCTTCAGTAATTTATCAAGCCACGGCGTGCGACTAGGGATGGTGGTCACGCTGATAGGCCAGTGATATGTCCACAGGGCCGCCACATTGGAAGGCGGGAAGCCGGTGTGCAGAGCTAGTCAAAAATAAGAAAAGGGGTGGTGAGACAACGCGAGACGGTGCGGTCCTGAAAATCCTTTGTAGAGGGCTGGAAGGACTATGAGTGTGATGATCCTGTGTTCTGTATCATTTGCTTTCTGCATTTTTCTGTAGCACCCGCTCACAATTTCATCTTTCTCCCAGGCTCGACACCACCAACTTGCAGCCATGTTGAACTCGATCGTGTTAACCAACCTCGTTACGTTTCTCGTTCTCACTCCCGCTCTCGCCATCAACCCCGCCTTTGTACCACCCCCTCAACAAGCCATCCAAGCTCGGCAATACCCATGCCCGGTTCCCTGCGACGCGACATGGTGTTGCTTGCTAGCCCAAACGTGTCAACGAACCTCGAACCCCTCCGCCCCATTTGAGTGCGCCGATCTCTTGATCTCAACCACAGACTTGGCTTTCGCACCCAAGGTCATTGAGGGCCTCGTCAGCTCCGAAGAGGCCGGTGTCAGCTCGCTGCTGTGTTCGCTAAATGGCGTGCCAACTGGGAGCTCTTGCCAGTTGACGATTCCGACTTTGACGAGCTATACCTTTCCAACAGGGCTGAGTGCAACTCCGACATCGAAGCCGACGTTGACACCTGCTGGGTCGGGCGGTACGGTTCCTACCAGGAGTTCGAGCGGTGGTGGGAAGAGTCAGGATGTGGTACGTCGGGGGGCTGCGATAGGGGCGCTTGCGGTTGCGTTGGCTGTGCTGTAAACACCTAGTCGGTTCTCCGTTTCTCTAAATGTCAGGATAGGTACAGTAGGTAGGCAATTACCTACCTTTGTAGCAAGCGGGCATGCCAAATCTCTAGATAATCTAGATCAGGATTCCTCGACAATCAACGAGGGATCTTGAAAGGAACTTGGGCGCTTGCGTTTTGGCCTCCTGTAACATCATTGACCGTTTTGAAGACTTACTTTGATCAGCCATAAGATAGCTCTCCAAGTCGTCACCCCTTTGTCTCTCGTAATGCTTGTTACACATGTTTGCGTATCCTCCGTGTAAGTGACGCCGACAGTGAACTCCGTCCAGGTCTTTGGGTCGCCGCCAAAAATTGCGTGAGCCAAGGAGGTTGACTTCCCCAAGCTGCGCCATAGGCTGAGCCCTCGGCACTCTCCACGTCTCATGCAGCTGGCTCCAGCCGCCTTCCTCGCAGGCTGCGCCTCGACCCCGCATGGCGACGTCCCATGCCGCTCGCGAGCCTTATTTTGTGCCTTTGGCACCGCCTTAAAATACCTTGAGCAGGGACCTAACGCGGACCCGAGTCCAAGTGCAGCTGAAAAGTAGGGCACGCATCGGCGCAACTTTGTCTGATTCCACACACCTACTTCCGGCCATGGATCCCCTGAGCATTCTTTCTGTCGCCGCGGCGGTCGTCGCCTTCGTCGATTTCGGAGGCAAGCTCCTCGGCTCTGCATCAAAACGCCTCAGTGACGTGGACCCGGTTGACCTAGCGACTTCACTGGAAGATTTAACAAGAGAAGCGACGCATCTCTGTCGTCTAGGCGGCCGGATCGAGAGTATGCAGAGGATGTCAGAATCATCCGCGAGTCAGAACCCAGAATTCGATGCGCTTCTTGCCCAGCTGGCGAGGGAAGCCACCATCGTGTCGGAAGATATTGAGGGCTTGGTCGCAACCCTGCAGATCACCCAGAAAACACCTCGCCAAAAAAGACTTTCACGCCTACATCTGACTAAGGCGTCGAAGGATAGAAGTGACGAACTTGAGTCTTTGTCGAAAAGAATACAGAACGCCCGGCAGAGGCTGAGCATGATCAAAGATTCCATGATGTCGACAGTGTTGACTTGCCTCTGGTACGTGCCCACAATCACTTTTAATCGTTGATCAATTCTGAAGCATAGAGTGCTAGGGCCGATTCAAGGTCCACGGCGGAAGAGATTCTTAAGATACGAACTTTTGTTAGCGACCAGCAAACCCGGCGCTCTGTGCCTGGCGCGGCTCCTACCGCAGCTCTTCCGTCACAGCCTGGGCTTAGCCTGAGTCCTGCAGAGAGTCAGACACAGCAGTTGATCCATCAAATCTGGTCACAAAGCTCGGGTCTATTGGACCAGCTGGGGCCTCTTGGAGAAGACATCGAGCCGGACTCGGCCAGGTTGGGATTGCCGCCACGCTCTCCAAGGGAACTGGAGCAAGCCATTCTCCACAGCCTTTGGACCGACGACATGAGTGAACGAAGAGCCGGGATACGCCCGGCGCACCAAAAGACCTATCGGTGGATATTCGAGCCCCCCAAAACTCCCGGAAACGTGCCCAGCAACGCGTCACCATGGTCGAGCTTCGTGAACTGGCTGGAGCAAGACGACACGTCTCAGATGTACTGGGTCACCGGCAAGCCGGGCTCGGGAAAATCCACTTTGATGAAGTACATCGTCGAGAGCGAACGGCTCGAAAACCGTACGTCGAGCTGTTTTTATCCCCTTCCAACCCTCTCCTAGGGAGCGCTTGTGTATACTCCTCAACTACTTCCAATATACCCAAATCCGGAAAATGTGACTGAGATTGTTGGACAGACTTGAGGCGGTGGGCCAAAGAACAGATCCCGAAAACCGCAGTGTTTTTATTCGTGGAACGCCGGGACTGATGACCAGCGATCCGAAAAGGGGCTTGTGAGGTCAATTCTCCACCAGTACTTGACACAAATGCCTGAACTGATTCCCGCCGTTTGCCCACGACGGTGGGCCATGCATCACGTTTTTGGGGGGGCTGGTCGTGTCAAGCTGCCGAGTTGGACCGAAACGGAACTGCGCGAGGCACTTGATACAGTCCTGCGGCTCGCTCGCCAGAACAACGAAAAGCTCGTCCTTTTCATCGATGGGCTCGATGAATTTCAGGTGACAGACAACTTCCGATCCATCCTCGGCCTTGCCGAAATGGTGCGGTCAGAAGGAGGCGCAAAGGTGTGCACCAGCAGCCGCGAGTGGAACACGTTTCAAGACTACTTCCGCATGCACCCAAGCTTGCGGATGCAAGACTTGACGGGGTTCGACATCGAACAGTACATCTACAGCCATCTCAACGAGAGCGTTGCTTATGCGGAACTGAGATACTCACACGCCGAAGACGTGGATCAGCTGGTTGGAAGCCTACTTGACAAGGCTAGAGGCGTATTTCTGTGGGTTAGCATTGTCACGGATGCGATCACGACTGGAATGGAGGCTGGTCAGACTCTCCAAGAGCTGAGTCTGAGGGTCGAAGAGTTGCCACCCGACCTGTCAGACCTGTATCAAAAGATTTGGGAGGGGTTGGACGCTAGAGACCAAACAAATGTCGCGCGGCTGCTCCACATCGTCGATGCGAACATTGGTCATCTCGATGCCAGAACCATGTTTGCGGCCGAGCAACCGGATGCAGACGCGGCGCTGAAGACGTGGATATCGGGGCCTGCCCTGGAAAAACTTGTTGCTCGGAGGCTGAGAGGCCAGACTAAAGGCCTTCTAGAGGTTTCCGAGTCTGGAGCCATCCACTATCTGCACCGGACTGCCCGAGACTGGGCGCGGGCCGTCGAGGACCAGATCCGAAACGCGCTGCCCCCAGATTTCGACCCGAATCTGCAGCTCTTCTTGGCCAATCTGGCCATCTTCGATATCGTGCAAGCATCAACCTTTGAGAATTTCTGGTTCGAGATCGGCCAGTGTCTGGAGTACGCAAGCAGGGTGGGCTCGCTTTCGAAAAAATACGCGAACCCTTGTAAGCTCTGTGCGGCCCTTGATCGGCTCGACAGCAGTGCAACACGCCAACATCACGCACACTTTCACTCCTGGAGCCAGGATTACTCACTGACCGGACCCCACGAGAACTTGCACTGGAGCAGCTACCAGTTCAGCGTAACGCATGATTGGGGCATGAGTGTGTTGGCCAATACTTTTCTGGGCCTCACATCTCAGTATGCCATCCTCCCCTACGTCGAAGAAAAGCTGGAGGCATGTCCCAGCCTGGTGAAACCGGGGCAAAACGAAGCCAGTCTCCTCGAAAATGCTTTGTTTATCCCCGGAACAACACTCGGAAACCCTCTCAACTTTGTGGGTTTGTGGGACCTCCCCGAATCGCGTTTTTGGCAGCGAGAGGCCCTCATCCGCCTCTTTCTTAACTACGGCGCCGACCCACGCACCAAGTCGTCATTAATCTATTTCGTATCCAACCTCGCGCCGGAATACCAAAGGGACTGGCCGTTTGACGGCGCAGCCGCCCGGACTTTGCCTCTTTACAAGATCGTGCCCGGCCTCTCTAGGGTTGGCGGCAATATCTGGTTTGGAGACAAGGTCTTCTGGGAAAAGACGCAGGCCATGCTTGAGGAGAAGGCGAAGGGTCGTGGCAACTCAGTGTCACGGTTACTGTCTAAACTGTCACTGCGACGAGGCATTTAACGAATCTAAATAGCGAAAAATGTTCTGAAAATATTCCAAGTACTTGATGATGGTAGGCCAGAGATGGAGGACGGTGTAGTAGCGTTACTCTCACAAAGGCTTGGTGATAGTTCTCGGCACCAGAGTTAGCCAAAATCTTGAGCTAATCAGGCTCATGATAGCTCTTGTAAAGGTAGAGGTACCAGGTACTCAAGTTCAACTTTCCATGCGTCGACACTTTGTAGAGACTTGGAGTTGGGCCTAGAGATGTCCAAACCATTTCACCTCCGCCCCGAATAGATCTGCTCCGCAGGCCTCGTAACCAGACAAACAAGGGACCCTAAGGTTTTGTGTTGATTCAAGCCTGCCTAACAGAGAGGCTTTGCGCAGCAATCAGAGTCGTCCTTTCACCTGGGCTTCGTCAATCGTCCCGTTCCACCAAGCGGTCAAGAACCCATCCGGTATGCAGCGCCCCAAACAAACTCAGCTTCTTCAACGCCTCGATCCGTTTCGGGTTCCACAGGGAGAACCCGGCCTCCCTCCAAAGAATCCAGGCATAAAATTGGACTAACGACTTCTGATCGCTCTGCCAGCGAGGCAGCCAGGAAATTGAGTGCAGCCCTTCTCCGAACCATTTGACGTAGCGCCCCCGTAACGCGTCCACCCAGCCGTACGGGACGAGGTCGAGCCCCTCTCCGACGTAGGGCACAGCCAGCCCGTCTTGATCCCACTTGTCTCTGACAGGGTCCGGATGAGATTCTGCACAGCTCGACTGCCACGCGAACCGTAGGGGGATCATCTGGTATGGGTTCTCGTACTCGCTGCGCAGGCGCGAGCAGTGCGCAGGCTCTCTGCCTGCCGGCAAATCGCCAGTGGCCAGCTCGGCGACGCCATGGTTCGTCTGGAGGAACTGCACAAGGAGGTGGAGGTGCGCGAACAGGTCGTCGAACTGACGGGGTGGGATACCTGGCGCTCCGTCGGCGGTTCGGGGGGAGTGGTGCACGAGTGCCAGACACAAGCGCATGAGGAAGGCGTCGGCGTGGTCGATGTGCTGTAGCTCCCAGGGCTCGAGCGTGCCGAAGAGACCCAGCCGCTCGCCTCGGTGCGTACTCGAGTTGCTGATCGCCTCCGTGTCCTGGGTGGTCCACAGGTGGGCGCGTCTGGTCGCTGCCCAGGCATTGCTCAGGATCTGGCGGCGGTAGAAGGCGCGCACGAGCCGTTGTCGTTCCAAGGGCGAGATTGGCGCTGTAGCAGGCGTCCCGCGTCCGCCGCTGAGGTCGAACGACCTAAGCCGTGCTGCAATGTACATATCGGCGACGAAGTTGACTTGGTTGAGCGTGCGGCAGATCTGCATGAGCTCGTTGAGGCTGGGCAGGGCATCGCCTCGGGCTGGCATGTTCCCGGTTCGGAGCATATCCCGGTATAGGTCGGCCTTGAGGTGCATGCAGCTGAGGTACTCAAGCCAGTTTCCGGGGTTTGAATAAGGAAATACAAGAAGAAATCTGGCGTCGACCAGCACCGTGCTCAACTCGTTTTGCAGGACACCAAAAAGGATGGCCCGCTTCTGGGTTTTGAAGCGGTGGTATACGAAGCGAGCCGTGGCAATAAAGTGGGCGAGATCGCGGATGGCGTCAATGTTGAACAAGATTGTGTCGAGCAACTCGGCTGGCAGCCCATCAAGATGACACCGTGAGACGCCATCGTGGTCCGTTTTATTCCGCGTCTGCGATGCGGGAGCATCTTGACCCATTTTGCTCAATAAAATTGTGGGAGGTTGATGAAAGCAAGGTGAATGGCTCAGTCACTGGATGAAGTGAGGGGAAAAGCACAGTGTGGTTGCTGCAGGCGATTTACATCTCAGCCAGTCAGAATCGTCTTTGGCAAGCATTCAGATTCAGGGGTTCTCCCGTCCCGAGCCTGCCAAGGAGCCCAGGGCAAACACCCTCCCTCTATCACCTCTCTTCCCCTCCCACCACCAGAATCCCATATCCTATCCAGCTCACTCCCTGGCAAGCAACCTCCCCACAGCCTCCTCCACAGCCCCAGCACTCCCACAAACCAACCCTCCCCTCTCCCCACACCCCGTCACCTCCCTCTCCAAAACCCCCCTCCCATCCACCGGATCCACCGCCCTCCCCCCAGCACACTCCACCACCAACGCCAGCGGACAAACCTCATACAACCTCCTCAGTTTCGCCTTACTCTTCGCCGTCACGGGACTGACATACACCCCCTGCGCCATGACCAGCATGTGCGCGACGTCCGGCACCAGGCCGCCGCAGTACCGCAGCGTGTACCCGCGCGCGACATACTCGGCGACCAGGGCGCGGTAGGCGTCGTCTTCGGCGGCGGCGCGCAGGTTCGCGGGCGCGAAGTAGCGCGTCTCCGGGGCTAGGGTGAGGTGGGGTCGGGTGAGGTGCCAGACTCCTGCGTCGTCGACGGCGAGTTCGAAGCAGGATGTGTGGCTGTTGTTGTTGGTTTCGTTGTTGTCGCCGCTGCGGGTCGGGATGCGCAGGGCCACGATGGCGGTCGTGCGCGGGCCGAAGACGCCGAGGATGGCGCTGATTTGGGCGGTGGAGGGGGACTGGTGCAGGGCTGTTGCGCCGTCCCAGAGGGAGAGGATCGTGCCGACTGTCCAGTTGGCCGGGATGATGGAGCTTCCGTCGAGAGGGTCGAAGGCGAGGGTGTACTGTTCCTGTTGGGGCGAGGAGGAGGTGGCTTGGTGGGAGACGGGGCGCTCAACGGGGTCTTCTTCGCTGCTGGCTGTGGCGATGGAGGGGCAGGCGGTGATGGCTGCGCGGATTATGTTCTCGGCGGTTACGTCGACGTTGAGTTCTGGGGGCGTTAGATGTTGTGTTGCGGAGGAGGGTTAAATACGGGGCAAAGGCTTACGATCGTCGCCAAAAGCGTTGGCGGCGCCAGCAGCCGCGACGTGGTGCGAGTTTCGGAACGCCACAGCAATGTCGGCCACGCTATGCAGGAGGGTCGGAATAACCGAAGTAATGAGGGCGTCCCGGGTGCCGTCTTGTGGGAGGACGGACCGCAAGTGGGTGATTAGAGGCGAATCAAGAATGCCCCCCATGACGAATGAATTGCGAGTGAGAGAGTTGTGCTTTTTTCGACGGTTCTAGCTTCCAGAGTTCTACGTATTTGATCAGTGTTTCCTGTGAACAATAGTATTTCAAAAGTGGGTGGGAGATGTTATGGAGTAATTTACAGTCGCTGGTGCCGTGTGGGATGACCGACGGTGGTAGGATTTGAAGTTCAAGGTTGATTTGTGAAAGATCAGAGCCCCGCCACGCCGAAACCGCAGGTGAGTGATGTTTGTGAGGTTCACATCAGGGTTAGGGTCGATTGTTGCCCCTGAGTCAGGGGCTGGCACAATCTACACAAGAGTTCAAGTTCGGGTTATTGCTGACTTACACCGCTGCAGTTCGTTTTCAGCCATGACATCCAGGCAGTTCGGCTTTGGCCGTCACGCATTGCAAACGATCCCAAAAGAACGGAGTAGGTACATGGTTGCCTCATGACAGCCCATCTCCAGCAAACTCGGTGCCCGCCTCGTCGCAGCCGTTTCTCAATTCTCATGGACCCAAACCCAACGGGCCACCAGGCGCAGCTAGACACCACAGGTCGCAAGCAGTTTCGTCAGTACATACTTACTGTCGGTATTCTCAAAGGTGCTTCTTGCCTGACAAGTGAAAGCACTCACCAGACACATCTCCAGCCATGCTGTGAGCCCAAGCCCTCCAACCAACCGAACGTCCGTCTTCCAGTCCCAACTGCGAAGCCTGCCCGGGTCCTTAAGTATGTCGAACGTAATTGGAACAATGAAGAAGGAGAGGAGAACCAGAAAGAAAGACTCGAAGAGTTGGAGGAGGTACAAATCAGGCGTGCTGAACCAAGCCATCCAGTTCGGCACCCCTATCGAGACCTCGAGCGCATGGCCACGATTGGCCATTCCATAGAGAAAACAAAGAAAGGGGACAAAGAGCCGGCCGAGCGGGTTGTCTTCGTTAATTGGGCAGTTCGGGTCCATCATGTTTGAGTGTGAGTGCGAGTGCGAGTCCAGATAGCCGCTGGCGGAGATGCAACTGAGGGAAGTCTCTTAACAGTGCTTGGTGCGAGAGAGAATGATGATATTTGGTGATGGTGCTTGAGATGGCGTAGGTGATGGCAGGGAGAAAGTGGCCGCAATCGCAAGTTCAGTCGTCTCAGGGGTTGTCGGCAACTCGAAGTGATGGGATGATGCAATGCCCGACGTCAACCTTTCGCGCAGAAAAGGGCTCCCTCACGTTCTGCCGCCCAGACCACATGTTCATTAACGCACATTCTCCACTGCAGCATTTTTGCAACATCACAATGCGTCCTGTGAGCCCTCAACTTAACTGGAGTTGATGCGCCTGGTGTCAACTCAGCCACGCCGCGTCGTGTACTCTGGACCTCTTGTGTAGTAGAAGCAAATGATGTGTAAATTTCGCATCCTAAGTTTACCCTACTTAAGACATTCATAAGATAGCAAAGGCTGCTACCAACTGAGACACACTTTATCGACCCAGAATGTCCATCAGGACGCGGCCACGGCTGGCAGTTAATGAGATGCATTTAGTTTCCAGTCCTGAACGAGATAGCAATCTGTCCCGCTGCAAGTGCCACAGCCATGATAGACAGAAGAAATGTGGTGACCCCAAATATCATGGCCGTGAGGAAACTGAAGAACTTGGTCAAATCCCTGCGGTCGTAGAACAGCGCTCGAAAGTCGGCCGGCTCCAAGAGCCGTACGTACTCCTGGAGCGCGATCAACCTGTCTCCGAAGAAAGGGAAGTCTTGCTGCGCAGAATAGACACTGCGCACGTCAGGAGCCCCTATTGCGTCGTACAGCTGCTCTTTGGAGCAGTCTAAGCCGCACAGCCGGCCAAGGAGACTGTCCACAGTGTCGGCAGCTTCATCCGGTCTCGTGGTTTGCCTGCGTCGGAACCAGAGAGTTTTCCATGACCGAGCACCATGTGTCAATACCTTGACCGTTTCCCTTCCGAGTTTCCAAGACCGTTTGTGTTGTCCAAACAACAGGCGGTAGGTGAGCAGAACCTCCTTGTAAAACATTCCGGCAGGGCTGGCCTCGAGAGATGGCGGAAGGCCTCCTGGGCCAAAGTAATACCGAAACAAGCTTGCGCTGCCGTCAACTTCAGAGGTTCATGCGGACAGCTGGAGATAGAACATACGAGTCAAGGTAGTTGCCCCCATCGCCCTCCTGGCACATCAAAACACAAATCGAAGGATGCCAGAACAGGGTTACGGTTTTCGCCCTGCGATTTAGCTCCAGGTGCATGCAAATGGAGTCGGTCCATCGAATCTGAAGACCGCCGAGCTTGGTGAGCACGTAAAAGTTCAAATTCGAGGCCGAGAGCGTGTTGATCAGAGGGATCTCGGGGGTATTGCCGATGCAAGCCAGCGGGCCCCTGACGTCGTTGCTGAAATCGAGGAGAACGTCCCGCAGCGAGCCGGTGATGCCGTCCAGCTCTTGTTCGGAGCTCACCCAGGTATCGTGACGAGTAGAAGTGCTGGATCCGTCGTCTGCTTCGTCGATGGCGATTTTACCATCCACGTGCGTCAGAGAGGGGACAAACAGCATAGAAACCCATCCAAGCGTGGAGAACACGAGCTGCTGCACGTTCTCGAAACGATCGTTGTCTGTCAGAACCAAGCCCTGGCTTACCAGGGACTCGGCGAGCTCCGCCAGATTGAATTTTTCCTCGCCAGGTCTGGAGAGATCATTGCAAATAGCCGCGGTGATGATCTGAAAGTCCTGGAAAGACAGCTCCTGCTGCGAGAAGATTGCACCACCAATAGTTCTGTGTTGAATGGGCGAGTTTTTGAAGCGGCGCTCCAAGAGTACGAGGAACCGCTTGTAACAAGCCCTCTTCAAATCGCTTTTGAACGTCGTCTTTGCATCTGTGCGAATCGCTTGTAAGAGGGGCCGGCCTGCGGCTTATTAATTTGGTGTCTTTGGCGCTGATATGACCAAAATTGTGCCCAGGTATAACAGGAGGTAGTTGGATACGGATCCATGTATTCTGTAGGAGAGGCAGTCTTACAGGCATTGTCCATGTCGTATTGCGTCTGAAGCCGCACATGCGGCATGTGCCTGTGCCCAGTGTTTTCGGCGTGCTGCAACGAAGCGTCCGAGATGGAGGCATCGGAACCTGACATTCGCAAAGAGAACGGCCGTGCTGCGTAACACCAGCCTTAGGATTTCGCCGCCGACTGACCGTTTGGGCTGCATCCACCGCGACAGGTACAAGTAGATACCTCAGCAATACAGAATACCCCGCAGCTTTTGGAATTGCTGCCTGTTGAACCGAAGGGGGGTTGGGTGTAAGATTGCACCAGAGCCTTGCTGGCTAGTTGGTGTGACTGTGACAACATGCAAGGTTTCGGAGGGACAACCTTAGCGGACTGGCACCCAACCACCTCCCAGACTTCCCCCATGTGTTGTTCAACTAAGCTTATTCTCCAGCCGACACATTAGTGTTTCTTTCGATAAGAATCCATTCTTGCCTGATTGTGACGTGGCGGGCATCACCGATCACCAAGCGGCTGAGCTTGAAGGGGGTGAGGTCCATACCGGTACGGTCGGACTCTGATGGATGGGATGCTTCCATTGAAGCCAGTGGTGGTGGCCCCGTGATCTATTTGCTCAGCCCCGCCTCCTCGCTTTCAATTTGTATGGTCTGGGCTCCTGCAGAGAGGAACTTTGGTTGCGGCTCAAAATCGACCTCGGATCGAGACTCCGACAACCTGGACTGGAAATGCGGTGAGGCTCTGAGGCTCTGGGTGAAACACGAACACCGAAATACGCAGTCCACCGCACCCCCGCACTCTGATAGCAACCCTCCTTGCCTCCTTTCTTTCGTTGCCACCGGAACACGGCCGCACAGTGCACAAACACAGCGTCGCACAACAGCGGCGGGAGATGCAGGAATGCCCTAGCACGACACGCCAGCCGTCAATAGTTGGGCAAGTGGTGGCCTCAACAACGGAACGCGCGTCGCCCACTTCGAGTTACACAGTCGCGCCCGTTGGCCATCCAAGCACAGGAGTGGCGCCCGGTGCCCGCGGCGCGCCATTGCTGTCCCCCACCAACCATCTCGTCACGCTCTTCGGAAAGTGCCGACCTAGGAGCCGTTTTGATCTCAACGGTCAACGCCAGCGGGAGTTCTGTCCTCGCCTTTGAGAACCTCCTCAAGGCGCTCGAGGCCGATGGCAATCGGCTTTCGAAGTCTTCGAATGCAGGCCACAATCGTGGCCGGCTTGCTCGTTCTACTCATATGCTACAGATTGTGGCCTCGCATGGTTGGCCCGCGCCCGCTCCCACCTCCGGAGCTCTCCGGAGTGGACCTCCTCACGGCCACGGCGGGGCATCTCCGTGAACTTCTCGACTCCGGAGAGACCACCAGCGCCGAACTGGTCCGGCTCTACCTCGACCAGATTGCCAAGCACAATCATGATGGCCTGAAACTCCACGCCATAAACGCAGTGGCACCGCTCGATGCATTGCTCGAGCAGGCAAGGGCGCTGGACGCCGAGCGGAAGAAGTCCGGGCCGAGGTCGCCGCTTCATGGCATTCCCATCACACTGAAGGTGTGTACCATGACGCTCTTCCTCCTAACGTGGCGACTGACGTCCTTGACACAGGACTTTTACCTCGCCCCATCCTTCGGGCTTGGGGCAACGTGCGGCTCCTTTGCCTTGAAGGGTCTGACTGCTAGCGAGGACGCCGCCATTGCGACTGCGCTGAGAGATGTAGGCTGTATTGTCATCGCCTTGGCGAATCTTTCGGTGCGTCGTGCTCTGCCGATGTTCTACGCAACGCCATGCTCAGAGAAAAGGGTGGATTAAAACTAACCACAAGTTTCAGGAGTGGGGGAATGGCAAGGGCTCCAACCTTACTGCTGGATGGTCCGCCCTTGGTGGACAGGTGAGGGGAACCTCCGGGTTTGCATGTGATGCCTGCATACTGAATGCATATAGACTCAAACTCCCTATGTCAAAGGTGGTGTTGATCCCGAGGACCAGTGGCTGGGCCACAGCGCAAGTTATCCGACTCTTCCTGCCTTAAAATTACCCTCTGACGGTGATTGTAGACTCCGGGCGGTTCGTCGTCAGGCTCTGGCGCGGGAACGGCAGCCGGCTTTGCAGCTTTCAGCATCGGTAGCGAGTCAGATGGCTCCATCGTGCAACCCGCTATCCGCGCCGCCCTGTATAGCATCAAAGGGACCGTGGGAGATGTCAACATGAAAGGCACAATGTCTGGAGGTGCTGGCTTCGACAGCGCTGGACCCCTCGCCAAGTCAGTCGAGGATTGCGCCGACGTCATGGACGTTCTGCTACCGGGGAGAGATTTCCGCTCGCACTTGCGACAATCGTGGGACGGGCTTCGTATCGCGTTTTTGGACTACAAGACGTGGCAATTTGAGGACTGGATATGCAAGGCAACGCCAGCGTTTGACCAAGAACATGTAAGCGGCGATGAAGAACGCCAGGAAGAGGTATGCGTCAATCATTGCGCAAATGCTGACTTTCCGTTCCGCAGGAGGCCGCCATGATTGATGCCATGAAAAAGATTGACAGCTCGGGTGGGCACGTTACCTACAACGCGCCGTTACTGATGCCAAAGGCGATTAAGGAAGAGTACGGCACAGCTGAAATGGACGGCCTTCTTAGTGAGTGCCTCCGCCTAACCTCAAAATCCTTCATAGACACATGGAAGAGCCCGGCTGATAGGTATTGCCAGCGCACGACATTGCGTTTACTTTTAAGAGGTTTCTCGCCTTGTTCAACAGGCCGGAGCTTCGCACAGTCCAAGACCTAGTCGACTTTAACAACAAACATGCTGAACTGGAACTCCCTGCTGGTAAGCCCATTTTCCACTTGTCCTTGGCTTCGTAGCGATACGGATGGATTCCTGACCCGCCCCAGACCACCCAAGCCAGAGCACGCTCGAGAGTGCGGCCAAAGACGACATGAGTCATGGAAAGTACACTCAGGATCTTGATTACTTACGCAAGAGCTACCGTGACGCCGTCGAAAAGTGCTTCGAGGCAACCGGTGCGGATGTCATCATGGCGTCGGGAGAGTCATACTTGACCACCATCGCGTCAGGCGCTGGGTATCCCATCGCCAGTGTGCCCCTGGGGTTCTCTTCTTATAACGGCAGACCTTACGGGATGGAGATACTGGCACGAAACGGCGAGGAGGAGAAGATATTGCGAGTCATGTCTGCATGGGAGGCATCGTTTCCGGAGGCGAGGAAACCTCCGCCGTTGCTCGTTAATTGGGAGAAGACGTCTCACCTCGATCTGTAACAATCAGGTTAGACTGAGGGCAATACGGAGGAGAAAGATCAGCAACCAGTAGTCCGTACCGTTTTGTGGTCAAAGCAAGGGGATGTGGATGCATGCGAATCTTTGCCCGCTCCTCTAGCCATGGTCCAGACAGCGGAGAGGGGTCGGTAGCTGTACACAGGCAAGTCCCCGCGAAAGAAGCTAGAACCCTAACTCATACCTCTTGATACGCTCAAGGGTGCGAACAAAGTATCAATACTTTGCTCGGTCAGTCAGTCTCGACACGTTAAAACAAAGGGGGTGTGGGGCTTGGCGCGGCTGAACATGACTTCGCTGCATATCCGTTGCCGAAGGTTGCAGTCACCCAGCACAGGATATTGGTTGGAACGAGTGGCAAAATGCTTGAACTATCCCGCCTCCACACCACTTTCTCACAAGCGAGCGGCACGCCGCATGGGCTACACAAGAGCCTTGTTCCTCACCCCATCCCGTGGTCGAGAGGACATGTCCTAACACGGCCACCCACCTCACTCCACCACCATCCCTCGCGAAGGCTCAATGAGACCACAAAATGCAAACAAGTCACAGCAATCTCAAAGACAGTCCTATGCCCCCACGAACGAGACGCAGCCCTCGGCCCAAAAAAACGCCACGGACCCCGTCCACCGACCACACCCAGCAGCCCGTGACAGCTGACAAACCCCTCCATGACCCCCACCCCCCCTCCCCGCCATCACAAGCAGCCGGCCGAGACATCTGCGAGCTTATTTGACGTTGTTGCCGACCCCGTACATCATCACGCCGCGGGTGACGCCAAGGTTGCCCGTGGCGATGGCCACGTGCTCGGGGTGGCGCGGGAAGCTCTTCCAGGGCTGCTCGGCGACCGACGGGCGCGGGAAGCCGGAGCGATCGAGGTCGCCGAAGACGGCGTCCAGCTGGGCGGCTGTGAGGGTGTTTGTGTTGTTGTAGGAGGGGGGGGCGTCCTGGGTGGTGGTTTTGGTGGGCTTTTCAGAGTCCATTTCTTTTGGTTGTGGAAGGGGTGGTTGGAAATGGAGTTGGGTAGGGGGAGGAAGCTGGGATCTGGGGGTTTTGGTGCTTTTTTAGAGGTTGAGCAAAGTAGAAGACTCAGTGTTGATGGGGAGAGCAGTCTTGGTAGGTGGTTGCGTAAGAAGTACTCGTGCTGTCTGGGGATGCTTCCCCTCAGCATCGCCAGCTTTATACTTCAATGTGAGGCTCTGTCTGACTTGGATCACGGCCGAGTGACCACCCAAAGGTGGACGAGAGGGGTTACGGGAGGGGTTGCGGGAGGGGTTGGTCAACACCACCGCGAGACCAATGTCCCGAGCCTCATGGTTTGCAATCTAGATCCTAATTACCCGCCGCCGTCCAATGGACTGAGGCATTATTGGCGCCTGTGTTCGAGATATCTCCCACGTATGCGGCTGAGTTTACTCATGGCGTATCATGGGGTTTGGTTTGCGCCTCCATCAACATCAAAAAATATGTCGTGGAACGTTGGGAACGAAGAATTTACACCTATCAGAAGCCAAAGTGTGACAGTCCATCGGCGTCAAGGAGGATATTGCGTCTTCGCCGCTTCACAAACACGGACGCATGATGTGGGGGTTAAGCCGAACTCATGACGCGTCCAAATCAACCGAGCAGAGGAGAGCACGGTGATTGGGATAACTTCATCTGCCGTCTTGCCGCTGCATAATACAGGCGGCTCAAGAGGGGAACAAAGGGTCATGTGCATGTTCCGGGTGCTGCTCATGTAGTAACCCCCGCTCTCCATGGATGGGCGGCTCTCAGCCTTACGGCTCTTATGCCGATACCTGGCTTGGGAAGTATGTCCTAGGGATGTTGAAGGAGGTAGCAAGCATGTACACATGGGACACCGTCTGGACCAGTGGAAACAAAGTTCTTGAAGAACTCTCCCTCACCCTGGAACATTGCTGTGTTGTCTTCCAAATGAACCGGGCCGTTATTGGCACTTCAACGCCATTACTCCGAAACCCAGATCAGACCAGTGTTAATCAGATCACCTGTGAAAGCCCGACTCGACAGCGGTTTTATTCAAGATGCCTGACGTCAAGTCCCAACTCGAGTTCTTGGAAGATCTCGATCTGTACAAGACCCAGCGGCCGTTCCTGTTCACCCCGAGCCGGAATCTGGAAGCGAAGGTTGACGTAACGCCCGAGACGCTCAACACCATCAACCTCAGCTGGGAGCCTGTCGTCATCCGGGACATCAGGGGCCATGAAGCCAGCTATTCGCTCGGGGAATCAGGCTTCGAGACAGTGAAGTTCACGCCCACCAACAGCGACTTTAGCTCGTTTGCGTCCAGGGAGACTCGACAAGCTTATATGGCCGAGACTGAAGACTTCCTCAAGGCGCGGTTCAACGCTTGCGCAGTTGTCTGTTACAGCGCCAAAGTGAGTCTGTGTAGGAGCACCTGAGACCTTACGTACTCTTACTCCCATGCATTTGTTCAAGGGCCGTAAGGGTGCTACCAATACTCAACATTAACTTTGTTCTTCCAGCTTCGTTATAACAAGGAGTGGAATCCCGATGAAGTCGTTGATCCGACCCAATCAGGTTGGCTTGAGCCCCCTGCAAGGGGTGTTCATGGCAAGTTGCCTCAGTTTCCCCCCATTAACCTTTCCGTAGCTAACGTGGCTACTGTCCAAAAGTTGGTAGGTCCACCAGGGTTCCCACAGGTAAACGGAGGATCGTAACGAACGAGTGATTGCAGACTTCTCCTTTGAGCTTGCACCCTCCGTTATTTCCAGAGAGCTTTTAGATGCCGGCTTGGGCGAGTATCTGGCTCCAGGGTACCGGTACCGCGTTGTGAAGTAAGACACATGAACTTGTTTCGCTGGAACTCTGGACGGTCCGCTTACTTGCTGACGTTCCTCGCCGCCGGTAGTACTTGGCGCCCCCTGATCCCCGTCCTGGAAAACAACCCCCTCGCGTTTTGCGACTCGCGGACGATCGACCCGGAGGATCTCATCACTGCGGACAGAATCCTGCCGTCTCAATCCTGGTCGCTCTACTTTCTCAAACACAACCCGAATCAGAAGTGGCATTGGATCTCGAAGCAGACTCCAGATGAGCTGACCCTTCTGATGACGTTTGACTCCAAGCCTGGGGGTGCCAGATGTGAGTTAATACTGATCCGAAACTCTCTACCGCCGGCGATGCCCCTGGATTAGAGCTGAGCAGATTGACATGTTAAACCAGATTGTTGCCATTCGTCATTCGCAAACCCCCTGGAACCGGAAAATGCCCCTCTTCGACAAAGCATTGAAACCAGGTCTGTCATCGTCACCAAGGACTAGGGAGTTGGAAGGTGTCGTGAAGTCCTGAGACTTTCAAGGAGTTACAATGCTATGAAGGCCATATTTCAAGTACACAGATAGCAGATAGCAACAATGAAGGAGATTTCCTAGTGTCGCGCCCGTCAACAGTGTGCGCACCTCGCAAGGTCGACATCAACGGCGCTGGCAACAGACCAGCATAGTGTACTGTTCTTCCTCCGGGTACTGACTGAGATCCCACGATTCGCGCTCCTGAAACCTGTCGAGAATCTCCCGAGCCATCTTGTCCGCATCTTGGGCCTCGGCATGGTCAGAGTCCGACGGGTTCTCTTTCTGCCTCAGGATCTTGGCCTTCATCCGGAGTGAGCGCGCTGTCTCACACTCCACCCCACGGCGGTTGGCAAGGCCAATGGAGTCTTCAAAGTGTGATCTAAGGTGTGTACCACGTCAGTTAACGAACTCTAGACATGCAAAGCGACAAGAAGTGGAACTCACAGCGCAGTGTCCAAGGATCCCAACTCAAAGTCGACACAACCGAGCTTGTACTCGTATGCGGAGGCAAGCACCGCCGTGGGCGTATCCCGTGCGACAATGGACCTGCCCTCGGCTAAGTACGGGAGAGCAGCTTTGGGGTTCCCTCGCCGCAGTTCAAGATTAGCCATCCAAAACAGCTGGCTATGAACGAACTGACGTTAGCGCAACGAGTGTTTGAGGAGGACGCATTACTTACTAAGAGAGGAGAAAGTCCATGGCCCTCCCGCCTTGCCTGCAAATATCTCCACAGGTTACAAGCTCTTTCTCCGCCGTGGCCAGATTTCCGAGGAGCATGTTGACGATCCCGCGATGGAAATGGCAACCCCCGAGGTAGTTGTCCTTGGTGACCCGCCGTATCTTGAAGCACCTGTTGTGGAATTCGAGCGCGCGTTGGTACTCACCGGCCGAACACAGCAGAATGCCCTTGTTGTTGAAGGCGTTGGCGAGTTGGCTGTCATTGGGACCCAAAGTGGGCTCTCGGATGGCCAGGGCGGCGTCGATCTCGGCCTGGCCTTTCCTCACCTCGTGCAACTCAAAGTGCGCGCAGGCGGCGTTGCTAGAGAAGTGCGCATACTCGTCGCTGCCCTCCACCGAGAGCTTCTGGCCGAAATGCGCCAGTTCTAAGCACTTGTCGTAGTCTCCGAGCTCGTATTGGTACCACGAGCTGTTCTGCACCAGCTTGGTCAGTTCAGGGGGCACTGGAATTTTGTTGACTGCGGCATTTCTGGGCCGCGGCCGCTTGTTGAACTCCTCGTAGTGTCGCTTTGCGGATTCGACGTGGGCCATGTACCGCGCGCACGTTTCCCATTTCCCCCAGTGGCTCTGTCCCCCGACATCCGCGCGTGGGAAGCGGTAGTCCAGGAGCTTACATACCACCCCGACGAGGCGCTGGAGCGCGTCCATCTCCAGCAGTTCCAGTCGGGGTCTTCCAGCATCGGAGCTGACCTTGGGGTGTAGCCATGCCTTTTGGACGAGCGGGTGAACCGACAGGCATCCTGGTGTCGACTTGACGAGTGTGAGCTGCTTGAGCAGGTCGAGGGCATCGGCGATGGCGTCTCCGGGATCTTCATCCATGGGGACTCGTAAGCTACACGAAAGCGAAATGGTGAGCACAGAAGTTTCTGATGAAGTAAGCACTGGAGGGGATATAAGCTCACTCCGCGTCGATTTCTTCAACCACCATCTCGTATATTTCTTCGTCCCAGTCGTCCTCGGCCATGAATAAGTTTGTTGGAATGGAGTCGTGAGAAAGGAGCGACAGCAGGCCCAAGATACGCCCCGCCACCGTCCCGCGGATCTCCGAAAACTGAATGTCCCAGACGGTGGCCAAGGACATGGTAGATGGCTCAGAGCTTCCTCCACCACCGGCGGCAGACTTCTTGTTGGTCTTGTTGACTCCTGCTGCGACTCGCTTGTACGACTGGCGAAAGTCTTGGTGCAGTTCGTGAGTCGACTTGTCGGTGAACGACCCGCGTGCGGCCATCTGCTCGATAGCCAGTGGCAGGCCATCAAGTTCTGCTAAGAATGCTTCGATCTGAGATGGGTCCTCGTCGGCGCGCTTGGAGTTTCCTGCAGCAGAGGGGACGTTGTTGCTGTCCCACATTTTCCGGAGCCCGGAGTACATGCTGAGGCTCTGTTTGCGGTCAAGAGGAGCCAACTCGTACAAGCACTGCGCCTGGATGTCGCGTGCAACCTCCTTGTATCGAGTCGTAACCAGGATGAGGCCGTTCGACGAAGGCGCATTCCGCAAGACGATTTCCGCGTCGTCGACGTTGTCGAATATCATGAGCCATCTTTTTTCTACGAGTTTGTCAGTAAGATACCAGAGACGGGCAGTCTTGAGGGGGGGGCCATGACTTACTGGTCTTTTCCAGCCAAGTCTTGATCCGGAGTTTCAAGGCGTCGGGATCTTTGGTCATCTCCTCCACCGGGAGATTTAGCTTGACGGCAAGCTTCATGAAGGACTGATCGACTTGTGCCACGGTCTCGCCGCCAACCCAGATGATAGCGTCGTAGAAGCGCCCATCTTCTCTTAGCTTGTGAGCATAGGCTAACGCCGTGGTCGTTTTGCCGTTTCCTCCCAACCCACTCAAGACGAACTTCCTTGGCGGTCCTGAGGCGGCGAGCTGGGTGTCTCCGTTTTGGTTCATGAACTCTTCAATTTTGCGGACCTCCTCCGTACGGCAGAAGAACCGTGGCACCTCCTTCTCCAGTGTGTTGATTGGAAAGAGCTCGTCGTCTTGCTCTCCTTGAAGAAGCATCTTGAGAGGGTCTGCTGCTGCCGACATAGTAACCTTGCCGAAGGCGGCTTCAACTTGGACGATGTCTCCAATAGCCTTGACAAAGTTGCCCAGCTCCGTCTCGGCCGCGTCAAACGCCGATGCCACCTTGGGCCAGTGAACAACTGACCTCTGCGACTTGAACAGATCGCTCGACTTGACCCAGAGGTTTAGAAGCTCCACAAGAGCCGCCATCGTGAGACTTTGAACGTCAGGGTCACCGCCGAGGCGGCGGGCGTAGCGATTCAGCAACCTCAGCTTTGACGACACCTTTTTCAAGGCCGTTGCAAACTTTGTGAGAACATCTGTCGACTTGATCACACCCTAAAGGGGGTAACAAGTGTAAAGGTTAGCCTTGACCGGCGAGAGATGTCCCCTCCGCGGTAGCCTCTCGCAGAGCGAACGGCTTGCGCGAATAGGTTTCTTACGGTGAGGATCAGATACAGCAGCCCGAAAAACAATTTCGTGTCGGGTCCTTCAACCTTGAGTGACGATGAAGGGATGGCAACAATTAGAAACGCATCTTGAAAAATGTCGAGGCAGGGTCTGAGCTGGGTGACGAGTTCCCGGACGGCGTTGTCCTGCGACTCCCTCAATGCTAGGAGGTCATCGTAGAGCTCGCCGACTGATTCAAACCTGAGCCCTTGGTGAAAGCTCGTTCCTTGAAGATCTTTGCGGCATCTCTCTTGAGCTTTCTTCCAGTCTTCGAGGAGGGGTTCGTCCGGAGCGCCCTTCGGACGGCTTGCTGGACTGTTGGTTGCCGGCCAATGTACGGCTGCCATTGTCTAGAGTACTTGGTACGTATCCAGTGTTCTGACAACGATGAGGTGTTTATTTTCCGGTTCCAGCGGCGGCTCAAAGTTGGACGCAGTTTCACGGCCACGGTAAGCCAGCTAGACAAGTGGGCTGTTAAGGTGAGGAAATGGGGTTTGTTTGGAAAATTTGGGAGACCACGGAGACAGTGCTGGCTCCGCGCCCAGAGAGGGAGAAAAGACATCCGAAGGGCAGGGCGGTCTCCCCGCCGGTTGGCATTCGCTTGATGGCAAAGCCTGGTCCCTCAAGCCGACGCCATCGGTACACATCACACACCACCTCGACGCCACGGGTCGCCTTAGCCTATTGCACTCATTAGGCGCTGGACGTGGTCAAACAGTGTAAATAAATTCTTCTGAGACTGTGGTTCTTCAGCTGCTGTGCGCCCGGGTGATGCAGGTCGTCGGAGAACGTCAGCCGGTTGTAATGGATGTATTGGCCCGCCTGGCGACTGCATTGAGTCATTTTGAAAAGTTCCCTTGGGTACGGTACACAAGGCACCGGGTACACGTGCTTACACAGGCGGGCTCCGAAGGCCATGGAAAAGCGCCAGGTGATCCTTATGATATCTAAGGTATACATACATATCTCCTAAGGAGGCAGGTATTTACCAACAGAACTTTTGATCACACTAGGAGATGTCCGATGCACAATCAAGCCGAAGAAAGGTCAAGGAACATTCCATCCCAGTGAGTGACTCACAGGTTGAATGGCTTGACAGGGTAAGTTGACCGCGCAAACTCGAGTGACTGTTCTAGACAGAATGATTAGTTGGTCCAGTGGTCCAGGTGACCCAGGAAGCCTTTATTGGAAGCTCGTCCGAAAATCCCTGAGGAATGTATTTGGAATTGGGGCAAAGTTGGACAGCGTTCACCGCCGGGTACCGGACACCAACCTACCCTGGTTTTAAAACGCTGTGTGATATCTGTCCAAATCCATCAACTGGAGGTTTTAATGTGGTCTACGTGAGATCTCCTTTCTAAGTCGAGAGATCCCTCAACGGTCAAGGGCTTGTGCGTTTTAGACGAGTTTTGGACACGAGGAGCTTCGCAATCATATCCCAGAGCTGTGTCGATGGCCAGATATGTTTGTATATTTGGTGGATATACTGGGTCAATCCTCCTTGAACAGTTTCCGAGAAAACTTTGAGACATTGGGAACCGTGGATGATGGAAGTGGGCAAGGAGCCCGTGGTTGGCAGGGTGACCAGTACCAGTCGAGGGTTCAGGGGTATACATTTTCGCCAGTCCCAACAAATGATTGACTTGACCTACTTGGGCTTGCCGCCATTATTTGCAGAGTCTATAAGCGTTTTCCTCGGCCCTTTCACGCTCCGGTACCGCGCGTGCGTCGTCATCGGGTGTGATTTCGCCATTCGGCAACTGACGAGTCCCCCATGTCGCCTATCGTCTGTCATTACCCCTGAGTCAGGGGCTATCAACATTGAATGACTTGCATACAAAGCGTGACTTTGATGCCAATGTTTGAAGGTTGACAAACACCATATCCAATCTATGAGAATGGCACGGCCTCGGGCTTGCTGCCATACCTTTTCAACAATTGCGCCCGCGTGGCGTGACACCCTTCAGTTCGGACGACAATGCGAACAGGCAAGCGCACCAAATAACTTCTCACAATCCATTCATTCGCTCACGGCATCCACATTCGCGGAATGTTTATTGTTCCTTCCAATTCACGCAAAAGACGAAACTCACCTGCCTGATCTCGAGGTTTCGATCTCCTTACAAACGTCGCCACTTCTCCCACTGCATCGTCCGTCCGTCCTCCACCTCCCCAATCATCAAGTTTACTCCTGCATTGCTGGTTGGTCTTTTTCGCAGTCGTCATGGAGGCAGCCTCTACTTCCAAACATGGCCCAGCCATTGGCCAAAAGAGAGCCTACTCCGCCGTCGACACGGACATCCCCGCTCCCAAGAAGGTTATCCTTCTGCACTTAAACGTAATCCTTTCCTCCAAGAAAGCGACCGCACACACCCTCCGCAGGGCCATCTCTAGTGCCCTACACACTGTGGACACTACCGAGGTCACGGATGACGCCATTTCTCTCGCCTTCTCCAAGTCCCCGGCCCTGAAAGAAATCCTCGAGCACCTCGGCATCCGCGACCTCATCCCCGAGAAAAACAGCGAGCTCCACGACTGCTATTATGGCGTCTTCGTTCAGGAAGGTTGCACCATGATTCAGCTGGCGCCTCACGCCAAAGAGTTCCTCTCAGAGGCTCAGCAGCGCGACGACATCTCTCTCGCAGTGGCGTCTAACAACCTGGGCAAGGCTACCGAGATCCTCAACAACGTCGGCTTGAGAGGCCTCGTGGACAGGCTTGTACGTACATACCAGCCACCCCTCAGCTCTTAAAACAACCACAGCCACAAAACAGACCACACGAGCTAACCTCCCCCTTCAGATCTTCAAGGACACCGAAGCATCCCGTAAGCAAAACTCTCTTGCCGTCCTCAAACCCTCCACTAACCACGCAACGACCCGTCAGAGCACCTCCAACCCCACTCCTTCTCGTCCACCGCCACCACCACCACTCCCAAAGACGACGACCCCCTTGTTTCCCACAGCCAGGAAACCCTAATCATCTCACGCGCCCTCTACGACCTCCCCGCCCACCCCAACAAACCACCCGGCACCCAAACCTGCTGGGTCAAAACACACACCCCGTCGGCGATGACTCCCACCCCAAGCGCACAGAGCACCCAGAGCACCCAGAGCACCGTGACACTCAAGGCCGAATCCGAGGACATTGATCATCACCATGACGACAAGGGTATCGAGACCGAGGAAGAAAGCAACGGAGTTGATTTTGTCGTTGCGAACCTGGAGGAGCTGGGGGATGAGGTTTTTGGGCGGGGCTGGATGAAGAAGACCTCGGAGGACACTGTTGAGAAGGTGGATGGGGTGGTTGTGGTGAAGGTTGAGGACTCGGATGATGAGGAGGTGTGATGGGGTGAAGTTTTACTCACCATGAGGCATGAGCACTATGAAGGGGATTTAGTCCAGGTTTAGGCACGAGGTAGAAGTGAGATTGGAATCTGGGCCTGCTTGGTTGGTTGTGGGAGCTTGCTGTTTTCTGATTGTGTTGCGCGCGCTGATATTCCGTTTCTTCCTTCCCGTATCATCGCTGTCTTGTTCCAACACCAAGCAAGCAATTGCTCGCCGCACCTCGCCTCCCAGCACCCTCACACAAGCCTAACATTCCTCACAATAAACTCATCCAAGCTCGTCAACCGCCCCGGCACCGCCGCCCGCGTCTCCCTAACCAACCTCTCCGTCTCTTCCCCATAATACCCGCACTCCTCCACAAACCGAAACATGCTCACCACCGGCCCCCTCGCCATCTCAGGCAAAAACCCCCTAAACGCCTCCTCCGGCACAACCACATACCTCACCGTCCTGCCCATCAGGGCAGTCATCTTCGCCGCAACCTCATCATACGAATGCAGCCCACTAGCCGCATACAGCGTCCGCCCCGCAAACCCCTCCGGATCCGCAAGGATGGCACCCACGAACCGTCCCGTATCAGCAACAACGTCAATCCACGGGAACACCGCATCCCCCTTGAAAATCCCCGCAATGGCGTACACCCCGGGGTATTCCCCCCCCAGCGGCCGCGGCGCCGACATCCCCGTCAAGTTCTGCATGAACGCCCCCGGCGCGAAGAAGGCGCTCTTGACCGGCAAGCCGCGGATATACGCCTCCACCTCGCCGCGGGCATCATAAGCCGGCACGACGTGCCGGCCCTGCGTCAGCACCTCGCAGTGCACCTCCGTGCTGTAGATGATGTACTCCGCGCCCGCGGCAACTGCCGCGTCGGCCGCGGCTTTGCCCTGCCGGACCTCGCGTTCCTTGGTGTGTGCGTCGTAGATGGTGCGGGTGGTGATGAAGACGGTGTGGGCGCCGGCCAGGGCAGGGGTGAGGGCGGCGGGGTCGTCGAGGTCGGCTTGGAGGATCTCGGCGCCCTGGGCGCGCAGGGCGGCGGCTGCTGGCTGGGTGGGGTCGCGGGTGATGGCGCGGATTTTGTACCGGGTTGAGAGGGAGGGGGTGGAGAGGACGAAGGAGGCGACGGAGCCGCCTTGTTGGCCTGTGGCGCCGAGGATGACGAGGAGTTGTTGCGTCATGGTGTCGCGTGGGGGTGTTGGTTTGGGATGGGGTTTTTGAGGATTTGGCGCATGGGTCGGACTGCCGGCCGGGAAGTGGGAGGAACTGGACCGGTTCGGGGGTCGATGGTTTATGAGACTCGTTCAGCTTTTGGGTCCAAGTCGCGTGGTGACATCTCTCTGTTGCGCTTCTTCCACAGGCAACCCGCAGCTAAGTCCGCTATGTCCGGCAGACGGGCCCGGAGCATGTCCGGCCACCGATTAACGAAGGTTGCTGCTCGCTGCTTGTAATCCTGCCGAGATCAAGCGGTCCCAAGATTCCCTCAGCTAGCTACAGCGACCATATATTCCAACAGCGTTTAGAAGAGGGACACGAAGCGCCGGTGGTTTCCGTCCGTGGAACCGCCGGGTTGTTCGGGTACCCACACAGTACAGCCTAGTGGCGATTTGACCGTTCGTTCAAACATCGCACATCGGCAAAGTAACCGGCCTGCTGGGTCAGTGCCCATAATTCCTGAATGCTGCGACCGAAAAGCGCTGGCCGCCCCCCGAGCACGCACTTGCGCAAAGTTGGCGCCTAGGCGGTGGAAAAGGCCCCGTTCGCTCAGTCCCGGAGTTGGGAACCCGGAGTTAAACCCATGCAGTCGGAGATAGGCCATATTGAAGAGTCCGCCGTGGGGCTGCTGACAGAATTGGGGCACGAAGGCGAATCTTTGAACCGAAAAAGTAGACCTCGGTTTCTCGTAGATCCCAAGCGCGGGGTGAGACTGCACTTGAAGCTTGAGTGTCGCAGATGGCGCACAGGGATGGAAGCCAATCCTGGGGTGCGTGCCTTGGGCCGAACGCAAGCTTGTCCGCTTCGCACCATTCCGTGCCGGGAAACCTTGGAAATGGGTGGCCGGCTTCTAGAAACTGTTGTTCCTTGAAACCTGCGGAATGCGTGTCTCAGGCGTTGTCTTGGCTCTGCGCTCAACATACCTCCCAGCTACCCAGCCACACGATGGATGGCACGTGGGCCACCAAGCAGCGATGCAAAACGTCCCAGACTTCATCCATGTCTGCCGACGCGCGGTGTCGAGATCAGTATCCGTGTCCGCGTCGACTCCTGTGCCGATCACCGGGGTGCCCATGTCTACTGTTTCGATGCTGGCCCCAACCGAAGTCCGCAGGGCCGTGGCCGTGGCCGCGATACGAGTGGTTGTTTCGGCCGGGGTGGCGCGGCTCGGGGTCCCGGATCGGCTCTTCAACCTCGACCTCCTGTTCTTCATATTCGTCGTTGAAGTGGCGCGTGACAAGGTCCTTCTCCTTGCGCGCCTCGTCGGCATCAAAGACGAAGCGCTGGGTCCCCTCGCTGGGCGCCCGCTTGCGCTTCACCGAGCTGCTTCCTGGCAGGGAGGGATTTGTGGCGGGCGATGTGGCGGAGCCGGGTGTGACGGACCTAGTGTCTAACACGTCGGGCGCGCATCGCTCGCACCACCCATGGTAGCGCTGGTGCTTCCCCTTGGCCACCAGATTGTTGATGTCGATCTTGACGTCCATCACCTTGTTGAGGGCGAATCGAACACCGACCTTGGTGGACTTTGGAAACTGCGTATACAGGTCCAGCAGATCCAACATGGTTTCGAGAACGCACGCCCTCTCTGTGTGCCACGCCGCGGCCGTCTTGAACTCGTTCGTCTTTTCCGGGCTAGTGTCCAGCAGGAGGGCAGTCAGCTCGAGGACGGCGAGCACCAGAGTGAAGGTCGCCTGCTTGACGGGTGCAAACGTCTTGTACAGGTCGATCGACATGTCGTATGCGACGCGAATGAACTCGTTGGCTTCTTCCCGGTTTTCCGTGTCTTCCCGTGGAAACATTTTCCTGGCCATCTTGATGAGCAGCTTTTGCGGATACTGGACACGGAAGTCGAAACCGATGGTCTCGAGGATGTGGCGCTCTAGTCCGACGGTGAAGCGGGAAGGGGCCTCGAATGTCTTTGCATGGGGGTCAGCAAGTGTTGGGAGCTCAAAGCCAGGCTGAGGATGCGTGCGCTGCGCACTCACTTTGTCATCCGGCGTCTTGTGATCGTGGGGCTGTCTGAGATTATGTGCTGCGCAGAGAATTTCCTTAGACTTCTTGATGGTGTCTTCGGCCTTGCAGGCAACAAACAGGGCTGCCAAGGCAACGTCCTCGTAGTTGTACTCGTTGCTTGGAAACCGCACGCGGAACTTGTGGTAGTAAATGGCGGCCGTGTCAAATGTCTTCGCGGGCCTGCCAGAGCATTTATGTCAGCAACGGTGCCGGGAGACATGGGAAGACACAAAGAACAGAACACGCACAACTGCAGGCTCTGGCGGACACCGTCGATCAACTGGATTCCCTTCAGGCGATAGCCGTCCTCGCGGGCCTCGTCGTAGCCAATGTGCTTCATGCTCTGCCGAAGCCCCTGTTCTGAGTTGTACTGCGAAGGGATCGCCGAGAGGCCGGAGGGTGGCCCAACTGGGTTGGCGTCTTCAGCGGACGGGCCGCCATTAGCCGGGGCCGGCGGCCTTGCCGGCTGCTGCGGAGCCATGGGCGGGATTTTCAGAGAGCGGCGGGCAAGATAGCGGGCGGTGTGATGGCTCGGATGGTGGGAGGCCCTCTTCGCACGGGAATCGAAGACCGAGACTGGGAATGGATCGGTCGGCGGGGGAGCAAAAGCGCATGAATTTTAGGGGCTAAGTTGGCGTTGATGGGAGTTGGCCAGACGATTGGGCATGAGTCGGTCGGATTTGGTGTGTTTCTGGGTGGTGTGCAGCGTGGTGTAGGTGGTGTAGGTGGTGCATGCGGCCGAGACCGGACGATGTCGAGTGCTGAGGTTGACGCGCCGTCGAGACTGGGAGTTCCGCGTTGGAATTGTGGGCTGCTGCCCGTTGTGGACCCAGGCCCCTGCCCCTGCCGGAGCCCCACTTTGGTGCAGCTTTGTGGGTTGGGTGAGTTCCAGGAAATGGCGCCACACTGGGCCCTCCCCTGCAACCTGCGGCCAACCCCCCGCCGCTGAACGGAACCTCACAGGTGCTGGATGCTGCCGTTGCATCTTCCTCGCCAGAAACAACAAACAAGGCCGCAACCCCGCGAGTTCGGCTTGCATCACACGAGCATCAATGTGCTGTCGGCTCGGGGCCTCGGGCTCTCGGATTTGCCCGAAGTGCTGGTGTCTGGTCTCGTGTCAATATTTATTATTAGCATCAATAAGTTCTTCTTGACGGAATTTCTCACCTCTGCCTCGCTCCGCCTACTGTTCCATCACCATTCAACCCGTGCCACGCCGCCTTTCAACCCATCGTTCGCCCTTTTGCCATCAATTTCTTGTGCTGCTCTGACCAGACGCCATTCATTATCCATTACCCCTGACAACACTCTCCAAAATGTCTGCGCAGGGCGAGAACCAGGGCGAGAAGGAGATGGGCAAGCAACTCCAGAAAGCGCGCCCAAAATTGCCGCGCCATGCCATCCTCCACCGTCTTCGCACTCACATCGAGCACAACCACCGCTTCGGTATCTTTCGGACCTCGGTGCAGTTTTTTGGGCCGGCGCTTGTTTCTCTTGCGAGAATCTCCCAGCTGTGGATGATCCAAATCCAGGCGTGTTGCAACAAGTCGCTGCCCATTTATATTTGGCCGGACACGTCCCTGTCGCGTGATTTTTTGAAGCTGCTGCCTCTTGCGCTGCACAACTACCTCTACCGGACCTGGTATGTAGACTTTCGCGTCGAACCGCCGATGGCCAGGAGAGAACAACTGTGCCCTTTTGACTTTTGTCGTGGATGGCTGACGCGGTGGGTTAGGTTCCGGCCGTATCGGAGCGAGATTGACTGGGGACAATTCCTTGCTCAAGTCCTCAGGATCCATGAGGACCCGGCGGGACCGGCACTGTCGGCTACTGATGGACCCGTCAAGGTGGCGCGTGTTGCCTCGTCCATAAGCCGAGCCCTCTGCGCCCGTATCGACACCGTCCAGCAGAAGATTGGTTATCGCCCGAACCGTATAATCACCCGCGCCGAGATGGAGGCACTCAAAGCTGAATTGGGGTTCACGCAAATGCACCCCGTGGTCATAATCAACCCAAAGTTCATCTCTCTGCAGCCGCTTTTTCGGGCTTTAGCCATTGTGATCAGATCAGCCGACTACACCACACCTACCCCGTCCATCGCCGAGGTCCCCGTCCTGATCGTTCTCACCGGAGTTGAGGACGGCCTGAGTGCGCCCATCACTTTTGATTCCATTGCAGACAAGATTAAGGTCCACCACCGGATTGAAGACTCAATTCAAGTTGCGGAA